>Ga0214472_10000011_pt1 | contig 307663 bp, 304 predicted proteins | sample RVTome_6_FD_207662 | JGI IMG/M metagenome (GOLD analysis project Ga0214472, IMG submission 207662) | Soil microbial communities from uranium-contaminated site in the Upper Colorado River Basin, Wyoming, United States - RVT140D175 | ecosystem: Environmental > Terrestrial > Soil > Contaminated... | reverse complement strand
CTGATCAAGACCATCGCCAGGGTCCGGTCGGGCGCGGTACGGAAGGTGAGATCGGACGGGCTCCACGTCAAGGATCAACCGAAGCCGAAACGGAAGTCATCAGGTGGAACTTGACAGTCTCCACAAAGCGCGGCCGTCCATCGATGTGAAGTTCGGCACCTCTGTCTCACATCGGCTCCGCCACCTGTGTCTCACTCCGCGACCCGGCTTCGGCTCCTGGGCGACTCTGGCTCCGCCTGCTGTGTCTCACTGCTTCCACCCGGTTGACTTCGGCCCAGCCGAGTCAAGGGGGAGCCCATGATGCAGGAGCTGTCGATGGTTGAGCAGCGCTACCAAGCCGTCCGCGAGGTGCTCGACGGGGACACCAGCGTCAACGAGGTCGTGATCCGCTACGGGGTCAACCGCCGCACGCTGCATCGATGGCTTGTCCGCTACGCCAACGGCGGCCTGGGTGCCCTGGCCGATCGAAGCACGAAGCCCGACCGTTGTCGCCATCAGATCTCAGCTGCGGTCGAGGCACGCATCGTCGACCTGCGACGAGCTCACGTCGGCGGGGGCCCTCGGACCATCTTGAAAAGATGCGCCGGGAGCTCGAACGATCCGCCGTCTCGTTCTGCCATCTATCGGGCGCTGGTGCGCCACGGTCTGTTCGAGCCTAGGAAGTCGTCGCCAGGACTACCGCCGCTGGGAACGATCGCGTTCGATGGAGCTTTGGCAGATGGATGTCGTGGGCGAGATCTATCTCCGCGACGGCACCAAGCTTTCGGCGGTCACAGGCATACAACACCAACCGCGAACATCAAGCGATCGGAGACGTCGAACCGATCGGCGCTTCGAGCTCGAGGCACCGGCATCGTTCGAAGTCGTCCACGGTGAGATCACGGAGCCCCGACGGGCTCAGGGCCCCCAGAGTTCGATTACCCATCTGGTTGGGCCCGCCATCGGTACCCCATGCCGGGCTCGGTGGTGATCCACCGTGGCCGGGTGGGGTCGTCGCGCAGTTTCTTGCGGAGTTGTTTGACATAGACGCGGAGGGACTCGCTCCCGTATCCGGGCCCCCAGACCTTGTTGAGGAGCCACTGGTGGGTCAGGAGCTTCCCTGGGTTGGAGGCCATGGCTTCCAGCAGGCGGTATTCGGTTGGCGTGAGTGAGACCTGGTCGCCTAGGAGTCGGACGAGTTGGCGCGCGAGATCGATCTCAAGTTCGCCGTATCGCATGACCGGCGGCGGGGTCTCGGTTGCGGTACGCCGCTCGACGGCTCGCATCCGGGCGAGGAGCTCTTCGATCCCGAAGGGTTTGGTGACGTAGTCGTCGGCGCCGGCGTCCAGCGCTGCGATCTTCTCGTCTTGTGTCTCGCGCACGGAGAGCACGATCACGGGGATGTGAGACCAGGCGCGGAGCCTTTTGATCACCTCGTGTCCGTCGATCCCGGGGAGGCCCAGGTCGAGGACGACCAAGTCGTAGTTGCCGGCGCTGAGTTGTTCGAGGGCCGCTTCGCCGTCGGCGGCGGTCGCCACCTCGTATCGGTGCGCGCGCAGGCTCGTGCTGACCGCGCGCCGGATCTGAGGGTCGTCGTCCACCACGAGCACGCGTACGGGCATCCTCAGCCTCGGCTCGGCAAAGTGAAGGCGACGGTCGTGCCGCCGCCTGGTGTTGCTTCGATCCACATGCGTCCGCCGTGGGCGATCACGATGGCTTGCGCGATGGACAGGCCCAGGCCGGTGCCGGCGTTGGGATGAGCGTCGCCCCGGACGAACGGTTCGAAGACGCGTACTCGCTCTTCGGGCGGGATGCCGGATCCGCGGTCGCCAACACGGACTTCGAGCGTGTTCTGCCAATCTGAGGCCGTGATGGTGATCTCGGATCCGGGAGCGCTGAACTTCGCGGCGTTCTCGAGCAGGTTGGTCAACACCTGATCGATCTGCAGAACGTCCATCGGGATCTGGGGAAGGTCCTCGCGCAGGTTGAGACGGACAGGTCTGCCGTTGAGGAGCCCCTGGAGGCGCGCGATAACCCCTTCGGCCACTTCCTCGATGTCGGTAGGAACCTTGGAAGGCGCGAGCACTCCCGCTCGCATCCGTGCCAGGTCAAGGAGGTTTCCTACGAGCCGGTTGAGCCGGTCGGCCTCTTGGTGGATCGTCTCGAGCAGGTCCCTGCGATCCTCAGGGCTGAAGACGGCCTCCCCATCTTCGAGGCTGCTGACGGCAGCGGTGATCGACGCGAGTGGGGTTCGCAGGTCGTGGGTGACGGAGGAAAACAGGGCGGCACGCAGCCGGCTCTCTTCTGCATCGACATGAGCTTGACGGGCTTCCGCAGCCAGGCGCAGGCGTTCGAGGGCCAGCGCCATCTGCCCGGCGAAAGTGTGGATTACTTCTCGCCCGGCATCGCCCAACTCATGCTCCGGCGAGGGTTTGACGGTGATGCGTCCAACCTCGCGGTCGGCGGTGGCCATCACGAAGGTCTCTGAGGGTGCGCCATCGAGCTGATCGCGCTCGATGACGATCGCCTCGGGGGTCAGGTCAGTGGAGACTTCGCATCGTGCAAGCTCGAGCAGCTCGGCGACCGCCTCGGCGAAGCGGCGAAGCACGGCTGCCACGGGCTCACCCGACAGGAGTCGGGTGGCGACGTGGTGCAGCAGCCGGGCCTCCCGTTCGCGCTGTTCGGCGCGCGCGCGCTGCCGGAGTGCGGTGGACAGCAGTGTGCCGACGATGCCTGAGACGGCGAGGAAGACGAATAGCGCGACGAGATCTTCGGTCTTCTCGACGGCGAACGTGTAGCGGGGAGGCGTAAAGAGGAAATTGAGGCCGAGGAAGGCGAGGAGGGAAGCGATGAGACCTCCCCAGAGCCCCGCCCGGGCTGCGGCCACGGTGACGGCCAGCACATAGGCAAGTGCGGCTGCGGACGTCGGGACTGCGTCGCCGCCGACCGCGAGCAGCGTCGCGCAGGCGACGGCGAACAGCCCGACGGCCAAGGCTCGCGCGGTCGGCCGTCGGCTGATCCCTGGTCCAAGTGCCATGGTGCTCATAGCATCCTCGCAGCGAGGCCATCCCAACAAGCTTCCGCCCTCAGCCCCCAGCGATCCTCACAACATCCTCACGGCGACCGGCGAGTTCCTCACGCGGCCCTCACGGCAGGCCAACGACGATGGAGCCATGGATGGCTTCGTCGTTGGGCTGCTGTTCGGGATCTTCCTCGGGCTGCTCCTCGGCCCCATCCTCCGCTCCTGGCTCCTGTGGCGCGCGATCGAAGCAGCGCGCCGCGAAGCCGCCCTTGCCGACGCGATCCTCGCGCGGATGGACCAACAAGACGACGAGCCCCCGGACGGTTCCTACCCGAACGATGCCTGGCGCTCCTGACCCTGCCGCCTCCGGCCCGGGCCGGCGCGCATCGGCGCGCGCCGAGCACAAGGTCGGTGCCGTCCAGCCGGGCAACGGCCTCTGGATGCCGCTGAAACGGTTCCTGGTCGGCCGCGCGCTGGCCACCGAGGAGGCCCCTCACCAGCTTCTCCCCAAGCGGCTCGCGCTTCCTGTGTTCGCCTCCGACCCCCTGTCGTCCAACGCGTACGCGACCGAAGAGATCCTGATCGTCCTATCCGCGGCAGGAGCGAGCACGTTCTGGCTCGTGTCCCCCCTATCGGCGATCATCGCCACCGTCGTCGTCATCGTTATCGTTTCGTACCGGCAGACGATCAGCGCTTACCCACATGGCGGCGGCTCCTACAACGTCGCGAAAGAGAATCTCGGCGAGAACTACGGCCTGGTGGCCGCCGCCGCACTGCTGACCGACTACGTCCTTACCGTCGCCGTCAGCGTCGTCGCCGGCGTCGCCGCCATCACCTCGGCCGCGCCGGGTCTGTTCGCGCAACGGGTCTGGATATCGATCGGCTTCGTCATCCTGCTGATGCTGGCGAACCTGCGGGGCGTCAAGGAATCGGGAACCCTGTTCGCCATCCCCAGCTACACCTTCGTGGCCTCGATCTGGGCGCTGCTCATCGTCGGCGCCATCAACTGCGTCGGCGGATGCCCCGAAGCCGCTTCCGCTTCCCTGGAACCCGAGCTCACTTCCTCCCTCACGCTGTTCCTCATCCTGCGCGCCTTTGCGTCCGGCTCGACCGCGCTCACAGGGATCGAGGCGGTCTCCAACGGCGTTCCCGCGTTCCGCGGCCGCCGCCCGGCCGAGCAGGCGCACAACGCCATCCTCACGATCACCATCATGGGGTTCCTGACGCTTTCGATGTTCCTCGGGCTCAGCCTTCTGGCTCGCGGAACGCATGTGCACCCGATCACCGAGGAGATCGCGGCGCACTTCGGCTTGCCCGAGCAGACCGTCGTCTCCCAGATCGCCGAGGCGCTAACCGGCAGAGGATTCCTGTTCTACCTGGTCCAGATCGCGACGGCGGCGATCCTGATCCTTGCCGCCAACACGGCCTACGCCGACTTCCCGCGCCTGTCCTCGATCCTGGCGAAGGATCGCTTCATGCCCCGCCAGCTCATGAACCGTGGGGACCGGCTGGTGTTCTCCAACGGCATCGTCGTCCTATCGATCCTCGCCGCGATCCTGATCTGGGCCTTCGACGCGAGCGTGACCAGGCTGATCCAGCTCTACTTGGTGGGTGTCTTCACAACCTTCACCCTTTCGCAGGCGGGCATGGTCCGGCGATGGTTCCGCCTCCGCGGGGAACGGTGGCATCTCAAAGCCACGATGAACGGCATCGGCGCTGCGACCACCGGGATCGTCCTGATCGTGGTTGCGACGACCAAGTTCGTCCACGGCGCGTGGATCGTCATCACCGCCATGCCGTTCATCATCGCCGGATTCAAAGCCATCCACCGCCACTACCTGTCAGTTGGGAACCAGCTACGGGCACTCGGAGATCGGCCACCTGCCGTCGCAACGACACGGGCGGTCGTGCTCGTCAGCCGCGTCGACGAGGCGACCCTGCGCGCGGTCGGCTACGCGCGCTCCCTGCGACCCGTGGAGGTGCGGGGACTCCACGTCGAGGAGAGATCCGGAGCGGCGGGGCTCAAGGAGGAGTGGAACCAGCGCTGCGCCGGCTCGTCGTTGGACGTTGTCACAGCCGCCAAGGGCGACATGGTCGAGGCCATCAGGAACCGCGTCGGTGAACTCCGTTCCACCGAGGACGAGTTCGTCACGGTTGTCATCCCAGAAGTCCTCTACGGATCTGGCTGGCGACAGTTCATCCGACGGCGTCGAGCGCTGCTCATCAAGGCTGCTCTCCTGTTCGAATCCGGCGTCGCCGTCACCGACGTCCCAACCGTCGCAGATGGCCGTCAGGCTCAGTCAGACGAGCCCAGCATGCGACCGATCGCGCCGACCCGTGTGCACGCCATCGTCCTGGTCTCGGCCGTTCACAACGCCACGCTGCAAGCCATCGCCTACGCACGTGCCCTGCGCGCCACCCAGACCCATGCCGTCATGTTCAACATCGAGCAGGAGGAATCCGCGCGCGTCCTCAACGACTGGTCACGCACAGAGATCGATCTCCCGCTCGAAGTCGTTGACGCTCCATACCGCAACGTCAGCGACGCGCTCGTGCGTCACGTCCGCGGCATCCGGCGCAGGAATCCAGATGCGACCGTCGCCGTCATCGTCCCCGAGTTCATCGTCCGGCGCTGGTGGCACCAGTTCCTGCACAACCAGACCGCGTTCTCCATCAAAGGGGCCCTGCTCTTCGAACCCGGCGTCGTCGTGACGAGCGTCCCCTACCACCTCCACTAGGACCTCGATGCAGCGACCGGCCCAAACGACCAAGTCCCTCAGAACCGAGAGTTGGCTCGAGCATCTCGTTCCGTTCCGTCTACGACCAGTTCACGGGGTGAAACCGCCTCTCTCAGTCCACGGTCAACAGGAGCTGCTGGTCCGCGCGGTTGCCGTAGGGGTCCCTGCCCCCATCGATCAGGACCAGATCCTCGTCCGAGGGATCCACGTCGGCCAGAACCAATGCATCCCGCTCGAGGTCGTAGATGGCGTCGCCGAGGTAGGAGCCGTTGAGGTACACCGGCGCGCTCGAGCCGGGCAGGGTTGCGCGGGGTCGCCACCGATAACCGTCGGGATCGACCGGGTACTCCAGCGACACGATCACGTCGCCGCCCTCGATCTTGCCGGCGAGCGTGAGTTCACCGGCGCCCACGGCGAACGGTTCGCTCGTGGCTTGGTACGCCTCATCCGTCTTGGGTGCGGTGCGGAAGTCGCCCGTTGCCACGAAGCGGTAGGTGCCTCCGGGGAAGTCGAAGGACGGCTCGAACAAGATCGAGTACTGGTGATCGAGGAGCTCGTTGCAGCCGGGCGGTCCGGGAACGATCGGGTCCGCCGGTTGCACGCGGTACACCTTCATGTACAGGTGCATCTCGAAACCCTCGGAGTCGAGCACGGTTGTCCAGTCGTCGCCCTCTGCGCGTTGGAGCTCGACGGAGGGCATGTCGGCACCGTTGTTCCCGCCCCGCCAGGCGAACGAGGTCTGTCCGAATCGGGACACGTCGGCGGGCTCGGCGAGTCCTCCACACTCGAGCACGACGTTGGGAACCAGGATAGCGTCGCGCACCTCGTGGGTGAGCGGCGTGGCCGTCAGGATCGCCCAGGCCGACAGGCTGTTGTACGCGTCGTCGCCCATCATCAGCGCGCTCCGGTCGAACGAGCCGTAGTCGTAAGCGGGGTTGACGAGCACCTTGGTCAGGTCGATGGCCTTGTCGACCAGGTACCAGCCTTGCTCACGTCCGTACGCTCCCTGGTCCGAGCGTCCCTGTTGATGGTCGTACTGCTCGTCGGTGTAGATGTAGCCGGTCCAATCGTTCGCGTGGCTAAGTGGGATCCCGCGCGCGAAGCCGAGATCCTCGATGCGGTCTCGGATCGCCCACCCGAGCTCGGTCACCGGCTCTCCGGGCACGCCGGCGAGTACGACGTCGCCGATCTGGAACACCTGCACGTGCAGCGAGTGGCTCACCATGAACGGGATCGGCGCGCCGGCCAGCAGGGGGAAGTTCGGCACCTCGTGGCCGGGGGGTGGTGGGAAGCGCTCCGCCACCGAGTCCACGACGAACCTCTCCTGAGGCTCGAGGGCGCCGTAGACGTCGAGCGCACCCGCGACGATGTCGCGCGCTGAGGACTCGGTCTCTTGGTAGAAGTTCTCCTCGTCGGGATCGTTGACGCCCGAGTCACCTACCGTGCCGGCCAGATAGGCGACGACGGCCTCGTCTCCTTGGCGCTGGGTGATCTCCGTTTCGAGGAAGCGCTCGACGTAGCCGGCCCCGTCCGATGACGTCAGGATCGCCTCGTTGCCGCCGAGGTTGAAATGGCCGGGGTAGACGACCAGCAGGCCCTTGGTCGTGCCGTCCATGCGATCGAAGCGAAGGACGTCGAGCCCCCGGTCCACGTACGGCTTGTCGTCCTCGTCGAAGACGAAGTTGCCCACGGCGTCGACCTCGGTGTGTCCCGCGGCGAACCGCACCGGCTCGAGGTCGCGCGCGGCATGGCGCACGGCAGTTACCGCAGCTTCGAACACCGTGCGCGCGAAGTCCTCGTCGAAGACACCCGCGTATGCGCTCAGCAGCGGGCTGAGCGTTCCGTTGGAGGGATTGGCCTCCGAGTGCGTGGCGGCGATCAGCAGGTCGTTCCAGGCGATGCCCGGATCCTTGGCGACCTCGCGCGCGATCGCGCGGTGGAACATCTGGACGGTCCCGAGCAGGTCGGTCGAGATCACAGCGAGCTTGCGCTGTCCGTTGTCGAACACGAATGCCTTGACGCGCTGGTTCATGTGCACGCCTTCGGTGGTCTTCATCAAGCGCGCGTACATGTTCGTCTCGATCGGCTGGGACTCGAGGTGGTTGATGCGCCAACGGTCGCCCCAGCCCCCTTGGCCGGCTCCGATGTGGTACGTGATGTCGGCGGTCGCGACGCCCACCTGGATGGGCGTGCTGCCGCGCACGGATGCGGTGGTTCCCACGGCTGCCAGTCCGAGCAGGCTGAGCAGGCTGGCCACGGCGATCTTCCGGCGCATCTGGCTCTCCCCTCGACGAGTGCTGAACGCCCCTCTCCCTTCGTCGCCGTCCGGCGGGGTTCCTTGGGGAGAAGCGAGAAGGGGTGCTCTTCGCACTTGGGGATGCCACGTCGGCCCGGCGCCGAGAGCGAGGGTGCGGCCCCCCCGGCGCCGTCGGGGTCAACAGGGCCCGCCGCGTGCGTCCTGCGGAGCGAGTGAAACGAAGCGCGCGCCCGATGGGGCGCGCGCGTCGTGAGTGGGGGCTCGGTTACTCCCCGGTATCGGCTTCCCTTGCTGCCTTCTTGGCCTCGCGAGCGGCCGCCCTCGCCGCCTTGGCTTCGTCGCGCTCGGCACCTGCCGCAACCTTCGCCGCTTCCGCTGCCTCTTGTTCCACGAGCGCCGCGTCGAGCTCGTCCTGGAAGTCGCAACTCTCGGCGGCCCCGCCGTCCTTCGACGCGACGGCCTCGTCGTCCTGGGCGACGACGCTGCCGAACCCTCCGAACCACCTGCCCTGCAGCCCCGCCTCCTTGGCGGCGTGCGCCCAGTACGAGACGCAATGTCCGTGGTTCTCGCCCTCTTCGCCCTCGGTCGTTTCGACGATCTCTTCGGACGCCAGCGTCACCTCTTCCTCGACCTCGGCCGGCCGGACCGACAACAAGGCGTCGACGGAAGCGACCTCTTCGCTGACGGCGCTCACGACCAGATGGACGACCCCGCTGAGGTCTTCGGTCCCGTCGTTCGCCGCGGTATCGAACTCGCAGGTCCACACGGCCTTGCCTTGCGGGTTGGTCGTCAGGACCGCACCATCTTCTTCCTGGCACGTCCCAACGTCATCGCCTTCGTAGGTGACGGCCAGCGCGTAGGTCGCGTCGGGATCCGCCTGGAGGTGGAGGGTCATCTCGAACGGCTCGTCGCTGTCGATGGTCTTGCCGACCTCGGCTCCGGGCGGTGAGAGCCACGCGTGCGGCTCGACCGTGGACACCATCACGCCGGCGAGGGCCGTACCCGCGACCGCCACCAGAGCCAAGCCCACGGAGCCGGCCATCCGCCATACTCGGAACCGTGTCGTCACGCGACCCTCCCTTTGCTCAACGGACCTGCGTAACCCGATATCGGACGGAGCGGCGGACTAGTTGATAGCAACCATGGGAAACAGGACCGAGGTCACCATGACGAATGGGTCACACGTGAGCTTCCAGACGCTCCTAGCGCGAGACTTCGTTGACCGGATATCGTTCGCGGCGGGAGGGGACGGTCGTGGCCGACATGCGTGGGATCGCGCAATGGGTGATGCGCAGCGGGAAGCGCATCGCGATCACGGTGCTCGGATTCGGCCTCGTCATCGGGGGCATCGTCCTGCTTGTGCTTCCGGGACCCGGTCTTCTGGTGGTGGTCGCGGGCCTCGCGGTGCTGGCGACCGAGTATGCCTGGGCGAGGCACGCGCTCGACGAGACGAAGCGACGCGCACGCGGCGCGAAGAACCGGTTCCTCCGCCGCAACAACAGCGGCGAGTGAAGGTCGTCTGCGCCGCGATGCCCGGGCCCGGGCATGCGTTCCCGATGCTCTGCGTGGCGCGCGCGCTCGCCCGACGCGGTCACGATGTGGTCTTCTCGTCCTCGCCGGAGCACGCGCCGGACGCTGCCGACGCCGGCGCGACGAGCGTCCCGTTGCCGCTGACCGAAGGCAGCCCGCTGCACGACCTGCGCCCCTATCTTGATTCCGAGCACCTCGCGCGCGCATACGCGCCGATCGTCGGGGACCTCGCACCCGACGTCATGGTGGTGGACCTGTTGACGCTGGGAGCCGGGCTCGCCGCCGAGATGAATCGGGTGCGCTACGCGAACCTTCTGGTGCACGGGCTGCATCTGCCGTCGCCGGACCTGCCGCCGTTCGGGTGGGGCGGGCCCCCTGGGCGGGGCATCATGCGCGCGCGCGATGCGTGGATGCGCCGCGGGCAGCGCCGTGACCTCGCGCGCGCGCGCGCCCACCTGAATCGCGCGCGCATCGCCCTGAAGCTCCCGCCCACCGCCCGGCTCGACGCGCAACTGTCACCGGATCTGTTGCTGGTGGCGACGCTGCCGTCCCTCGAGCCTCCGCGGCGGCGTTGGCCCACCCGCGCGCACGTGATCGGACCCTGCCTGTGGCCGACCGCCGCCGGCGCGCCGGAGCCGCCACCGGGTGAGGGCCCGCTGGTGCTGATCGCCGCCACAACCGCGTGGGACAACGACCGCATCCTTCGAGCCGGGCTCGACGCGGTCGCGGCGCTCGGCGCGCGCGCGATCGTGACCATGGGGAAGGCTGAGATCGCCGGCCCACTGCCGCCGTACGTCGTGGCGGTCCGGTTCGCCTCGCACGACGACGTGCTGCCTTGGTGCGACGCGGTCGTGTGCAACGGAGGTCACGGCATCGTTGCGCGCGCGCTCACCAACGGCGTGCCGCTGGTCGTGTTACCGGCTGCGGGCGACCAGCGCGAGAACGGCTACCGCGTGGAGCGCGCCGGCGCCGGGGTGCGCGTGCTGCGGCCGGCCGGGCTCGAGCGCGCCCTGCGGCGGATCCTGACCGAGCCGGGCTTCCGCGCGCGCGCCGAAGACCTGCGGCGCGAGGCCACGACGCTGGACGGACCGGGGACCGCGGCGGTTCTGGTCGAGGCGCTGGCCGCGGGCCGCGTCCCGGTTGCCACCCCGCCCTGGCTGCGACGAGCGGCCTGACCAGGAACAACCGCGGATCCGTTGACGTTCCAAGATGGAGGCGGGTACTCTGTTACCCACCGGTAACTTCTAACCAGAACGAGGGGGCCACCATGCGTGAGGCAGTCATCGTCGAGGCCGTGCGGACGCCGGTCGGTCGCCGCAACGGCGCGCTGTCCAACACCCATCCGGTCGAGCTTCTGGCGACCACCCTGCAAGAGCTCTTCGCGCGCACGGGCGTGGACGCCGGGCTCGTCGAGGACCACATCACCGGCTGTGTCTCGCAGGTCGGCGAGCAGGCGCTCAACATCGCGCGCAACGCCTGGATCGCGGCGGGCTTGCCCGACACGGTTCCCGCGACCACCGTCGATCGTCAGTGCGGCTCGAGCCAGCAAGCCCTGCACTTCGCCGCGCAGGCCGTCCTCTCGGGCGCGCAGGACCTGGTGGTCGCCAGCGGCGTCGAATCCATGTCGCGCCTCGGCATGGGCTCGTCGATCGCGACGGGCGGGTTCCCGTTCACCGAGTCGATGCAACGGCGCTACGACGGCAACCTCGTGCCGCAGGGGATCTCCTCTGAGCTCATCGCTGCGCGCTGGGACCTATCGCGCGAGCAGGTCGACGAGATCGGGTTCCGCTCACAACAGCGCGCGCAAGCCGCGTGGACCGAAGGCCGGTTCGAGCGCGAGGTCTTCCCCGTCAAGGTCTCCAACGGTGAGACGAAGCTGTTCGAGATGGACGAAGGGTTGCGGGAGACCTCGCTCCAGAAGCTCGCGTCGCTGAAGCCGGCCTTCTACAGCGAGGACGCCGCCGCGCGCTTCCCCGGGATCCGCTGGGTGACCACCGCCGCCAACTCGTCGCAGATCTCCGACGGCGCCGCGGCGGTCATGGTGACCACGCCCGAGAAGGCCAAGGAGCTCGGCTTGAAGCCGCGCGCGCGCTTCCACTCGTTCGCGGTTGCGGCCGACGATCCCGTGCTGATGCTGACCGCGGTTATCCCGGCGACGCGCAAGGCGCTGGATCGAGCCGGCCTGAAGCTGAACGACATCGACGTGGTCGAGATCAACGAGGCCTTCGCGACCGTGCTGCTGGCGTGGAAGGCGGATCTCGGCGCGGACGACCGCTGGTTCGACGCCAACGTCAACCCGAACGGCGGCGCGATCGCGCTCGGCCACCCGCTGGGCGCCTCGGGCGCGCGCCTGATGACCACGCTGCTGCACGAGATGGAGCGCCGCGGCGCGCGCTACGGGCTCCAGACGATGTGCGAGGGCGGCGGGATGTCCAACGCCACCATCCTCGAGCGCTTGAGCTAGACGCCGCGCGTAGCGCGCTCGCGCGCATCTAGGATGGAGCAGTGCGGGGCTTCATCGCGTTCTTGATGTTCCTGGTCTTCGCGGCGGTGGGGATCGGCATGCTGCGCAGCCTCCGCTCGACCTCGCCGCGCAACGTCCCGTTCCCGGTCATCGAGCCGCCACCACCGAACGTCCGCATCACGTTCTGGTGCGAGACCTGCGGGACCGAGGTGCTGCTTCTTCGCAAGGGGTCCGAATCGTCGCCGCGTCATTGCGCCGAGCCCATGGTGCGCCGCGAGGAAGTCGCGCGCGGCCCGGACTAGGCGGGGGTCACCCACCGCTCGGCCGCGCGCGCCTGCTGCCCGGTCGTGATGTCGTGCACGACCGCGATGGCGAGGATCGCGCCGGCGGCGTTCACGAGGTCGCTTGTGACCGAAACGTAGTCCGAGGTGATCAGATCGGCGACCGCCGGCGCGTCGCCCGCAAGGGCTGTGGCCGCGATCGCCAGTGCGGCCTGCGCGAGCCAGAAGGTCCACCACCATCCCACCCGAGCGAGGCCGCGTCCGCCGGCCGTGCTGTGGCGGTGAAGTTCCGCGACGGCTCGAACCGGTTGAACCACGTTCGCGAACGGGATGAACCACCAGCCCACCCCCCACCCGGGCGTGAACCGCAGGTCGCGCGCGCCGAACAACCGGAGGTTGGCGTGCGCCTTGTGCTGCCACATCAGCCAGGTGATTCCGGTGGCCACGAAAAGCAGGGACCCCACCGACATCAGCGCGCCCCGGCGCAGATGGTTCGCATGGGCTTCCGCTTCGGAGCCGGTGCTGGCCTCGATCCGTTCGAGCACTTCGATCTCGACCCGTGTGGAGATGGCCGTGGCCACAGCGAGGATCGCGACCAGGCCAAGAAGGCCGCGCAGTAGCGCGCTTCGAGCGCGAACCGAGCCGATCCCCACCCCGCGCGCGGCCACCACCTCCTGGCCGAGAGGGATCGGTCCGCGGCCTTGCAGGACCTCCTGGACGGCTGCGGCTTCGATCGTCAGGTCGGTCCCACACGAGGAGCAGAACTTCGCCTCGTCCGAAGCGGCCGACCCGCACTGCGAGCAGAATGGCACAGGCGGATGCTATCCGGGGTTCGAGCCGGGGAAGCTACTCCTCGACGATGCGCTCGGCGCGTTCCTTCAGCGCCTTGAAGTCCTTCCCTCTGGAGTCTGCGATCAGCGAGTCGGTCTTCGAGAAGCCCCAGCCCTGCAGGTTCACGAGCACTCGACCGCCGCCGAAGGCCCGGCGTAAAGCGCCGCCGCAGGACGCGCATCGGGTGGGCGCCGCCTCGTCGGGGAGCACGATGTGCTCCTCGCGCTCCCCACACTTCGTGCACTTGTAGTCGAAGACCGGCACTCGTCCACACCCTTTTCCCCACAGTGGGGGAAACTAACATCGATGTAATTACGTCTTGAGGAAACGGCCGACCACGCCGACCAGCTCGTCGACCTTCTCCGCCCCGCCCTCGGCTGCGACGGCATCGGTCACGCAGCCCCGGATGTGGTCCGACAGCAGGGCCATCCCGACCTTGTCGAGGGCGGCGTTGATCGCCGCGATCTGGTTGAGGATGTCGACGCAGTACTTGTCGTCCTCGATCATCCGGGCGACCCCGCGCACCTGGCCCTCGACGCGCCGCAAGCGCTTCAGCAGTTCGGCCCTCTGACCCGCGTACTGGTAGGGCATGCCTCAAGGATACCCTACGGGGGTATCTCTCGGGAAGGGGGTCAGCGCCAGAAGACGCCGGCGAAGAATCCGCTGGCGATGAAGCCGAACCCGGTCAAGAGGCCCCACACCGGAGACCCTCCGGGCAACAGGCTGAGGTAGTACAGGACCAGATCGATGACTCCCAGGCCGAGCAGCGCGATCATGAGGACCGGCACCCACCTCGGGCTGGGCTTCGGCTTCGGTTTCGGCGGCGGCGTGTAGCGACTTCGCTTCGACTTCGAGACGGGCATGCTGACATACTAACCATCCAGCCCCGACCCCCGATAGACCTGTGAACGATCCCGCTTCCCGTATCGCCAGGATCGCTCCATACGCCGCCTTGGCGGCGCTGGGTTTCGCGATCGTCCTGGCGGTTTCGAGCGCAGATCCTGGGCCCCGTTTCTCCGGCCGGGAGCGGCTCGTCGACCTGATCGCCAAGGAGGACCTCCGCGCGCGCCTGCTGCGGGAGGAGGTCGAAGGTCTGAAGGCCCGGTTGGGCGAGATCGAAGCCGACGCTGCGGGCCGGCAGGGCAGCCTGCGGTCGACGCGCGCAGTCATCGACGCCCTGGCGCGGGTCGCCGGCCTCACCGAAGTTCAGGGCCCCGGGCTCGTCGTCGAGCTCCGCGATTCCGCGCTGCACGAGTCCCCCACCGGGGATCCCAACGACCTGGTGATCCACGAACAGGATCTGCAGGCGGTCGTGAACGCCTTGTGGTCGGCCGGCGCCGAAGCGCTGGCGATCAACGGCGAGCGCATCACCTCGTCGAGCGCGGTGCGTTGCGTCGGCAACACGTTGCTGCTGCACGGATCGGTGTACGCCCCGCCGTATCGGATCCAGGCGGTGGGTGATCCGGCGGCGCTGCTGGCGGGGATGAACGCCGACCCGCTCGTCGAGCGCTTCCGGATCTTCGCCGAGGAATTCCGGCTGGGCTTCGGTGCGACGGCTGCGGCCGTCCTGGAGCTTCCCGCGTTCAGGGGGGTCGTGACCAACCAGTACGCGCGGCTCTGAGGAGGCGCCGATTTTGGCGGGCCCTTCGGGGTAGGACACAATCAGGGGACAACAACGCGAGGGAGTGTCTGGGATGGCCGAAGAAAAGGGATCTCGCAAGCCGGCGCGCTCGAAGAAGGCCGCGCCCAAGAAGACAGCCGCCCGCACGTCCGGCGCGAGGCCGTCGACACGCAAGGCGCCCCGCAAGACCGCTGTGGCCGGCGAGAACCGCCCGCCGACCGGGCCGATGCTGTCCCAGGAGCGCATCTGGGAAGCGAGCTACCCGCCGGGCATCGACGCTGCGGCGCCGCTGAACCCGGTCCCCGTTCCGACGCTGTTGGACAACGCCGTGCGGCGGTTCCCGAACAACATCGCGACCTGGTTCGAAGGCCAGACCCTGACCTACCGTCAGCTCGCCGAGCAGGTCGATCGTTTCGCGAGCGTCCTGCGCGAGAAGGGTGTGGGCCCGGGGACGCGGGTCGGGACCCTGACGCCGAACATCCCGCAGATGGTGATCGCGTACTACGCCGCCATGCGGCTGGGCGCGGTCGCGGTGTGCAACAACCCGCTCTACACCGAGCCCGAGCTCGAACACCAATTCAACGACGCCGAGGTCGAGGTTCTGGTCGTGCTCGACTTGATGTACGACAAGGTGCGCAAGATCCGCGGCGAGTGTCCGAAACTGCGCGAGGTCATCATCACCAGCGTCTTCGACAATTTCTCGGGGCTCAAGGCCTTCCTGGGCCCGAAGCTCAAGAAGGACCTGTGGAAGCAGATCCCTCGCAGCGAGCCGGTCCGCTTCTGGAAGGACGTCATGAAGTCGGCCAAGGGCGGCGTCCCGCAGGCAGAGATCGACCCCGACAACGACCTCGCCGTGCTGCAGTACACCGGCGGCACGACCGGCGTCAGCAAAGGTGTGATGCTCACGCACGCGAACATCTCGGTGAACTGCCAGCAAGCCAAGCTGTGGCTGTCCGACCTGCAAGAGGGCAAGGAGGTCGTAATGGGCGCCTTGCCGCTGTTCCACTCGTACGGTCAGACCATGGCGATGAACGTCGGATTGATGAACGCAGCCAAGCTGGTGCTCATCCCGAACCCGCGCGACCTGGGCCACTTGCTCGGGACCGTCCAGAAGACCAAGCCTACGATCTTCCCCGGCGTGCCCACGCTGTACGCGAACCTGTTGCAGCACCCGGATCTCGCCAAGACCGACATGAAGTCGATCCGGCTGTGCGCGTCGGGTGCGGCGCCGCTGCCACTCGAGGTGCAGGAGCGCTGGGAGAAGGTCACCGGCGGCAAGCTGGTCGAGGGCTACGGGTTGTCCGAGACCTCGCCGCTGTCGCATTGCAACCCGATCTATGGCAAGCGCAAGATCGGCACGATCGGCCTGCCGGTGCCGGGCACAGAGTGCAAGCTGGTCGACGTGGACGATCCGTCGAAGGAGGTTCCGGCGCCGGGCCCAGGAGAGCTGTGCATCCGCGGCCCCCAGGTCATGCAAGGGTACTGGAACAATCCCGAGGAGACCGCGGTCACCATCATCGACGGATGGCTCCACACCGGCGACGTCTGCGAGGTGGACGAGGAAGGTTTCTTCAAGATCGTCGATCGCAAGAAGGACATGCTTCTGGTCGGCGGCTTCAACGTGTACCCGCGCGATATCGAAGAGGTTCTCTACCAGCACCCGAAGGTCCTCGAGGCGGCCGTCGTGGGCATCCCGCACCCGACGTCCGGCGAGATCGCCAAGGCCTACATCGTGCTGAAGCAAGGACAGCAGGCCACGGCCGAGGAGATCGAGCAGTTCTGTCGCGAGCGTTTGACCGCCTACAAGGTCCCGAAGGCCTACGAGTTCCGCGCCGAGTTGCCCAAGACCATGGTCGGCAAGATCCTGCGGCGCGCGCTCCTCGAGGAGGAGAAGGCCAAGCAGGGCTGACTCCATGCGCGGCACCGAAACCCGTGGGTATGCTCCGCAGTGAGATGGGCGCGCGCATCCTGGTTCTCGACAACTACGACTCGTTCACCTATAACCTCGTGCAGGAGCTCGCCGAGCTCGGCGCGGATCCGACCGTGATCCGCAACGATGCGTGGGACCTCGCCGAGATCAAGATGTTCGGCGCCGAGGGGATCGTGATCTCGCCCGGCCCCGGCTCGCCCACCAACGCGCGCGACATCGGCGTATCCAACGACGTCATCCGCGAGCTCGGGCCGACGACGCCGCTGTTGGGTGTGTGTCTGGGACACCAGTGCATCGGCCACGTGTTCGGCGCGCGCATCGAGCGCGCGCCCGAGCTGTTGCACGGCAAGGTGAGCCAGATCTACCACCGAGGCGAGGGAGTGCTCGACGGCCTGCCGATCCCGTTCGAGGCGACCAGGTATCACTCCCTGATCGTGGACCGCCAGAGCCTGCCGCACGAGCTGAAGGTAACCGCCGAGACCCACGACGAGCTGGTGATGGCGATGCGTCACCGTGAGTACCCGATCGAGGGCGTCCAGTTCCACCCCGAGAGCGTGTTGACGGTCGAAGGGATGCGCCTGCTGAAGAATTTCCTGAAGCGGTGCGCGCCCGTGCCCGTGTGACTACAGGCCTCCGCCCTCGTCTTCGACCGGATCGATTTCGTCGTCGTCGTCGGGGTCGGTGCAGCCCGGGTCGTCGGGGTAGTCGGTGAGGCCGTCTGAGTCGTTGTCGGATCCGTCCCGGCACTGGGGAGGTACCGGCTCTTCCTCGGGCGCCGTTGCGACGAAGATCGTGACGACCGAGCCTTCGGTCACGCGCTCGCCGCTGGGGGGATTCTGGTCGCAGACGTTCCCCACTTCTTGATCGCAGTCGGGGCTCTGCTCCCGCTCACGCACCTCGACCTCGAAGCCGTCCCCTCCCAGCCGAAGCTCGGCCTCACGCTGCGTGAACCCGATCACGCTGGGGACGAGAACGGTGGGGCGACCGCTGGAGACCACCAGGTCGACTTCGCGCGTCTTCGGGACTTGCGTATCGGCGGAGGGGTTCTGGCTGATCACCGTCCCCGCCTGAACGTCCGAGCTGGACGCGAAGGTAACCTCGCCTACCTCGAGCCCGGCCCGCTCGATGCGGCCCTCGGCATCGTTCTGACTCCGTCCCACGACGTCGGGCACCGTGACCATCTCGACGCCCTTCGACACGCGCAGCGTCACGGTGTCCCCGCGCTCGAGGCGCGTTGTGCCGGGAGGATCCTGAGCGGCGATCGTGTTGACGGCATACCTGTCGCTGAATACCTCCGGCCCGAACGCGACGGCGAACCCTCGGTCCTCGAGGATCTCCTGCGCTCGAGTCAGGGACTCTCCTCGGACGTCGGGCACGGTGGCTGTTCCCGGCCCCGACAGGATGCCGACGAGCGCCCACGCGGCCACGCCGAGGATCGCCGCGACGATCAGGCCGAGCAGGATCAGGCCGGTGCGACGACGGCGCTCTTCTTCGGTCCGGGGTGGCTTCGCACCCTTCGTGCGCGTCCGCTCGATCATCACGGTCTCGTCCGAGCCGAGGTTGATCATCGAGGTCGCATCCGACATCACCGGCGTCGCCTCGACCGGCTGGCCGTGCAGCGCGCGCAACAGGTCCTCGCGCATCTCCTGCGCCGACTGGTAGCGGTTCGCCGGGTTTTTCGCCAGCGACTTCATGACGATCGCTTCGAGGTCTGTCGGCACGTCCCCGTTCAGGCGGGACGGCGGGGCTGGGTCTTCCTTCACGTGTTTGTACGCAATCGCGACGGGGGACGAGCCGGTGAACGGTACCTGCTTGGTCAACATCTCGTAGAGCACGACCCCCAACGAATACACATCGCTGCGCGCGTCCACGGGAGCCGACTGCGCCTGCTCGGGCGAGAAGTACTGCGCCGTGCCCAGCACCATCGCCGTCTGGGTCACGGTCTCGCCCGACGCCGCGCGCGCGATCCCGAAGTCGGCGACCTTCACCGCTCCGGCGGGGGTGATCATGATGTTGGCCGGCTTGACGTCGCGATGGATGATCCCGTGGTTGTGCGCGAACGCCAAGCCCGCGCACGCGTCCGCGCCGATCTCGGAGACGCGCTCGGCGAGCAGCGGCCCCTCCTCGCGCACGACGTCGCGCAACGTGCGGCCCTCCACGTACTCCATCACGATGTAGTGCGTGCCGTTGTCCGAGCCGGTGTCGTAGACGCTCACGATGTTGGGGTGGTTGAGCGCGGCTGCGTGCTGCGCCTCGCGGCGGAATCGCTCGATGAAGGTCGGGTCGCTCGCGTACTGGGCGAGCAGGGTCTTGACGGCCACCGTCCGACCCAGGACGCGGTCGCGTCCCAGCCATACTTCGGCCATGCCACCGGCACCGAGCTGTTCGGTCAGCTCGTACCGGTCTGCGAGGACCTTATTGATCATCCGTCGGTTCACGCCGTCGGGTTCCCCCTCGATACCACTGCACGCTTCGACCTGCGGGCGGCTTCACACGGTACCATCCTGCGCGCGCGCCGACCGGGCGCATCACAACCTCCCCCGCATCGATCGCACCCTTTCCAGCACGGCTTTCGCGATGGGGCCGGCCACGCGGCCGCCGGTGGCTGCGTCTGCCAGGTTCCCTCCGTTCTCGACCACGACCGCGACCGCGACGTTGGGTGCGAAGGCCACGAACCATACGTGCGGCGCTTCGCCTGGGATGCCGGTCTGGGCCGTGCCGGTCTTGCCGCCGATGATGCCCCTCGAGGCTTCCTGGAACCCGACGACGGCGCCGGTCCCGGACCGGACCACGTCGATCATCATCTGCTTGAGCTCGCGCGCCGTCTTGCGGGAATAGATCCGATCGGAGGGGCGTGGCTCCGTCTCGATAAGCGGCTTGCCGGTCGGATCCTCGATCGCCGACACGAGGTACGGCTGCCTCAGGATCCCGCTGCTCGACACCGTCGCGGCTACCATCGCCATCTGCAGCGCCGTCACGCGGACGTCTTGCTGGCCGATGGACGAGTACGCGGTCCCCGGCCGCGACACGGTCGCGGGGTCCCCGCATCCCACGCCGGGGACCGCCACGAAGCAGCTCGGGATCACCGACACATCCGGCAGCTCGATCCCGGGGTCGGCGCCGAAGCCGAAACGATCGGCCATCGTGCCGAGTCGTTTCGGCCCGAGCGCCATCCCCAGCTCCGCGAAGGTCGTGTTGCACGACACGCGAAGCGCGCTCGCGAGGGAGCCGCCGCACGAGGAACCGCCGAAGTTGCCGAGGGTGCGATCGGTGTCGGGAAGGTTCAGCGTGGTGCGGAAGGGGAAGCTGCTCGACGGCGAGTACCGGCCTTGCAGCGCCGTCGCGGACACGAGGATCTTGAAGGTCGAGCCGGGCGGGTACCACTCGGCGGTCGCACGCAACCGCAGCGGGTTCCCTTCCGTCGACTCGAGCCTGTTCAAGGCTCGACCGCACTCGTCTGGGTTCCCCCGCGAGATGCTGTTGGGGTTGTACGTGGGCGTCGAGTACAGGGCCAGGACCGCCCCGGTGCGGGGATCGAGCGCGGCCACGGAGCCGCCTTGATCGCCGAGCGCTCGCGCCGCGACCCGCTGCACCGCCGGGTCGATCGTGAGTTTCAACACGTTGCCGTCCGGCTCGCGCCCGAGGAGCTCGTCGACGAAGTTCTGGGCTGTCTCCGGTTGGTCGCCGGTCAGGTAGGCCGACATCGAATCCTCGAGTCCGCTGCTCCGGCAGATCCGGCTGGGGGCGTAGTACCCGGTGATGTGGCCGAAGAGATCGCCGAGCGGATACCGCCTGCGCCAGGGGAATCGATCGTCCTTCGTGCGGACGCTCTCGGCCAGGACCGCGCCGTCCGCCGCCAGGATCTCTCCTCGACGGATGCCGAGGTTCCTCAGGAACGCGCGATCGTTCCGCGGATGATCGGTCAGCTCCTCCGAGCGCACCAGTTGGACCACATTGAGATTGACGAACAGGGCGGCGAGCGCGAGCGCGAGGACGAGGGTGATCCGGCGGATGGCGGCGTTCATGCGCGTGCCTCCTCGTCGTCGGATACGCGCACCAACAGCGCCATCAACACGAAGTTCGCGACCAGGCTCGAGCCTCCGTACGAGATGAACGGAAGCGTGATCCCGGTCAGGGGCAACAGCCGGGAGACTCCCGCCATGATCAGGAATGCCTGCAGGCCGATGATGACCGTGAGCGATGTGGCGAGCAGCGTCCCGAACGCGTCACGCGACCGAAGCGCGGTGTGCATCCCGCGCGCAATCACCAGTGCGAACAGCAGCAACACCGCCGTGGTACCGAGCAGTCCGAGCTCCTCGCCGATCGCGGCGAAGATGAAGTCGGTCGGCAGGGTTCCTTCCAGCTGCGGATCGATCAGTTGCGGACGGCCCTGACCGAGCCCCACACCGGTGAATCCACCGGTTCCCAACGCCATGTACGACTGCGCGATCTGTCTTCCGCTCTGCTGGAAGCCGCACAGGTCGTTGATGTCGAGGCTCCACGGGTTCAGCCAGGCGCACACGCGCGTCGAGACGTGGGCGAAGTAGGAGTACGCGAACCAGACCCCGCCGGCGAACATCGCGATGCCCACGCCCACGTAGATGCCGCGCGCGGTCGCCGCGTACAGGGTGACCACGAACAGTGCGAAGAACAGCAGCGACGAGCCGAGGTCGCGCTCGTAGAACATGACTGCCAGCGAAAGCATCCAGGCCATCAGCAAGGGGCCGAAGTGGCGAGGCGCGGGGATGCCGATCGGGCCGATGCGCGCGGTGGTGATGTTCATCACCTCGCGCTTCTGGGCGAGGTAGCCCGCGAGGAACAGCGCGAGCACGACCTTGGCGGCCTCGGCCGGCTGGAACGACAGCGGTCCGACCTGCACCCACAGCTTCGCACTGCGCCCGAGGGTCGATCCGATCGGTGTCAACGGAAGCAGCAGCAGCCCGATACCCAGCACCATCAATGAGTATCGGAACTGCTCGAGCACGCGGTGATCTCGAACGACGATCAGGGTGAGGCAGAACAGCGCGATGCCGACCGCGAACCAGCCGAGTTGCGCCCCCGCAAGGCCGGGATCAAGGCGGCGGATGATCCCGTACCCGAAACCGGCGAGCAGGATCGAGATCGAGTAGAGGAGCGGGTCGGCCGCGGGAGCGAACTTGCGAACGACCAGGTGCCCGGCGACCGCGAGTCCGGCGAACACCGACAGGAAACCGGGGAGATCGGGACTCACCTCACCGGTTCGTGCCAGATCGACCAGCGCGAAGGTGCCCACCGCGATGATGATCGCAAGGATCAGCATGCTGAGTTCGGCGTTGCGCGGCCTCACCGGCTTTGCCTGCTGGTCGGCGACGGAGACGGGCTCGGCTCCTCGAGCCCGTCTCCTCCATCCACGACGCCGATGGCCGGCGCAATCTGCTCCTCGATGATCCGGCGGGCGTCGGCGAGCGACGACGCCCTGATCCCGTCCCGAAGGCTGCGGCGGATCGCGGGGTTGTTGATCTCCGCGACCTCCAGTGCCGTTTCCTCCTCGACCTCGTGCAGGTCCATCCCCAGGACGTCGACGGGCAGTCCGCGGTAGATCGTCACCTGATCGTCGTGCACGCCCACGAAGTAGCTGCGGTTCGCCCAGGCACGCACGCCGAACCATCCGCCGAACACCAGCAGCAGGACGAGCAATCCCCAGACCGCCGCACGCACGGGGAATCGCCTGCCGGTGCCGGCGCTCCGCACGTCTCGCGGCTTTTTCGGCAGCCCGCCGCCGGCCGGAACACGCTCGACGTCGACCAGCACGACCGTGATGTTGTCGGGGCCGCCACGCTCGTTCGCTTCCTCGATGAGCCGCGCGCAGATGCGGTCGAGGTCCGTTCCTTGCGTCGCGATCGTGCGGATCTCGCTGGGGGCCAGCACGCCGGAGAGGCCGTCCGAGCACAACAGCAACCGGTCGGCGGCCGCAAGGGCAACGTTGGTCTCCTCCACGTCCACATCCGGGTCGGCTCCGAGCGCGCGCGTCAGGATCGATCGTTGTGGGTGCGCTTCGGCCTGCTCGGGGGACAGCTTCCCCTCGGCCACCATCCGCGCCACCAGCGTGTGGTCCCGCGACAGTTGCGAGATCTCCCCGTCGCGGAGCAGGTAGCAGCGCGAGTCCCCCACGTGCGCGATGTGCGCGATGCCTTCGTGGACGGCCACTGCCGTCATCGTCGTGCTCATCCCGGTAAGGTCTTCATCTTCCTGGGACTGCTCGAACACGGCTCGATTCCCCTGCCGCACGGCGTCGGCGACGCCGGCAGCCGCTCTGCGCGAACCGTGCCCGTCGAGCGCGGCGAGAGGCTCGACCGCCACCGTGCTCGCGACCTCGCCGGCCTTGTGCCCGCCGAGGCCATCGGCCACGGCGAAGACGTGATCGCCTACGAACCAAGCATCCTCGTTGCGCTCGCGGCGACGTCCGACGTCGGACATGCCCGCCGACCTCAGCTTGGTCTGGCTCATCGCCCGAGCCTCACTGCTTGCGGACCTCGACGATCGTCTTGCCGACCCGGACCTCATCGCCGACCGCGATCGGCGCGGGCGCCGTAACCTTGACCCTGTTCAGGTACGTGCCGTTGGTCGAGCCGAGGTCTTCGACGAACCACGACCCATCTTTCACGAACAGGCGCGCGTGGAGGTTCGACGTGTACGTATCCTCGAGCGCAACGTCGCACGACTCGCTGCGGCCGAACGTGAGCTCCTCGGACAGCGTGAATGTTCGCACGGGCTTGTCCGGCTCGGCGACGCTGATCGAGCGGGGCGCTCCTCGACGCCTGCCGGAGGGCTGCGAGCTCTGCTGCCGCTTCCGGCTCGAGCGCGAGCCCACGAGGTCGAGCCAGATGACGCGGACGGCGCGCGCGATGAACAGGTACAGCAGCGCGAGGAACAGGAACTTCAGCGTCGTCAGAACGATCGGTGGCATGTAGACCCGGCTCTAGGGCTTGCGGAACTCGAGGGTGGTGTCACCCACGAGGACGCGGTCCCCCGGCTGCAATCGATGACGGTTCACGCGGTGGCCGTTTACCTCGGTTCCGTTCAGCGACCCGAGGTCGACGACGACCCACTCGTCGCCCTCCCGCCGTATCTCGGCGTGGCGCCTCGAGACCCCCCGGTCGGCCAGCACCACGTCGCAGCCGTCCATCCGGCCGATCACCACGGTCTCCTTGGACAGCGGCCAGGTCCTCGAGTTCTTCCCGACCTGCGCCAGCTCGGCGTCGGCGGCCAGCGACATCTGGATCAGCTGGGTCTGCGGACCTGCCTGCTGCTCGGGAGGCGCACCCTCGACGAACCGCGCTTCGACGGTGAACGTCCCCCCTTTGGTCCGCGGGTCCTCCACCACCTGGATCTCGGGCGGGCCCACCATCAGCCATCCCTCGTTCGCCGCTGCACGATGGGCCACCGCCACAAGCTCCTTCTTCAGCGTCCCTTTGATCTGGTCGAGCCGGGTGAAGTCCTTCGATGCGAGCCCGAACGCGAAGGCGTTCGGAACGTAGGTGGAGCCGTCGGCCCCCACGGTGCGTTCCTCGTCCATCGCCCGGATCATCCGCTTGCCGAGCTCGACCGGCTGGACCCCGCCGCCCGGGAGCGCGCGGGCGAAGAACCCCTCGACGAGGCCTTCGAGGCGCTTCTCGAACTCACGAAGGATGCCCACGGATCTTTCCTGGTGCATGCACCCTGTTGCGGGACCGCGCGCGTATCCTAACCGCCCCGATGGTCTCCTGGATGCGTCCGGAAGGGCAGTACCCGGCGCTGCGCTGCTGCTAAACTCGCTGCTCGCGCGCGGTGCGGTGCGAAACGCCGGGGGACTGGCGGAATTTGGTAGACGCGCACGGTTCAGGTCCGTGTGAGCTCACGCTCATCGGGGTTCAAATCCCCGGTCCCCCACGATAGACGTCGGCCGACGGCCGACCCCCTTCGGGGCGCTCGGCTGTTTTTCGGCGAACTCGTTCTGGGGTCCCCCATGCACGGCTGTGGAGCACTTCTGAACACAGAATGGACCACGCCACTCGCGAAGGGCGTACCCGCGATCAACCGCGCGCCGGTCGATCAGGACCACACCTATCGCACCTGGGGTGCGGGAACGGTGGCGTTGCGCAAACGTGGCGATCGACCCGAACGTTACGCGGCTCGAGCCATGTCGCTGTTCCCGAGCAGGGCTGCGCCCTGGGGGGCGAGAAGTGTGGCCCCGAGGTAAGCGCCGGATGGCGTACGGTACCGAGCGAGGGGATCATCTTTGGGGGCTTCAGCGATCAAGCGAGTGGTCGTCACCGTCGTGGCGGCGGCGCTGCTGTTCACGCTGGCGCCGGCGCAAGCCGCGAAGGTCAAGGTGCGGATGGCGAAGCGGTACGAGGCCGCCGCACTTCTGTACACGGATTCGGAGCCCGATCCTGCCGCGGTGACACCGGACGGGACGCTGGATCTGGGAGGCGTCGTGTTCCCGCGAGCGGCGATCCTGAAGGGGGTCAAGACCGTGTGGCTGCGCGCCCGCGACGACGTGGACCCTCTCGCGTCGGGGATGATCTATCTCGTCGCCTGCCAGGACGTGGACCAGAGCGGGGTCTGCTCGGCAGCCGAGGGAGACATCCGTGCGGAAGGATGCGTGGACGGAGGCAAGCGTCGGATCCGGCTCGACGGCGTCAGGCGCAAGCTTCCCATCTCGGTGTTCGTGCGCGCGGTCTGGGGATGCGACGTGGCTCCGGACTCGGTCATCGACGGGCAATCCAACGCCACGACCGGCGTGGTCGAACTGCTGTACTGAACACGCCGGACTGAACACGCTTGCCCCGCCGCCCGCCGGGCTGGGATGATGCCGCGGTGGCCACGCCTCTTGTGATCGCCGGCGTGCGCCTCATCGACGGGACCGGTCGGGGGGTGCTCGAAGACGCCGTCGTCGGTATCCGTGATGGACGGGTCGTTTCGGCGGGCTCGGAGGTTCCCGCGCTCGGAGCCGACGTCATCGACGCGAACGGGCTGACGCTGATACCGGGGCTGATCGACTGCCACGTGCATCTGTGCTTCGACGGCAACGCCGATTTCGCCGGGGATGCCGAGCGCATGACCGAAGACGATGCGCGCGCGCGGTGCGCCGCGAACGCCGGGCGCGCGCTCGAAGCAGGCATCACCACGGTGCGCGATCTCGGCGGGATCGGCGCCGCGACGATCGATACCGCGCGCGCGCAACGCAGCGGGGAAGTCACGGGCGCGCGTATCCTGACCGCCGGCGAAGTGCTGACCGTGCCCGGCGGCCACGCACATTTCATCGGGCGCGAAGTCTCCTCCGTCGAGGAGATGACCAAAGCGGTCGCATCGCTGAACGAGGCAGGCGCCGACGTGGTCAAGATCGTCGCGACCGGAGGTGTGCTCACGCCGGGCATCGGTGCGACGCAGTCGGCATTCCCGCAGGATCAACTCGATGCCTGCGTCGCGGAAGCGCACCGGCGCGGGATGCGCGTGGCCGCTCACGCGATCGGCGCCGAGGGGATCGACGCCGCGGTTCGAGCCGGCGTCGATTCGATCGAGCACGGGTGCTATCTCACACATCCGATCATCGAGGAGATGATCGCCGGCCCGACCTGGCTCGTCGCCACGCTCGCAGCGCCCGATCGGATCTCGCACGGCGGCGGCGGCGTGCCCGACTACGCGCGCGCGAAGTCCGACGAGGTTATGGAGGCGCACCGCGCCTCGTTCGCGCGCGCGGTCGCGGAGGGCGTCCGGATCGCGTCGGGAACCGACGCCGGCACGCCGTTCAACCTCCACGGCGGGCTCGCCTACGAGCTTCGGCTGATGCACCAGACCGGGATGCCGTTGCATCGGGTCCTCACCGCGGCCACGGGCCACGCGGCCCAACTGTTGGGGCTGGGCGATCTTGGAACGATCGAGCCCGGACGGATCGCGGACATGGTCTTGCTCGACGGCGATCCCCTCACCGACGTCGGCGCGTACGAGCAGGTGGCGATGGTTATCCAGGGCGGGCGGGTCGTGGTGGATCGATGAACCGCGCGCTCGCCCACGACGTGGGGATGGCCCACACCTCGGTGGGCGAAGGGGAGCCGCCGGTCGTCGTCATCCCGCAGTGGTTCCTTTCGTCACGGTCGATGCGCGCGAGTGCGCTCGTCCGGTCGCTGGCCGCGCGGCACCGCATGCTGCTGTACGACCGCCGCGGGACCGGTGAGTCCGACAAGCCCGGGCCGCCGTACTCGGTCGGCCGCGACGCGCGCGACCTGGCGGCATTGCTCGAAACACTGGACGAGCCCGGCGTCGTGGTGCTCGGTCATGGTGTGCGCGGCTCGCTCGTCGGGTTGAGCCTGGCCGGGCACTTCCCGGAACGCGTGCGCGCGTTGATCTGCCTGGGCGGGACGCCACGTTGGGCCGCCGGGCCGGAGTGGCCGTACGGGATCGATGAGGTTGGATGGTCGGCGGCCTTCGGTCACCTCGACGCCAGCGACGACCCTCCGCCGGGTGCCTCGATCGCGATGCGTGAAGATTGGGAGGCCTGCGGCAAGGAAGCCGCGCGCGACATCCTGCAACGCACGCGCGACGAAGATCTCAGGCACTTCTTGCCGAAGGTGACGCCGCCGACGTTGGTGATCCACATGCTCGGCGACCGGCTCGTGCCGTTCGAGGCAGCGCGCTGGCTCGCCGAGTCATTGCCCCACGGCGTGCTCGAGGAGTTCGACGCGCCGCGCGAGGTGCCGTTCCGCGCGCATCAAAAGCTCGCGGAGCACATCGAGGAGTTCCTGCGCGTTGTCGGGTGACGCGCGCGCGCGTTACCCCGCTCTCTTCGAGCCGATGCGGTCCCGGTGGGGTGAGCACGATCTTCGTCACGTCTTCGAGCTGGGCGAGCCGCCCCCGGCGCTGGTCAGCAACGTGCGGTTCATCGGGTTCTCGGGCGACCAGGTCCTCGCCATCCGAACCCTGGAGTTCGACTGGTCGCTGATGCCCGGCGGCACGATCGAGCCGGGCGAGGCCGTGGAAGAGGCGCTGGAACGCGAACTGCTGGAGGAGGCCGGCGCGCGCCAGACCTCGTTCCAGGTCTTCGCTGGGATGCATTTCTGGAACGCCGCCCCCGAACCGTACCGCCCGCATATCCCGCACCCCGAGTTCTATTGGGTGGTGGCGTACGGGGACATCGAGATCATCGGCGAGCCGACCGGATCCGAAGACGGTGAGACCATCTTGGAGGTCCGGTTGTTCACGATGGACGAAGCCGACGCGCTGTTCGGGTCACATGCGGAAGCATGGCAACTCGACGTGCTGGGATTGGCGGCCGAGCTCCGCAAGCCGGATCGCTAGCACCACGATTTCCGGGGGTTCGGCGGTTGCGATTACCATACGTTCATTCGTGAAGACTGGTCTCATCCGTGAAGACCCTAAGGAGGCATCGTGAGCGCCATCGTCATCCCTGAAGAGCTTCGAGAGCTGCGGCAGGCGATCCGCGACTTCGTTCAGCGCGAGGTCCTGCCCGTGGAGGAGCAGTACGCGCAGGAGCTCCAAGAGAAGGGCTACATCGACAACGCCGAGGAAGAGAAGCGCAAGATCCGGCGCAAGTCGGCGAAGGCCGGCTTCTATCAGCTGCACATGCCCGAGGACCTCGGCGGCGGCGGGCTCGGACTCTTCGGTCAGGTCCTGATCCACGAGGAGGTTTATCGGTCCGGCTCGTTCCTTGCGACGCGCGGGAGCGTGCTACCGAGCGTCGAGGGCCCGACCCCGATCTTCAACGTCGCGTCCGACGACATCAAGAAGCGCTATCTCGAGCCCCTGATGTCGGCCGAGAAAGAGATGTGTTTCGCGCTGACCGAGCCCGAGGCCGGCTCGGACGCCACTCAGATCCACACGCGCGCTGAGGAGAAGAACGGCTCGTGGGTCCTGTCCGGCCGCAAGCACTTCATCACCCACGGCGCCGAAGCCGACTTCGCGGTTGTCTTCGCGCTGACCGATCCCGAGAAGCGCGCGCGCGGCGGGATCACCGCGTTCGTGGTCGAGAAGGGCTGGCCCGGCTTCGAGGTTACGCGTATCCAGAAGACCGCTTCGAGCGTGGACCGGCCGGCCGAGCTCACCTTCGACAGCGTCGAGGTGCCGGCGGAGAATGTGCTCGGCGAAGTCGGGCAGGGCTTCTATGCGGCGATGCAGTGGATCAACGGTGGCCGCCTGCACATAGCGGCGGCGGCGCTCGGGATCGCGCAGCACCTGCTCGACAGGATGCTCGAGTACGCCAAGACCCGCGTCGCGTTCGGTCAGCCGATCGGCAAGAACCAATACGTGCAGGGCTACATCGTTGATTCATGGTGCGAGGTGGAGGCTTCCCGCGCGTTCGTGTACGAGATGGCCGCCCGGATCGACGACGGCGCCGACGGACGCAAGGAGGCGGCGGCGGCCAAGCTGTTCGCGACCGAGATGGTAGGGCGCGTGTCCGACCGTGCGATCCAGGTCTACGGCGGGAACGGCTTCATGACCGAGATGGGGATCGAGCGCTTCTGGCGCGAGGTGCGCGCACAGCGACTCTACGAAGGCACCAGCGAGATCCTGCGCACGAACATCGCGAAGACGCTCGGGCTGTAGGTCAGCGCTCGACGCGCCAGACGTGGTGCTCGCCCGCTGTGAAGACGAGCGTGACCTCGTCCGGGTGACGGGCGGCGTAACCGGCCAGGTATCCCACATCGAGGTCCGCGTCGACGAGGAAGTCAGCTCCCGTGCGCTCGATGAAAGCGCGCATCTGTTCGTCGTCTTGATATCCGGCGTGAGCGACCGCCGAGCGCCCTGTGTAGAGCACGAACGCTTTCGGGCGCTGGAAGACGAACAGATCGTCGGGATCGCTGTGGCTCGCGGCGAAGGCGAACGTGGCCTGGGGATCGGGCGAGGTCGGCCCCTCGATCGCGGGCGCCATGAGCGCTGCGCGCGCGACCCCGGCGTACGAGACACCGATGAGGGCGATGCCGGCGACCAAGATCGCGCGCGGGAAGGCGCGTCGCGCGATCGTTTCCCCGGCGTCGATCGCGTACAAGACCAGGAATGGGACGACGGGGACGAGGAACCGGAGGTCTTGGAAGGAAGGCCAGATCGCGATGGTCGCGATGTAGATCGGCACCGCGATCTCGACGATGGATGGCGCGCGCAACCGCCGGACGAAGCCGTATGCGGCGAGCACGAGGAAGACCGCGAACAGCGCGCGCCCGAGCCCGGGGAACCACGGGTTGGCAGTGAGGCCCTCGAGGGAGTTCAGGTATCGCCACAGGTTCACCAGGGTGAGTTTGGGCGAGACATGGGCCAGGTGCGTCGCGTAATCGCTCCCAGCATCGAGCAGCAGCATCTGTCCGGCCGCGAGGACGCCGAATGTCCCGGTCGCGATCGACGCTGTTGCGCGCCCGGATCTGCGTCGTATGAGAACGAACAACCACATCGCAGGAACGAGCACGGCACCGATGGCTCGGGTCGCGTACGCGAGATACAGCAGGGTCCCTACGCCCACCGCGAGGAACAAGGATGTGTTCCGGCGGTCGAGCGCTCGATCCATCGCCAGGATCGCCGCGGTGAACATCATCGCGAACGGCAGATCGGAGAGGATGTTGTTTGTCAGCTCGAACGTGAACGGTGTGAGTCCCACGACGGTGACGGCCGCGATGGATGCCTGCGCCGAGGCATGGCGTCGAAGGAGCAGCGCGAGCAACCCCAGCCACGCGGTCAGGATGACGACGAGCTGGAGCTTCATCGCCCACAGGTTCACGCCCGCGACGCGCACGACGGGCGCGAGCATCAGCGGATACAGCGGAGGGTACGAGCTCGGTCCGGCGACCCACCGTTCGGCGTTGTAGACGTAGCCGGTGTCGGCATAGGGCTGCCCCTCGGCGATGTTCTGCGCGTGGGCGATGTAGCTGGCGAAGTCGTCGTGCCATCCGTGGCCGGGCTTGATGGCGGCGATATGCAGGATCCCCACGGCGACCAGGACGAAGCCGAGCACCAACCTCTGTGTCCGCGTGAACCGACCGCGCGGGCGCTGAGGCTCGGGCTCGGCAGACACCTGTGGACCATGAAGGTCTGTCGCGGTTCGGATGGTGGCCTCCGGGCTCGTTCACCTAGAGAAAGAACCGGCGGGGGCGGACGTTACGCAGCACGACGACGCCGGCTCCGGCGAACTGGACAACTCGGTACGAATTGGGTCATTGTGGGGTGGACTCATCCACCGGATCGGGGGGCAGAACGATGCGCAAGCTACTCGCAAGCGCAACGATGATCGCGGTCGCCGGCATCACCGGCGCCGGCATCACGCAAGAGGAGCCGGTTGTTCTCACGGGGACGATCGGGGTCGGGAACCCTGTGCTGGGCGTCACGGAGGTGGGCGGGGCGTGCGATCCGTCGTCGCCCCTTCAGGGCCTCGACGGGATGTGGTTCCCCATCGCCGGCCACGACGGGTGGAGCGCAACGCTCGACCTGCCGGCGGCGGAGTCCGATGCCGACGTCTATTTCTACGACGCGGAGTGCGGTTCGATCGACTATGACGACATGGCCCAGAACTTCATGGCGCTCGGGATCGATCCGTTCCTCGACAACACCGAGCAGGGGACCGTGCCCGCGGGAGCTGCCTTCGCGGTTGTGATCGGATACGCCGGCGTGAACATCTCCTTCACGCTCACGATTGAGCCGGCGGCATAGGACTTGCCCGCGAGGGCTCGGGGTTGTTGACTGGCCGCCCGATGTCAAAGCTCGCTGCGTTCGTCTCACCCGGCCGGTCACTGGAGGCCGCCGTCGAACGTGTTCGGCTCGCCGAGGAACTCGGGTACGAGGCGGCGTTCGCAACACAGACCACCGGTCGCGACGGTCTGATGACGCTGGCGGCCTATGCGCCGACGACCGCGCGCATCAGGCTAGGCACGGGTGTTCTCCCGGCGTTCCCGCGGCACCCCGTCGCTACCGCCATCGAAGCCGCCACGTTGGACGAGATCTCGGGTGGACGTCTGATCCTCGGGCTGGGGATGGCCCACCGCATCACGATGGAGAACTGGTACGGCTTCGACATGTCCAAGCCGCTGTCGCGGTTCAAGGAGTACGTGCGCATCGTCCGCTCGGTGTTCCGGACCGGACGCGCCGAGATGAACGGCGAGTACTACAACGTCAACTTCGGGTTCATACGGTACGAGGCGCGCGCGGATCTGCCGATCTACACGGCGTCGCTCGGGCCGAACTCGTTGCGGTTCGCCGGGGCGGAGGCGGATGGGATCGTGCTGTGGGCCTGTCTCCCGCGCTACATCCGCGAGGTAGTCGTTCCGCAGTTACACGCCGGCGCGCGCGATGCGGGACGTGACCCTGCCGAGATCGAGATCGTGGCAGCCGTGCCCGTAGCCGTGTGCGACGACGTCGAGGCTGCCAGAGCGGGGTTCCGCAAGGAGTTCTTCGTCTACATGACCTTGCCGTTCTACCGGCGCGCGATCGGAGGCGCAGGCTACCAAGAAGAGATCGAGCGGTTCGATGCCGCGATGGCGGCCGGCGACATGGCGGGCGCGCGCGCGGCGATCAGCGACAGGATGCTCGACGAGTTCACCGGGATCGGCGATGCGACCGCGGTGCGCGCGAAGATCGAGGACTTCCGCGCTGCAGGCGTGACGATGCCGGCGATCGGTCCGATCGCGGTTCCCCCGGAGGCGGGTGGAAGCATCGAGGCGACGTTCGAGGCGGCCGTCGGCGCATGAAGGCCGTGCGTTGGCACGGCGCCGGGAAACCGTTGCTCGTCGAGGATGTTCCGGTGCCCGAGCCGGGCCCGGGCGAGGTCCAGGTGCGCGTCGCGGCCTGCGGTATCTGCGCGAGCGATCTCCACATGTTCGATGGTTCGCTGCCGACCCGGGGTCATCCGCCCATCACTCCCGGCCATGAAGCGAGCGGCACGGTGGCTGCGGTCGGACCCGGAGTCGTTGGCTGGACCGAAGGCGACCGCGTCGCGATCTTCCCCGGGAAGCGTTGCGGTCGTTGTTCGCGCTGCATCGACGGAGGTCCGGTGGAGCGCTGCATGTTCCCGCTCAACATGGGGATCGAGTTCGACGGGGCGTGGGCGGAGTACGTCGTGACGGATCAAGCGGCGCTCGTCCGTTTGCCCGCCACGGTTCCGTTCGATGTCGGGGCGATCCTGTGCGATGCGGTCGGCACCCCGTTCAACGCGGTGCTCGAGACCGGCGGGCTCCGGCCGGGCGAACGCGTCGCGGTGTTCGGTATCGGGGGCTTGGGCACCCACGGCGTGATGCTCGCTCGGCTGGGCGGGGCCTCGTTCATCGCAGCCGTCGACTCGAGCGCCGCCGCGCGCGAGCGCGCGCTGCGACTCGGCGCGGACATCGCGGTCGATCCGGCGGCGGGGCCGCCATCTGTGACCATCAAAGATGCGACCGGCGGCGAGGGCGTCGATCTGTCGATCGACTTCGTGGGCGCGAACGCGGTGCTGAAGCAGGCGGTCGCATCGCTTGCGATCGACGGACGCGCCGTCGTAGTGGGGGTAAGCGGTGAGCGCATTCAGCTCGGACCTTCCGCGCTTTTCGCCGTGATGCGGAACAAGCTCCTGAGCGTGATGGGATACACGAAACGGCACCTGGAGACCCTCGTCCAACTTGTGTCGTCCGGCCGTTTGGACGTGTCGGGTTCGGTGTCGGTTCGACTTCCGATCGAGGATGCCGCCGAAGGCGTTTCCATCTTGTCCGAAAAGCGTGGCGACCCCGTCCGTGTCGTTCTGCTTTCCGGCGATTCGTCACCCGCGTAGCCGCAGGGAAGCCGGAGCACAACGCGGAACCCAGCCTCGTACCCGAACGCGCGCGCTCCGGAGGAAGCATGAATCGTCCGTCCGTCATCAAGCGAACGTTCCTAGCCCTCACACTGGCGATCGTCGTTGCGCCGATGGCGCCGGCGGCCGCGGGCCCCGAGGACGATCTCCTTCGGTTGCTCATGCGCGCGGAGAACGTGACCGCGACGGGCGTCGGTCCCGAGACGATCTTCGTGACGTGGATCGATCGGTCCCCGGTCGAGACGCTGTACCGGGTGGAGGTGGCGACCGACGAGGCCGGACCGTACGTCCCCGTCACCGCGAAGGCGTGCACCAGCACGATCCCGTTCACCCCGATCCCGGTCCCGCAGGTGGATCAGCTGTGCGCGACCTCGTTCCAGGCGGGCCCGATCGCGGACCCGACGCCTCGGTTCGTGCGTGTGGTGCCCGTGATCGAAGTAGGCGGCGTGACCGTGCTCGAGGGCCTTGCCTCCGAGCCGGACCCTGCGATCCTCGGGCCGCTGCCTCCGACCGACCTCAAGTGCAACGGCGGGGGTGATCTGGCGTGTTACCTCGTCAACAGCATCACCCTTACATGGACCGACAACTCGGACGAGGCTGAGTTCTGGATCATGCGCGCGCGCGCCCCGTTCAACCCCGACTTCGGAACCACCCCTCACGCACGCGTGCCGGCGAACACGACCACGTGGTCCGAGGTGCTTTCGGAATACTCGACGACCTTCTGGTACCGGATCGCTGCGGTGCGCCGCTACAACATCGCGCGCCTCGACGGGTCGGTCACGGTCGAAGAGGGCTACTCGGGCTCCCTGCGGACCGACACCGGCGCCGAGAAGATCAAGGTCGAGACGGCACCGGTCCCTCCTCCGAGCGATCCGGACGGGCTCACCGCCGTCTTCATCCCCCCGAGCACCGCCAAGCTGACGTGGTCGGATCCGGGTGCGCCGCTGGCCTCCTACCTCGACGAGCACAAGTGGCACATCGAGTGGGGCCCGGCCTTCGACGACCAGGAGCTCCAAACGACGAAGTCGCCCTTCGATGGACAAGGGACCGTCACGTTCAGGGACGACCGCGTGCCTCCCGATACCACCCGCTGCTATCGGGTTCGAGGGGCCCGCAACGGCCCTGCCTTCTCGGCATACACCAACGTGGCGTGCATCGGCTCGATCCCCAAAGCTCCCGCGAACCTGATCGCGACGGCGCTGGACAACTCGACGGTGAACCTGGCCTGGACCGATCGGTCGGACGCCGAGACGCACTTCGACGTCCAACGCTGCAACGGGGTGTGTTCGAACTCCAGCACGTGGACCTCGATCGGACAGGCGGATGCGAACGCGACGTCGTTCTCGGACGACAACGTCGTAAGCACGACCACGTACTCCTATCGCATCTTCGCCGTGAACGACTCGGGGCGAAGCCCGCCGTCCAACATCGCCGTCGTGGCCACGCCGGTCGCACCGTTGTCGGCACCCACCAGCCTCGCGGCCACACCGCTCGACTCGCACAAGATCCGCCTGACCTGGGTCGACAATGCGACCAACGAGACCGGATTCCAGATCGAATTCAAGCGCAGCGGCGACTGGGAGGAGCTGACCACGGTCGGCCCCAAGACCGGAACCGGCGTCGTGAGCTTCGTCGACGACATGGACCTGGCGGCGCAGGAGCGCCGCTGTTACCGGGTCCGTGCGGTCAAGGTCGCGAAGCGATCGGACCCGTCGAACGAGGCTTGCGCTCGGACGCTGGAGGCCGCGGTTCCGAACGGAAGGCCGACGAACCTCACCGCTGATCCCCACTCGAACCTTGCCATCGACCTCCGGTGGAAAGACAACGCGACGAACGAATACTCCTTCCGCATCGAGATGATCGAGATTCGCGACCTCGCTTGCCCGCAGAGCACGGCCGGCCTGACATTCGCCAAGGTCGCGACGGCGCCCGGGCTCGACGGGACCGGGATCGTCAGCCATCGGGTCGGTGGGCTCGTTCCACATTCGGCGTACTTCTTCCGTGTGTTCGCGGTGAACAAGGACGGCGAATCCCTACCGTCGAACACCGCGGGGTGCGTGCAGACCTTCGGTCCGCGAAAGCCGGTCTTCCTCGACCCGAGCGAGAACGGCGATGTCGAGACCACGCGGTGCCACGTCGATGTGGAGGCGCTGGTGTCACAAACCGACCGGCTCCGGCTGACCGTGACGGCGTTCGTGCCGAATACCCAAGCCGTCGACCACCACACCGTCTGGGCCGAGGAGCCGTACTCGGGCAACACGTGGCGTGTTCCCTACAAGTTCTTGCGCGGGATCAACTACACCTTGACCGCGCGCGCGTACGGTCCAGCGCCGAACGAGTACTTCAGCGCCGACGTGCTCGTCCGGGACATCAAGGTGCTGGCCGACTGTCCGCTCGGCGCGGATCCGGTCTAGTCTGTCTGGTCGAGCTGGGCGCGGGCCGCGGTCTGGGCTTCCGCGTAGATGTCCTTGAGCGGACGTCCGGTCTCGCGCGCGAGCCGCGCGCAATCGGAGTACTCGGGAGCGATGCCGACGAGGGCGCCATCCTTTCCGCGCCCGACCTTGACGCGGACGGCGCCTCCGTGCACCTCCACCGCCACCACCTCGCGCGGGAGCGTCCACTTCTCGGTGACCCTGCGGCGCATGCCGAGGGTCGTGGTCTCGGCGAACAACACGTCACGGACACGGTGCTCGTCGGTCGGGCCGACCAGGACCGACAGCGTGGCGGCCGGACGGCCGTGCTTCATCACGATGGGCGTCACCCAGGCGTCCTGCGCCCCGGACCCGAGGAGTCGCTCGATCACATAGCTGTAGAGCTCGGGGTTCATGTCGTCGATGTTGGCCTCGAGCAGCACCGCCGGAACCGGACCGAACAGCTCGCTGTCTTCGCGCGCGCGCCCGATCAGCAAGCGGAGCACGTTCGGGATCTCGAGCTCCCGCGTCCCGGCTCCGTACCCGACCGCCGTGATCTCCATCGCGGGGATGTCCCCGAACCGTGTCGCCGTCGCCGCCAGGATCGCCGCGCCCGTCGGTGTGACCAGCTCGTAGGGGATCCCGTGCGAGTACACCGGCGCGTTCTTCAACAACTCGACCACCGCCGGCGCCGGGATCGGCAGCATCCCGTGCTCGGACCGCATCATGCCCATCCCAGTCGCGACCGGTGATGCGTAGACGCGCTCGACACCGAGGTGCTCGAGACCCAACGCCGTTCCGACGACGTCCACGATCGTGTCGGCCGAACCGAGTTCGTGGAACGGGACGTGGCCGACATCCTTGCCGTGGACGGTCGCCTCGGCTTCGGCGAGCCGCCGATAGATCGCGAGCGCGCGCTCCCGCGCGCGCTCCGGGAGGTCGGCATCCTCGATCAATGAACGAACGCTGAAGTAATTGCGAAGGACCGCGCTCGCGTGCTCGCCGCGTACGCGAACTTGGGTCGCTGCGATCCCGTGACGTTCGAGCTTGAGGGGCGTCAGCTCGAAGCCCTCGATCGGCAGCTTGCGCAGCGGCGCCTCGATCGCCTCGAGAGGAACCCCCGCGTCCAGCAATGCGCCGAGCGTCATGTCCCCGGACACGCCCGAGAAGCAGTCGAAGTACGCGATCATCATGAGGCGCGCATCCGGAGGATCCGGGTGGCGACGACCGCGGCGCCGAATCCGTTGTCGATGTTCACGACCGAGATACCAGTCGCGCACGAGTTGAGCATCGCCAGCAGCGCCGCGAGTCCACCGAACGATGCTCCGTACCCCACGCTGGTCGGGACGGCGACGACCGGCGATGCGACCATGCCTGCCACGACGCTTGGCAGGGCGCCCTCCATCCCGGCGACCGCGATCACGACGTCGGCCGCGCGCAGCTCGTCCTGAGCGGCGAGCGTGCGGTGCAGGCCGGCCACCCCGATGTCGGCGATCTCGGTCACCTTGCACCCGAGCGTCTGTGCCGTGATCGTGGCTTCGCGGGCGACGGGGAGGTCGGCGGTCCCCCCGGTCACGACGACGACGGTGCCCATCGGCGCCACTTCGACGGGGCGGAGCACGATGATGCGGCCGGTCGGGTCGTACCGAACGTCCTCGCCCAGATCCGCGATCGCATCGGCGTGCGTGTGGTCCGCACGCGTGGCGAGCAGCGGTCCACCCGGGTGGCCGAGCAACTCGGCGGCGATCGCACGAACCTGTTGGGGAGTTTTCCCGGGGCAATAGATCACCTCGGGCATGCCCGTCCGCAGCTCGCGGTGCGTGTCGAGCCGGGCGAACCCCATGTCCACCACGGGCAGGCGGGAGAGGCGCTCGGCCGCCTCCTCCGGGGTGAGGTCGCCGCGCGCAACCGCCTCGAGCATGGCTGCCACCGATGCCTGGTCCACGGGGCGATATCCTAGCCTCGCCGTGACACTCGGGGAGGAGACGCTCACGATCATCGCGCTGGCCAGCGCGGCGGTCGCGTTCCTGTCCCTCGTGATGGTGCTCGCACTCGGGCGGAAGGTGCGCCAGCTGCGGCGGCTGCGGTCGCGCGCACCGGCTCCATCCGAGTCCCCGGGCGAGCCGGGCTTCGACGCGCGAGAGCTTGCGTACGAGCTGGGCGAGCTGCGCGAGGCGGTCGCCCACGCCGTCCAGCGCGTTGGGATCGTTCGCTTCGATGCCTTCGAGGACCTAGGAGGGCAGCTTTCGTTCGCGGCCGCGCTCCTCGATGCGGACGGAGACGGGATCGTGCTGTCGTCGATCAACGGGCGGACCGAGACCCGCATCTACGCGAAGCCGGTCGAGCGCGGCTCGAGCCGATACAACCTCTCCGGCGAGGAAGAGGAAGCGATCCGCCTCGCGCTCGGAGTGGTACGCCGGTGACCCGGATCGCCTACTTGGGCCCGCAGGGCACGTTCACCGAGGAAGCCTTGCTATCGATGCCCCAAGCCGCCGGCGCGGAGCTGGTTCCGATGCCGACGGTGCCCGAGGTCGTTCAGGCGGTCGCCGGCGGCCAGGCCGATGTGGGATTGGTCCCGATCGAGAATTCGATCGAGGGGTCGGTCAACGTCACGCTCGACACGCTGGCGTTCGGGGCCGCCGACGCGCAGATCGTCGCTGAGGTGATCCGACCCATCCGCCACGCGCTCCTCGCGCTCGCCGGGACATCGATCGATCGGATCACCGAAGTCGTCTCGCATCCCCACGCGACGAGCCAGTGCCGCGAGTATCTCTCTCGCGCGCTGCCGTCGGCCCGCATCCACGCGGCGAATTCCACCGCCGAAGCCGCTCGCGAGGTCGCGGAACGAGCCGATGGAGCTTGGGCTGCGATCGGCACGCCGCTGGCGGCCGAGCTGTACGGCCTGACCGTGGTGGCCGGCGACATCGAAGACCGCTCCGAGAATGAAACGCGGTTCGTGCTCGTGGGGCGCGCGCGTCCCGCGCCCACGGGCGAGGACAAGACCAGCGTGGTGTGCTTCATCGAGAAGGATCGTCCCGGCTCGTTGCTGGCGATCCTGCACGAGTTCAGCGATCGGCAGATCAATCTCACCAAGCTCGAGAGCCGGCCGACGAAGGAGCGGCTCGGTGAGTATTGCTTCTTCATCGATATGGAGGGACACGCCGACGAGCCGCCGGTACGCTACGCGATCGAGTCGCTGTCAACGAAGATCCTTGAGGTGAAGGTGCTCGGTTCATACCCTCGTTCGAAGCGCTGATGCTCGACATCCGCAAGATCCGCGAGGACCCCGACGGGGTCCGGAAGGCGCTCGCGCGTCGCGGCGAGGGATACGACATCGACGAGGTGCTCCGTCTCGACGAGGAGCGCCGCGCCGCACAGGCGCGCGCCGACGAGTTGCGCGCGGAACAGAAACGATCCGGCAAGGAGGTCGCCGCGCTCCAAGGCGACGCCAAGCAGGGTTTGCTCGCCCGGCTCAAAGCTTCGAGCGATGAGTTGACGGAGCTCGAGCGTGGCCAGACCGCCAACGCCGAGCGGTTGCGCGCGCTGCTGCTGGCGATCCCGAACCTCCCCCACGACTCGGTGCCCGAAGGCGTGACCGACGACGACAACGTCGAGCTCCATCGGGTCGGCCAACCCGCCATCCACGATTTCGAAGCCAAAGATCATCTCGATCTCGGAGTCGCGCTCGACATCATCGACGTCGAACGCGCGGCTCGCGCCTCCGGCTCGCGCTTCGCATACTTGAAGGGGAAAGGCGCGCTGCTGTGGCAGGCGTTGTCGCGGTTCGCGCTCGACCAGCTGGCGAACGAAGGCTTCACGCCGGTCGTGCCCCCGGTGCTGGTCCGTCGCGAGGCGATGGAAGGCACCGGGTTCCTGCCGACCGACGAACAGCAGATCTACAAGACGGCCGACGACGATCTGTACCTCGTCGGCACTAGTGAGGTGCCGTTGGCGGCGCTGCACATGGACGAGATCTTCGAGCCGTCCGCGTTACCGGTTCGATACGCCGGACTATCGTCGTGCTTCCGCCGCGAGGCCGGCACACACGGTCGCGATACGCGAGGAATCTTCCGGATGCACCAGTTCGAGAAGGTGGAGATGTTCGCGTTCGTGCGTGCGGAAGACTCATGGACCGAGCACGATCGCCTGATCGCGATCGAAGAGTCGCTGCTGCAGACGCTCGGTCTGCCCTATCGAGCCGTCGCGGTGTGCACCGGCGAGCTCGGCGCTTCCGCCGCCAAGAAGGTCGATCTCGAGGCGTGGTTCCCGGGGCAACAGCGATACCGCGAGGTCACGTCTTGCTCGAACACGACCGACTACCAGGCGCGGCGATTGAACGCGCGGGTGCGCGCGGAGAACGGAACCGAGATCGTTCACACCCTCAACGGCACCGCCGTCACGAGCTCGCGACACGTCGCCGCCATCGTCGAGAACTTCCAGCGCTCGAACGGATCGGTCGAGATCCCCAAGGCTCTTCGCCCGTATTGCGGCTTCGACCTGATAGGTCCCGCGTAGGGTCGCCACTGTGCGTGGGCGACTGCACGCGCCCGTTTCGAAGTGATTCGCACCCCGATACGTAGGACGAAAGACCTCGGGCTAGCCCGTTCGCGCGCTCTTTCTAGTGCGTGATGTCTATAGACCCGCCACGCTCTGCGGCCTGAGACTCATGGGAGGAGGCCCAAAGCCCGCCCTCGTCTGGGACCCAGGTCGGAGCGGGCGACGGGGAACCCGATGCGGATAACTACGAAGCATCGCGGAGCGAGCAGGTAGGGCTCGCGGGGAGGATTCATGAAGATCTTTCAGAGGAGCAAGATGCGCGCGGTCGCGTTGCTGATCCCGGCCGTGGGATTGCTCGTGGCGTCGGTGGCCATGTCCGCGGTTGCGGCTCCGGGCGGCCCGCCGGGTAATAACGGAACGGTGAAGATCGACGGCGCCGCATTCGACGATCTTCCGAACAACGAGCCACATCCAGGCTGCGTGTTCCAGATCGATTTCTACGGATACGACGAGGGTGATCTGACCGCGACCTACAGCGTCGTGCTTCACGCCCCGACAAAGGGTGGCGAGATCGCCTCCGGCAGCGTGGACATCGGAGAGGATGCCGCGGGCGGAGGAACGGATCTCGACGGGACGGTGGAGCTCGACCTCAGCGCCGCACTCGCTGCGTCGGGTGTGGATCCTCATCCGATCCAGGGGTACCACGTTAAGCTGACCGTCAACGCCGAGGGCTCACAAGGCGCGGACAAGAAGCACAAGGTGTTCTGGATCAACTGTGCAGAGGTGGAGCCGTCACCGTCGCCGACCGCGACGGAGACCGAGAGTCCTGGACCGTCGGTCCTTCCTTCGCTGACTGAGCAGGAAGAGCCGAGCGTTCTCCCGCGACGGCTGTCGCGCACCGGCCCAGCCGACTCGATGGTGATCGCCACGGCCGGAGCAGGTCTGCTGCTGCTCGGCCTGGCCTTCCAGGCGATGCCTCGCCGGAAGGAAGTAGTGATCCGCTAACGAGGGCGCGGAGATGTGAGAGCCCCGGCGTCAGCCGGGGCTCTCCGTTTGTCTGGGTAAGGGCGTGACCGGCTTCCCGCTTCTGCGTAGGACCTGTGACCGGGTGATGGTCCGGACATGACCGTTTCTAGCCCGCGATATCTATGGAACAGGGCGTGCTTTCAGTGCACCCTTTGTCTTGGACATCGAAGGAGAACCATCCCTCAAGGAACGCAACCAGACAAGGGGAATGAACATGGAGATCATGACGACGAAGCGCCCGCTCTCCTGGCGGCGCTGGCTCGGCCGAACCGCGGTCACCGCTGGATTGGCCGTCGTCCTGCTGGGAGGAAGCACCGTCTTCGCGGCGAGCCCGTGGAGCGCCCAGATCACGGAAGTGACCGTATCGGAACTCAACGTCGCGGTGTCGGGCACTGCGTACTCGCCCGCCGGCGAGGCCAGCGGCAACTACCTCGAGCTGCTGTGGGGTGACGGTGTCAGCCAGACCCTCGCGAACTTCACGGGGAACGCGCCCTGGGGCTGGAGCGCGGATCACGACTACCTGGCACCCGGAACGTACACCATCACCGCGAGGCTCCTGCACGCCTCGCCGAACGGTCGGGACACGTCCGAGAACGCGATCGACACCGAAACGGTGACGGTCGACGACGACGGCGACAACGGTGATGACGGCGACAACGGTGATGACGGCGACAACGGTGATGACGGCGACAACGGTGATGACGGTGATGACGGCGACGACGGCGACACCAACGTTGGCGGCACCACACCCGACTCGGGCTCCGACGACCAGCAGACGGGCGCCCTGAACGAGGCCGTCTCCGCAGATGCGGACGACTCAAAGGTCCTGGGGAACAGGGTTTCCAAGAACGCTGAGTCGTCGGGGCCTCAGCGGCTCGCGAAGACAGGCACGGCCGAAGGGATCGCAGTGGTGGCCTTCGGGATCATGTTGATGGCGCTGGGCGCGCACCTGAGGTTCCGCGTATCCATCCGCCCTCAGGGGTCGTTGAGCTAGCAACAGGACAGCCGCACCGCTTGTGGGCGATGGCCAAGCGGTGAGGGGATGGGCAGGGCCCGCAGGATGGCGGCGGGCCCTGCAACCATTTCCGGGCAACCATCTCCGGCTCGGACCGTGGCTCCGCGCGCTACCCTGTCTGCCCGGGAGGGCTACGGTAATTGGCAACCGGGCGGTCTTGAAAACCGCTGAGCCGGTGAGAGCTGGCGTGGGGGTTCGAGTCCCTCGCCCTCCGCGTTCTTTCGTGTCAGGACGGCGTCGGCAGGCGCCGGGCGAGCCAGCGGGTGAACCTCGCAGCTCCTGCGCGGTTCAGGTGGATGTCATCCACGAACCAGGTCTCGATCGGCTCGAGCGTGGGCGCGCCCACCAGCGGCACATCCTGCATGTCCGCGCGCTCTGCGAGCGCGGTCCGGAATGCTCGGAGGTCGGCGGCGCCTCGCGGGTGGTACCCGACGTACAGCGACTCGACGACGGGTAGCTCGACCAGCACGACCTCGATGCCCTCAGTTCTGAGGAACCTGATCAACCTGTCCAACGACGGCGCTTCCTCGGTCACATCGAAATCGGTGAGGTCGCCGTGCCGCCACGGCTCCATGACCGGGATCGAGTATGGCGCGTCGGCTCGTGCCCAGCGTGGCTCCCCGTTCGGGCCGTACTCGATCGGTCCCTCCAGCTTCGTCGGATCGACGAAGTTCTTGACGAAGGCCGCGGGGCGACGCAGGTAGCTGCGGTACCGGATCACCGCTGAATGCTCGGAAGCGATCCGGCGGAGCCGGTCGCCGGCGGTCTCGGTCCCGAGCAGGCGTCGCCGCTCGGGGGAGTCCAGATAGCCCTCGCGGAACCTCCGCTGCGGTTCGGCGTTGGCGTTCATCTCGCGGCTGGTGAGCGCGATCACGACCATCCGTGGCCTCAGCAGCGGGACGACCATCTCGCGCGCCCACAGATCCAGCGAGGTCACCGACGCGCCGGGCATGCCGGCCACGAAGCCTCGCAGCCCCGTCTCGTCCGCGAGTTCATCCGGCTCGAAGGCGAAGGTCGCCGCCGACGAACCGAGGAAGGCGACGTCCACCGACCGTCCCGAGCGCGCTACCGCTTCCATGCGCTCGACGACCAACCCAAGATCCCGCTGTTTCCACCCGACCGGCTCGGGCAACCGTCCGGCGAGCGCGCGCAGACTTAGCTCCGCCGCCAGGACGACCAGGAGCCCGACGAGCATCACGACGGGGACGCGCCGGCGCGTGCGCGTCGGAGACGAACCGGCCGGAGTCGGTGGTCGCAGTTCCTGTGTCGCGGTCGCCATCGCTAGAACTGGAAGTAGATGAACGGGACGACGTTGGCGCCGCTGTAGATCAACAGGGCGGTCGCGATCGTGCCGAACGCCACCCCGCGTGCGGGCGCGGACCAGCGAAGCACGACCTCATCGGAGTCGGCGTTGCGTTGCGCCACGTCGAGCGCCACCGCGAACGTACCCACGATCAACAGGGTCATGAGCGCGTCGAGGTGCACCGCTCCCGGGCGCAGGCCGACGATCCCCGAGATGTACGAGGAAGCTTCGGCGAACGACGATGCTCGGAAGAAGATCCATGCGAAGCACACGGCCCCGAACGTCGCTGCCGTGGGGGCGATGTCGGTCATCCGGAACCGCGGAGCTACGTCCTCGTCGGGCCGCCCGCCCAGAAGTTTGTGCACGATCAGGAACGAGCCGTGGAGGGCGCCCCAAACCACGAACGTCCACGATGCGCCGTGCCAGAGACCTCCGAGGAGCATCGTGACCATGAGGTTGCGGTACGTGCGCGCGCGACCGCTGCGGTTGCCCCCGAGCGGCACGTACAGGTAATCGCGGAGCCATGTGGATAGCGAGATGTGCCACGTGCGCCAGAACGCCGTGATGTTGCGGGACAGGTAAGGCTGCCGGAAGTTGACCATCAACTCGATCCCGAACAGCCGGGACGTGCCGCGCGCGATGTCGCTGTAGCCGGCGAAGTCGCCGTAGATCTGCAGCGCGAACGCCACGATCCCGATCAGCAGTTGCATCCACCCGGCCGTTGCCGCCGAACCGAAGGTCTGATCGACGTACGGGGCGAGCGCGTCGGCGATCACGATCTTGCGGAAGAACCCGATCAGGATGAGAACCAACGCCGAGCGGATGCGCGCTCCATCGATCGGCGCGCGCGGCCGGAGGATCTGCGGGAGCAGGTAGCGCGCGCGCTCGATCGGCCCGGCGACCAGTTGCGGGAAGTATGCGACGTACAGCGCGAAGTCGAGGAGGCCCCGGACCGGCTCGATCCTGCGCCGGAAGACGTCAAGCGTGTAGGACATCGATTGGAACGTGTAGAAGCTGATCCCGACCGGAAGCAGGACGCGCAGCGTCGGGGTGGTTGCGTGCAGGCCGAAGCCCTCGAGCAGGCTTGCCCCCGAGGCGACGAAGAAGTCGAAGTACTTGAAGCAGCCGAGGATCGCGAGGTTCGAGGCGATGCTGACGACGAGCCATCGCCGCCGCGCGCGCTCCGCCTCGAGCGCGTGCAGCCGGTGGGCGGCCACGTGGTCGATCACCGTGGTGAGCGCGAGCAAGCCCAGGAATCGATAGTCCCACGCGCCGTAGAAGAGGTACGAGGCGATCAGGAGGAGCCGGTTCTGGCCGCGATGACTCAGCCGGCGATACGCCAGCAGAACGAGCGGCAAGAACACCGCGAACTCGTATGAGTTGAAGGTCATCGATATCCGTCGTCTTCGGAGGTTCACCTGGAGCAACGAAGGGTCTCCCCCCTCGTTACGCCATGCGAAGAAAGACCGGAGCGCCCGTCCTGTCCGGATCCTGTTCGCGCGATCGGCCGTTGAACGGCGGGCCTCTCTCGGGCATCATGGAATGTTCCCCATCCCCGTGAGAGGCGCGTCGATCAGTTTGACCGAGCGGCACCAGCATCCCGAGCAGAAAGCCGAGCAGGCCTATATCGACCGGGCGTACGAGCGATTGAGCGAGATGCGGGCCGAGGCGGACCGGCGCGCGCAAGCCGTCTACGACATCGGGCGGGGGGGCACGCCCCAATCCAGGTACGAGCGCGATGTCACGGTCGCGGTCAGCCTGGAGCGCGCGCGCCACCTGGACATCGGGGGCGAATCCCTGATCTTCGGACGCATCGACCACACTGCCGGCGAGTGCTACTACGTAGGGCGGCGCGCCGTGTTCTCCGTGGAGCGTGAGCCGCTGGTGATCGACTGGCGCGTGCCGGCCGCCGAGCCGTTCTATCGTGCGACCGGCAAGCATCCGCTCGGACTGGCTCGGCGGCGGCACTTCCTCAGCGAGGGGCGGCGTCTGCTGCAGGTCGAGGACGAACGCTTCAGCGCCGATCTGGATGCGGGGGAGTTGGGGCTGGCAGGGATGGGTGCGCTCGTGGCCGCGCTCGAACGGCCGCGGACCGGACAGATGCGCGACATCGTTGCGACGATCCAATCCGAGCAGGACGAGATCATCCGCGACGACCTCGAGGGTGTGCTCGCGGTCCAGGGCGGACCGGGAACGGGCAAGACAGCGGTCGCGCTGCATCGCGCCGCGTATCTGCTGTACACGCATCGACGGAAGCTCGGACAGCAAGGGATCCTGGTCGTGGGCCCGAACCGCACCTTCCTTCGCTACATCGAGCAGGTCCTGCCGGCGCTCGGTGAAACGGGCGCGCGACTGGTGACGCTGTCGGATCTGGTTCCCGGCGCCGAGGTTACGGCGACGGAGGCGGACGACGTGGCGCGCGTCAAGGGCGACACGCGGATGGTGAAGGTCATCGCGCGCGCGGTGCGCGAGCGCCAGCGTCCGCTCCAGCGCGACGTCGTCGTCCCGTTCGACGGGTTCGAGCTCACGCTGCGCGCGCGCGAGACGGAATCGCTGGTCGCCGCCGCGCGCCGCAACCGCCGCCCGCACAACCAGCGTCGCGAGATGATGATCTCGATCATCGCCGCGCGACTCTACGACGAGTATCGGCAGCAGACCAAGACGACCATGCGGGAGCTCGCGTCCATCGGCACGCGGAGCAGACGCGAAGCCATGAGCGAGCTCAAGCGGCTCCCCGAACTCATGGCCGTCGTCGATGAGATGTGGCCGCTGCTGTCGCCGCAGCGCCTCCTTCGCGAACTCTTCGCCGACGCCAAGCTCCTGAACGCGGCGACCGCCGGGATCCTCCGACCCGCCGAGCGCGACCTGTTGCGGCGCGACGGCAAGAAGGCGTCGTGGACGGTGGCCGACTCTCCGCTGCTCGACGAGGCGTTCGTACGCCTCGGTCGACCGGGGAGGCGCGCGCGCACCGACGATCCAGACGAGACCGACGAGCGCGAGACCTACGGCCACGTCGTGGTCGACGAGGTCCAAGACCTGCCGCCGATGGCGTTGCGCATGCTCGCGCGCCGTTCTCGAGCCGGCTCGATGACGATCGTAGGCGACCTGGCGCAAGCCGTCGGCGCCTGGACGCCCCGGAACTGGGACGCGATCCTGCGCCACCTCCCCGAGCGCAAGGCGCGCGTTCGCGAGCTGACGATCAACTACCGCACGCCGGCCGAGATCATGGACGTGGCCGGAGCCCTTCTCGTCGCCGCAGCGCCGGACGTTGAGCCGCCTTCGTCGGTGCGCGAAACCGGCGAGCCTCCCGTCGTCCGCCGCGCCGACGACGCCATCGGCGCCGCCGTCGAGGTGGCGCGCACACACACCCAGCGCGGCTCGGGAACGATGGTCGCCATCGCACCGGAGACCCTCATGGGGGACCTCCGTCGGGCGCTCGGCGCTGCGGGGCTGCTCGAGCACACGGACGCCACCGATCCGACCGATCGGGTGTCGGTGATGAACGTCGCCGAGGCCAAAGGCCTCGAATTCGATGCCGTCATCGTGGTCGAGCCGGGCGTGCTCGTCGCCTCATCGCCGCAGGGGTTGCGCGCGTTGTACGTCGCGATGACCCGAGCCACCCAGCATGTGACCCTCGTTCACGCGGGCCCACTTCCGTCGGCTCTGACCGACGCGCTCGCCCTCCGCGTGTCTGCCTAGCGTTTCCCTGGAACCGTCCAGGGGTATCTATGTCTTGATGGGGTCGTTGGCGGACAGTCTCAAGGGTCTCCCGGTCGTCCGCACGGTCGTGGCGGTGCAGGAGCGCTACGGCCGGGACGGCGCCGGCATGTTCGCGGGCGCGATCGCCTACCACGCGTTCATCTCGGTGTTCCCGCTGCTCATCCTCGGCCTCGCAGCCATCGGGTTCGTCCTGAGCGGGCGTCCCGATATGCAGCAGCGATGGACCGAGACGCTGGCCGGCTCGATCCCGGGGTTGCGGCCGATCGCCGGGGACGTGCTGGATGCCGCCATCGAGAACCGAACCGCTGTGGGGATCGGGGGCCTCGCGGCGCTGGCGTGGACGGGGACGGCTATCGTCCGAGCGTCGGGATTCGCACTGTCGAGGATCTTCCGCTTCCGGATGTACGCGAGCCTTGTGAAGAGCACGCTGTGGGCACTCGGGTCGCTGGTCGGCCTCGGCGCGCTCGCGATCGCGTCCATCGGCGTCACCTCGTTCGCCGGCCGGCTCGAAGGACCCGCCGTCGTCGACGTCGCGCTGGTCGCGCTCGGGCTGGGGATCGACTTCGCATTGTTCCTCATCGCCTACCGCGTGCTGACGCAGCGGCGAGGCCCGGCGTTGCGCGATCTGTGGCAAGGCGCGGCGCTGGTCGCAGTTGGCTGGACGATCCTGAAACTCGCCGGTTCGTGGTACGCCAGCCGAACGGTCGCGAACTCCCAAGCCGTCTACGGGACCTTCGCAGCGACCATCGGCGTGCTGGTGATGCTCTCGCTCGCCGCGCGCATGTTCTTGTACGGAGCCGAACTGAATGCCATCCGAATCGATGGAGGTGGAGAGATGGAAGAGCCTGAAGACACGATGATCCACGAGGGGAACGGACATCGAGCCGATCGCTCGGCCGTGGCGCTGGTGCGGGACATCGCCTCGGACACCGGGACCTTGATCCGCCAGGAGGTGCACCTCGCGCGCCAGGAAGTGGTCGAGGGCATCTTGGCGAAGGTGGTTGGCGTGGGTGCCTTCGGGATGGCGGGCGTGTTCGCGGTGATCGCTCTCGTCTTCGCCGGCCTCGCCGCCGCAGCGGGCCTGCAGAACATGATGACACCGTGGGGGGCGTGGCTGATCGTGATGTTCGGCTACGTGATGCTGGCCGGCATCGCCGGGCTCGCGGGGCTCGCAACGATGAAACGCAAGCCGATCGCACCTACGAAGGCGATCGAGACCACGAAGGAGGACGTCGAATGGGCCAAAGCGCAGCTGAAACGGTGACCGAGATCCAGCGAACGCGCGAGCGCATCGAGCGCAACCTGCGCACGCTCGAAGAGCGGATGCCCGAGCCGGCCCTGTGGGCCAAGCGGATCGTCGGCACGGTGATCGGCGGGGGCGTGGGCATGACGATCGTGATGTTCTTCATGCGGCGCGCGCGCAGGCAGCGGAAGGGTTCGACGTTCGCCGGACCAGGTCAGGTATTCAAGGCGACGATCAAGCTCGAGCCGGCCGACTAGAGCACCTTACTGAGGATCACGCTGGTGTAGTTGGTGACGGGTCGCCAGTCCGTCTGGGCGACGCTCCGGTAGCCGCGGCGCTCGTACAGCTCGATCAGGTGAGTCGCCGGCTCGGCCGTGTCACACGCGATCTCGGCCGCGCCGGTTGCGCGCGCGCGCTCCTCGACCAGGTCCAGCAGCATCGAGCCGATGCCGCGGCGGGTCAGGTCCGGCTCGACGCAGAACTGCGTGAACGATGCGACGTCGGGCCGGTCGTACCATGGCGCACCGCCGGCCGATCGCGCGGGCACGAACGTGATCGTCGCGACGAGCCGGTCGGCCAGCGCGCCGACGTAGCATTCGCCCTTCGCGATCCGTCGACGGGTCATCTCGACGTCCTGATGGGTGGCCAGGTATCGCAGTCCCGCCTCGGCGAGCGGCCGGTAGGCGCGGTGGAGGAGGTCGGTGAGTTCGTCGAGCGAGTCGCGCTCGTTCAGGGGTCGGATCGTGATGTCTTCGAGCACGTTCGAGGTCCGCCGTCGCAGGAGTGCTCGGGTAGGATACGGGGCTGCTATACCCGGAGGCGTCGCCTAGTCTGGTCTATGGCGCGGGATTGCTAATCCCGTTGGGGTGCAAGCCCCTCGAGCGTTCGAATCGCTCCGCCTCCGCACATTGGAGCGCGCGGCCCCGCATGGATCCGAGGCCGCGCGCTCGCGACGTCGATGCAGTCGGTTCAGGCCCATCACGGTCGTGTGACGTGACTTGATAGCGAACCCTTCCTTGGGAGCCTTCCCCGAGACGAGGGATCCCTCACCTGGAGGATGGTCCCTGGTCCCGCGACCAGGGCGCGCGCGGGCTGGTACCATCCTGTTTCCGCCAGCGCCGGTAGCTCAACTGGATAGAGCGTCTGACTACGGATCAGGAGGTTGGGGGTTCAAGTCCTCCCCGGCGCACTCATTTTTTCTGCGTTCCTACCCTATCTCGGGAGGCCGACAGGTCACCGATCCGGATCCGAACATCCGTGTGACGGCGACAGGTCCAAGGGGCGTCCGCACCGGGTCCCGAAGGTTCCGGAGATAAGTGGTGCCAGGGATCCACCGGACACGGCGGCCACGGGCTTTGGACGAGTTCCATGACTGGACCTAGGATCACCTCAGCCACTTCCGCGGTGACGAGAGCCGCCGGCGAGGCGTCCGAAGCGCCCCACGAGTAGAGGCCATGCGTCCCCAGCGCCAACCCTCGGGCGCGGAGCGAGACCGCAGGGGCACCATGAAACTCGTCCGACGTGAGAGTGAGGTGCTCGTCGGGGAGTCGGGCATTGAGATCTGCCTCGACCCGAACGAGAGCCTCTTCAAATGCGTGCGCCCCAGTCATCGGCGAGCCCTACACCGCGATCCACCCGGAATACCGAGTACGTACTCGGCGATCTGCAGCTAGGAACCGAGAGAACCCGGGCGCGCGCCCGGGTTCTCCACAGAAGTTCCGACTGCGTTAGGAAGGTTTGCAGGCCCCCGCGCGACAGTCGTGCGGCACGAAGACCGTGAGGTCGTCCGAGTCGTCCTCGGGGTCCGACATGCACCCGTCGTCGTTCATCATGTCGCCGTCCGAGTCGTTCATCGCGATGTACTCGAACGAGTACGTGCGTCCGTCCTTGCTTTGGCCGGAGCGCTCGCCGCGCGCGTTGCCAACGACGTCCACGCTCCCGTCGCTGTCACTGTTCATGCCGCCCAGCTGGTCGGTGGCCGGATCGGTGTTCCCGGTCCCCGCCATCTCGGTGCCGTCCTCCAGGGTGTCGCTGTGCGGCTTGGCGGTGATCTCGAGCACCACGTCGCCGCCGTCTGGATCGGTGTACGTGAAGGTGATGTCGTGGAGCTTGTGGTTCGGGGGCCACAGCGTGGTCGGCGTCCACGAGATGGTTCCGTTCTCACCACACGCGACGCTGTTCGAGCCGAACGTGTGGTTCTTCGCGGCCTGGCTCGACGCGGGGATGACAAGCGCGAGCGCAACAAAAAGGAGCAGGATCTTCCTCATGCCACCTCCTGGTCTAGGACGAAAGCCCTAGGACGGTTCGGACCTCGGCACCCTAGTAGATTCTTCTCAAATAGGTCAAGAAGCGCTATATGGCCATCATGTGAAGAGACAGGGAACGGCTCCGCGGCCGTCGAAGCCCCTGGTCATGGGGGGTCCAGCTCGAGCCAGCTCCTGGCCGCGCCGCCGTTGGTCGGCGGCGCTGTTATGCCTGCTCCTGGCGGCCGAGACCCAGGTCGCCGGTGCGGCGCCGGGTGACGTGACGCGGGTCCCCTCGGGGGTCCAGCCCAACGAGGAGAGCCGCAATCCATCGCTGTCGGCCGGCGGGCGCTACGTGGTTTTCGACTCCGCGGCCTCGAACCTGGTGGCCCTCGACCTGAACGGCCAGTACGACGTCTTCCTCTACGACCGTCAGTCCCAGGCGATCGAGCGGATCTCTGTGTCCTCGTCCGAGGCTGCGGCCAACGGCCATAATGCCACCAACTACTCCGCCGCCCCTGTGGTCTCCGATGACGGTGCGGCCGTCACCTTCTCGTCCGACGCGACGAACCTGGTCGCCAGCGACACCAATGGCCTCACCGACGTCTTCGTCCGCGACCGCGCGACCGGTACAACCGCGCGCGCATCCGTGTCGACCACCGGTACCCAGGCGGATGGGCCCAGCCTCGATCCGTCGCTGTCCGGGGACGGTCAGATCGTCGCCTTCGAGTCACAGGCGTCGAACCTCGTGGCAGGCGACACCAACGGCGCCTCCGATGTCTTCGTGCGCGATCGCCAGGCCGGCACCACGACCCGCGTATCCATCGCCACCGGCGGAGCACAAGCCGATGGGCCAAGTTACTTCGCCGCGACCGCGGGCAACGGCCGCTTCATCACCTTCTACTCGCACGCCACGAACCTGGTCGCCGGCGACACCAATGCGGCGCCCGATGTCTTCGTGCACGATCGCCAAGCCGGCACCACCACGAGGGTCTCGGTCGGCTCGACCGGCGCGCAGGGCAACGGTGACAGCGTGAACCCGACGATCTCGGCGGACGGTCGGTTCGTTGCCTTCGAGTCGCAAGCCTCGAACCTCGTCTCCGGCGACACGAACAACGTGGCCGACGTCTTCGTGCGCGACACGGTCGCCTCGAAGATATTGCGCGCCTCGGTGGGATCGGCGGGCGAGCAAGCCGACGCGGCGTCGTCGCAGCCGGTGATCGCCGCCGACGGGAGCACCGTGGTCTTCTGGTCGGACGCGACGACGCTGACCCCCGGGGACACCAACGGCTTCAGCGACGTGTTCGCACGCTCGTTGGCTGCGAGCGACACCCAGCGGGTCTCGAAGACGGGCTCGAGCCAGGCGAACGGCGATTCGTTCACCGCCGGCGTCGCCTCGGGCGGCGCGTTCGTGGCGTTCGAGTCGCTGGCTTCCAACTTGACCGCCGGCGACAGCAACGGAGTGTCGGACGTCTTCGTGGCCGAGATCGATCCTGCGGAGCCGCCGACGCCGGAGATAACGAGCCCGCCCGAGGGAAGCGCTACCGCTGACCCTCTGGTTCCGGTCACCGGCAAAGCCCAGTCGAACGCCGAGGTCCGTGTTTTCGAAGGAACGACCGAGATCGGCAGCGCGACGGCGAACGGATCCGGTACGTGGTCGGTCTCGATCCCGTTCGACGAGGGGAGCCACCAGATCACCGCGCGCGCGCTCGACGCCGTGGGGAACCTCGGTCCGCCGAGCGCCCCGCGCACGTTCACGGTCGACCTCACGGCACCGGCGCCGCCGGTCATCGCGGTTCCCGCCCAGGGGGCATCAGTCGGGGCCGGCTCGATCCGGTTCGAGGGAACGGCCGAGCCCGGCTCGACCGTGACGGTGTTCGAAGGGACCACGACGCTGGGGCCGGGGGTGACGTCCGGCAGCGGGGTCTGGAGCATCACCGCGACGATCACCGTGAAGGGCATGCACACCGTCGGCGCGCGCGCGACCGACCCCGCCGGCAACGTCGGTTCGTCGAGCGCGCCTCGCAGTTTCGACGTCACCACCGCGGTCCCGGTCATCGAGGGACCACCGGATGGATGGTTCACCAGTAACCCGACGGTCACGATCCATGGATCGGCGGAACCCGGCGCGGTCGTGGCGGTCTACGAGGGATCGACCCTTCGAGGAACCGACGTCGCCGAGGGGGGAAACTGGACCATGCCGGCGACCTTCCCGGAGGGACCGCACGCCGTGACGGCGACGGCAACCCTCGACGGTGCGACGAGTCCGGCATCGCCTGTTCACGCGTTCACCGTGGATCACACCGCGCCCGCCGCGCCGATGATCGTCGCGCCGGCGGACGACGAGGAGGTCCTATCCGCGTCGGTGACCATCGCCGGTGACGCCGAACCGTTTGCGACGGTACGTGTCGAGGAAGGAACGACACCTCTCGGAAGTACGCAGGCATCGGGATCGGGCGCGTGGTCGCTGGGCGCCTCGTTGTCGAGCGGGACCCACACGGTGCGCGCGATCGCGATGGATCGAGCCGGCAACGAAGGTCCGCCGTCCGCCTCGCGCTCCTTCAGCGTCGCCCAGCCTGCATCGATCGTCGAGCCCGCGGAGGGTTCGTTCCAGCCGCGCGACGTGATCGTCACCGGAGTCAGCCAGGCCGACGAGATGCGCGTCTACGAGGCAGGGCAGGAGTTGCGGCGGGGGCCCGTCCGAGGCGGCACCTGGTCGATCACCGTCCGGTTGGATGGTGGCGAGCATGCGATCGTTGTCCGCGGCGTATCCGGTGGCGTGCTCGGTCCGCCGTCGGCGCCGCGATCGTTCGTGGTCGACCAGTGGGTTCCGCAGGTCACGTTCACGCGCTCCACGCCCGGCTCGATCATCGAGGTCGTGGCCCCCGGCGGGGTGATACGCGGGACTGCCGAGGACGCGCGCACCTTCGACAGCGGAGTGGCGCGCGTCATGATGAAGTACATAGATCTGATGGGCACGACCGTGGCGGAGGCTGAGGCGACGTGCGGCGGTTGCTCGGCCGGACATGTGACGTGGGAGCAGATGCCTCCTGTGTCGCCGGGCTGGTACACGGTATATTCGCGCGCCTTCGACGAAGTCGGGAACTCGGCGGCCCGGACCATGACCGTGGTCGTTATCTGAGCGCGAGATGGGACATTTCGGGTGGACACAATGATCGGGAAGTACCATTGACGCGGAGAGTGGCGTTCCGTACCGTTCATTCGTCAGCCTTGCGCGGCCTTGAGAGGGGTCTGGGGATATGAGGTCACGTTTCGCTCGCCGGTCTGTGCCGGCCTTTTTCGCGGTCGCTTCGCTCGTCATGCCTTCGGCCGCTCCGGCCGTGGCTCGCCTGTGCGATGTGGCAACCAGCGTCGCGCACGCGCGCGTGCGACCCGGCACGACGATCAAGCAAGACCCGAACCACGTCGCGGATCCGGCGGCGCTCGTGCCGACGAGCGCGTTTCCGAAGCGGCCGGCGACCAAGCCCGGCAACGGCAAGGGCAGGCCCGGGAGCGGCGGTGGCGGCGGTGGCGGCACGAGCACCAGCACGCCGGGTGCGGTCGAGACGTACGTCCACGTCATCACCACCGCGAGCGGCGGCGGCAACGTTTCGGCCAGGGTGCCGGATCAGATCGCGGTGTTGAACAACTCTTTCTCCGCAGCCACCGGCGGCTCGAACACCGGCTTCGGGTTGGTACTGAAGAGCGTCACGGTGACGGCGAATAACAACTGGTTCAATGCCCGGCCCGGCTCGGGGCCTGAGAAGCAGATGAAGAATGCGCTCCACCAGGGCGACGCCGGCGCGTTGAACATCTACACGACCAGCGGTGGCGGCTACCTTGGCTGGGCCACGTTCCCGTGGAACTACTCGAGCAACCCGAGCTACGACGGGGTCGTTGTGGCCTACGACTCACTGCCGGGCGTTCGGAACTGGGCATACGACGAAGGTGACACCGCCGTGCACGAGGTCGGGCACTGGCTGGGCCTCTACCACACCTTCCAGGGCGGCTGCACGAACCCGGGCGACAGCGTGAGCGACACGCCGGCCGAGGCCTCGCCTGCGTACGGGTGTCCGACCGGACGGGACACCTGTGCTGCTACCGGCCTGGATCCGATCACGAACTTCATGGACTACTCGGACGACAGTTGCATGTTCCAGTTCACTGCCGGACAGGGCACACGCATGGGCTCGGCGTGGACTTCGTACCGGGCACCAGCCTAGCGACGATTAGACCGACGGCCGGCTTCGTACGGGAGCCGGCCGTCGCTTATACTCCCGACTGCTCGGACGCGGATCGTCCGGGTGCTTCGGAGAACAGCGAAGTCCGGTTGGAATCCGGCGCTGTCCCGCAACTGTGACGCCTTCGCCGGCCAGGCGATGGACGAGCCAGGACGCCTGCTCCGCAGCGCAATCCCGTCCTCGGAGGAAGGGCGCATTGTGCGGCGGTCTCAGGACCCATCGCATCCTCCGATGGAAAGGAGGAGCGATGAGAAAGTCCCTGCCCATCATCCTGCTCGCGCTGGTCGCGTGCACGGTTCCGGTTGAAGGCGGCGATGCGCCGGAGCTCGTGGCGGCGTTCCCGGTGGCGATCGAGGCGGCGAACGGAACGGTCACGATCAACCACCAGCCCACCAGGATCGTGTCGCTCTCGCCGGCCGCGACAGAGATGTTGTTCGCGATCGGCGCAGGCGATCAGGTGATCGCGACCGATGAGCTGTCGAACTACCCTCCCGAGGCGCCGGTGACCGAACTCTCGGGCTTCGAGCCCAACGTCGAGGCGATCACTGGCTATGAGCCGGATCTCGTGGTGTTCTCCGACGACCTGAACGACATCGCCGACGGGCTCGACTCGCTCGACATCCCCGCGCTCCAAACGCCGGCGGCGTCGGTGCTGGACGACAGTTACGAGCAGATGCGGCAGCTCGGCGACGCGACGGGGCATCCCGACGAGGCCGATGCGCTGGTGGAGCGGGTCCAGAACGAGATCGACGTTCTGGCCGCGGCCGCGCCACGTCCGGATCCGCCGTTGACCTATTACTACGAGCTCGACCAGTCGCTCTACAGCGCGACGTCGCAAACCTTCATCGGACAGGTGCTCGCCCTTCTCGGGCTCGAGAACATCGCGGATCCGGCCGATGCGGATGGCACGGGGTACCCGCAGCTGTCCGCGGAGGCGATCGTCGACGCCGATCCGGACGTGATCTTCCTCGCGGATACGAAGTGTTGTGGCCAGTCCGATGCGACGGTCGCCGAGCGGCCCGGCTGGGGCGGGATCGCGGCAGTACGGAATGGCGCAGTGATCGAGCTCGACGACGACATCGCGTCGCGGTGGGGCCCGCGCGTCGTCGATCTGTTCCGCGCGGCGGCCGAAGGGATCGAAGGGCTGGCGGACGCGGCGTGACGACCGTCGAGGCGGCGCGTCCGGTCGCGATCCGGCCGGCGCGCCTGCTTCCGCGGTGGTGGGCGATCGGGCTCGGTGCGCTCGCGGGGGCGTTCGCGCTCGGCGTGCTCGTCGGACCCGTGGGACTGCCGCCGGGCGCGGTCTTCCGCGAACTGGCCGACCGTCTGCCGTTCGTGACGATGTCGTCGGGGCTGACCGAGCAGCAGTCGGCGATCCTGTTCCAACTGCGCCTACCGCGCGTTGTGCTCGGCGGCCTGGTCGGCGCGATGCTGTCGATCTCGGGCGCTGCCTACCAAGGCGCGTTCCGGAACCCGCTCGCCGACCCGTACCTGCTGGGCGCGGCCGCCGGGGCGGGCCTCGGCGCCACGATCGCCATCGCCTACGCCGGCGCGTCGCATGACCTGATCCCGCTCGCGGCGTTCGTCGGCGCGCTCGGCGCCGTTGCCATCGCCTACAGCGTCGGTCGCTCGAGCACGGGCCGGACCGCCACGACCCTGATCCTGGCCGGCGTCGCGGTCGCGTCGTTCCTGACCGCAGTGCAGACCTACGTGCAGCAGCGCGAATCCGACACGCTGCGGCAGGTGTACTCGTGGATCCTGGGCCGGCTGGGGACGGCGGGATGGGGCGAGGTCGTGCTGATCCTGCCCTACGTGGTGGTGAGCGCGGGGGTCATCCTCGCGCATCGCCGGCTCCTTGACGTGTTGAGCGTGGGCGACGAGGAGGCCGAGAGCTTGGGGTTGCGCGCGCGGCGCGTGCGCCTGTGGGTGGTGGTCGCGGCGTCGCTCGGCACCGCCGCCGCGGTCGCCGTCAGCGGGCTCATCGGCTTCGTCGGGATCATCGTGCCGCACGCGGTCCGCCTGATCGCCGGAGCGAGCTACCGTGTCCTGCTGCCGCTGGCTCTCGCGTTCGGCGCGGCGTTCATGATCGTGGCAGACCTGATCGGTCGCACCGTGGCGGCGCCGGCCGAGGTGCCGATCGGCGTGGTGACGGCGTTCATCGGCGCCCCGTTCTTCGCGCTGGCATTGCGAACCAGCAAGCGGTGGATGCCGTGAGCACCATCGAAGTCCGCGACGTGTCGGTCTCGATCGGGCGCGCGCAGATCCTGCGGGACGTGTCGCTCTCGGTCGAGCCAGGCGAATGGCTCGGCCTGATCGGACCGAACGGTGCCGGCAAGACCACGCTGTTGCGTGTCATCGCGGGTCTCGCCGAGCACACCGGCGACGTGCTGTTCGATGGCGCGCCGGCGGTGGCCATGCGCAAGCGCGAGCGCGCGCGCCGCGTGGCGCTGGTCCCGCAGCGGCCGATGATTCCGCCGGGGATGAGCGTCGCCGAGTACGTGTTGATGGGTCGCACGCCGTACATCCGCTACCTCGATGTCGAGAGCGCCTCGGACCTGGCGGTCGTGAGCGATGTGTTGGGACAGCTCGACATCGTGCGTTTCGCGGAACGGACGATGGGATCGTTGTCCGGCGGCGAGCAGCAACGCGCGATCCTGGCGCGCGCGCTCGCGCAGCGCGCGCCGGTGCTGATGCTGGACGAGGGAACGAGCGAGCTCGACATCGGGAGCCAGCAGGACGTGCTCGAGCTCGTGGCGTCGCTGCGCGCGCAGGCGGGTCTGACGGTGATCACCGCGATGCACGACCTGACGCTCGCGGCGCAGTTCGCCGAGCGGCTTGTGTTGCTCGAAGACGGCAGCGTCGCCGCGACCGGAACGCCACGCGAGGTGCTGACAGCCGACGGCATCCGCGCGCACTACGGCGCGGATGTCACGATCATCGACCGAGACGGCACCGTGGCGGTCATCCCCGTTCGGAGGGGCTGATGCTGACCGTGCTGCTGGGAGGCGCGCGCAGCGGCAAGTCCTCGCTGGCCCAGCAGATGGCGCGTCCACATGATGGGCCGGTGACCGTGATCGCGACGGGTGAGCCACGCGACGACGAGATGGCCGCGCGCATCGCGCGCCACCGCGCCGAGCGCCCGGCCGAGTGGGAGACGATCGAGGAGCCGCTCGACCTTTCGAGCGCGCTGCGGAAGGCATCGGGCGACGCGTTCGTGATCGTGGATTGTCTGACGCTGTGGGTCTCGAACGCGCTCGAGGGGGGTTGGGACGACGACAAGATCGCCGAGCGCGCGACCGAGGCGGCGGCCCTAGCGGCCGCGCGCGATGCGCCCGTCGTGACGGTGAGCAACGAGGTCGGCTGGGGCATCGTTCCGATCGAGCCGCTCGCGCGCCGGTACCGGGACGTGCTTGGACGAACCAACGCGATCTGGTGCGAGCACGCGGCGCGCGCGCTGCTGATCGCGGCGGGGCGCGCGCTCCCACTGGCGCGCGCCGCCGAGGTACTGGGCGATGGATGAGAACCTGCGCGCCGCGCCCGGTCCCGACGAGGCCGCTCGGTCGGCGGTCGCCGAGCGTGCCCGTTCAGTCCTGCGCCCTGCCGGCGCGCTCGCCCGGCTCGACGATGTCGCCGCATGGCTCGCCGCGTGGCAGCGGACCGAACATCCCCACGTGGACCGTCCCGCCGCTCTGATCTTCGCCGGGGATCACGGGGTGTCATCCGAAGGCGTGAGCGCATACCCGGCCGATGTGACGGCTGCGATGTTGCGCGCGCTGCGCGAAGGCGTCGCGACCGCCAACGCGATGGCGCGCGCCCTGGGCGCTACGCTCGACGTGATCGACGCGGGCGTCGGCCGGCCGACCGGCAACATCGCGCGCGAGTCGGCGATGGACCCCGCGCGCTTCGAAACGTGCATCCGCCTCGGACGCGATGCGGTGGCCGCGCGCGCCGGCGCCGACCTGCTGGTGTTCGGCGAGATGGGGATCGGTAACACCACCGCGGCGGCCGGGGTGGTCGCGACGATCTTCGGCGGCCCCGCCGAGCAATGGACGGGTCGTGGAACCGGAGTGGACGACGGAACGTGGCGGCGGAAGGTCGAAGTGGTCGAGCGCGCGCGGGCTCGAGCCGGGACGGTGCGACCGTTCGACGCGCTCCGGGAGGTCGGGGGCTGCGAGTTGGTGGCAATCGCCGGCGCGATCGCCGAGGCGCGAGCGCGCTCGATCCCTGTGGTATTGGACGGCTTCGTCGTCGCCGCGGCTGCCGCGACGCTCGAGGCCGCGTCGCCCGGCGCGCTCGAGCATTGCATCGCCGGTCACCGGTCGCCCGAGCCAGGTCACGGGTTGCTGCTGGAGAAGTTCGGCATGGACCCTCTCCTCGATCTGGGGATGCGGCTAGGCGAGGGGTCGGGAGCCTTGGCAGCGGTGCCGATCGTGCGGCTCGCGGCCGCCGTCGTGACCGAGGTCGCCACGTTCGGCGAGTGGGGACTGGGATGAGAGGCTTCATCGGCGCGGTGTCGTTGCTGACGCGCGTGCCGGTGCGCGCCGACGCGAACACCACACGCACGACCGCGTGGCTACCGGTCGTCGGCGTGTTGATCGGGTCGGCGGTCGCCGGGGTGTACGTGGGGATGCGCGCGGTGACGCCATCGCTCGTCGCCGCCTCGGTCGCGGTCACCGTCGGCATCGCTCTCACCGGCGCGCTCCACGAGGACGGGCTCGCCGACGTGGCCGACGCGTTCGGCGCCGGCGTCGACCGCGCACGCACGCTCGAGATCCTGCGCGATCCGCGTCACGGGACCTACGGCGTCCTGGCTCTCGTCGTGAGCGTCGTCGTGCGGATCGCCGCGCTCGCGGCCTTGGATGTTCCGGCCGCCTTGGTCGCGCTGCCAGCGGCGCACGGGATCGCGCGCGCGGCGGCATCGGGAGGGATGATCGCCGTCCGCCCCGCCCGCGGCGACGGCTTGGGAGCGGCATACGCAACCGGGAAGGCGGGCGCTCTTGTCGGAGGCGCCGTCGTGTGCGCGGCGGCCATCGTCGCCACCGGCCCCTGGGCGCTCGCGGCGTCGGCGATCGGAGCAGTGGCCGCCGTGACGCTTTCGGCGCTTGCCGTGCGCAAGGCGGGCGGGTTCACCGGCGATGTGCTGGGTGCGATCGAGCAGGCGACCGAGGGTGGCGTCCTGATCCTGGCAGCAGCCTGGACCCCCGAGTTGCTGCTGACCTGAGCCTAGGCTTCCCAGTACTCCTCGGGCAGCCGACCCTCTATCGCGCGGATATTGGCGCGCGCGCAGGCCACGCACAGGTACTCGACCCGGCCGCGCTCGACCGAGAAGGACCAGCCCTCTGGGACCCCGCCCGGCGGGCACGCTGCCGCGGTCCCGCAGCGCGAGCAGGCTCGGGTCGTCGGGTCCTCGGTCATGGGTTCCAGTCTCCCACATCCCAGCGGGCTCGAGCCGAGAGGACATCACGGCACCAGGGCCGAACCTTGACCCAGAGAGCCGAACCGCCGTATACGTTCCCTCGAGGGGGGAGGCCACCGCTGCAGAGGATCCGCGTCCTGATCGCCGTTGCGCTGTCCGCGATGTTGCTCGCGCCGGTTGCGCGCATCGCCGCCCACGACCACCCGCCCGAGAGCAACGGCCATCTCCCCGGCTCGAGCCGGGACGTCGAGTTGGTCGGCCGCGTACGGCTGACGAACGTCAGGAACGGTATCGGCGACGTTGCCGCGCTCGGGAACCACGCCTATCTCGCCTCCTACTCCGCAGAGTGCTTCAACCCCGACGGGCCCGGTGGCGGCGTCCACATCGTGGACTTCTCGATCCCACAACTTCCGCGCGAGGTGGGCTTCATCTCGGCGGGCAACGCCTACGTCGGCGAGGGCGTCCACGCGTTCTCGATGCGCACCAAGCATTTCCGCGGCGACGTGTTGCTGTTCTCGACCGAGCCCTGCCGTACCGACCGCAAGGTCCACGGCGGGATCTCGTTGTGGGACGTCACCGACCCGACCGCGCCCAAGCCGTTGGCGCGCGGGGCCGGGGATCGCAACCCGAAGCCGCGCGGACGACTCACCGCCCACGCATCCCACAGCGCGCGCGCATGGACGGTCGGCAAGAAGGCGTACGCGGTCGTGGTCGACAACGACGATTACCTCGACGTCGACATCATGGACATCACCAACCCCCGCAAGCCGAAGCTGATCGCCGAGACCGGGCTCGCGAAGTGGCCGCGCGCGGATCGCGGCAAGGATGCGAAGCTCGGCACGTTCCCCGGCTCGTTCCACCACGACATGTGGATCCAGAAGGTGGGCGGTCACTGGTACGTGCTCGCTTCCTATTGGGATACGGGCTGGGTGTTGATCAACGTCGACAACCCTCGCCGGCCGCGGTACGTGCGCGACTACGACTTCCCGAAGAAGGATCCGCTGACGAAGAACCCGCCCGAGGGCAACGCGCACCAGGCGACGTGGAGCGCCGACGGGAAGTTCATCCTCGGCACGACCGAAGACTTCTTCGCCAAATTCACCGGCGGGCTGATCACCGAAGGCCGCCGGAGCACCTTCCTGGATACCGTCGAGTATCCGTGGACCGATCGCTTGCGGAAGCGGTTCGGGATCTTGTCGGGCCGAAGCGTCTACGGAGGGCTCGGGTGTCCGCCGGTGGCGATCCCGCCGGCCGCGAGCGTCGGGGGCCTCGGTCCGGGAGAGATCCCGATCGTCGTGCTGCAAGACGGCGTGTGCTCGATCAGCGACAAGCTCTCCGCCGCGGAGCGGGCCGGCTACCGCGCGGCGGTCCTGGCCGCCTCTCATGTCACCAGCGAGTTCGGTCAGAAGCCCAGGGCGTACGACTGCACGCAGCCGTTGGGGGGAACGAAACCGCGGATCGTGACGCTGTGCATCAGCCACGAGGACTTCCACCGGTTGCTGAGAAGCCCCGCGAACTTCGTCGATGTGGTGGGCGAGGAGCCGGTGGCCGGCGACCGAGGCAGCCGGCTGCAAGCATTCAGCTTCTACCACCGCGGCTGGGGGGATCTGCATCTCCTCGACGGCAAGAGCCTGAAGGAGCTCGACGCCTTCGCGATCCCCGAGGCCCTGAAAGAAGAATACGCCGAGGCCTTTGGTGTGCTGTCGGCCCACGAGGTAAAGACCGACCCCCGCAAGAAGGTTCACCTCGCCTATGCGTCATGGTACGGAGGCGGCCTGCGTGTCATGTCGTTCTCCCGCAAGGGGATCCGCGAGGTCGGTCACTATCTGGACTCGACGGGCAACATGTTCTGGGGAACGTTCCCGATCCGTCCCGCGGCCGATCAACGTCCGTTGCTGTTGATGAGCGACATGCACTACGGGTTGTTCATCTTCCGCTACACGGGGCCGGCCGACCCGATCCCTGTGCTGCTGTAGTCAGGGGCCCGACGGAGCGAGACGTAGAAACGGGAGCCGTGCGGGTCCGCGGGCTCGTACCACATCGTTCCCCCGAAGGCTTCGACCAGCCGCCGGCTGATCGCCAAGCCCAAGCCCGAGCCGGGCAGCTTCACGGCGTTGGTCCCACGACCGAACGGCTGGAACAGCTGCGGAACGATCTCGTCGGGCACGCCTTCTCCGTCGTCGGTGACCGTTAGCACGACGGAATCCTCGTCGTGCTTGACGCGGACCGAGATGTGCGGCCCTCCGTAGCGGTAGGCGTTGGTGAGCAGGTTCGTCACGACCTGCTCGAGCCGCGCTCGATCCGCCAGCGCAGCGTCGCCATCGTCGATCGCGACGTCGATCTTCGCCTCCGGCGGCGGGGGCGCGGTCTCCAACGCGGTCTGAACGACCGAGCGCAGCGCAACACGCGCGGCCTGGATCTGCAGGCTGCCTTGCTCGAGTTGAGAGAGGTCCAGGAGGTTGTCGATCAGCGCCTTGGCGCGCGCGCCTTGCCGTCGCATCGCCTGCAATGCCTCGTCGAACCGGTCGGGCGATAGCTTCGGGCCATACTCGGACAGCGTGATCGCGAAGCCGGCCAAGGTCGTCAGTGGGGTGCGAAGCTCGTGAGCGGCCGACGCGACGAATTCGGTCTTCATCTGGTCGAGCCGGCGAAGTCGCTCGACGGTTTCGCGCTCACGCCCCAGAAGCTCGGCATGCTCGACGGCGATGCGTTCGAAGTGGATCCGCTCCTCGCGACTCAGGCGCTCCTGTCGCGCAAGGAACCCGACCGCGATGCCGGCGATCACGATATAGGAGGGCCGGATGAGCATCTCGATGCCGCGCACGGGTCCGTCGAGCGTGAGGACGCTGAGGTACAAGCCGGCTTCGGCGATGGATGCTGCGATCGCTTGGCGGATGTCGTATCGCATACCAACCGAGATCACCGAGACGAAGTAGATGACCCAGAAGGGGCTCTCTGGTCCTCCTGTGCCCAGCACCCACAACGTGATCAACGCCGCATCCATGGTCAGCGTGAGTGCGCCGAGCCCCAGGAGGGGGAAGCGGAGGTAGGGCCGCGTGAAGTATGACCAGATCGCGTAGGGCACGGCGATCGAGATCACGATCCAGGCGATCGGCGCGCGCGGAGAAGACGGACCTAGGAACACGAACCAGGCGAAGACGTTCACCCCGATGACGAGCGCGCGCAGCATGGACACCGACCGCTCCATGATCAGCGTCTTGCGGTGCGACGTTGCCTGCAACGCTTCCGCGTCGCTGCGGTTGGGCATGTTCTCTCCCGATCCTATCGAGGATAATCGGCCCGGGATGCCCGCGGATGAAGTTGCCGCCTATCCGTTCCGCCCTATTCGCCCCGTACGAAGACGCCCCGGAACAGCGTGGACAGCATCAATCGCCCCGATGGATGCGAAAGGAACAGCGAGGGGGCCGACCCGTTTCCACCGACCGGCCCGAACGGGAAGGGTTGGGGAAGGCCGGTCGGCCATGCCTGGTCGAATCCTCCGAGGAGCGCATCGCGCATCGAAGCCTTCCCTCCGGTCCTTGCGTCGATCCGGAACGCGTTGGCGCTCGAGCCGAACCAGATCGAGGCGTACAGGGTGTCTTCGAGCAGCGGATCCAGAACGAGATCCTGGACCTTCCCGTCGCCGAGGTCGGTGAGGTCGTCGAACGAGGCCAGGGCTCGGTCCGACGTCGCTATCCGTCCGAGGTGATCGCCGACGAACACCTTCGAGCCATCCCGCGACACCGCCACACCCCAGACGCCTCCGCACGCTTGCATCGCGAGGCGCCAGGTGTCTCCTCCGTCCGCAGAGGTGTACAGACCGGCGTTGGTCCCCGCGTAGATCCGGTCGGGGTCGACCGGGTTGATCACGACGGTCGGGGTGAGCCGCTGGGACGTTTCGACGATGTCGGAGCACCCCGAGGCCGGCAGCGCCCGGAAGCGCCAGGTGCGGCCGTCGTCGTTGGAGATCGCGAGGCTAGAGCCCTCGGGGGTCGTGCCGACCAGTCCGTTGTGCACCTGGATGTAGCCGGCGACGATCCGGGTGTTGAGGCCGACGCGAGCCACATCCAGCCCGTTCCCTCGGATGCCGCCGACGAGCTTGCGCCAATGGAAGCCGAGGTCGTCCGAGACGTAGACACCGCCGGGCTCGAGATTCGCTCCACCGCTCGAGATCGAGTCGGTGTTGTAGGCGGTGGCGTAGATCCTGTTCGCCAGCAGCGGGTCGTAGGCGATGCCTTCGATACCGCAGGCGTCCAGCCCGCTCGCGGCGATGGCGACCTGCCGGACCGGCCGCCAGAACGGGTCGGCGTCGCCCGCGAGGGATCGAGCCGGCAGCAGGCAGCCCGGCGTCTGGTTCACCCAGGCTCCGCCGCCGACCGAGGCGTAGATGCCGTGGAACAGCGACCCGACGTGTTGGACCTCTGGCAGCAGCGGGCTGACGCCGAGCCTGCGCGACAGCCACAGCGACCCGCCCGGCTCACCCGTGGGCGCGCGCGGCGGGATCCCCAGATCGGCGGACCCCTGCCACCACATGAGACCGGCGTTGGCAGGGATCCATGGCGTGCCGGCGCCTGGTCCGAACCCGGGGAGACCTGGAGGAGTCCCCGGATCAGGTACAGGAAGGACCGGGACGGGAGGGAAAGGGATAGGAGGAACGCCCGGTACACCGGGGCTGTTCGGCGGCGTGGGAACGCCTGGGAGACCGGGAACCCCGGGAACCCCGGGAGCATCCGGGATGCAGATCGGCTGCGGCGGTTGAAGCGGGCGGCACGGCGGATCCGCGTTCGCAGTGATCGGGAGCAGCCCCACGGTAAGAACTGCCAACAGGAGCGATTTCGGTTTCCCCATCAGGTCCCTCTCTGCCGGATATGCCGCTTCGCACCTTTCGGCGCCGGCCGAGCCTAACCCTCTCTCGCAGACGAAGGCGCCGCGCGCGCCGGTAGGATTGCGGTCCGCGTCCGAAACGAGGGGGGGAGTCAGCCGATGAAGGCGGCGGAGCGAACGTTCCCACAGGTTCACTTCAGCGACGAGCGGCTCGACAACGGGCTGCGGCTCGTGATGAGCGAGGACCATCTGGTGCCCGTCACGGCGGTCAACATCTGGTACGACGTCGGCTCGAGGAACGAGGTTCCGGGCCGGACCGGACTTGCGCACCTGTTCGAGCACATGATGTTCCAGGGCTCTGCGAACGCCGCCAAAGGTGAGCACTTCGGACTGATCGAGAAGATGGGCGGGTCCCTCAACGCCACCACGTCGCTGCATCGCACGAACTACTTCGAATGGACTCCGGCGCACAACCTCGAGCTGCTGTTGTGGCTCGAGGCCGACCGGATGGGCGGGCTGCTGGAAGCGCTCGGCCAGGAGACGCTGGACAACCAGCGCGACGTGGTGAAGAACGAGAAGCGTCAGAGTGTCGACAACCAACCGTACGGCCGGTGGATCGAGCACATGCTGGCCGCGGTGTTCCCCCAGGGCCATCCGTACCACCACACGACCATCGGCTCGATGGACGATCTATCCGCGGCGTCGCTGGAGGACGTGCGATCCTTCTTCCGCACCTACTACGCGCCGAATAACGCCGTGCTATCGATCGTTGGCGACTTCGATCCCACCCAAGGGCGCGCGTGGGTGGAGTCGTACTTCGGCGGCATCCCCTCGAACGCCGACATCCCAGCTCCTCCGGATCTGTCATGTGCGCTTGGGCTCGGGACACACCGGGAGGTCGTGCCCGACCGCGTGCCGCTCACGCGCATCTACCTCGGTTTCCGAGCGCCGCCGGCCGACACCCGCCAAGCCGATGTGGTGCAGATGGCCGCCGCTGTGCTCGCCGGCAGCGAAGGTGGTGTCAGCAAGGGCAGTCGCGTTTTCAAGCGGCTCGTCCGCGAACGGCGACTCGCGCAGGACGTCACCTTCGGGTTCTGGGAGCTCCACGGCGTGTCGTTGTGTTACGGATGGCTCACGGCACGCCCCGACGTCGCGCTGGAGGACGTCGAAGCGGGTTTCTACGAGGTGCTGGAGTCGTTGGCGCTCGAGCCGCCGACCGACGACGAGATGGAGCGCGCGCGCGCAGGCGTCGAGCGCGCGATCCTCGAGGAGCACTTCTCGCGCGCAGCCGGCAAAGCTGATCGGTTGTCGGAATGCGCGACCGTGTACGGCGAGCCGGCCCGGATGAACCAGACGCTGCCCCGGTTGCTTGACATCAGCGCGGAAGAGATATCGCGCGCGGCAGCCGAGGTGCTGAACGCGGACAACCGCGCGACCATCGTGTTCGTTCCCGAGGAGGCCGCCTGATGGCTCTGGTGGATCGGCGTCCGACGCCTGGTCCACCGCGACCATTCTCGTTCCCATCGTTCGAGCGCACCCGGCTCGCGAACGGGCTCACCGTCATCGCGTGCAACCTGCCCGGCAGGCACCTGTGCGCGGCGCAGCTCTTGGTGGAGGCAGGTGCCGAGAACGAGCCGGGCTCCAAGGGCGGGGTGGCCGCGCTGACCGCGCGCGCGCTCACCGAAGGGACCCACGAGCGCGACGCCGATAGCTTCGCCGACGCGGTCGAGCGCCTCGGCGCCGACATCTCGGCCGGGGTCGGGTTCGACATCTTCCGCGTCGCGGCGACCGTGCCGGTCGCGCACCTGCACGACGCGCTTGCGCTCATGAGCGAGGCGGTGCGGGTTCCATCGTTCCCTGCCGCAGAGGTCGAGCGTTTACGCGAGGAACGACTGAACCGGATGAAGCAGCAGCGCGCGCACTCGGGGGGTAGGGCGCTGCTCGCGTTCCCCCAGTTGGTGTTCGATGCGTCGTCCGCATACGCGCGTCCGACCGAAGGGCTCGAAGACACCGTCGAGGCCCTCACCCGAGACGACCTCGAGTTCTACTACCAGACGTTCGCGACGCCGGGCTCCGCCACGCTGATCGTCGCCGGCGACCTGGACGGGTTCGACGCCGTCCGGGTCGCCGAAGAGCTCCTCGGTGACTGGAAGGTCGACGAGCCGGCTCGGACGGCACCGGCGGTCGCCGGCAGGCTGGACGCGCGCGCGGTGTCGTTCGTCGACCGGCCCGGCTCGGTCCAGTCCGACATCATCGTGGGACATCCGAGCGTGCCCCGCGGCGTGGAGGATCGCCACCTGGTCGACCTGGTGACCGAGGTGCTGTTCGGGATGTTCAACTCCCGGCTCAACATGCTGTTGCGTGAGGAGAAGGGATACACCTACGGCGTGCGCGGGTCGCTGGAGGCGCGCCGTCACTCCGGGGTGCTGTTCGCATGGGCGCCCGTGCAGTCCCCGACCACGGTCGAAAGCGCGCGCGACATCGTCGACGGTTTCGCGCGTATGCAGGCCGACGGCATGACCCAGGCCGAGCTCGACGCCGCGCGCGACTACATGGTCGGAGTGTTCCCGCTGCGCAACGAGGGCGCCGACCAGATCGCAAGCCTGATCGGGCAGCTCGTGATCTACGGTCTGCCCGACGATCACTACGATCGCGAGCGCGAGGCTCTGCAGGCCGTGACCGTCGCCGATGTCGCGTCCGGGGCGCAGCGGCACCTGCATCCGGGCCGGCTCGGTATCGTCGTCGTCGGCGACGCGTCCGAGCACGCGGACGCGGTGCGGGCGGCCGATCTCGGCCCGGTCACCGTCGTCTCGGACTAGCCGCTCGCGCGCAGCAGCGCGCGCTCGGAGTGGAACACCCGGTCGGCCAGGATCAGGATGCCGGCCGCATACACGAGACTCGTCGCGACCGCGATCAACGGCGCCGCATCCGCGGCCGTGCCGGCCAATCCGGTCTTGGCAAGCAACACGGGACCGAGCACCGGGGTGGCGTACAGCCAGGTCGCAAGCGTGGTGCCGCTCTGGCCCTCGAACAGGAACAGCGGGATGAACGAGAGGAAGAACAGCGGCGACAACACGATCGCAGCCTGTTGGCTCGAGCGCGCCCAGAACCCGACCAGCAGTTGCAGGGACGAATACACCACGACGAGGCCGACCACGCCCAGGGTGGCGCGCACGTACGCCCCGGGCGGGAGGAAGCGCGCGGTATCGACCAGCGCAGACGCGCCGGCGTACCGGAATGCGAGCACGCCCACCGTCAACGTCAGAAGCGCCGCCACGGAACCGATCGTCATCGTGATCATCCACTTGCCGGTCGCGACCTCGCGCCGCGTCAACGGCGTCGCCAGCAACGCCTCGACCGTTCGGCGTTCCTTCTCGCCGACGGTGACGTCGGTTGCCACGCCGGACATGACGCTGACCACTTGAGCGATCACCATGAGAGGGAGGAACTGCCCCAACAGGGAACCGGTACGTTCCGCGGCGCTCGCGATATCTCGCTCGAGGACCCTGATCGCGCCCGCGGCGCGGGGTGATACGCCGGCCTCGCGCAACCGCTCCCGAACGACGCGACGGTTGTAGGCGTCCAGCGCGTCCCGCACCGCGAGTTGCCCGAACTGACTGCGGAACGATCGCTCCCCCGTCAGGATGGTGACCTCGGCCCGTCCGCTCCGACCGAGCGCGCGGCTGAACCCCTCTCCGATGATCACACCGACCGGTGTGCGCCCGGCTCGGACCTCTGCTGCCGCATCGTCGACCGCGCGCACGTCCAGGTTGCGCCTCCCCATGAAGCGCACAAGATCCTCGGCGTTGTGCGTGCCCTGTACCGCGACGGTGTGGCGGAGCGTCGCCTGTTCGGCGATCTGGCCGGCCAGCTCCTCGCGTGAGAACGCGAACACCAACACTGTGACCGCCGGCATGATCAGCAGGAACATCACCGTGCGACGCTCGCGGAGCAGCTCGCGCGCGTGTCTGCGCGCGACGCGTCCGGCTTGGCGCGCTCGCATCAGCGATCCACCTGTTCCGGGACCGGCTCGCCCATCAACCGGATCAGCGCGCGCCGAAGGTCGCCGCGCGCGGCCAGATCCTCGGGTGTCCCATGCGCAACCACCTTCCCACGCGCGACCACGATGATCCGCGAGCACAACCGCGCCGCCTCCTCGACGATGTGCGTGGAAAGCAGGACGGTCTTGCCCCGCAGGGCGTCGGAGGTCATGAACTCCTCCATCGCGTGCGCGGCGACCACGTCCAGCGCGGCCGTCGGCTCGTCCAGCAGCAACACGGGCGGGTCGTGCAGCAGGGCGCGCGAGACGGCCACCTTCTGGCGGTTGCCCTTGGATAGGGTGCCGGCGCGCCGGTCGAGGTATTCGTCGAACCCCAGCGCCCGCGCCAGCATCGTGATCGTGCGTCCGGCGGCGGCGCTATCCATGTCGTAGGTCGATGCGAAGAACGAAAGCTGCTCGCGCACGGTCATCCGGTCGTACAAGCCGGGCTCTTCGGTCAGCAGGCCGATCGACCGGCGCACCTCTTCCGCCTGGGAGACGACGTCGTAGCCCTCCACGGTGGCCGTCCCGGCGTCGGCTTGGATCAGCGTCGACAGGATGCGCATCGTGGTTGTCTTCCCGGCGCCGTTCGGCCCCAGGAACCCGGTGATCTGTCCGGGCCGCGCCTCGAACGATATGCCGTCGATCGCTCGAACGTCCCCGAACCGTTTGACCAGACTCTCCACCCTGATCATTGCGAGGCATCGTAGCGGGTGGGGCGCGCGCGACCGACCGAACCGCGCGGCCGTCCGAACCGAGCGGTCTGCCCGGTTCCCGCCATGGGATTAGGGCGTACGAAGGGGTGGCATGGCTCGAACGGGCTATGAACGCGAGCGTCGCAGAGCCCGACCTTCGGTTTCGAGGGTCCCGTCGGAGGGGCGGGCAGATCGGAGGGAAACACATGAAGCGGTTCATCGCAGCAGGCATCGTTGCACTGACGACCATCGCGCTCGCCGTTCCGGCGAGAGCGGCAGACACCACCACCACGTTCGACGTCACGGCCGGTTCGCTGAGCATCAGCGCGGCAGCCAGCGCCGACCTCGGGAGCGGGTCGACGGGTGCGGGCGCGATCACCTCCCAGCTCGGCACGGTCAGCGTGACCGACGCGCGGGGCGCGCTGCTGGGAGCGTGGACGGCGAGCGTGTCGTCGACCGACTTCACCACGGGAACGGCGACCGCCGACGAGACGATCGCGAAGGCGGACCTCGACTACTGGTCCGGCGCATCCACGTCGAGCAGCGGGACCGGCGTCTTCACCCCGGGCCAGCTCACTGCTCTGGTCGCCGAGGACCTGTCGGCGTCCCGGACGGGCTTCTCGGCCACGGCCGTCGTCGGGAACAACTCGGTCGACTGGGATCCGACCTTGGTGGTGAATACCTCCGCCGACACGGTGGCGGGTACCTACTCGGGCACGGTCACGCACTCAGTGGCGTAACCACGTACGAACGGAGCATCTCGCCGGGGCTTCCATGCCCCGGCGAGGTGCTATCGCAGGGAGAGAGGCTGTGCCATGATTCGAGCCGTGCGCAGGCAAACCGCGGCGATCGCAGCAGCAGCGCTGCTGTTGGTGGTTGCGGTGGCTCCGGCATCGGCGCAAGCCCCCGAAGGATCCGTGGGCATCCGATTGCTCGAAGCGCCCTCGGATCGCGTGGACGACCCGCGCGCGCGCCTGTACATCATCGATCACCTTGCGCCCGGCTCGACCATCAGCCGCAGGATCGAGGTGTCGAACGGGCTCGACGAGCAGACCCGCATCGAGCTGTACGCGGCCGGGGCATCGGTGGACGAGAGCGCGTTCCGGTTCTTCGACGGCAGACGCAGGAACGATGTGGCGAGTTGGACATCGGTCGATCCATCGTCGGTGCGGGTTCGGCCCGGCGGCGAGGCCGAGGCTACGGTGACCATCGACGTGCCGTCGGACGCGCCGGCCGGGGAGCACTACGCGGTGGTGTGGGCCGAGCTCCCCGCGGCGAACACCCGCGACGGTGTCTCGGCGGTCAACCGGGTTGGGATCAGGATCTACCTGTCGGTCGGAGCGGGCGGCGAGCCCGCCTCGGACTTCGTGATCGAATCCCTCGCCGGCGCGCGCGACGACGAAGGCAACCCCCTGGTGACCGCGCAGGTGCGCAACACCGGCGGCCGTGCGCTCGACCTGGCCGGCGATCTGCGGCTGGTCGACGGTCCGGGCGGCCTCAGCGCAGGTCCGTTCCCCGCGCAGCTAGGGACGACGCTCGGCATCGGTGATACGGCGCCGGTCGTGGTCCCGCTCGATCCCCAGATCCCTGCGGGACCGTGGACGGCGCGCCTGGCGCTGCGGTCGGGCACGCTCGAACGGCGCGCGCGCGCGATCATCACCTTCCCCGCCGAGTTCGGAACGTCGTCGGGTCCGGTGGAAGCCATCCCCGACGAGGGCCGCAGGTGGCTCATCCCGCTCGCGCTCGCCCTGCTGTTGCTGGTGCTCGGCGGCTTGCTGTTCTTCCTGTGGAAGCGTCGCCGCAAGGACGACGACGAGCAGGACGCTCCCACCCAGCGCGTGCCTACTCGTACTGCAGCGCGCTGACCGGCTCGAGTCGGGCGGCTCGTCGTCCCGGCGCGATCGCCGCGATCACGGCGGCGACCGCACCGAACAGCAGGATCAGCGGAACCCACGCCGCCGGGTAGACGAACTCGACGTCGAATCCGAACGCGTCGCTGATGCTGCGCACGGTCAGCCACGCAAGCAGCGAGCCGAGCGGCAGCGCCAGCACCAGCGCGACGGAGCCGAGTGTCGTGGATTCCACCAGCACCATGCGCCAGATCTGGCCTCGCGTCGTGCCGACCGCGCGCAGGATGCCGATCTCGCGGTAGCGCTGCAGCACCGACATCGCGAGCGTATTCGCCAGCCCCAGCACGCCGACCACCGCGGCCACCGCGAGGATCGCGTAGATGATGTTGAAGTACTGCCGGAATTCCGCGCGCGCCTCCTCTTTGGCCGCGATCGCCGTCGTGGTGACGAACCGGTAGCGGCTCCCCAAACCGGCCTCGATGCGGTCCCGCACCGCTTCGGTGTCGAAGCCGCGCGCGACGTCGAGGTGGTACTCGGTGGCATCCTGCGCGTTGAAGTAGCGTTGCCCGTCGCCGAAGCCCGTGACGATCACGGGAGGACCCGCGAACGAAGCGAAGGTTCCAACGATCTCGAAGGGATGGAAGCCGCGCGCGGTGCGCAGACGCACGATGTCGCCCCGCTGCTTGCCGAGCTGGTTCGCGACGATCTCGGTCATCAACACAGCGTTGCCCCGGCTCAGATCCGCGCGCGCGTCTCGATCGGTGCCGTCCACCCACGACACGCCGGCGACGCGGAAGTAGGTCTCCGGCTCGATGACGACCAGGAATGCTTCTTCGTCCCCCTCCTTCTGCTTCACGGCGGTGTCGCCGAACCGCAGCGCCGTGATCGCCTCGACGCCGTCCATGGCGCGGAGCTCGCGCGCGAACTCCTCGCCGAGCGCGACGCTGGACTCGATCTGGATATCCGCTCCGAACTGCCGGTCGATGGTGTCGTCCAGCGCCGCGCCCATCGAAACGAACAAGCCGCCGATCGAGAAGATCATCGCCATGACGATCATGATCAGCGCAAGCGTGTAGGCCGAGCGGCTCCGCTCCTTCACCAGATGCAGCACCGCTACGTTTCCGACCCCGGGGGCGAGCTTGTTGGTGAGGCGGCCGAGCACGCGCGCCAGCGGACGCAGCAGCAGCGGAACCAACAGCACCGCGCCGAGCAGGATCAGCGGCGTGCTCACGCCGCCTGTGGGCCCCGTCGTCCCGCCTGCGAACGCCAGTCCCGCGCCCGCCGCAGCGGCGATCGCGCCGACGATCCACATCCGCGAGAGCCGGGTCTCCGACGCGTAGTCGCCCTTCATCGCGACCACAGGGGGGAGGCGCGACGCGCGCCTGGCGGGGATCAGCGAGGACAGCACCGTGGTCGCGATCCCGATGCCGACGGCCGCGATCACCGCGCCCGGCTCGACCGTCAGGCCGGGGAGGTCGATGTCGAACAGCGACGAGACCATCGCGAGCAGGCCCTTCGCGATCGCTAGTCCGACCAGCAAGCCGATGGCCGTCGAGAGCGTGCCGAGCGCGAACGCCTCGGTCAGCACGACTCGGCGCACCTGCGCGCGGGTGCCGCCCAGCGCGCGCAGCGTTCCGTATACTCGGATGCGCTCGATCACCGCCATCGACAGGGTCAGGTAGATCAGGAACGCGCCGACGAAGAGCGTGATGGTGGCGAAGAACGTGAACACGAGGCCCAACTGATCGAGGAACGACTGGAAGCCTTCTGCGAGCGTCTGAGCGTTCCGCAGGTCGACGCCCGGTCCGAGGGCGTCGCGGTGCTCGTCGATCCAGGCGTCGGGGTCGATCCCCGGCTCGAGCACGATGCGCGCGCCCGAGATCACGTCACCCTTGTTCGCCAGCCTGCGCGTGGTTTCGATCGAGGTGAACAGGACGTCGCCTTGGTTCGTGCGTCCCGCCCCGTCGTTGGCCAGGACGGCGACCACGGTCATGCCGACGATCCCGCGACGCGTGGCGATGCTGACCGGCTCGCCAACGCGCAAGCCTTGAGGCTCGGCGAGACGCCTGGGCACCATCACCTCGCGCGCGCCCGGGGTGAACCATCGGCCGTCGAGGATCGGGTAGGGCTGCTGTCGTTCGGCGCTTCGCCGTTCGATGCCTCGGACCGACACCTCGACCGGCTCACCCTCGCCGCCGGGTGCAGGCAGGCGGGAGCGGAAGTTGTACGAGCCGGCGACCGCGCGCACGTCCGGCAGGCGTTCGATCCTCTCGACGATGCGGGCGTCCAGCGTGGCGTCGAACGACCCCGGCGCTCCGGCGAGCACGTCGGCCGCGCCGGTGAAGTCGGTGACGAGCCGGTCGACCCCGGTGGAGGTCGTCGCGTTCGACACCAGCACGCCGAACAGGATCGCGACGCCCAGCACGATGCCTGACGCCGTCAGCGCTGAGCGGCCTTTCCTATGCTTCAGCTGCTTGGAGCCAAGCGAGGACAACCTCCGCACGGTCCTGTTCCCCCTCGAGCTCGAGCCGGTCGGTGATGACGCCGTCGCGCAGCATGATGACCTCGTCGCCGTAGGCGGCGGCGCGCGGATCGTGCGAAACCATCGCCACGGTTTGGCCGAGCCGTTCCTGGGCGTCCTTCAGCAGGCCGAGGATTTCGTGGCCGGTCTTGGTGTCCAGGTTCCCGGTCGGCTCGTCGGCCAGCAGGACGGCCGGCTCGCTGAACAGCGCGCGCGCGATCGCGACGCGTTGCTGCTGACCGCCCGAGATCTCGGACGGCAGGTGCGACCGCCAGTCGCGCAGCCCGACCAGGTCCAGGGCGCGGTCGAGCCGGTCGCGGTAGTCGCGCGCGCGGGCGCCGTCGATCACGGCCGGAAGCGCTATGTTCTCCTCCACCGACAGGACCGGTACCAGGTTGAAGAACTGGAAGACGAATCCGATCTTGCGGCGTCGTGCGAGGGTGAGCTGCTTGTCGCTGAGTCCGGACAGCGGTGCGCCCTCCAGCGAGACCTCGCCGCTCGTCGGCGCGTCGAGCCCGCCCAGCAGGTGCAGCAACGTCGACTTCCCCGAGCCCGACGGGCCCATGATCGACACGAAGTGGCCGCGCGGGACGTCCATCGACACGCCGTCGAGCGCACGCACGCTGGTCTTGCCGGTGTCGTAGACCTTGACGAGGTCGAGCGCGGATAGGACGGGAGGAGTGCCCATGGCCGCGCCCATTCAACCTGCCTCGACGGAGGCGGGGCAAACACCGGCTGAGAATCGGTACTTCCGCACCAAGCGGCAAAGCGCGGAAGGATGAGGGCGAACGTCGCCGAATCGGACAGTTGTGACCACCATGCGAACGATCAGCCCAGAGCGCCCGGCTAGGATGCGCTCCCTGGACTCCGACCGGAATTTCATGGCCGTCGCGATCGCCGAGGCGCGCGCGGGGCTCGACCATGAGGACGTGCCGATCGGCTGCGTCGTCGCCCGCGGCGGCGAGGTGCTGGCCGCCGCCGGCAATGAGCGCGAGGCGGCGCAGGACCCGACCGCCCACGCCGAGATCCTTGCGCTGCGCGCGGCGGCTCGAGCCGTCGGGTCGTGGCGTCTGGAAGGCTGCACCGTCTACGTGACTCTCGAGCCGTGCGCGATGTGCGCCGGCGCGCTGGTGCTCGCGCGCGTCGATCGTCTGGTGATCGGGGCGATGGACCCGAAGGCGGGTGCCGTCGGCTCGCTGTACGACATCGCGCGCGACGACCGGCTGAACCATCAGATCGAGGTCGTTACCGGCGTGCGCGCCGACGAGTGCGGTGCCCTGCTGCGGGAGTTCTTCGCGGCCAAACGCTGAGGCCTCGCGCGCGCCCTGGTAGCCTTGCGCGCGGAGAGGTGCGAGAGCGGACGAATCGGGGCGCCTCGAAAGCGTCTAGGGGCAGTGATGTCCCTCGAGGGTTCAAATCCCTCCCTCTCCGCTGACGGCGACCGTCCTGTCTGGGTCGGTAACGGGAACATCGCGATCGTGCGCGCGCTCGTCTCGAGCCGGACGCCGAACCCGAGGGGTTCCGCGCGCGATGTGTTGTTCTGTGGAGGATGGAGAACCCCTACGGTTCCTCACCCTCCAGAGAACGAGTCGACGCTGCGATCGCGCGGCACGCCCGCAGCCGCTACGGCGTGATCTCGCGCCGCGAGGCTCTGTCGTTCGAAGCTTCGCCTCGCATGATCCATCTCCGGGTGAAGACAGGCACGTGGGAACGTGTGTTCCAGGGCGTGTATCGCATCAGTGGGGCGCCTGTCGTCCTGGGAGCAGATGCAGTTCGCTGCCTGCCGGGCTGCGGGAGCCGAAGCCGTGACCTCGCATCGGGCGGCTGCCGGCGTGTGGGCTTTGGCTTCCACCGCCAAGCGCATCCACGAACTGAGCATCCCGAGCGAGCGCCGCATCGAGCTTCCGGGCGTAACGATCCATCGGACGCAAGACCTCGAGTCGGTCGACGTCGTCGTGCACCGCGCGATCCCCGTGACGACACCCGCTCGGACGCTGATCGATCTGGCTGCGGTCGTGCCCGAGGACATCCTGGAGGAAGGGCTCGATGATGCGCTCCGCCGCGGCCTCACCTCGTTCGGCCGGCTCGAGCGACGGCTGTGCGCGCTTGGGCGTCGTGGCCGGCCCGGTGTCGCGACGATCCGCGCCTTACTCGCGCGCCGCGGTGGCGCGACCCCCGAAAGCCCCCTCGAAACCCGGTTCCTCCGCCGTCTTCGGACGGCGGGCCTGCCTTTGCCGGTGCCCCAGTACGAGATCCGCCATGGCGGCCGGTTCGTCGCGCGCTCGGACTTCGCGTATCCGGACCTGAAGCTCGCGATCGAGGTCGACAGTTACGAGCACCACGCGAGCCGCGCGCGTTTCGAGCGCGACCGCAAACGTCTCAACGCTCTCACCGAGCTCGGATGGCGTGTGGTCCACGTCACGTGGGCGCAGCTCTGCAACGAGTCCGACGAGCTCATCCGGCTGATCGCGGCGCTCGTCGGCGAGCGAAGGCAGAAGGCGCGCCGTGCGTGAGGCAGCCGGGGCCACGCTCGAGCCGGTAGCATGCGCGCGGAGGCGTCGCCTAGCCTGGCCTATGGCGCCGGTTTGGAGTACCGGTTCGCGGGCAACCGCGTCGAGGGTTCAAATCCCTCCGCCTCCGCTCAAGGGTCGCAGGACCGCTCCGGGTTAAGGTCGTTGACGAGTCCAAAAGGGCAACCGGTGGTAAACATCAAGGTGCCGATCGGGATCGTCACGTTCGGGCTGAAGATGGGGAAAGGCCTTCTCCCCGGAGCTCAAGGACACCGACCTGGACTGGGAGAGCATCGACGCCATGGTCCAGGAAGGCGAGAACGGCAAGGTCGTCGAGATCGACGACGCGGCCGAGCACAAGAAGGTCGAGGTTTGGCTGGACTGGGGCCCTTTGAAGGGCGTTCAGCGCTCGTAGACGAATCTGATCGAGAATCGCCCCGAACCGACTCCGACAACGGTCCCTTCGACGTGGTCACCCGCCGAGATCGAATATTCCCCGGCGAAGACGCATCCCGTGTCATCTTGGGAGAATGGGTCATCTTGGGGTGAATGTGCGGCACAGATCCAAAACCCGCCGCCGGAGAATCGTGCCGCTGTGAGGCCCGCGGTCGCGGGTGCGCGGAGGATGAAGCCACGGACGTCGCGGGAGGCGGTGAACGAAAAGGTGCAGCTCTGTTCCTGCGGCGCCGTCGCGTGGCAGCCCACCTCGGGGGCTGCCTGAGCGGAGACCCCGGCGAGCATGAGCGCGCACAGAGGCAGGAAGACGCGGATAGGCATCATCGCCAGACACGATTCGACGCGTGATCGGAAACCCCTGCCGAAGGCTGCGACTGCTACGATGCCCACTTCCCTGGGGCTCTGACGGCCCGGTCCCCGTGCAGCGTCGGCTCGTGAACCCGGTCAGGTCCGGAAGGAAGCAGCCGTAAGCGACCACCGGCGGGTGTGCGGTCAGGCCGGGCCATCAGGGTCGCCGGTCGGGCCCCCTCGATAGGATGGACCACCGATGGCTCAGGTCGCGCTCTACCGCAGGTACCGCCCCCAGCGCTTCGAGGACGTGCTCGGACAGGAGCACGTAACCGAGACGATCCAAGCCTCCATCCGCGAAGGCCGCATCGGCCACGCGTACCTGTTCTCGGGCTCGCGCGGGACAGGCAAGACGACTACCGCGCGCATCCTGGCCAAGGCGCTCAACTGCGAGGAAGGCCCCACCCCGACGCCCTGCAACACCTGCGACACCTGCGTCGCGATCAACGAGGGCTCGAGCCTGGACGTGATCGAGATCGACGCGGCTTCCCACGGTGGGGTCGACGACGTCCGCGAGCTGCGCGAGAACGCGGTCCTCGCCCCCGCCCAGGCGCGCAGGAAGATCTACATCGTCGACGAGGCGCACATGGTGTCCACGGCCGGGTGGAACGCCTTCCTCAAGACGGTGGAAGAGCCCCCCGGTCATGTTGTGTTCGTCTTCGCGACGACCGAGCCGCACAAGGTGCTGCCGACGATCCTGTCGCGGTGCCAGCGGTTCGACTTCCGGCGCGTGTCGGGCTCGATCATCGCCGACCACCTGGCGAAGGTCTCCAAGGACGAGGGGATCGAGGCCGACGAGGGCGCGCTGCAACTGATCGCGCGCGCGGCCGAGGGTGGGGTCCGCGACGCCCTGTCCACTCTCGACCAGCTCGCCGCCACCGGCGGCATCACGCTTTCCGACACTGCGCGCTTGCTGGGCGCGTCGACCGGCGACGTCCTGTTCGAGTTCGCCGACGCGCTCGCCGTGCGCGACACCGGCGCCGCCGTGCAGGCCGTCGCGCGCATGGTTGAGTCGGGGCAGGACCTGCGGGTGTTCGCGCGCTCGTTGCTCGAGCACGTGCGCGCGCTGCTGATCACCAAGCAGGTGGACGAGCCGGGCGAGCTGATCGACGCGACCGAGGAGACGCGCGCGCGCTACGTCGCGCAGGCCGATGCGTTCGGCGGCGCGCGCCTGATCCACATCATGCGCCTGCTGACCGATGCGCTCGCCGACATGCGCGACCAGACCGCGCCACGGCTGGCGCTCGAGCTGGCCGTGGTGCGCGCGACGGTCGCCGAAGCCGACGACTCCGCCGCCGCCGCGATCGCGCGTATCGAACGGCTCGAACGCTTGCTGGAGGTCGGTGGGGCGGCGCCGGTCGCGACGCAGCCCGAGCCGGCGCCCGCGACCGAGCCGGCGCCCGCGACCGAGCCTGAGAAGCCGACAAAGAAGAAGCAGGCCGTCGCGAAGGAGCCGGACGCTGCCGCAGAGCCCGCTGCACCGCCGAAGCCCGCAGGAAGCGTGCTGGTCGATCTCGACAAGGTCCGGCGATCGTGGAGCATGGTGCTCGAGGAGATCCGCAAGCGGTCGAAGCGGCTGCACGCGATGCTGGCCGACGCGACGGTGACCGGGTACGAGGCGGACACGCTATCGCTGGAGGCGCGCTTCGACTTCCACGCCAAGCAGTTGATGGAAACCAAGAATGCCCGGATGATCGCGGAGGCCTTCAACGCCGTGTTGGGCGCGAGCCCGAAGATCCAGGGCACGGTGCGCGCCCAGCCCGACGGAGATGACGACGAAGCGTCCGACGTCTCGGGCGACCCGCTGGACATCGTGAAGGCCGGCTTCGGCGACGACGTGGTCGAGGAGTAACCGGCTGTGTTCGAAGGTCCCGTTCAAGATCTGATCGATGCCTTCCGGCGCTTGCCCGGCATCGGCACCAAATCGGCGCAGCGGCTGGCGTTCTGGCTGTTGAAGGCTCCGGCAGAGGAAGCGCACGGTTTGGCCGACGCGATCGTGGCCGCGAAAGAGAAGGTGGCGATCTGCCGTCGCTGCTACAACGTATCCGAGGGGGAGCTGTGCAATTTCTGCCGCGACGCGAAGCGCGATCCGTCGCTGGTATGTGTGGTCGAGGAACCCGGCGACATCATCGCGGTCGAGCGCACCCAGGAGTTCCGCGGGATGTATCACGTGCTCGGGGGCCACATCTCGCCGATGGACGGGATCGGTCCGGACGATCTACGGATCAAGGATCTGGTGGTCCGGCTCGGCGAGGGCGAGATCAAAGAGGTCATCGTGTGCACGAACCCAACCGTGGAGGGCGAGGCAACGGCCGTATATCTGGGGACCTTGATCAAGCCGCTCGGCGTGCGTGTGACCCGGATCGCGAGCGGCTTACCGGTGGGTGGCGACCTCGAATACGCCGACGAGGTGACGCTCGGGCGCGCGCTCGAAGGCCGCCGCGAGCTGTAGATGATCCGCCGCGGCATCCTGGCCGTGATCGCGTTGTCGGTCGTCTTTCTCCCGATGCCCGCGCGCGCCAAGTCCTACAGCTTCCCGAAGATCTCGATCGAAGTGGTCGTCCAGACCGACGGCGCCTTCATCGTGCGCGAGGAGCGCACCTACGACTTCGACGGTGAGTTCCGGCGCGCGTTCATACGGATCCCCTTCGGCCGATGGGAGATCGCGGCTGCGATCGTGGAGGAGAACGGCGCGCGCTATCGCCGCGTCGAGCAACCCGGCTCCGAAGCCCCGGGTACGTACGTCTTCACCCGCGGCGCGGGGGCGTACGAGATCCGGTGGTTCTACTCCGCGCGCGACCAGCGCCGCACGTTCACCGTCAGCTATCGCGTCGACAACCAGATCGAGCGCTTCGACGACGTGGCGCATCTGTACTGGCAGTTCATCGGCGACGAGTGGGACGATCCGGCTCGGAATGTGACTGCGCGCGTCTTCCTCCCCGAACCGGCGCGCGACGTCCTCGTGTGGGGCCACGGCCCGCTCGAGGGCGAAGTCCACCCCGTGGAACGCGACGACGGAACGGTTCAGCAGGCGGTGTGGCGCGTCGACCACCTGCCTGCGCTCACGGCCCTGGAAGGGCGCATCACCTTCCCGCCCCGGCTCGTCCCAGGGGCACGTCACACCCCCGGCACCGGCCTGCCCGACATCCTTGCCGAAGAAGCGGGATATGCGGACGCAGCGAACGCCGCGCGCGCTCGAGCTCAGTTCTGGAACATCGCCGCGCCGCTGGCAGCGTTCCTCAGCCTGCTGCTCTTCGCCTGGCTGTGGTTCCGGTACGGCAAGGAGCACGACGTGCCGGCTTCGGGCGAGTACGTTCGCGAACCGCCGGCGGAGTATCCCCCCGCAGTCGTCGGCTACCTGATGCGCTTCGGTTCGGTGAAGCCCATCGACATGGTGGCCACCGTCATGGATCTCGCGCGCCGCGGGTTCTTGCGGATCGAGGAGCAGCGCGACGACCGCGGCCTGCTCGTCAAGAAGCCGCACTACTCGTACAGCATCACCGTCGAGCGCAGGGAGGGACCCGGCCTGCGCCGCTACGAACTAGACGTGATCCACCTGCTCGACGAGGCCGGCATCGAAGGCCTCGGCGTCACCGACGACGGCCTGAAGGATTGGGCGAAGGCGAACCCCGAACGCATGCGGTCCCGATTCACGACCTTCAAGGACGCCGTGGCGAAGCACGGCACGTCACTGAACATGATCGAGCCGAAGCTGCACATCATCGGCGCGAGCGTCCTGGCCCTCGCGCTCGCCGGTTTCGTGATCTTCGGTGCGCTCAGGAGTCAGATCAGCGGTCCGAGCGCCACCGACCTGTGGCGGTACGCGCCGGGCGCCGTCGTCGGCGCGCTGATCCTGGTCGCGCAGGGGGCGATGACCCCGCTGCTTCGGCGTCGCACGTTCACCGGCGCAACCGACTACCAGCAGTGGCGTGGGTTCCAACGGTTCCTGCGCGACTTCTCTCGACTCGGTGAGTACCGACCGACGGCGGTCGAGATGTGGGAGAAGTATCTAGTGTACGCGGTTCCGTTGGGCGCGGCGGACTCTGTGACCGAAGCCATCCAGATCCATGCCCCGGAAGAGATCGCGCGCCAGGGCTTCGGCTGGTACGCATTCTCGCCCGATGGCGGCGGCGTGTCGTTCGGCTCGTCGATCGGCACCTTTGCACACTCGTTCACCGCGACCGCATCGGCTGCGTTCGGAACTGCACTGTCTAGCGGAAGCGGAGGGGGCGGAGGGTTCTCGGGCGGCGGCGGCGGCGGAGGCGGCGGCGGCGGGGGCGGCGCGAGCTAAGCCGCGCGCTTCGGTCCCCGCACGCCGAGCGCTCCAGCGGCGATCAACGCGCCCGAGACGATGAGCGCGAACTGGTTCGGGTCGGGGTTGTAGCCGAACGGGAGGTCGATCCCCTCCTCGGGCACGAACGTCGCGAGACTCGCCGAAGCGAGCGCACCGATCACAAGCGCGCCTCGGTACACCATGTGCACGGCGCCCATGACCCGGCCGCGGTGCTCGTCGTCGGTCTCGGCCTGCACCGCGCTCATCGCCACCACAACCGCGACGCTGAACGCGCCGCCGAAGCCGACGGCGGCAAGGTAGGCGATCCACAGATGGCTGAACACGGCCATGAAACCGAGCACCGCTCCCAGGACCAGCAGCGCGATCCGGACCATCCACATGACGTCGTGGGTCTTGATCTGGGAAATGAAGAAGCCTCCGATCATGCCGGCGCCGAACAGGCCCATCAGCCAGCCGAATTCGACGGTACCGCCACCGAGCGTGTCTTCGACGTAGCTCTTCCCGATGACGAACAGAACGCCTCCACCCAGCATCCCGAGGCTGACCGCAAGCGCGAGTCCCCGGTGGAGCGGCTGCTGCATCAGGTAGCGCGCGCCTTCGCGGGCAGAGTCCCAGAAGTGCTCTTCCTGGCCGTCGACAGCGTGTCGCGTCTTCGGGAGCGTCAGTCGGTAGATGAACCACGCGGACACGAGGTAGGTGAGCGCGTCGAACACGAACGGGAATGCCCACGCGCGCTCGTGGAAGATGAATGCGCCCGGCAGGGCGCTCGGGTACTTCGAGCCTGCGAGCGCGAGCAGCCCGAACACCGGACCGGCCAGCGGGATGCCCGCGAACGACGAACCCATGATCAGCGCGTTGGCCGGCTCGAGCCGGTGACGTGGTATCAGGTTCGGAAGGCTTGCATCGCGAGCGGGTAGGAAGATCAGCGAAAAGATCTCTTGTCCGAACGCGAGTGCGTACAGCACGCCCAACCGTGGGATGAACGGCACGAGCGCGATGATGCCGAAGCGGATCAGGTCCGTCGCGATCATCAGCCGGCGGCGATCCCATCGATCCGACAGCACGCCCCCCAGCGGCGTCGCGAACAGCGACGGCAATAGTCGGAGGATCAGCACGACCGCGATCGCGGGCGCCTCGTTCCCGGGCGCGAGCTCGCCTGCGGCCACGATGAACGCGAACGTTCCGACCCAGTCGCCGAGCGCGGAGATCGCTTGTCCCCAGAACAACAGACGGAAATCACGGTTGCGCAGAACCTCGGTGAAGGCCTGGACCGAGATGCCGCCTTCGCCCACGGCGCCCGGCGGACGAGCCGAAGGCGGCGGTGGGAACGGAGACGTTGCGTCGATGGGGTCGAGCTGCGAACCCCTCTCGTCGGGATGTGATGGAATAGGAGCGGCCTCCGCCGGGTCGTCCGGCGAGGCGCTTCTGCCCGGATCGGTCACCTTCATGCCACTGTATCGCAGGGATTTCCACACCGAACGCCACGAGGGGGACGCGGTATGCCGACCGTAGCTTGGGTCGCGGTTGCATTCGCGGCCGGAACGATCCCGACGCCGTGGTTGATGGCGCGCGCGGCTGGTCGCGACGATCTGATCGCGAAGATGCATCGCCAGGATTCCCCCGGCGACGCTCACTTCATCGTCGGACACGGGATGGGCAAGCTCGCCGTGGTCACGGCGGTGATCCTGGACCTGCTGAAGGGATTCGTCCCGGCGCTGGTCGCCAGGATCCTCGGAGTCGATCACGGGACCCTGGCGTGGATCGGGGTCGCCGCGGTCGCCGGCCACTCCTTCGCGCCGTTCCTGCGCACGGCCGGTGGCAGGGGCCTGACGACCGCGGCCGGTGTGTCCCTCGCGATCATCCCCAAGGCGATGGTGGGTTCGGGCATCATCGCGCTGGTCGGTACCGCCGCGCGCTACGGCGGTCAGGGAACTTCGCTCGGCTTCTCGCTGCTGCCGCTGTTCGCGTGGGTCTTCGGCTACGACGCCGCGCTCACCGCGATGGCCGGTGGCATCCTTGGGCTGATCGCGATCCGCCGGCTCGAGGGTATCGAGCAGGACCGGCGTGCGGGAGCATCGCTGACGCGCTCGCTCGCGATGCGGCTGCTGTTCGATCTCCCTGGGAGGCAGCGCCGGGCATGAGCCTGATCGTTCAGAAGTTCGGCGGATCTTCGGTCGGCGACGCCGCGCGGATCCAGAACGTCGCCCGGAGGGTGGTCGCGACGCGCGAGTCCGGGAACGACGTCGTCGTGGTCGTGAGCGCGATGGGGCGCACGACCGACGAGTTGCATGAGCTCGCGCGCCAGATCTCGCCGAACCCGCCCGGACGCGAGCTCGACATGCTGCTGACCGCAGGCGAGCGGATCTCGATGGCGTTACTGGCGATGGCGATCCACGAGCTGGGTCATCAGGCCGTGTCGTTCACCGGCTCGCAAGCCGGCATCATCACCACGACCGATCACGGGCGCGCGAAGATCAAGGAGGTCCGCGGCGACCGGCTTCGACAGGCGGTCGCGGAGGGCAAGATCGCGATCGTAGCCGGATTCCAGGGGGTCTCGGACGAGACCTTGGACGTGACCACGCTCGGGCGCGGCGCATCGGACACGACAGGCGTCGCGATCGCCGCGGCGCTCGACGCAGATGTTTGTGAGATCTTCACCGACGTGGACGGGGTGTACACGGCGGACCCACGCATGGTCCCCGACGCGCGCATCCTGCACGCGGTGAGCTACGAGGAGATGCTCGAGATGGCCGCGTCGGGCGCGCGCGTGCTCGCCGCGCGCTCTGTCGAGTACGCGCGCAACTACGGCGTGCTCGTCCGAGTGACATCGAGCTTCAACGATTCGCCGGGAACCTTCGTGCGAGAGGAAGATGAGCGGATGGAGAAAGCGATCATCTCTGGGGTGACCCACGATGTCTCCGAGGCGAAGGTCACGGTCCACGGCGTACCCGACAAACCGGGGATCGCCGCGCGGCTGTTCGGCAACGTTGCCGAGCAGGGTGTCAACGTCGACATGATCGTGCAGAACGTGTCGACCGCGGGCGTGACCGACATCTCGTTCACCGTCCCACGCGATCAGATCGAGCAGGCACGGGCGATCATCGACCCGATCGCGGTCGAGATCGGCGCCGGTGGTGTCGACTTCGACTCGGCCATCGCGAAGGTGTCGTTGGTTGGAGCCGGGATGAAGAGTCACCCGGGCGTCGCCGCCGACATGTTCGCCGCCCTCTCGGATGCGGGGGTCAACATCGAGATGATTTCCACGTCGACAATCCGCATCTCGGTCGTGGTGCGCGAGAGCGATACCGAACGCGCGGTGCGCGCGGTGCACGACCGGTTCCACCTCCCCGAGGGGGCGGTCGCGCGCGAGGAGCATCCCACGGGTCCGGGTAACTGAAAGCACGGCCCCCGGCCCGCCGGTAGTCTCTATCGAGATGAACGCCAAGCACGTGGCTGTGGTCGGCGCGACGGGGGCGGTGGGACGCGAGATGCTACGTCTCCTCGAAGAGCGTGCCTTCCCGATTGCATCGCTCCGCCCGATCGCTTCGCCGCGCTCGGTCGGCAAGACCGTGCTGTTCAACGGCGAAGAGGTTCCCGTTACCGTCATCTCCGAGTCCGCCTTCGACGGGCTCGACATCGTCGTGTGGGACACGCCCGACGAGGTCGCGCGCGAGTGGGTGCCCCGCGTTCGCGCACGCGCCGTCAACATCGACAAGTCGGCGGCGTTCCGGCTCGAGCCGGATGTGCCGCTGGTCGTTCCCGAGGTGAACCCGGAGGCGGCGCGCGACCACACGGGCATCGTTGCGAACCCCAACTGCACCATGACGACCTTGCTGATGCCGCTCGCGCCGCTGCATCGCGCGGCCACCGCGAAACGCGTGATCGCCTCGAGCTACCAGTCGGTGTCGGGCGCAGGCGTGGCGGGTGTCGACGACCTATACGAGCAGCTCGAGAAGCTGCTGCCCGAGCGCGACGCGGTGCGGCGCGGGGAGGCCGACGTGCCCAAGGGACGCGCGTTCGCCCACCCCATCGCGTTCAACGTGATCCCCCACGTGGGCGGATTCGACGAGCTCGGTCGGACCAGCGAGGAACGCCGCGTGAGCGCCGAGACCAACAAGATCCTGTCGGCGCGCATCGACATCTTCGCGACTGCCGTGCGCGTGCCGACGGTCGTCGGCCATGGGATCGCCGCTTGGGTCGAGTTCGAGCGCCCGATCGATGCTGCGGAGGCGCGCGCCGTGCTTGGGGCAGCGGAGGGTGTGCTCGTCGAGGACGACGGTCCGAACGCCCGGTACCCCACCCCGCTGCAGGCCGCTGGGATCGACAAGGCGATCGTCGGGCGCATCCGGGTCGATCCAGAGAACACCAACGCGCTCGGCTTCTTCTCGGCGTGTGACAACCTGCGGAAGGGTGCCGCGCTCAACGCGGTCCAGATCGCCGAGCTTCTCGTTCGCGACGGCCTCGCGTAGCAGCGCGCCGTCCTGGACGGATTCGCACCCCTTTGCGAGCATACCCGTGAAACCTGGTCGCTTCGGAGTCGTTCGAGCCTATGGATGATTCGACGGCGCACCCTCTCTGCGGCCTTCGTGGCCCTCCTCGTCGTGACCTCGGGCACGGCGTCGTATGGGGCGTCGGATCCGATGCCGGGTGCCGAACTCCTCGTCCGATTCCGGACAGGGACGCTCGAGCCGGTCCGAGCCGCCGTTCATGCGGCGTTGGGCTCGACCGTGATCGACCGCATCGCCCCCCTCGACGTCGACGTCGTACGCTCCGTCGTTGGGCCAAAGACCTACGCGAGCGATCCGAACGTGCTCTACGCCGAACCCAACGTCGTAGGAAGCCTCGCTGCGTTCTCCCCGCCCGACGACCCCGACTGGAGCACCGCCACCGCATGGCGATTGACGCGCGCGAACGCGATCCCGGCGTGGGCCATCTGGCCCGGCCGGTACTACAAGGCCTCGACCCGCCCGGCGCGGCCCGTGAAGGTCGCCGTCCTCGACTCGTGGATCGACACTCTCCATCCGGACTTCCGTAACCGCGGCACCACATCGACCGACGCGCGCCAGGGCGGGCAACTGGATCTCCGCGACGCTGCCTCATTCGTGCCTGCCGACCAGCAACGCGGGACGATGGATTGGCACGGCACGTTCGTCGCGGGCCTGATCGGAGCAGCGGCCAACAACCGGCGCGGGATCGCAGGCGTCGCCTACGCGGCGCAGGTGATGCCGGTGACGGTCGCCGACGGGAACGGCGTGGTCGACATGGCTGCGGCTGCGGCGGGGATCACCCACGCCGTCGATCGTGGCGCGAAGGTCATCAACATGTCGTTCACGCTCCCGGAAGGATCTCAGACACTGAAGACCGCCGTCGCGCGCGCGGGGAAGGCGGGTGCGGTGCTGGTCGCAGCCGCAGGGAACGGCGCGGGTGCGACGACCATGTATCCCGCGGCGTACGCGAAGAGCTACCCCTTCGTGCTCGCCGTCTCGGCGACCGGGCCGCTGGACACGATCGCGCCGTGCTCGAACCATGCCTCGTACATCACGGTCAGCGCGCCGGGCATCGACATCATGTCGCTGCGGGCCGAGGGCGACACCATGACGGTCTCGTGCGGCACGTCCGCCGCGACGCCCCTGGTGGCCGGCGCGGCTGCGCTGATCGCCGGACGGTACCCGGGGATCGCTCCGGACGCGATCCGACGACGGATCACGCGCGGTGCCGATGACATCGGGGACCCCGGTCGGGATGCGTTCACCGGCCACGGCAGGCTCAACATCGAGCGCGCGCTGGTAACGGATGGCGTGCCTCGAACAGCACTCAACGGTCCGGGCGTGTCCGGCGCGAGCGATAGCGCGTCGGTACGGGCCACTGCACGCGGCCGGAGGATCGTTGCGGCTCGATACTTCGTCGATCGGGTCGGCGGCGCCCGGCGAGGCACCTTGCGCCCCACGGATCGCAGCTGGGGCGAGCGCGTCGAGAACGTGAAGGCACAGGTCAGCCTGAAAGGCTTATCCGAAGGCGTGCACCACTTGTTCGTCCAGGCCAAGGACTCCAAGGGACGATGGGGGGCGACGGCGGCGACCGCGCTGGTGGTCGACCGATCCAGGCCAGAGGTGACGAGGTTGGAAGTGGACCCCGTGCTCGTTGTACCGGGCGATCGACGGACGCGCGTGCATTTCACCATCCTCGACGCGCTGTCCACCGAGCTGAAGACGCGCATCCGATTCATCGATCGGGACGGCGAGGTTCAAGCCTCCCACGTGTACCGATTGCCGCCTGGGACCTTCGCGGCCGAATGGCGCGGCACCGTGGATCGCCCCGGAGGCGGATCCTACGACGGCGCCGCCCTACCCCCAGGCCCATACACCGTTCAGCTCACGCTGACCGATGAAGCGGGTTGGGTCACGGTTGCCGAAACCTACTGCGTGGTCGCGCCCGACACGCGGACGTAGATCAGTAGAAGTCGGCGAGCCACGGGAGCGGACCCGCGAAGATCGCTTCGAGCGTGTCGAGCGCCCGCTCGGTCGCCGACAGCGCACCGAGCCGCACCGCGTCTCGCGGTCGCAGCAGGCTCGACCAGATCGATGCCCACGTCTGAACGTCGGCGATCGCGTCGGCGCGTTCCGCGCGCGAGACCTTTGCAGCTCCCCCGGACACGTCGATAAGCCATGGCCCTTCGTTCTCCGAGAACATCGGGTCGCGCGCGCCGATCAGGACCGTGGCCTCGATCAGCGGGTTGTAGCCGCGCGTCTCGATCGCCCCGGGAAGATCCAATAGGCGCACCATCCACCGGAACGAATCCCGGTTCTCGACCGGGTCCTCGATCAGCAGATCGGCGAGCGGTTCGGCAGGAGGCCCGGTCCACTCCATGTATTCGCACGTCGAGCGATGCAGTGACGCCAGGGAAAGCAGCGCGCGCGCGGCGTCCGGCGTGCGCCAGAACAGATCGCGGCACGACATCGTCGAGCGCCACGAGTCCTTGCTTTCCGTCAAGCCGTAGATGATCCAGCCGGTGACGTCGCCGTCCTCGCGGACCAGGTAGCGGTAGCTCGGCTTCTCGTCGCGGCTCTGGAGGACTCGTGTCCTCCAGTGCTTCTCGTCGCGGCGGATCAACCCGTTGGTCTCGGCCGCGATGCGCTCGTACGCCGCGTTGAGTTGTAGTGCCTCGTCGTCGCCGAACGCGACCAAGCTCACGTTCCGCGCGCTTGGAAGATGGACGAGCCGTACCTTCCACGTCGTCCGGATCCCACCGAACCCGTAGCCGGCCTTGCGGTAGATGTTGACCGTGGCGGGATACAGCGAGGAGATCGCGGTCCCGCCCGCCCGCAGTTCGGCGAGAGTCTCGCGCATCAGTAGCGTTCCGAGCCCGGCGCCTCTCGCCTCCGCGCTCACGGCGACCGCCGAGATGCCCGCCGCCGAGACGGCTCGACCTCCGTAGAAGTGCGCAAATGGGAGGAATCGCATCGTCGCGCCGACGACACCGCCATCCTCGACGACACGATGGGTCTCGGGCGTGAACGCGTTGCGCGCGCGCTCGACGAACGAGGGGGGCGTATTGAAGGCGTGGCTCGTCAGCGACATGATCCGATCGAGATCGGCCTCGCTCGCTGGTCGAACGGTCGGCGTCACAGCCGCGCGAGCGTAGCACGGTGCCCGGCTGCTGCAGCAGGGCTCAGCGAGCGCGTCGATGCGGGAGGCCGAAGGCGGTTGCCGTGGCGATCGAGACGATCACGAGGACGAGCCAGCTTCCGAGTTCCACCCGATGGTCCCTTCCGTCCGCTTTCTTTCCTTGGTGGGTGCTTCGGTCAAATACCCAACCGCCTTGAGGCGGAAACTAGGACGTTGCTGGCAGACCATCGGTTCCGCCGCGAGACGGTTCGGTGACACCTAGCTCGGCACGTTTCGCTCAACGTTCACAGTGGCTTCACGCTGGGCCCCCGACGCGGGGTGCGGCTCGCGTACGGTCCGAAGCGTGGAGGTCACCCACGACACGACCAAGATCCTGATCGTCGAGGACGAACCTGCCATCGCCGATGCGATGCGGTACGGGCTCGAGCGTGAAGGCTTCCGGTGTGCGACGGCTACCGACGGCCGGTCATCGCTTCAGCGGTACCGCGAGGAGCGCCCCGACCTTGTCGTCCTCGACCTGATGCTTCCAGGTATGTCCGGCGAAGAGCTCTGCCGGACGATCCGCAAGACCGAAACAACCCCGATCATCATCGTGAGCGCGAAGTCGTCCGAGGTGGATCGCGTGCTCGGGCTCGAGCTCGGCGCAGACGACTACCTCACGAAGCCGTTCAGCACGCGCGAGCTCGTGGCCCGGATCCGTACCGTGCTGCGCCGTGCCGGCGCCGTCCCGCTGGATGGGCATCCGTCCGCGCTCGCGGTGGGCCCCGTTGAGCTAGACCCAGAGCGTCACGAGGTCATGGTCGAGGGCCGGCCCCTGAGCCTTCCGCCGAAGGAGTTTCTGCTGCTCGCGACCCTGATGCGTCGAGCCGGGAAGCTGTGCACGCGCGAGATGCTGATCTACGACATCTGGGGACCGGACTACTTCGGGGATACGCGGACGCTCGACGTCCACATCAAGCGGCTGCGCGCCAAGATCGAGCCGGACCCGCGGCGGCCGCGCCTGCTCAAGACGGTCCGTGGGCTCGGTTACAAGCTCGAAGCCCCTGAGAGCTGACTGGGTTCAGCACCTAGCGCCCAAAGGCAACCTGCCACGGATGGTTTGACTGGCTGAGACAACCCGGATCCGAAGGCACATGGGTTCGGCGATGAGGAACCCCCCTTGGTGTGAGAGCGGGCGATCTTCGCACCCCGCCATCCTCGCCACGGCAGTGCCTTCGCCCACCTCGTACCGTCCGCCTGCCTTCCATTTGCTCGGATCCCACAGCAGTGACGCGGTCTTTCGAAGCGATCGTGGGATCTCGATGCGGACGGTCGCGCCCGCATCCACCACGATCGCCGCGTCAACCAAGAGCGGGGATCCACCCTGCGCCCAAACATCGGTCGCAGACGTGTCCTCGACGCCGTAAAAGGATGCGGGCCCGACGCGGATACTTTCACGCCTCCAGTTCCTCGGGACCCAACATGGCTCGGCCTCAACGCTTGGTGGGGGGGGGAGGGGCATCGGGATTCACCAGACTGCCCGGTGATGCGATCGGGGATGACGTCCTCGCCTGATCGCTCCCGGGGCAGGCCACGAGTCCGAATAGAGAGACGAGGAAGAGCAGCCGGGTCGACCGGGCCATCGCCTGGTGGATCCTAATGCCCAGGACGTCCAAAGAAGAGAAAGGCCCCAGGAGAAGGGGGGCCTTCCTAACGATGGTTGGGCTCTACAACGTTGCGCGCGTTCGCTTCGTCCCCGCGGGATGCAGGCTCCCGGGCCCGCGTTCGGCGAGGAAGTGCAGCATCACCTCTGCCGAGCCGAGATTCGTGGCGATGGGCACGTCGTGGACGTCGCACGCTTTCATCAGAGCCTGGATATCGGGCTCGTGTGGATGAGCTGTCAGCGGGTCTCGCAGGAAGATCACCGCGTCGATCGTCCCCTCGACGACGCGCGCGCCGATCTGCAGGTCGCCACCGTTCGGTCCGCTCTCGACGATCTCGACATCGAGTCCGACCTCAAGGATGAGGCGTGTGCCCGTCGACGCGGTTGCGACGAAGCGGAAGTCCTCGAGGATCTCCCGATGCTCCGAGACGAGATCGAGCAGCGCTTGCTTCTTCGCGTCGTGGGCGACGAGCGCGAGGACTGAGCCCGTCCGTCGCGCCTGGATCATGCCGGTCACTGTTCCCATGCCACCGAAGGTAGCAACCGCGCACGACCACGGGGCGAACGCTGCCCGAACTCCCTGTGAACACTTGACGAGGGGGTCGAACTCTTCGACGGTCAGCCGGCCAGCGGGAGCCGCACGGTGAACGTCGAGCCCTTTCCGAGCTCGCTCGTCGCCGTCACGCTGCCACCGAGGCTCTCGGCGATGTGCTTGACGATCGATAGGCCGAGCCCCGTCCCGCCGGTCTCCCGCGCGCGCGCGCGATCCACCCGGTAGAAGCGCTCGAAGATCCGGGGGAGGTCCCGCTGCGGGATCCCCATGCCGGTGTCGGAAACCCGCAGTACCGCGTCACGATCCTCGACCCTAACCGTGATGTCGATCCGGCCCCCCGCCGGCGTGTATCGGACGGCGTTGTCGAGCAGGTTGCGGGTGAGCTGGGCGAGGTCGCGTTCGGTGCCCCTCACGAGGACCGCCTCGGCGATCGCGGGTTCGATCGTCAGACCTCTGTCCACGGAGATCCTCCGGACCTCATCGATGATACGTCGCGCCGTCGCGGCGATATCGAGACGAGAGACGTGTTCGGCCTCGGGCTGCTCGAGCCGGGCGAGGTCGAGCAAGTCCTGTATCAGGTCGGACAGTCTCGCTGCTTCCTTCGCCAGTGTCTCGGCGAACCGCCGGGCTTGCTGGGGGTCTTCGGCGATCGCGTCCTGCAACGTTTCGGCGGTGGCCAGGATGCCTGCCACCGGCGTCTTCAACTCATGGGAGGCGTTGGCGACGAAGTCGCGCCTGATCGCGTCTATGCGCTTCCCCTCGGTCACGTCCTGCGCCAGGATGAGCGAGCGCGTCCCGGGCAACGCGACCGTCGTGCATCGGATCTCCCGCAGATCGGGATGATGGATCACGATGTCCTGGGTGGAGCGTTGGCCGTCACCAAGACCGGTGAGGGCTGCCGGAACGGCACGGTCCACCTGTGCTCCCAGGATCGCGCGCGCAGCCGGGTTGGCATAGGAGACCCGGTCGTCGTCGACCAGTATCACCGCCATTTCCATGGCGTCGAGCATCTGCTCGTGCCTGCGAACATCCTGCTCGATCGTCGCGATGCGAGCGGTCGCCTCGCGCGCCGCCTGCTCCTCCGCGGCGGAGGCGGCACGCTCGCGCTCGTTCTCGGCTTTCATCGCCAGAAGAAGCGAGACCGCGATCACCATCGCGCCGACTCCTACGATCGTCACCGGTGGATTCGTGAAGACCCACAACAGGATGCAGCTCGCGGCAAGAGCGCTGTGCGTGAGCAGCGCGCGCAACGTCACCGGATCACTCCGATCCCTTCGGACGCACTCGGAACCTGTATCCGACACCTCGCACCGTGTCGATGTAGGTGTAGCCCGAATCGCGCTCGACCTTGCGCCTTACGTTCTTCACGTGCGTATCGATCGTGCGGGTATCGCCGAGGTAGGTGTACCCCCAGACGCGCTCGGCGAGTTCGACCCTGGTGAACAACCGGCCGGGCTCGGCGGCGAGGGTAGCGAGGAGTGAGAACTCTTTCGGGCGCAGCTCGATCTCTTCGTCCGCTATCCAGCAACGGAAATCACGGGTGTTCAAACGTAGATCTCCGAACGCGATGTCCTGCGGTGTCTCGGTTCGGATCGCCTCTACACGGGAGCGGCGAAGCAGTGCCTTGATCCGCGCGACGAGCTCGTCCATCGAGAATGGTTTGGTCAGGTAGTCGTCCACGCCCGCGGCGAATCCCTTCAGCTTCGATTCCTCCTCGGTGCGCGCGGTGAGCATCAGGACGGGGACGTCGGGGCGTGTCCGGCGGAGCTCGTCCACGATCTGCAAGCCGTCCAACTGCGGCAGCATCAGGTCCAGCACGATCAGCGAGACCGACCGGTCACGCGCTTTCCGGAGACCCTCATGACCCTCGGCTGCCGTCTCGACCTCGAGGCCCTGACGGCGCAGGTTGTAGCCGACCATCTCGGCCATCGTGGCGTCGTCCTCGACGACCAGAACCTTGGGCACGCTCCATCCTCCATTCACCTGCGTTCCCAACTGATTCCACCTTACGACAGGGGCCGGATCTGTGCGGAGCATCGGATGTGCAGGTGAGGCCATGTTCACGGAGAGTTCACCCTTGAACCACCGGATCGCCGACGAGAGGGCGGACGCTGCGCTTGGATGGGCTCGACCGATCCAAGGAGGGGAAGCGTGAGAGAGACGAAGGGGATGCGACGGCTGACGGCCGTCGGGGCGATCCTGGCGCTCACAGGGGTCGCGTGCGGGAGCAACGCTCCGGCCAAGGACGGCCTCAGCGGGACTATCAACGGCGACGGATCCTCGACGGTGTTCCCGATCACGGAGGCCGTAGCCGAGGAGTTCCGGCTCGAGAATCCCGGCGTGAACGTGACGGTGGGGGTCTCGGGGACCGGCGGAGGGTTCGAGAAGTTCTGCGCCGGCGAGACCGATTTCTCGGATGCCTCCCGCCCGATCAAGCAGGACGACGAGGTTCCCGTCTGTCGGGACAACGATGTCGATTTCGTCGAGCTGCAGGTCGCGAACGACGGGTTGGCGGTCGTGGTCAACACGGAGAACGACTGGGCGACGTGCCTCACGGTCGAAGAGCTGAACAAGATCTGGGAACCCGGATCGGACGTGAAGGACTGGTCTCAGGTCCGCGACGGATTCCCGAACGAGCCGATGACGTTCTACAGCCCCGGAACCGACTCGGGAACGTTCGACTACTTCACCGACGTGATCAACGGCGAAGAGGGTGCGAGCCGTAACGACAGGTTGGTCACGTTCTCAGAGGACGATAACACCCTGGTGACCGGCGTTGAAGGCGATACCGGAGCGATCGGCTACTTCGGCTTCGCGTACTATGCCGAGAACGCTGAGCAGCTCAACCTCGTCCAGGTGGACGGTGGGGACGGGTGTGTCACACCGAGCGACGAGACGGTCAAGGGCGGTGAGTACGCCCCGCTGAGTCGCCCGCTGTTCGTGTACGTGCGGGACGAGGCCACGCAGCGACCGGAGGTGAAGGCGTTCTTCGACTTCTACCTCGCGATAGTGAACGAACTCCTCGGCGACGTTGGATACACTCCGCTGTCCGACGAGCAGATCGCGGCCGAGGTGGCCGACTGGGAAGGCTTCGTAGGAGCGTAAGGCATCAGCGACGCGACCATGGGCGGCGGCGTTCCCGGAGAACTCCGGGGGCGCCGGCGTCCGTTGGAACGCATCGTCAAATGGATCCTGTTCGCTTGCGCAGGGCTCACCGTCCTCACCACGGCAGGCATCGTGCTGGCGCTGGCCGGGGAAACCGTGGGGTTCTTCCGCGAGGTATCACCTGCCGAATTCTTCGGAGGCACAAAATGGGCGCCGGACTTCGGAGCGCGCTCGAGTTTCGGCGTGCTACCCCTGATCAACGGAACGCTGCTCGTTGCTCTCATCGGCGTTGTCGTGGCCGTTCCCCTCGGGCTCGGTATCGCGATCTTCCTGAGCGAGTACGCGCCTTCCCGGGTCAGGAGGATCCTGAAGCCGTTCCTCGAGTTGCTGGCCGGCATCCCGACCGTCGTGCTCGGTTTCTTCGCGCTCAACTTCATAACCAAAGTCCTGCTGCGTAACACGGTCCCCGACATCGGGATCTTCAACGCGCTCTCCGCAGGGATCGTCGTCGGCATCATGATCATCCCGACGATCGCATCGCTGTCCGAGGATGCCATGCGAGCCGTCCCACAAGGGCTTCGTGAGGGTGCGTACGGGCTCGGGGCGGGGAAACGATCCGTGGCGCTCAAGGTGGTTCTGCCTGCGGCCCTGTCGGGCGTGATGGCCGCCGTCATCCTCGGATTCGCGCGGGCGATCGGCGAGACCATGATCGTCGCGATCGCCGCAGGGAATCGTCCGTTGCTCGCGTTCGATCCGCGTGAGGCCATCCAAACGATGACCGCCTACATCGTGCAGGTGAGCCTTGGGGACACTCCCACGGGAAGCATCGCCTACAGGACGATCTTCGCGGTGGGATCGACCCTGTTCGTCATGACGTTCATCCTGAATTACGTGAGCCACCGGATCGTGAGCAGGTTCCGAGAGGTGTATGACTGATGGCGGTCCGGATCGAGCCCCGACCCTCGATCGCGGTCGATCCAGCCAGCCGCGCGCGCCGGATCCGCAAGGACCGGTTCTTCGTGTCCCTCATGGCGCTCGCGCTGTTCGTGGGCGTGGCGTCATTGGTGACGCTTCTGGTTGACGTGTTCGTCGCCGGTGTCCCGCGGTTGTCATGGGATTTCGTGAACTCCTTCCCCTCGCGATTCGCAGAGCGAGCCGGGATACGGCCGGCCCTCTACGGCAGCCTCTGGATCATCAGCGTGTGCACATTGTTCTCCGTGCCGGTTGGGATCGGTGCGGCCATCTACCTCGAGGAGTATTCGAAGCCGGGACGGCTCCAACGTCTCATCGAGGTGAACATCGCGAACCTCGCCGGTGTCCCCTCGATCATCTATGGGCTGTTGGGCCTTGCTGTCTTCGTCCGCCTGCTCGCCTTCGGCCGCTCGGTGCTGGCCGGCGGCCTGACGCTCGGCCTGCTCGTCCTGCCGGTGATCGTGATCGCAGGCCGAGAGTCGATCCGTGCCGTTCCTCCGTCGATCCGAGAGGCGGCCTACGCGCTCGGGGCGACGAAATGGCAGGTCGTGTCGCGCCAGGTGATGCCCGTGGCGCTGCCGGGGTTCATGACCGGAATCATCTTGGCGGTATCTCGAGCGCTTGGCGAGACGGCCCCCTTGATCACGATGGGGGCGCTGACCTATGTCACGTTCGTGCCGGGAGGGGTCCTGGATCGGTTCACGGCGCTCCCGATCCAGATATTCAACTGGACGTCCCGGCCACAGTCCGAATTCCAGGTCACCGCCGCGGCGGGTATCGTGGTGCTGCTGGTGGTGCTCTTGGCGATGAACGCGATCGCGATCTTCGTCAGGAACCGTTTCGAGAGGAAGTGGTGATGCCGTGAGCCCCACCGGCACGGGGATACGCATCCGTCCGAAGGGATCGGATCGAACGATGGGCGCACAAGAGGTCAAGGTGGAGGATCGCGGAGCGGCCGAAGGAGCCGCGATGCGCGACCTTGTCTTCCACCTCGACGGCCTCTCTGCGCGCTACGGCAGCAACCTGGCGGTGCAAGACGTCACGATGGGCGTCGAGGCCAACCGGATCACCGCCATCATCGGACCGAGCGGCTGCGGGAAGAGCACCTTGATCCGATGCTTCAACCGCATGAACGACCTGATACCAAGTGCCGTGGTCGAGGGACTGGTCACATATCGCGGTCATGATCTGTATGCCGAGGACGTCGATCCCGTCGAGGTGCGCCGGCTGATCGGGATGGTCTTCCAGAAGCCGAACCCGTTCCCGAAGTCGATCTACGACAACATCGCGTTCGGGCTCCGCATCAACGGGATGACCGACGATCTCGACGCGCGCGTCGAAACGGCTCTGAAGCGCGCAGCCCTGTGGGACGAGGTGCGCAAGGATCTGAAGAAGCCTGCGCTCGCCCTGTCCGGCGGCCAGCAGCAGCGCCTGTGCATCGCGCGCGCGATCGCCGTCGAGCCGGACGTCATCTTGATGGACGAGCCGTGCTCGGCGCTCGACCCCATCGCAACCGCCAAGATCGAAGACTTGATGCAGGAGTTGAAGAGCGAGTACACCATCATCATCGTTACGCACAACATGCAGCAGGCAGCGCGCGTCAGCGACATGACCGCGTTCTTGACCGCCGAAGTGCACGAGGACGACGACACCCGCACCGGCGTGCTTGTCGAGTACGCCAAGACGTCGCGGATCTTCACGAATCCCTCGGACGAACGAACCGAGGCCTACATCACGGGACGGTTCGGCTGATGGAGATCGAAGAGCCTGCGGTCGAGCTGCGAACGAGCTACCACGAGTCGCTCGAGCGGATCGAGGCGCACGTCCAATCGATGGGCGCCGCAGCTGGCGACCTTTTCGGCAAGGCGGTTCGCTGCGTGGTCAACGGCGACATCGGGCTCGCCAAGCGTGTGGTCAACGGCGACGACGTGATCGACGAGTACTACTTGCGCACCGAGCAGCGCATCCTTCGGTTGTTCGCCTTGCAGACGCCCGTCGCTTCCGACCTGCGCTTGCTGACCTCGCTGCTCCACGTGAACCTTCACCTCGAGCGCGTCGGCGACATGGCCGTCAACCTCGCCAAGATGACTCAACTCTCGGCAGATCTACCGCGGGCCGACCGAGTGATCCAGCATCTCGAGGAGATGGGCGGGATCGCCCAGAAGATGCTCGCGGCCGCGATGGATGCATTCGACCGGCGCGATATCGACCTGGCGCGCAGCCTCCCCGCGATGGACGAGCCGATCGATCGGTTGAACCGCGGGATGCTGGAAGAGGTGCTGAAGATCGCCGACGACAAGCGGATGCTGGAATGGGGTATCCGCATGCACGTGGTGTCGCGCCAGATCGAGCGCGTCGGCGACCACGCCGTCGACATCGCCGAGCAGGTGGCGTTCTTGCTGACCGGGAAGTTCGTCGAGTTCACCGATGCCTCGCACCCCGAGCTTGAAGCTCCACTGCTGGAGTGAGTGAGCACGTGACGGGTTCAACCCGTACGCTGTGATCGTGGCCACCGAGCGCGCCCCCAAGCCCACCCGCCGGCCTCCGAAGCCGACCGGCGACCCCGAGCTCGACGCGCGCCTGACCGACTTCCTCGGCGAGCTCGACCCCATCGACCAGCGGATCGCCCTCGAGACGTTGTCCACCATCCTGAACCTGTCGCGCGAGGGTGTGTCCCGGCTCGACCGGAAGATCGCCAACACCGCCCTGAAGGAGATGCGCCACGCGTTCAACGTCTTCGCGCCGTACCGCGATACGCGCAAGGTGACCATCTTCGGGTCGGCTCGGACACCCAAGGGGGACCCCGAGTACGAGACGGCGAGGCGCCTGGCCGAACATCTTGCGGAGACCGGATGGATGGTCGTGACCGGCGCCGGTCCTGGGATCATGGAGGCGGGGCACGAGGGCGCCACAACCGAGCACGCGATCGGCGTGAACATCCTGCTGCCATTCGAGGCTAAACCGAACCCGGTGATCGCCGACGACCCGAAGCTGATGAACTTCAAGTATTTCTTCACGCGCAAGCTCATGTTCATCAAGGAAGCCGACGCGTTCGTGTTGCTCCCCGGCGGCTTCGGAACCATGGACGAGACCTTCGAGCTGCTCACGCTGATCCAGACCGGCAAGAGCGACCTGCATCCCATCGTGATGCTGGACGCCCCCGGCGGGACCTACTGGGCCGAGTTCGAACGCTACCTGCGCGACGGACTGCTGGCGCGCGGGTTCATCGACGAGGTCGACCTCTCCCTGTTCCGCGTGACCGACGACATCGAGGTCGCGACCGCCGAGATCCAGCGGTTCTACCGCGCGTATCACTCGATCCGATGGGTCGGCGACCGGCTGATCATGCGCCTGAACGTCGCGCCGTCGAATGCGCTCATCGCCGAGCTCAACGAAGAGTTCTCGGACCTGTTGGAATCGCCGATCGAAACCACCGAGGCGACGCCGGTCGAGCGTCGAGACGACGACGTGCCCGACCTTCCGCGCATCGCGTTGCGCTACGACCGCGCGCGCGTGGGGCGACTGCGTCGATTGGTCGACGTGCTGAACGAGAGGGCGTGAGGTGAAGACGATCCTGTTCGTGTGCGTGCACAACGCCGGCCGCAGCGTCATGGCAGAGGCGTTCTTCAACGATCTGCTGCGGGGGAGCCATCTCCACGGCATCAGCGCCGGCACGATCCCCCAACAGGCGCCGCACGCCGAGGTCGTCGAGGCGATGGCGGAGGTTGGGATCGAGGTCTCCGGGCACCGTGGGCGACTCCTTGACGATGCGCTCGTGTCGTCGGCCGAGCGAGTCATCACGATGGGATGCGCGGTGGACGAGGGGACCTGCCCGGCGATCCGCTTTGCCGACGTCGAGGACTGGGGGTTGCCCGACCCCAAAGGCCAGCCGATGGAGCGGGTGCGCGAGATCCGGGACGAGGTGCGCGCGCGCGTCGAGGCATTGCTGACCGAACTCGGCTGATCCGCCACGGTCCGACGGTAGGGTGGAGCCGTCTATGGCTCGAACCGATGTCGTCGAGCGACCCGGACTGCTCCGAGGGCTCGGGATGCTGCCCGTCCGGACGGCGAGAGACGCCCTCGAGGATCGGCTGGTGGGCGTGTCGGCGGAGGTAGCCTTCTTCGCGCTCCTGGCGATCCCGCCGCTGTTGCTGGTGATCGCGGGATCCGCAGGACTCGTCGGATCCGCGCTCGGTCCCGATGTGCAGGACGCGATCCAGGACCGCCTCGTCACCGTCCTCGGCGGGTTCCTGTCGCCGGATGCGCGCGACAACGTCTTGCGTCCCGCGGTGACCTCGCTGTTCGAGCCGGGGCGCGGCGGGATCATCTCGCTGGGGGCGTTGCTCGCTCTGTGGTCGGCGTCGCGGTTGATCAAGGTCGTGATCGAGGCGATGAACATCGCGTACGACGTCGAGGAGTGGCGCTCAGCCTGGAAACGTCGGTTGGTGGCGCTCGGCCTGACGTTCGGCGGCATCCTCGCGCTCGCCGTGCTGCTACCGATCGTGGTCGCCGGCCCCGCGCTCGGCCGGTCGATCGATGACGCGATCGGGCTGGGCGGCGTGCTCGGCACCGCATGGCGTATCGCCTACTGGCCGGTGACCGCGGCGCTCGTGCTGGCGATGTTGACAACCCTGTACCACGTGGCGCCGAACTGGAGGACGCCATGGCGACGCGACGTGCCGGGCGCTCTCCTCGCGGGGGCCGTGTGGGTGGCTGCGGCCTTCGGGCTCCGCACCTATGTCGATGTCGCGATCAGCCAGAGCTCGTTCGGCCCGCTGGCGGCGCCGGTCGTGCTGCTGTTGTGGTTGTACGTCAGCGCGTTCGCGGTCCTGCTGGGGGCAGAGCTGAACGCCGAGATCGAGAAGATCTGGCCGTCGCCGGAGGGCGGACCGAAGGAGGGTGGTCGGATGGCGGCGTTGCGCGCGCGCGCGACGACCGGCATCAAGCGCGTCACGCCACGGCTCGGACGTCGGCCGCGCCCCGACCGCGAACGCCTTGGGGAGAACGAGGCGTCACCCAGCGAGGATGCATCGACCGAACCAGGTGTCTAGGGTGGAGGGTGCATGAAGGATCAGCCGATCTGGCTCGTCCCGTTCCAGCTCGAGCAGCTGATCGCCCCGCTGTCCTTTCTGGTCGGGGGGATCGCGCTCGGGATCCTGATCGATCGGCTCCTTGTTCGAAAGGTTCGCAAGACCGCCACCCTGACCGCATGGGGCGGCGACGACATCATCATCGCGGCGATGCACAGCGTGGTGATCGTCTGGTTCGCGATCGCCGGGGCCTACGCGGCGCTGCGCGCTTTGCCCCTCCGCGCCGACGTTACGGCCACCATCGAACGCGGCCTGCTGGTTCTGGTGATCCTGTCGGCGACGCTCGCAACCGCGCGCCTCGTCGCGGATGTGATCCGGCTCACCACGATGAGAACCGGGGCGGTCCGGGGCCAGAGCTCGCTGCTGGTCAACATCGGCAGGAGCGTCGTGTTCATCATCGGGTTCCTGTTGGTGCTTCAGGCGATGGGCGTGCAGATCACGGCGCTGCTGACCGCTCTGGGCGTCGGAGGCCTCGCCGTCGCGCTCGCCCTCCAGGACACGCTGGCGAACCTGTTCGCCGGGGTTCACCTGCTTGCGTCGAAGAAGATCCAGCCGGGGGATTTCATCCGGCTCGACACGGGTGAGGACGGCTTCGTCGTGGACATCAACTGGCGCAACACGACGATCAGACAGTTGCCGAACAACCACATCATCATCCCGAACTCGAAGATGGCCGATGCCAACGTCACGAACTTCAACCGGCCCGAGCAAGAGATGTCGGTCTTGATCCAGGTCGGCGTTCACTATGACAGCGACCTCGAGCAGGTCGAACGGGTCGTGATCGAGGTGGGGAAGGAAACGATGGCCGCCACCGAAGGCGGCGTCACGGACTTCGAGCCTCTGGTGCGTTACCACACCTTCAACGACTCCAGTATCGACTTCACCGTGGTGCTGCGGACCACCGAGTACGCAAACAACTTCCTGCTGAAGCATCATTTCATCAAGCGGCTGCACAAGCGATTCCAGGAGGAGGGGATCGTGATCCCATTCCCGATCCGCACGTTGGAGTTCGCGGATGGAATCGTTCCCACCGAGCCGGACCGCTCGCGTGCCGGCACCTCCGACGAGACCAGATAGATCAACTCGAGCGAAGGAAACGCGGGATCGGGATCCCCCGTAGGCCGCCTCGCAGGCGTAGGATGCCCACGTCGATAGGGAGAGGAGGCTCTCGTGATGGGGGGGATGCGCCCGTTCACCGTGATCGCGATAGGGGTGCTGGTCTTCGGCCTGGCTTGCAACGGAGATGACGATGAGGGACCGGCCGAAGGGGGAACGGTGGCAGTGACGTTGCAGGAGTTCGCCGTCCTCCCGTCACCTTCGACGATCAGCGCCGGGGACGTGACCTTCGAAGCCACGAACGATGGACCCGCCGATCCCCACGAGCTCGTCATCATCCGCACCGACCTGGACCCGACCGCATTGCCGACCGGCGACGATGGTGGCGTGGAGGAGACGGGTGACGGGATCGAGGTCATCAACGAGATCGAAGAGTTCCCCGTCGGCGAGACCGAGAGTCTAACCGTTGAACTCGACGCCGGCGCGTACGTCCTGATCTGTAACGTCGTCGAGATCGAGGACGGCGAGACGGAAGCCCACTACCAACTCGGGATGCGCACCGGGTTCACCGTGACGTAGCCCACACGGTTCGATCCAGCCGTCCGGGTAGCACGGCGCATCGCCGATCGTGCGCGCCGTCACGTCGGCAGCCTAGAGATTCCGTCACGTCGGCAGCCTAGAGATTCCGTTTCCCCCACCTTCTCGCGTGTCCCTCAAATGCACCGGGGCGCGGCCTGCACCAAGGCCAATCCCCAGTCGTTCCCAGGTGCGAGGGAGACATGGATCAGAACGGGACCAGGGCATCCGAACGATCGTGGCGCCGCGTGGCGTTCGCGACGGCGTCCGGGGCGGCCGCGCTCCACTTCGCCGCGGCGCGCCCGCACCTGGAGGAGTACGCCCCTGCCGGACTGTTCATGGCGACCGCTGCGGTCGCGCAGGCCGTCTGGGCCTTGTGGGTAGGCATCGGTGCCCCTCGCCGGGTGATCGTCGCCGGTGTCACCGCCAACCTGTGCGTCCTCGCCATCTGGTTCGTTTCGCGCACCAGCGGGCTCCCGTTCGGACCGATGCCGTGGACGCCCGAGCACATCCACGATCCGGACGCGCTGGCGGCTGTGCTCGAAGTGCTCGTGATCGCCGCCGGGATCGCTCTTACCCGGCAGGTGATTCCCCGGCCGAGCCGCTCGCTGGTGCCGCTGGCGATGGTGTTCGCTGCCGCCTCGACGTTCGTGGGTGCCCACGACCCGACGCACGAAAGGATGGTCGCCCTCGCGACGCTGTTCCTCATGTCCGTCGCGTTCGAGTTCTTCACCGTCGTCCGACCCCTAGGGAGGAATCATGCCGAAGCTACGTACGCTCGCCGCGTTCTTGTTGCCGTGCGCGTTGGTGTTCGCGCCGGTGCTGGCGCGCGCGGGTGAGACGACCCGAACCCCGCGCGCAGATATCACCATCGAGTGGAACGGCGAGCTCGATCGCGCGCACGGCGTTCGCTCCGGTCGCGGCACGCCCGATAACCCCTACGTCATCTCGGGCTGGGAGGTTGCCAACATCTCGATCAGGGACACCGACAAGGCGATCAAGATCGTCAACAACACCATCACCGGCAAGTTGACCTTGGACTGGATCGGTCCGAACGTCGTGGTCCGGAACAACGACGTCGGCGATCTGCGGCTGAACCAGAACATCGCGCGGTGGGGCGATCCCTCGGGTGGCATGATCGTCAAGAACCGATTCGGGCAGGTCGGCCAGTTACGACACTTCGACGGTGTGTTCGCGCACAACACCGTTGGGTCGTCCGCGGGAGGTGGGTTGTCCCCGTACCCGGCGACGCGCGCGGTCAACTTCGACGGCTTCAACGGCTCGCGCTTCGAGCACAACACCATCTACGGGTACGTGGACGCTCGATTGCATGGGCATCATCACTCCTCCGCTTTCGGAGACTCGAGCCACATGCACGCGACGGATCCGGCAGACGCCCATACGGTCGATCACACCATGCGGTACCACCAGGTGTTCATCGAACACAACGAGATCTTCACGAGCCATGGATACGCGCTCGCCTATCTCGACACCAACCATGCTGCCAATGATCGAACGGCGAATTCCGAGACGAACCCCTACCTCAACGCACCGCACGTCCATCGCACGCGTACCTACCTTCGCGATAACGAACTCAACGGGGCCGGGATCCTCGTCGATGTGTTCAACGCACAGGACGAACGCCACAAAGGAACGCGTCGTGGCCTGCTTGTGATCGCTGAGAACGTGGTGACACTCCAGCAGGATGCTGCTCACCCGTTCCGAACCCTGAACGGGATCGAAGTGCGGCAGGCGCGCGACCTGCGGCTGGCGATCAAGCGGAACCAGATCCAGGGCCCTGAGCCCATCACAGACCTCCCGGAACTCCACACATTCCAGATGCGCGGCGCCGGAATCCTGTTGGATGGGATCGACGACGGGGCCGTTTGGATCGTGGCCGATCAGGTGATCAACATGCGCTTCGGGGTACAAGCCACCCAGTTGAGCGAGTCGGTGACCTGGATGATCCGTTCCCTGTCGACCGACGGCGTGGTCGAGCGCGTCTCGTACGACGAGAGCGTTCGTAACGCGCCGAGGAGCTAACCGCCGAGCTAACGCAGCGTGAGCGCCGGACCTTGTTCGGTCGTCACCACGTCGAGTGTCCTGCCGTCGAGCGCATCCGAGATGTCCTCCGCGACGAACACGCGGAGGCCCGCTTCCTCGACCACCTGATCGCTTGCCTCGGGTTGATCCTGGAACGCGATCCCGAGCGCGGATGGATTGTCCGGACGTGGCTCGAGACGCACGCCTGTCTCGTCGGGTGCGTCAGACCGCTTCACGGCCTCCTTCAGGAGCAGGGCGGCTGCTTCGCTGACCTGCAACATGATGGATCCCCCTCTCGGGTGGGCGTCTGGGTAGATCACCCTAGGCGTGTGACACGACGACCGCAAGGCCACCTCTGCGCAGCCGGTTCAGCCGCAGCGATGCGTGTATCACGTGACGGCATCGCTTCGCGTCAATGTAGATCAACACGAGGCTTGCGATGGCGAAGAGCGGGATGCATGTCAGTTCCCTGGGGTGCCGCAGATGTCGATACGCGACCACGTGCGAGTTTCGATTCGGGCGACGCATGCGATCCCTCCTCGGCTGACTGGAGAAGGCGTTCGATATGCGATCGAGATTCCCCTGCATCAGGCCCCCAAGGAACTTGAGCACCACGGCGAGCCATACGACTGGATCGCCTATGATCTGCGCATCCGAGCATGGCGCTCGAATGCGAGTCAACCGACTTCCGCGCGCCCGGACTGTTTCTCGGACGGCGGCTCGCATTATGGTGACGGCGTCTGTGACGATGTGGTGAAAGGGGGCTCGAACGGTGGACCGTCCGATCGTGATACCTATGGTGCTCCTCTGCGCGTTCCTGGCAGCGTGCAGCGGCGGAGCTACGCCCGAGGCTTCCAGCACCACGCCTGAGGCGACGAACACACCTAGCGCAACGGCCACGCCGCTGTCCACTGATTCGACCACCCTCGACGCCGTGGTGTGGTTCGGTGGATTCAAGTTGACGCTCGAGACCGCTGAAGTGGTCGTCGACGACGGCCTTCCCCGCGTAGACATCCAGACGCTGTTCGCCAACGAAGGCAGTAACAATGCCAGGCTGAACGCGACACTGAACCTGTCCTCTGGCGGTCGGCACTATCAGCCAAGCCTCTCCGATCAGGAACTCCCGGAGGTGCCCGGGAAGACCGAAGGGCGCGGTGCGCTGTCGTTCACGATCGACGAGATGTTCTCGCTCGATGACGCCGTGCTCACCATCGGCAACCCAGACAACAACCAAGCGATCGTGCCGTTCGGTTTGGACGGCGCACTGGTCGATTTGGCGCCCGTGCCGGTGAGAGTGTCGGGACAAGCGACCGGGGGCGAATTGCGCATCCGGGCCAGGGCCGGCGAGTTGCGCGCGGACATCCCCGAGAGGCACGACCAGGTCGAGACCGAACACCTCGCGCTCACCCTGGACTTCGACATCACCTACATCGGGGACCACGGCGGCGGCTACGCGTTCAGCACCGACAACCTCGCGCTCACCATGCCCGATGGAACGACCGTGGCAGTGGACGGAGGACCGAACGAGCTGCTGCGCGCGGGCACAACGTTGCCCGACCAGCAAGTGCGCTTCATCGTGCGTGCGCCTGTGGCCGGGACCTACCGCTTGGTCGTGATCGACAACACCATTGACGAGCGCGGCAGGCTGCGGTTCGAGATCCCATGATGTGAGGCCGGGTCGGCAGAGTTCTTGGCATCCGTGGCTCGGGACGGCGATGATCCCACCCGATGCCCTGAGCCGCCTCGCCGGGCGGCGAACTTCTCGCCCGCCTGACATTCCTCGCGGAGCTCCTGATCGTCGACAGCGGGGGATAGGAGCGCACGGTGTCGTGCCGTTCATCCGGCCACGAAACGTCAAACCGCAACGTTAACGGCGCACTAGGGCTTCGATGCCTTGACGATCACGGCCGTTGCCACGTGGTTCTGGCGTTCGGGTGGGATCGTTCGCCGCATCACCTCTATGACGTCCGGCGAGAACAGCGGATAGAGCGACGCTTCGTCGACACCGAAGGGGCGATGCCCCCCGACCCACACGTTTGTGAAGCCGGCTCGCTCAAGTTTGTCGGCGAAGACACGCTCCGCCAGTGCACCGGACACTCACCCCGCCCACGCGCTGGGATCGCTCGCGACTTCGGTCGGCAGCTCCGCTTCGAGGGTGAGGTCTCCCATGCAGATCCGCCCACCCTGCCGGAGCACGCGGAAGATCTCGGCCATCGCCCGACTCTTGCGCGCCGACAGATTGAGCACACCGTTCGAGACGACAACGTCGACCGACTCATCGGGTACCGGGATGTCTTCCATCTCGCCGCGCACGAACTCGGTCCATGCGCCGACGCCGGCTTCTGCGGCGTGGCTGCGCGCGCGCTCGCACATCTCGTCGAGGATGTCGAGCCCGATCGCCTTCCCAGTCGCACCGACGCGTCGCGCGGCAAGGATGGTATCGATCCCCCCGCCCGACCCGACATCCAGAACCGTCTGTCCCGGCTCGAGGAACGCGTATCGGATCGGGTTCGCGACGCCGAGCGCCCATCCGACCGCGCCGGCGGGTACTTCAGCGAGCTCGGCGTCGTTGTAGAGGCGCCGCGCGACGGCTTCGCCGCCTCCGGCATCGATGCCACGGTAGGACCGCGCGACGTTGTCTTTGATCTCCTGCTGAAACATCAAATCCCGCGCCACCGCTCCTCCTTGCCCTACAGACCTTCGACGAACCTCTCGAGTCGATCCTTCACGTGCGCCGGGATCTCCTCCGCGGATCCCGAGGCAAGGAACGAACGCAGTTCCTTGGCGAACTCCAGCTCTCCACAACACGTTCGGCAGAACGCGAGGTGCTTCTCGACCTTCTGCTGGTCCTCGGGGGAGATCGCGTTGTCGAGATACTCCCACAGCTGCCTGACCGCTTCGAAACAGGGGATGATGTTTCCGGTCATCGGGCCGCTCCCTTCGCGAGGAGTCCCGCATCGTTGGCGTAGGCCCACATCTCGCTCTCGAAACGCTTCCGTGCTCGGTGCAGTCGCGCCAGGACCGTCCCCAACGGAACGTCGAGCATGCGCGCGATCTCTTTGGTCGCCCAGCCTTCCATGTAGTGCAGGACCAACGGCGCGCGGTAGATCTCGGGCAGGCGCAGCAGGACCTCGCGCACTTCATGCGTCCCGAACGTGCCCAAGAAGTCATCGTGAAGCGTGTCGGAGTACGGGAACGGATCCTCGGTGATGAGTGTTCGGTAAAGCGAGAAGTCGTCGACCTTGTCGACGCCGAACTCCTCGACCGACCGTGCTCGCTTGCGAAGGTCGTCACGGAAGAGATTCACGAGAATGCTCTTCAGCCACGGCCCGGCGGCATCCTGGTCCTTGAGCGTTGTGAAGGACCTGTATCCACGTAGCAGCGTTTCCTGCACCAGATCCTCCGCACCGTCCCTGACCAGGCGGCGAGCGAGCGAATACAGGGCCGGCAGCTCCGCCACAGCGAGCTGCTGGAAGGCCTCCTTCGTTCGGTCCTGAAGTGCGTGCTCGCTCATCCCGCCCGGCCGAACCTCCACCCACCCATCCACCTGACTACGACGACGCCGGAGGCGACCTTATTGCATCGGTGTCCATCTGCAATCTGCGAGCCCCGAGTGCCGTCTCAGATGGGCAGGAGGTGAGGCGCATGACGAGCGTGGCAGTGGGACGCACGACGACGGGAAGCGCGGAGGCGGGGCTTCGCACCGGCTCATGGCTGATGGGCGTCGCGGCGGTGGGTTTCATCGGGTACGCGGTGATCTTCTTCATCCGGAACTTCACCGACAGTTTCCTCGAGCTCGGGATCGGCCCGAGCGAGGTCAACGTGGGCAAGGACGCGATCCAGGGGTTCAGCCCGTCTCTGTACCACTACATCGGGCACCTGCACATCGCCGTTGCCGGGTTCATCGCCGGAACGGGGCTCGCGGTGCTGTTCCTGGTGGCGTTCGGAGTGCGGCAGGGCAAGTTGTGGGCATGGGTCGGCGCCGTCTCCGCACCGGTGCTCGGGCTTGCTGTGGCGCTCCCCGCCCACTACCCGAACGGCTTCGACACCATGGGACATCTGGGTCTGATCTACCTCGCGGTGATCATCTTCGTGGCCGGGGCGCTCCTGACCCTCCGGGCCATGATCGAGGCGACCAAGTCCTGACCGCAGTCCGTTCAGCCGCCGCCCGCCGGGTCCGGCGGCTTCCCGATACGGTGATCCGCGAGGCGAAGGGAGAGTCTCCGATGGCAGAAACCCCCGCACTGCTGTGTGCCAAGTGTGGAGGGACCGCGGATGGATGGAAGTGCGCGATCTGCGGATCGCTCGCGCGCGACCACGACGTCAACCACATCCACGCCGGCTCCGACCGGTATTGCACGATCCGCTGCGCAGCCTGCGGCGAGGCCGACGTTCACTGCACCTGCGTATAGCCGCGAACCAAGCTAGCGATCTTCGGAAGTCGCAATGTCATTCCTCGGCGGTGAGGACACGCGCGAGGAAGACATCGGACGGCCCTTCGATGGCGCTCGGTTGGCCCATCTGGAACATGGTTGCGAAGCCGCCGGGTGTGGATACCACGCCGAAATAGTCTCCGCCCGGCAGAATCGTTGAGCCGTGGGTCGGCATCGCGCGGAGATCGAATGGTCCACCGAGATGGACTTCGTCCCACGTCACCCCGTCTGAGGACAGCTTCATCCAGACGTCGGTCCCCAAGGTGGCGTCGCCTGGGGAGTCGTTCCGGAAGTCGTAGAAGCTCACGGCTACCGTTTGGTCACTGCCGAACGCAAGTGCAGTCTTGAAAGCCTGGACCGGCGAGGAATGCACGATCGTCGTACTCCAGGTGTCCAAGGTGGTCGAGCGAGCGACCACGATCGAAGAGGTGCCGTCGGCGGAGATGTCGTGCCACACAGCGGCGACGACCCGATCCGGCCCGGCCGCCCAGCGGGGTACGACCCATGGCACCCCGAACGTTCGGGAGCTTGCTTCGGGATCGCTGACGGGTAGTTCCGAGATCGACCCGACGGTCACCGGAAGCGCGCTCCACGTGTCCCCACCGTCGATGGAGTGCTGCGCCTTGACCATGGTCGGCGACACCGGACCCAGCAGCACTTGCGGCAGGGGGAACTCGATGAAGCCGTGAACAAGCGTCCCGTCCGAGGCGACCACGATCTCACTGCCGAACTGGGCGTATCCGGGCGTAGGAGGCGGCGCGATGATCCTGGGCGCGCTCCAGGTGAGGCCGCCATCGGTCGTGGTCGAGAACCAAGACAGGGACGACGCCAACGCGACGATCTCCGTCCAAACGGCGTACGCGGTCTCCGGACGCGTCGGATCGGCGGTCACCGTCGCCTTGTCCAGCAACAGAGCAGTGCTCTGTTGTGACAGCAGCGTCGGAGTGGCCCACGTGAGCCCGCCGTCGGTCGAGCGGGTCGCTGCCACTGCGTACTTGAAGCCGGGGTGCGGGTCGGTGTCCGTCTCACTCCGCCACATCACTGCGGTGAGATAGAGCGTTCCGTCCGGGCCGAACGAGACCCAAGGATCGAACGAGGACTCGTAGTAGTCGCCACCGGAGCAACGGGATAGACCAGGTACGATCACCGATTCCCACGAGCCGCCGCCGTCGAAGCTCACACCCACAACCGTCGCCATCGAGTCGTCTTGGGTCCACACCGTGACGATGTTGTCCGCGTCGGTCGGGTTGATGCTCAACGTGCCATCGGTTTCGGCGTGCTTCGCGGTGGTTCGTGAGCAGGCCTGATCCGTGAGCGGTGAGGCTCCAGAGATCCTGGTGACGGTGACGGCAGGAGCCGCCTCCGTGGATGCAACGAATGCCATCGTCATGCTCGCTATGAGCAGGCCGACCGTCGTGTTCCGCCTTGCCCCCATGCCCCCCATCCTTCTCTCGTTCGCTCAACCCTTTTCGCCATGCCGGATGGGACTCCTGCCGGACAGCTTTGACGGAGCCAACTTGCGGCTCCCGGGTTCGCAACATCGATCACCGAGGGCGTGAATGCCGCGTGTTCCATGAACCGCGGTGAAGCCTTCGCGGTTGCGCTCGGCCATCAACCGGATCAACAGGTGGGAGCGCGGGCCGGAGAGCCTCCGACCGATCCCGACCTCCAGCGCGACGAGTCGCGAGGCGCTTGCCCTTTGAGTTTGACAAGGAACCTACGCCTCCGTAACCTACGCGTTCGTAACCTACGGTGACGTAACTTACTCTTCCATGACAAGGAGGTTCCCTTGCAGAGCGCAACCCTCGCTCCGACGGACATGCTTCGAGACCTTGAATCATCGGTCGCGTCGTTGCTCGACCGTCATCTCAACGCAGCCCAGGAATGGTTCCCCCATGAGTACGTCCCCTGGGAACAAGGCCGCACTTTCGAGGATGAGCCGTGGGACCCGTCCGACAGCCGCCTGTCGGACGTCGCCCGATGTGCAATGGAGGTCAACCTCCTCACCGAGGACAATCTTCCCTACTATCACCTCGCGATCTGGGACACCTTCGGCGGTGAAGGGCCGTGGGGGGAATGGGTCCGCCGTTGGACCGCGGAAGAAGGCCGCCACTCCATCGCGATGCGGGACTATCTGACAGTGACCCGTGGCGTCGACCCCGTTTCGCTCGAGCGCGCGCGCATGGATCACGTATCGCGCGGCTACTACCCGGCCGGAGACTTCACCCCACTCGACGGCCTTGTCTACGTCACGTTGCAAGAGCTCGCAACGCGCATCTCGCATCGCAACACCGGCGCGATCACTGAGGATCCCATCGCCGAGCGATTGATGGCGCGCATCGCGACCGACGAGAACCTGCACTACGTGTTCTATCGTGACCTCACCGCGCACGCCTTCGAAGTCGATGCGTCGGCTACGGTATGCGCTCTCGCGCGCCAGGTGCTCGGGTTCACGATGCCGGGGCTCGAGCTCCCAGGCTTCCGAGAGAAGGCGGTCCGCATCGCGAAGGCCGGCATCTACGACCTCCGCATCCATCACGATCAAGTGCTCGTGCCCGTTCTTCTGAAGCAGTGGCGGCTCAATGAGATCACCGGTCTCAGCGACGATGCAGAGCGTGCTCGCGACGACATCGTTGAGTTCCTCGCGCACCTCGATCAAGCAGCCGCGCGCTACGAGCAGAAGCGCGCCGAGGGCTGACACAGAGCGCGTCGAGGGATGAGGTCGCGCGAGATCCTCGAACAGCAAGGGATGGACGTCCGAGCAGTACCGACGCGTGATCGCGAAGTCTGCCCGACACGCTCAGGGACCCACAGATTCTTGGGCGGAGCCACAAGAATGGGACAGGATGAAGCTGTTTCGGCAGGTGTGTTGACGGCCTGCGGCCATTTCGTACCTCTATCGGACCTTGGACCACGCTCGTCCCCGCCGACTCGCGGGAGGTCGTAGCGGACCGTTCTCCCATGATTCGATCCTCGTCCTTCGGTGCTCGGAGTCATCCGTTGGCGAATGGGTTGACGATCCTCACGCGAGCGTTCTCGAAGTCGGCTTGGTTACGGGTGACGATCGTCAGATCGTGAATGAGCGCAGTCGTCGCGATGAGGCTGTCAGTGATCGGCATGGCGCGCCCGGACGCGCGAAGCGAAGCGAGCAGATCCGCCCACCGCAAGCCCGTCTGCGCCTCCCAGGGGAAACAATGCAGACGTCCGATGCCTGCATCGAACCAGCGCGCCAACTTCGTTCGCCGCTTTCCCTTGGGCAGAAGCAGGATGCCGAATCGAACCTCGCCGAGGATGATGGGATCCACGGCGATATCAGGCTCGTGAATTCTGAGCCATTCGATGACGCCAGGGTCTGGCGTCGTCTTCGTGGGCTCGCTCAGGACGTTGGCATCGACCAGGAATCTCACAGCGTGTCGGTGGACTCGGACTCGATCGGCACGAAGAAGTCCTTGACCGGACAGGCAAGCAGCCAGTCGACGACACCCTCGTTCTGCTGGGTCGGCCGGCGAACCAGCCGGTATTCGCCCCGGTCGAGGCGTTCCACGTCAAACTCCTGGCCCGGCTCGATGCGGTCCTGCTGTCGCAGTTCGGCTGGGATCACGATCTGACCCTTTGACGACACGGTGGTCTTCATGGAGGTAAGATACCGTCTTACGACGCTTCCGGTCAATGGGCTGCCGGGGCCCATTACCGGGCCAGTGGCCAGTCGCCATACACTCGTGGCTTGCGTCCCGAAGGGGGGAAACCATGCACGCTCTGCTTGTGACCGCAGACGTCGAACCAGGCCACGAGGAAGAGGGATTGCGCTATCTGCGGGCGATGCTGCCTCAGCTCCAACAGATACCTGGGCTCTTGTCTGGTTATTGGCTAGCGACCACAAAGGATGGGGAGAGCCTGGCGATAGTCCTCTTCGAGAACGAGGCGTCTGCCCAGGAGATGGCTCAAGTCGGCCTGCCGAACGCCCCTCAGCCTCCCGGCGCCACTTTCCGCGGGGCAGAGGTGCGGGAGGTCGTTGCTCACATCTAGGGCCGACGCCCACCTGCTCGCTCGTGCTGGCCCCGGTGAAGAGAGAGCCTGGCACCTAGATCTTGTGGTTTAGTCCCAGCGAGCAGGTGCGCAGGGCCGAGGCGGTCATGGTGAAGGCGATGCAGAATTCTCACGCTTGACCTTCAAGGGCTTCCGTCGGGAAGGCGGGATTTGAACCCGCGGCCTCCACGTCCCGAACGTGGCGCGCTGCCAAGCTGCGCTACTTCCCGTGGCGCTCATTATAGGAGCCCGCCTCCCGGCAGTCGCCTCCGATCTCGAGGTCCCCGCGCGCGCTACCATCCTCGGCCAGCCGACAACGGAGCCGTCCATGGGGACGAAGGAAGATCCGGCACGTATGAGTTCGAGCCGACGAGACCTGGGGGACCCCGCGCTAGACGCGTTGATCGCCCAGGCGGTCGCGCTTGGCGGGATGGGGCGGGACCGCAAGAAGACGTGAATCTGGCCGACGCGCTCGACCCCATCCCGGACGGCGCCGGGCCGATCGGGCTGCTGTCGGGGGACGAGTTCACCCCGCCGGTCGCCGCGTTCGATCGCGCGCTCCTCGACCTGACCGGGTCCCGAGTCGCGCTCCTGCTTTGCGCCGACCACCAGGCCGCCCACCGCAGCGCGCGCATCGCCATCGAGCACTTCGCCACCCTCGAAGCAACGACCGCGACTCTCGACCTGCAGGATCACGGCGGCCGGGTCACGGGCCGTCTTCCCGACTACGACGTCCTCTACATCGGCGGCGGGGATCCACGTCAACTACTGGCATGCATGCGGGGCTCGAAGGTCTGGGACGAGATCGTGCAGCGCTGGCGGGCCGGCGCCGCCCTGGTCGGCTCGAGCGCGGGAGCCATGGCGCTGGCAACGGAATGCCTGGTCGCGCGCGAGGGTGACGATAGGCCGACCGTCTGGACCGAGGGTCTGGGCCCCCTGGAAGGCGTCGGCCTAGCGGTGCACGTAACCACGCGCCCGGAGTCGTGGCGCCGGCACGTGGTCGAGATTTCACGACTTCCCGTGCTGGCGATCGACGATGCGACCGGTGTGCTGCTTTCCTCCGGCAACGCTCCCGTCGTCATCGGCCCGGGTGCGGCGTGGGTCGAGCGCGCCGGTCGAGCGTGAAGTTCAGATTGGGGCTTCCGTTCGGTGCAACAGTGATGTTACGATGCGCCTCCCTAGGACCCATCCGCGTTTCACTGTATCCGGCCGAGGGGAGCATCGGAGGAGACAGGATGGAGACGGAACGGCTCGATTGCGACTGGTGCGGGAGCGCACGATCGATCGAGTACGGCCTTTGCCAGGTGTGCTTGATGGAGTATCCCATGGACACGCGCGTCATCCTGTTGCCCTTGGAGCGACCTTCCAAGATCTCGCGCACTGTGCACCTGGATGAACAGGAGCGAACGACGGTCGCCGAGTGATGCGGCGGCCGTCGTCGGCACGCGTCTCCGCTTGAAGATCGCTCAGATCGCTCCGCCTTGGCTCACGATCCCTCCACAAGGCTACGGCGGCATCGAATGGATCGTGTCGCTGCTGGCCGATGGTTTGACCGACCGGGGCCACGACGTGACCTTGTTCGCCAGCGGAGGTAGCGCCACGCGCGCGCACCTGGACGGCGCGTTCCACTCCGCGCCCGGCGTGGAGGCGATCGGGGATACCTACTACGAGGCCTCGCACGCCCACCACGCGTACGCGCGCGCGCCCGAGTTCGACGTCGTTCACGATCACACGCCCTACGTCGGTCCGGCGATCGGGGTGCGCCAGGACACCCCTGTTGTGCACACGATCCATTGGCTGCTCGATCAACGCACGTCGGACTGGTATCGCGCGCTCGGCCCGCGGCTGCGGCTGGTCTCGATCAGTGACTCGCAGCGCGCGCCGGCCCCGGACCTGTCCTACGCGGGGCGCGTGTACAACGGCATCCCGCTCGACCGCTACCCGTTCCGAACCGCCAAGGAGGACTTCCTGCTGTTCGTCGGGCGCGCGCACCCGCAGAAGGGGGCGGCGGTGGCGGTCGAGGTCGCCGCGCGCGCCGGCCTGAAGCTGGTCCTTGCGGGTGCGATCAAGTCCGATGAGGAGCGCGCGTACTGGGCGGGCGAGGTCGAGCCGCGACTGACCGGCTCGGAGACCCTGCTTGGGGAGATCACCCACGACCAGAAGGCCGACCTGATGGGGCGCGCGCGCGCGGTGCTGTTCCCGATCTCGTGGCCCGAGCCCTTCGGGCTGGTGATGGCCGAGGCGAACGCCTGCGGCACGCCGGTGCTGGCCTTCCCGCAGGGCGCGGTGCCCGAGGTGATCGCCGACGGCGTGACCGGCTATCTGGTGGCCGACGCCGATGCCATGATCGCCGCGCTCGCTCGGCTCGATGCGCTCGACCCGGCGGCGTGCCGCGCGCACGTCGAGCGACACTTCAGCGCCGAGCGCATGGTCGAGGGCTACGAAGAGGTCTACGCGCGCGTGCTGGGGGCCTCTAGCGCGGCACGAGTTCGAGCACGCTGACCTCGGGGCGGCACGCGAACCGGTACGGCGCGTACATCGAGGTCCCGAGTCCCGCGCTGACGTGAAGCCACGCCTCCCCCAGCCGGTGCAGCCCGCGCGCCATCCCCCGCGGCAGCGTCGAGTTCGTCACGAGCGCGCCCACCCCCGGCACGCGCACCTGTCCTCCGTGGGTGTGACCGCACATGATCAGGTCGTAGCCGAGGTCCGCCAACTCGCGCGCGACGTCGGGCGAGTGCGCGACTGCCAGCCGGAACCCCTCGCCGTCGCGCGGCGTCGCGACGGAGAGGTCTGCCAACCCGATGTGCGCGTCGTCGAGCCCCACGACGTCGATGCCGTCCACGCCGAGCGCCCGATTGTTGATCAGCTCCCACCCGGCCTCCTTCAGACCCTCGACGAGCGCGGGCCACGGGTTCGGCTTGCCAGGCACCGGCATCTGGCGATGCTTGCGGAAATACCGCAGCGGGTTCTTCGGGACCGGCGAGTAGTAGTCGTTCGATCCGAGCACGAAAAGGGCTGCCGCGCGCGGCTCGATCGCGGCCATCGTCGCCACGGTCGCGTCCACGCTGACCTCGTCTCCCAGGTAATCCCCGGTCCCTACGACCAGATCCGGTTCGAGCCGGGCAAGCTCGCGCAGGAACCGCTGCTTGCGCTGCTGGCCCGAGCGCAGATGCAGGTCCGAGATGTGCAGGATCCGCAACGGGCGCGCGCCGGGCGGCAGGCAGGGCAGGCGGTGGCGGCGGATCGCGTACCAGTTGCGCTCGATCACGACGGCGTAGAAGGCCACGGCGAGGCCGAGGCCGACGAGCGCCAAGAGGATCCACCAGAGCACGGTGGCGCGTATCCTAACCGGCATGTTGCGTGACCAGATCGCAGACGACATGCGCGCCGCCATGAAGGCGCGCGACCCGGTGCGCGTCTCGACGCTGCGGATGCTGATGGCCGCGGTCAAGAACGCCCAAGTCGAGAAGCGCCACGAGCTGGACGACGACGAGGTGCTGGGCGTCCTCGCGCGCGAGGCCAAGAAGCGCAAGGAGTCGATCGAGGCCTTCGGCGACGCCGGCCGGCAGGACCTGGTGGACAAGGAAACTGCCGAGCTCGCCGTGCTCGATTCCTACCTGCCCGAGCAGCTGTCCGACGACGAGCTCGCCGCGATGGTGGACGAAGCGATCGCGGAAGCGCGGGCGAGCGACCCGAAGCACATGGGTCAGGTCATGAAGGTCCTGATGCCGAAGGTCAAGGGCCGCGCCGACGGGTCGAAGCTGTCCGGCTTGGTTCGCGCGCGCCTCGGCGCCTGAGTCTGCGCGCCGCCATCCCTTCCGCGAGCGCCGTCCTGATGCCCCGGAGTGTTCCGTCCGGCCGGTACTTCAGGTCGTTCCACGTCACATGCACCACGCGCCAACCCTGCGCCGCGAGCACGTTCCGGCGCGCGAGGTCGCGCTCCCAACGCGCCCGGCCGCTGTGCCATCGGTAGCCCTCGGCCTCCACCGCAACACTGGCGTCCGGGAACGCGAAGTCGATCACCGCGATGAGCCGCTCCCCGGTTCGGACCTCGTACTGGAGCACGGGCTTGGGCAGGCCACCGTCGCGGATCAGCCTCAACAACCGCGTCTCGAAGACTCTGTCGGGCACGGCGCCGCCGCGCGCCCGCGCTTCCACGAGGGAGCGGATCAACGGGATCCCCCTTCGCCCACGCCCGCCGAGCTCGTCGATCCGCCGCCGAAGGCGGGCGAGCTTGACGAGCTTCCTGCGGAGGACGTCGTCGAGGGCTTCCTCCAGGACATGCTCGCGTGTGACGGAAGCGAGATCGATCAAGGTGCGAGCGGGGCTCGTCACCGGGATCTCGTCGATGACGACGACGTCGGCGCGCGGCAGGCTCGACACACGATGCACGATGAACCCGTTGTGCCGTGCTCGTTGATGAAGCAGGGTGAGCTCGATGACGCCCTCGACGAAGCCCGGTAGGAGCCACAAGGCGGCAGCGGCTCGATGTGAGACGACCGCCTCGCCACCGGCGGAAAGGCATGCCGCCATGAGCGACTGACGCCACGAGCCCGGGACGCCGGCGAGCCGGTACACCCCCGGATGGAGCCGCTCCCACCGGCCGGAGGTCAGCCGCCCGTGGATCATGCTTCTGGTCGCACCGGCTCGGACGGCTTGAGCCCGCGTCAGCAGGCCGTGTTGTCGAGCCCCAAGGGAGGCGATCCGTCGATCGGCCCTTTCTGTGTTCATCCATGCACGTCCTGCGTACCTATTCAACCAAAGAACGACCGGCGCAAGACGTATCACGTGCGTTGCTGGATCCCCGCACCGTGGTGGGGTGGTCGCGACGAACGAGGGGAATGGGTGTGGCAGTTCCGCGAGGGACGCGACGTCCGCGAACTAGTCGCCGCCCTCGGCATCGCTCGGGGACGGGGACGGCTTCGGGTCGTCCGACTCGTCGTCGTCGTTCGCGTTCTTGCAGCCCGGATCCTTGTCGTCGATCTTGCCGTCGCCGTCGTTGTCCTTGCCGTCCGCGCACTGCTTCGGCGGCGGCGGATCGTCGGACTCGTCGTCGTCGTCCGCGCTCGAGCACGCGGGATCGTCACCGTCGACCTTGCCGTCGCCGTCGTTGTCCTTGCCGTCGCTGCATTGCGTGGGCGGCTCACCGGCGCCGTTCGACACGCGGAGACTGATCACCGAGCCCTTCGTCACTCGCGTCCCGGCCGAAGGATCCTGACCCAGCACGGTGCCGCGCGCGCGATGGTGCGTGACGAATGTTCGCTGCACGGTGAAGCCCTTGCCCTCAAGCACATCGCGCGCTTCGGCGAACGTCATCCCCCGCACGTCCGGCACCTCGGCACGACCGATCCTGGGCGGCTTGGGGAAGTCCTCGACCGGCAGACCCTCGTGGGCCGCGCGCATGTACTGCGACCAGATCATCGCGGGCAGGCTGCCGCCGAACACCTTGGCTAAGCCGTGGATGTTGTAGAGGGAGCGCTCGGTGGATTCGGGGAACCCGATCCACACGACGGTCGCGAACTGCGGGGTGTAGCCCGCGTACCACGAGTCGGTGTACTCGTCGGTGGTCCCGGTCTTGCCGGTCACCGGCCGACCGATCTGGCCGTTGGCCCGTCCGGTCCCGCGCTCGGGAACGCCGCGCAGGATCTGGGTGGCCGCCGCGGCCACCGACGCCGAGATCGTTCGCTCGCATTTCGGTTCGTTCCGGATGATCGTCGAGCCGTCCGCGCCGGTGACCCTGGTGATCGCGAACGGTTCACAGTGCACCCCGTTGTTCGCGAGCGTGGCGTACGCGCTCGCCATCTCGAGCGGCGGCACCCCTAATGTGCCCAGCGCGAGCGACAGCACCGGATCCAGTTCGGCCCGGACGCCGAGCCGCCGCGCGGCGTCCACGACCTCGGCAGGTCCGACCTCTTGGATCAGTTGCATGTAGTAGGTGTTCACCGACAACTCGGTCGCGCGCCGCATGTCGAGGAGCCCGTGGCCGACCCGGTCGTAGTTGTGGACCTTGATGGTCCGGCCGGTTCCCGGGTCTTGCACCTTCAGGGGCGACGGCGTGTTCAGCGTGTGCGTCGGCGTGATGCCCGCCTCGAGCGCGGCCACCATGGTGACGGGTTTGAACGTCGAGCCCGGCTGCCTGAGCGCCTGCACCGCGAGGTTGAATTTCGACTCCTCGAAGTCCTCCCCGCCGACCATCGCGACGACGCCGCCGGTCTTGGGGTCGATGGACACCAGCGCCGACGCGGGATCGTCTTTCAGGTTCAAGACCCCTTCGGACGCATCGCGGGCTTCGTCCTGCAAACCGAGATCCAGGGTCGTCTCGATGCGAAGGCCGCCTTGGAACAGCGCGCGCGCGCGCTCCTCACGTGACTCACCGAAGCGGTCGTCCTCGAGGATGCGAAGCTTCACGAACTCGACGAAGTACGGCGACTTCCCGCCGGGGAGGTCGTGTGCCTCCGCACCCAGCTTCGCCGCGTTCGCGCGCTCGTACTGCTCGGACGTGATCATCTGCTCGTCGAGCATCCGTCGCAGCACCGTCGTGCGTCGTGCCCTCGCGGCTTCGGGGTTGTCGAGCGGCTCGTAGGACTCCGGCGCCTTGATCAATCCGGCCAGCAGCGCCGACTGCGCCAGCGGCATCTTCTTGGCGGGACGGCCGAAGTAGAACTCGGCCGCGGTTCCCATGCCGTACACCCCGTTGCCGAAGTACGTCTCGTTCAGATACAGCTCGAGGATCTCGTCTTTGGTCATCGTCTTCTCGAGCTCGACCGCGAGCTTGGCCTCTTTGATCTTGCGCTCGAGGGTGCGCTCGGTGCCGACGAGCGTGTTCTTCACCAACTGTTGCGTGATGGTCGAGCCACCCTGGCGCACCGAGCCCGAGCGGAAGTTGAGCAGCGTCGCGCGCACGAGCCCCGCCAGGTCGACCCCGTGGTGCTGGTAGAACTGGGTGTCCTCGACGGCGATGACCGCGTTGCGCGCGCGCCTCGGGATCTGCCTCAGCGGCACGAACTTGCGGTTCTCCTCGCCGGCCAGGGTCGCCAGCACCTTGCCGTTGCGATCGACCACGACCGAGCGCTGCGCGATGTTGGGTAGCACGGCCGAGCCGGTCTCGACGTCGAACTTGTCGGTGACCGCCCCGACGGTCTTGCCGATGATGCCGATGCCCGGCGCCGCGAACAGGGCGACCAGCGCGCCGGTCAGCACGGCAACGACCATCAGCAGGACCGCGCGCAGGGCGAGGTCCCCGCCCAGCACCATCGGGGGCGAGACATGCTCTCCGAAACGCCACGCGTCGCGCATGCGCTCGCGCCATTCCGACCACGAGCGCGGGAGGCGACGGTCCGCGTCCCTCGGGACGGTTCCCATCGCGGGACAGGGTACCGGCGGGGCCCTCGGGCCGCCTATCCGGCCTTGTCGTCGGCGATCAGATCGCCGACAGCCCGCAGGGTCTTCAGGTCGCACACCTCGTCGGCGAGGTCCGGGACGCGCCAGACGGGCAGCCGTTCGAGACCGGTTGCGGCGTCGAGCAGATGCTTCTCGCGCACCGACACCGCGCGCCAGGCGGCGTAGGCCTCTAGCGCGCCGGCGAGCGGTCCCTGCGCGCGTTCGGCGAGCGCACCCGGATCCTCGAGCCCTGCGACCTCGGGAACGAGGTGCGTTCGGTTCACCACGATACCGCCGATCGGCATGTTCTCAGCCCGCAGACGCTCGGTGAAGTATTGGGCCTCCCGCAGGCTCGAGCCGGTGGGGGAGGTCACCACGATGAACGATGTCCGGCGCGCGGCGAGCAGCTCGCGCACGCGCTTGGCCCGGTTCTTGAAGTCCTCGTACATGCCCTCGAACGCCTGGAAGAACGCACCCACGTCGGCGAACAGGTCGCTGCCGGTGATCCTGGTCACGGTCTTCAGCGCGATCTGGGTGCCGAAGTTCAGCACCTTCATCCCACCCTTGCCGGCCTTCATGTACGGCCACAGCATCAGCTTGAGGAACCGACCCTCGAGGAAGTCGGTCAGTCGCTTCGGCGCGTCCAGGAAGTCGAGCGCGGAGCGCGTCGGGGGTGTGTCGATCACGATCAGCTCCCAGCGACCTTCCTCGTGGAGCTCGAAGAGCTTCTGCATCGCCATGTATTCCTGCGTGCCGGCCAGCGTCGAGGACACGTGCTTGTAGAACGGGTTCGACATGATCTGCTCGGCGCGAGCAGGCGAGGCCATCTCGAGCACCATCTCGTCGAACGTGCGCTTCATGTCGAGCATCATCGCGTCGAGCTCGCCCCGCTTGGATCCCGCGCGTTCGACGCGGTTCGGCTCGTTCCCCAGCTCGCTCAAGCCCAGCGATTGCGCGAGCCGGCGCGCGGGATCGATCGTGCACACGATGGCTCGACGGCCGCGGTCGGCGGCGCGCAGCGCGAGCGCGGCCGACGCCGTCGTCTTGCCGACCCCGCCGGCCCCGGTGCACACGATGATGTGACTTTCGTCGAGCAGACGATCGATGGCCGCTTCGGTCATAGGAGTCCCGATCCTTCGAGCTTGTGCGAGAGCGTGGTCAGCTCCTCGCGATCCATGCGCGCGGTGAACAGGTACGGCACGCACGCCTGCGGCAGCGCGACGTCGCGGTCGAGCTGCTTCAGTGCCTTCCGTTGATGATGCGAACGTCGCGCCTGGACCGACGCGACCTCGGCGAGCGCGGCCAGCGCGGTGTCGGAAAGCTCGATGCCGGAATCGGCCGCGTTCGATGCCAGCGTCGCGCGCGCATCCCGCCCGAGCCCGCGGATATCCGGCCAGATGCCGTTGACGACGACGGGTCCGAGCTCGATGCCCATCTTCTGGATCGCCTCGATCGCTTCGGCGGTCTCACGCACCGGCATCTCCTCGGCGTGGGTGACGAGCACGACCTGCAGCTTGGCAGGATCGAGCACCCACGACCGGACCCCTTCGGCCTGGCGTCGGATCGGACCGCCTTGCACGAGCTCGGCCACCGCGCGCGGCGCGTCCAGGAACCGTGGCAGCCGCCCCGTCGGGGGCGCGTCCACGACGATCAGGTCGTACAGCGGCGCCCCGGAGCGCTGCTCGCCTTCGGCTTGCTTGACCGTGCCGATCAGCAGGATGTCCTTGAGCCCCGGAGCGGTATGCGTTGCGAACTCGATCGCCCGCGACCGGATTAGGGCGCGCGAGATCTTGGGGATCCCGTAGGCGACCCGAAGGTATTCGACCAGTGCTTCGTCCGGCTCGATCGAGACGCCGGTGATGTTGGGCGCCAGGGTCCTTGGCGTCGGGCCGACCTCGGTGACATCGAACAGGGGCGCGAAGGCTTGGCGATCCTCGAGCTCGGCCAGCAGGACGTGCTTCCCCGCGCGGGCGGCGGCCAGGGCGAACGCGGCGGCGATCGTGGTCTTGCCGACGCCCCCCTTGCCCGACACGACGACCACCCGCGAAGCCGTGAGCGAGGGGGCCATGGCCGCATCTTAGGAGCGTGCGGGGCCGATGAGCGAACCTCCGCGGTCGTCGTTATCATCCCCAGGCCGTGCGTAAGTTCCTCGCACCCTTCCTGCTGCTGGGCGTCCTCGCGATTCCCGCGGTCGCGCTCGCCCAGGCCGACGATCCTCCCGCGGCCGTCGTCGACGTCGTCGAGATCGCCGGCCCCATCGATCGCCCGATCGAACGCTACCTCCTGGAGCGGATCGCCGAGGCCGAGCGCGAAGGCGTGGCGCTGGTGGTGTTCCAGGTCGATTCGCTCGGGGGGATGAAGATCGTCACCGACGGGCTTCCGCCGGTGGTCGAGGCGATCCGCGACGCCGCCGTGCCCACGGCCGTTTTCGTCGGGCCGCGCCAGGCGCGCGCGGCCGGTGCGGTCCTGTACATGGCGGCGGCTGCGGACTTCGCGGTCGTGGGACCGAGCTCGCTGATCGGACCGGCTCATCCCGTGGATCACGCTCATCCCGGCTCGGGCGACGAAGTTGTCTTGTCGAGCCTGGCGAGCGAGAACGGCAGAAGCGTGGTCCCCGGGGCCGTCGACGGTACGTTCCGGGCGAGCGCTGCGGTTGAGGCGGGGCTGGCGGATCAGGCGCTGCCGAGCGTGCGTCTGCTGCTGGAATCGGCCCACGGCGAGCGGGTGCAGACCTCGGCCGGCTCGGTCGTGCTGAACCTGCCCTCGGACGACGTGGACGTGCGGTTCTTCCAACCCGGACCGGTGCGCCGCTTCCTTCACACGCTCTCGAACCCGACCCTGGTCTATCTGCTGCTGCTCGCGGGGGCGCTGTTGCTGTTGTTCGAGCTGTTCCAGCCCGGCTTCGGCGTGGCCGGGGTGACCGGAGCCCTGGTGCTGACCTCGGCTGCGTACGGGATCACGGTTCTGCCGGTGCGCGCGGTGGGGCTCGGCCTGTTCGTGGCAGGGATGCTCTTGCTGACGCTGGACGTTGCGATCGACGGGTTGGGCGTGCCCACCCTCGCCGGGGCGGGCGCCCTGATCGCGGGGTCGCTGTTGCTGTACCCCAACGCGACCGAGCCGGCGGCGCTGTCGGCGTGGCTGGTCGGAACCGGCGTGACCTCGAGCCTGATCGTCGCGGTGCCGGTGATGACCCTCGTGCGGCGCGCCCGCAAGCCCATCGCGACCCAGGTGCGGCGACAGCTGATCGGCGAGGGCGGCCAGGTCCGCAGCATGCTGAATCCCGAGGGCTTCGTCGATGTCGCCGGCGAGGTGTGGCGGGCTCGATCCCAGGACGGGGCCAGGATCCGGGTGGGCGAGTCCGTCGTCGTCTCGGCGGTGGACGGCACTGTTCTGATCGTCCAGGCTGGATAGCCCGGCGTGGGCCATTCTGGCTATTGCTGGAAGGGACCCGGGAATCTATCGTGCCCGAACGGACGTTCCCTTCGACCGTCCGGGAAGTTAACGTAACTCTTAACATCCGGCCGGAACAACAGAACCGGTTTCGGCGTCGGATAGGGATGGAGGAGTGTGATGAGCGCTGCGCTCTCGCGACCCCGGGACGGTCGCACGCAGCCGTCGAACGTGGCACGACCGAGCTGGGACCAGGACGTCAACTGGCAGTCGCGCGCGCTGTGCCGAGGCGCGGATGCCGAGTTGTTCTTCGCGCCGCACCACATGGAGAAGAAGGAAGAGCGCACGGCTCGTGAGTCGCAGGCCAAGGCGATCTGCGCTCGATGCCCGGTGCGGGAACAGTGCCTCGAGTTCGCACTCACCGTTCGTGAGCCCCACGGGATCTGGGGCGGGCTCAACGAGCTCGAGCGCCGCAGGCTCCTCGCGCGCCGCGCAGGCTGAGGGGGTTCAGCGGCTGCGGCCCCGCAACCTGAGCTCTTCCCGCCGCGCCAGCTCGGCCGCGAGGAGTCGGTCCTCCTCTCGATGTGCGTCCCGTTCGGCGTCGAGGATCGGCTTCCATCGCCCGTACAGGGACTGTCTGGCCACACCGAGGAAGTACGCCATGTCCTCCCATGCCCACCCTTGGCTCCGTCCGAGTCGGACCAGCCGCTCTTCGTTGACCTCCGCGAGGAACCGAACGTATCGAGACCCGCGCAACCCCCACATCACGTCGTACGACATCAGATGGCCGCACCAGTCGTAGATCGACTTCGATCGGAGGATCGCTTCCCACTTCTCCCGTGAGCGCATCTTCCGGAAGTTCTCGCGCCACGCGTTGGGATCGATGCGCCCTTTGTGGGTGGGATCGCCGCGATGGTCGAGCCGCACGAACGGTTCGCTGAGGTAGTGGTTCCGTACGCGCATCCGGCGAGTGTGACGAAAGCGAGGTGTGGACGCAAGGGCTGCGGATCCGTTCGGCGTGGATGTCTGGATCGGGACGCCGAGCGGGTTCGGCTGATGTGTCCCGCTTGTGTTTGTCCACGCCAGCGATCCCATCCACGCCGGGCTTGCCAGTTCCGTCAGATGCACTGTGGAGTCTTGCCTGCGCCCATCCACAACTACATCTTGACAACGTGCATCTAGATGTTGGAGCGATCCTGTGGACGAGAGCAGGAAAGACTCCACAGGGCGACCGGAGGGAAAGGGATCGCGCGCCCACCCACCCGCGCCGGCCCGGCGGTAGGCTCCGACCAACTCGAGCCGATCCGGAGGTGCACCGTGCAGAAGTGGGAGTACGCATCAGTCCCCCTTATCCCGCATTCCATCCAAGAGATCCTCAACAACTGGGGCGATGAAGGCTGGGAGCTCGTCCAGGTCTATTCCCCGACCGACGTGCCCGGCTCGGTCGCGATCCTCAAGCGCCCCAAGGAAGAGGTGTGAGCGCAGAGGCGCGGCTCGCCGAACTCGGGATCGCCCTCCCAGAACCGCCTGCGCCGGTCGCCTCCTACGTCCAGGCCACGCGGACGGGCTCGCTGATCTTCGTCAGCGGGCAAATTCCCATCCGGGACGGCTCGATCCCGCGGACGGGGCTCGTCGGCAACGATCTGACGGTCGAAGAAGGGGCCGAAGAAGCCCGTTGGTGCGCGCTGAATTGTCTCGCGCAGGTGCGCGCGGCCGCGGGGACGCTGGATGCCGTCGCGCGCATCGTCAAGCTCACCGTCTTCGTCGCCTCGGCCCCTGGGTTCGGCCGGCAACCCATGGTTGCCAACGGCGCCAGCGACTTGATGGTCGAGATCTTCGGCGAAGCCGGGCGACATGCGCGCGCGGCGGTGGGGTGTTCGGACCTCCCGCTCGGCGCTCCCGTCGAGGTCGAGCTGATCGCCGAGCTCTCGGTCTAGACCAACTCGCGCACGTCGCCGCGCCGCCGCGTGAACCCGCTGGCGTCGAAGAACTCGAGCAACGGGATCGCGTACTTCCGGCTCGTGTCCAACACCTCGCGAACGTGTGAGGCGGTCAGCAGCTCGTCGCGCGCGGCGGCATCGGCGATGAGCTGCTTCGCCTCCTCCAGCCGATGCGCGGTGAACGCGATGTCGTCGGCGATCTTCACCAGGGCCCCCGCGTCCACCAGCGCGCGCACCAACGACTCACCGTGGGTATCGATGAGCGCCTGCAGCCCGGGGGGCTTGAATCCGGCGTCCTCCATCTGGCCCAGCAGCACGTCGCGGGCGGTCTCCTGCTCGAGCGTGAGCACCACGGTATGCGTGGCCAGTCGCAGCAGCGGACCGTCGGCCACGACGCGTTCACCGATCGCGTCGACGATCTCGGCGAACAGCCGCGCGTTCTTCACATCCGCTGCCTCTCGCACCTCGTCCCGCGAGATCCCGCGCAGCAGCGGATGCCGTTCGTGCGCCTCGGAAAGCGCACGGCCGATCGCGCCCGACAACGAGTTGAACAGATCCTCGGACACCTCGAGCGTCCGCAAGGACACGGTTCGGTTCGGCGGCGCGCTCGAGCCGGACAGCCACGTGAGATCGGCGCGCGCGACCACCCCGCGCTCGGCAGCGACCAGTGACGGGATCTCGTCGGGCGTCGCCTCCGTGCGCTGCTGAAGCTGGGCGGCGCGCGCGGCGCGCGCGGGCCCCCGTAGCGCGGGAGGGTGGGCGTCCAGCACGACACCGCCGCCGACGGTCTGGCGACGCCCGGTGTCGCGCAGCACGAACCGATCGAACGGCGCCGCCACGATCGGATGCCCCAACGTGACGCGCGCGAAGTTCTCGCCGCCCGGCTCGAGCGCTTCGAGATCGTAGAGCTTGATCCGGGCGTCGACCTCGGATGCGCCGAGGTATGCCTTGTACGAGCCGCGGTCGGACAGGTCGTGATCGAGCCCGCGCGCGGTCCGCAGGATCACGTCGAGTTCCGTCGTCGGTTCCCATTGGCCGGGGAGCACGACGGCATCGCCGCGCGCAAGCTGGGCGCGCTCGAGCCCGGCGAGGTTGAGCGCGACACGGCGGACCGGCTCGGCCGAATCGACCACCCGTTTGTGCGACTGGATGCCGCGCACCCGCGTGCGATGGCCGGCCGGCAGGACGATCACGTGTTCCTCGATCCGAAGTGATCCGCCCGTGAGTGTTCCGGTTGCGACGGTACCGACCCCGTTGACCGTGAACACACGGTCGAGGAACATCCGCGGCCGCCCCCGATCGAGCGGCTCGCCGAGCCGCTCGATCATCCGGTCGAGGGCCACGAGCAGATCCTGGATCCCCGCTCCGGTCGTCGCCGACACGGCGACGACCGGGCTGTCCGCGAGCGCGGGCGGCGCCAGGTGCGCGCGCACCTCGTCGGCCACCTGTTCGAGCCGGTCGTGCTCCACGAGGTCGGCTTTGGTGAGGGCGATCATCGCCGTGCGCGCGCCCAGCATCTCGAGGATCGCGAGGTGCTCGGCGGACTGCGGCATCCACCCTTCGTCCGCCGCGACCACGAACAAGGTGGCGTCGACGGATCCGACGCCGGCGAGCATGTTGTGGATGAACCGCTCGTGGCCCGGGACGTCGACCAAGCCGATCTCCGAGCCGGACGGGAGCCGCATCCACGCGAACCCGAGCTCGATGGTGAGACCGCGTGCCTTCTCTTCGGCGAGCCGGTCGGGATCGATGCCGGTGATGCGCTCGATCAGCGTCGACTTGCCGTGGTCGACGTGGCCCGCGGTCGAGATGACGTGCATGGCGGCATCTTCTCATACGTTGCGCCCATGGACACGCTGGCCCGAAAGGGCTATGCGATTTCCCCAGAACAGGCCATTCCGAAAGGGACCTTCGGGACTCTAGCCTCGAAGGTGTTGGAAACAGAGTTGTCCGACGGGGGTCGAGGGATGGTTCGTTCGTACCGGTCGTTCGTGGCCGTCCTCGCGGTCATGATGGGGCTCGCGGCATGCGGGACGCGCGTGGACAAGGACGCCTTCTACGCACAACTCGCCGCGCAGCAACAGCAGACCGGCGGCGAGGGTGTCGTTCCGGGAACGCCGGAAGGGTCCGTCCCCGGCTCGACCGCGGGTCCGAGCGCGCCGGGATCGCGGCCGACCGTCCTCGGGACGCGCACCGCGGCGTCGGACGGATCGCGGCCGGCGGCTCCTATCAGCTCGGGGATCCCGTCGAACGTCTCGACCACGGTGGTGGGCAACGAGATCGTCGTCGGTCTGCACGTTCCCGTCACCGGCGCCGCGCCGCTGCCGACCAATTGGGACGACTCGCTCGAAGTCGTGCAGCGCTCCATCAACGACAACCCGATCCACGGCCGCACCGTGCGGTTCATCGTCGAGGACGACGGCTACGATCCGGCTCGAGGACTGGCGGCGTGTCGCAAGCTGGCCGACTCGAACGTGCTGCTCGTGATCGGGCACTCGATGCCGACGATCCAGGAGTCGTGCGCGAGCTTCTTCCACCAGCGCGGGATCCCCTACCTGATGCGCGGCATCCCCGAGGCTGCGCTCGACGGCCACCCCATCGCGTACTTCGGGACGCCGTCGGATGACCATCAAGCGCGTCTGCTCGCCGACTACGCGATCCAGAACCTCGGCGCGCGCTCGAAGATCGCCGGTGTGGTGACCGAGAACGACCAGCCGGTGTCCAAGCGCGAGTTCACCGCGCGCCTTCAGGCGCGCGGTGGCAAGGTCGCGGTGGTCGAGAACAGCTCACCGCGCCAGTCGGACTTCGGCCCGATCATCCAGAAGCTGCAGAACGCAAACGCCCAGATCGTGTTCCTGAACATCGCGCCGGTGGACGCGATCAAGATCGCGGTGCAATCGCAGTCTGCCGGGTACCACCCGACCTGGATCGGCGAGGGCACCCACTGGAACTACAACCTGTCGATGGAGTCGGCGGGGGCGGCGCTCGACGGCGCGGTGGTGTTCTCGCCGTGGCCGTCGATCGACTCGGCAGCGGCGAACGAGTACAAGGCTGCCTTCCGCAAGTACCTGCCCAAGGCCGAGCCGGACGACATCGGCCTGATCATCTGGGGCTGGGGGATGCTCGCGCGACAGGCGCTCTTGGACGCCGGCCCGCAACTGTCGCGCGCATCGCTGGTCGGCGCGCTCAACACCTTCGACTTCAACGTTTCCTACTGGAACCCGGTTCGGTACACGGCGACCGACCATCGCGGGCCGCGCGCGGTGGCGGTGTTCCGGGGGGACGGTCAGGCGAAGCGTTGGCGCCAGATCTCCGGCTTCCGGACGAGCTTCTAGCCATGGAACAGATCCTGGAGTTCCTGGTCATCGGGGTCTTCTCGGGCGCGACCTACGCGCTGCTGGCGGTGGGCTTCGTGCTGATCTATCGAGGAACGCGCATCTTCAACCTCGCGCACGGCGAGATGGGCGCGGTGGGCCTGTTCGTCGCCTGGGCACTGCTGGACGAGATGCCGGTGCTCGCTGCGGCGCTCGTGGGGGTGGGCGTCGCGGCAGCGACAGGTTTCACGATCGAGCGCGGCCTGGTACGTCGACTCGCCGATCGGACGCCGCTCGCCGCGCTGGCGGCCACGCTTGGGGTCGCGCTGAGCCTCGCGTACCTCGAGGTGCTGATCTGGGGTATCAACATCAAGACGTTCCCGGCGCCGTTCGGGACCGGCTCGTTCCACATCGGATCGGTGACGGTGACGTCCTCGCGGCTGGCCGGACTGGTGATCGCGGGCATCGTGGCCGCGGCGCTTGCGTTGTTGTTGAAGCGCACGCGCTTCGGGCTCGAGGTCTCGGCGGCGACGTCGGACCGGGGACTCGCGCGTCTGTCGGGGATCCGCGTGGCGCGCACGCGCGCGTTCGTGTGGACGCTGGGCGGCTCTCTCGCGGGCGTTGCGGCCATCCTGATCGCATCCGTCGAGACGTTCCATCCGCTGTCGGTGACGCTGGTGATGGTGCGCGCGCTCACCGCCGCGCTCCTCGGCGGGCTGATGAGCCTGTCGGGCGCGTTCGTCGGCGGGATCGCGGTCGGGGTGCTCGAGAGCCTGGTCGTGTCCCAGACGACGCTGCCGGGCGCCGCAGATGCGGCGATCCTGGCGCTGCTGTTGATCGCGCTGATGATCCGTCCGCAGGGAGTGCTCGGTGCGAGCCCTGCGTAGGGTTCGAGCAGGCGCGCGCGCGGGGCATCCCGGGGGAGTGCGCGCCGGCTCGATCCTTATCGCGGCAGCAGTCGGCGGCGTGCTCGTCACGCTCCCGGCTATCGGTGACTACACCCTGTACGTGCTCGGACTAGTGGTCATCCAGGCGATCGCGGTGCTGAGCCTCAACCTGTTGATGGGCTACGCCGGGCAGGTGTCGTTGGGGCAATCCGCCCTCGTCGGCGTGGGGGCGTTCGCGGTGGGAGAACTCGCGCAAGCGGGGATCCCGTTCCCCCTCACGATCCCGGTCGCTGCGTTGGCGACCGCCGTCATCGCCACCGTCGTCGGTCTCCCATCGCTTCGCATCAGGGGCTTCCAGATCGCTGCGACCACCCTGGCGTTCGGCATCGTCGCCGAGCGTTTCCTGTTCTCTCGTCCGTGGGACTCGGAGGCCGGGACCGGCATCGCCGTCGTGCGACCGTCGGTGATCGTGGGCGGACGGGCGTTCCTGATCCTCGCGTTGGTAGGTCTCGCGGTCGTGCTCGCGCTCGACACGGCGATCCGGCGCAGCAAGATCGGCCGCGCATTCCGCGCGGTTCGCGATCGCGAGGACACCGCTGCGGCGCGCGGCATCTCGGTCGGGCGCACCAAGCTGCTCGCGTACGCGCTCAGTGGACTCTACGCGGGTATCGCCGGGGCGTTGTTCGCCTACCTGCTGGAGCGCGCGACGGCGGATTCGTTCACGGTGTTCACCTCGCTCGGCTTGGTGGCCGCGGTCGTGGTCGGTGGTCTCGGTTCGTGGCGTGGCGCGATCGTTGCCGGCGTCGTCTTCGCGGGACTCCCAGAGCTGCTGCGCCCGATCGCGGGGTACGCGCCCTTCGCCGGCGCGGTGCTGCTGGTTCTGGTGCCGGTGATCCGCCCGGAGGGGCTCGGGTGGTTGCTCGACCGTCCGGTGCGCTTGCCGTCGCGACGGAAGCGCACGATCGCCGCCGTACAACCGGTCGCCGAAGCCGAACGAGCGCTGGCACAGCCGGTGCGCCCGCTGTCGCTGTCGATGCCGGTGCGCACGCTGCTGGTCGCCGAGGACGTGGCCGTGTCGTTCGGTGGCCTGCAGGCGCTCGGCGGCGTGACCTTCGAGGCGCGTCGCGGCGAGATCGTCGGGTTGATCGGGCCGAACGGCGCCGGGAAGTCCACCTTCCTCAACGTGCTCTCGGGCGTCGTGCGCCCCGACCGCGGGCGCATCGCGTACCGCGGGCAGGACCTGACGCACCTGCCCGCAGACGCGCGCGCGCCGCTCGGGATCGCGCGCACCTTCCAACAGGTAGGGGTGTCGACGCGGCTGACGGTGCGCGAGAACGTTCTCGCCGCGCAGCACGTGCTGGCGCGCTACGGCGTGGCCCAGGCGCTGGTCCGCGCGCCCGGCGTGGGCGCGACCGAACGCGCGCTCGCGCAGCGAGCCGAAGCCGCGATCGAGATCCTGGGGCTGACCGACGCCGCCGACGTTCCGGTGGGCTCGCTGTCCCACGGTGATCAGCGTCATGCCGAGGTCGCCGCGGCGATCGCGTCCGGCCCGGAGCTGCTGCTGCTCGATGAGCCCTTCGCCGGCACGGGTCACGAAGGCTCCGAGGAGCTCGCGCGCCGACTGATGGAGCTGCGCGACGTGCTCGGGCTCACCATCGTGGTGATCGAGCACGACGTTCCTCTCGTCGGGCGGTTGTCCGATCACGTGTACGTGCTCGATCAAGGGATCGTGCTCGCCGAAGGTGCGCCGGAGGACATCCAGCGGCATCCCGACGTCATCTCGGTCTACCTGGGCGAGCCGGTCGCGCGCGCGGAGGCGGTGTGATGGCGCTGCTGCAGATCACCGATCTTCGAGCCGGCTACGGCTCGGCCGGCGTCCTGCACGGCGTCAGCTTCGGCGTGCGCGAGGGCGAGCTCGCCGTGTTGCTCGGCGCCAACGGCGTCGGCAAGACGACGACGCTGAACGCTATAGCCGGCTTGTTGCGTCCGTGGAGCGGCTCGATCACCTTCGACGGCCGGCCGATCGATCGTATGAATGCCGAGCGCGTGGTGCGGCTCGGCCTGGGCATGGTGCCCGGACCACCCGGCATCTTCCGCGAGTTGTCGGTCGTGGACAACCTTCGCGTCGGCGGCTTCGCGGTCGGCTCGCGCACGGTCGAGCATCATGTGGATCGCGTCCTGGGGACCTTCCCCATCCTCCGTGAGCGCGCGCGCCAAACCGCCGGTTCCCTTTCGGGGGGAGAGCAGCGCATGCTGGCGATGGCGCGCGCGCTGATGGGGGAGCCGCGTCTGCTGTTGGTGGACGAGGCCTCGATGGGGTTGTCGCCGGCGATGACGTCGAACGTGCTGCGTTTGCTCGACGAGGTGCGTCGCGACGGCGTGACCATCTTGATGGCCGAGCAGAACGTCGCCGCGCTCGCCATCGCCGATCGCGCCTTCGTGATGGAGAAGGGCGTGATCGTGCGCGAGGACGAGGGGTCCGCGCTCGCGCAAACGAGGGCAGAGGTTGCGCGCGCGTACCTGGGCACCACGACGCAGGCACTGGCGGGAGGCAAGCGATGAAGCGGGCCGCGATCCTGCTGGCGGTGGCGCTGCTGGCCGCTGCGGCTCCGCAGCCCGGCGAGGCCGAGGAACCGCGCGCGCGCGCCTGGGCCGTCAAGGTCTCGGTGCCCGTCTCCGGCGGTGCGGTCGAGCTGGCGCGGACCTCGAGCGAGAGCGGGAGACAACCCGTGGCCACGGCCGTTCCGGCGACGGTGTTCGGGCAGCAGGCCACGAGCGCGACCGCCGACCTGGGCACGCCCGACGCCGAAGACGTGCTGCATACCTACGAGGATCCGACCGGCAGCATGCTCTTGGAAGCAGGCTTCGCCGAGGCGCACGTGACCAAGGCGACCTCGAGCGCGCGCGCCGGTTTCGGCTCGATGTCGGGCAGCGGTTTCGCGCTGGCGTCCGAGCTGTTCACCTTCGAACAGCAGGAACAGACGCTGAACCAGTGGAAGTCGGCGATGGACGCCGTCTTCGTCCCGCTCAACGAGCAGATCGATGCGCTGTCCCCGCTGCTTGGAGGGGCCGGCCTGTCGCTGCCGCGCCTGGAAGGCATCGCTCCCGAAGGCTTGATCGACGTTGGGCGCGCGCGCCAGGTCGCATCGTCGGCGCAAACCTCGTCGTCACCGGGGTTCTCGTCCGCGCGCGCGGACGCCACGCTCGGCGAGATCCGGCTGTTCGGCGGGTTCATCGAGGCGCGCGGGGTGAGCGCTGAGGCTATCTCGGAGTCGGTCGCCGGCGCCGATCAGCGTGGGGCGACCGCGCGCATCGGCAGCCTGTTCATCGCCGGGATCGAGGTCGTGGCCGACGGTGACGGCTTCCGTGTGGCCGGCAACGACGTGATCACGCGGACCGCGGTGCAACCGGGCATGGATCTGCTGCTGTCTTCGCTCGCCGACGCGGGGCTCACGATCCGCGCGCTCGACGAGGCGAAGGCGGGAGACCTCCGCGAGGCTGCGGCGCTGGAGGTCCAACTCGACACACCGCAGGGGCCCTTGCTGATCTCGATCGCGCACGCCGAGGCGAGCGCGGCATCCGTCGGCGCACTACCTCCACCGGCCGAAGATCCAATCCCCCCAAGGACGGACGACGGGCCGGAGGTATCGGTGCTCCCCGATGTGGTGCCGCGCTCGGGCGGCGTGACGCTCGAGCCTGCTCCGCCCGTCCCTGCCCCGCCCGGCTCGACCCAACCACAGGCGACCGGCCCGTTGTACCGGCGTCCCGGACCCGCCGAGGCGCGCTCGATGAAGACGACCTATCTGCTGTTCATGGTGGGGGCGCTCGCGCTCGCGCTCGGTACGCCGCTGATGGTGCGCCGTCCGCTGCGACGCGTCGTGCCCATGAGAGGAGGAACACGATGATCCAACGTCAACAGCGAACGATCGCGGGCTTCGGACTGATCGCGGCCGGGGTGGTCGTGGCGATCCTCGGCTACGTGGGCGTGAGCTCCGAGACCGAGGTCGCCTTCCAGCTTCCCTACTTCGCCAGTGCGGGCGTGGGCGCGCTGCTGCTGATGGGCGGCGGTGCCGTGCTGCTGGTCAACGGACAGCTCGAGCGCGACACCGACCGGCTCGACGAGATGGAGGCGGCCGTCCGTCAGCTCGCCGGCGAGGTCGGCAGGCTCGCGGATGCGATCGAGGAGCCGGCCGAGCACCTGCGAGCGGTCGGCGAGGACGACGAGGTTCCGCCGCCCCGCCGCCGCACGCGCGCGCGCAAGAACTGATCCGCGCCTCAGCGCTCGAGCCGCGCCAGGGCAGACGCGATCACGCCGTCGTCGGCGGGATCGACGGTGCGAAGGTCGAGCACCACCGCATCTCGCTCGACGCGCGCGACGATCGGCGGATCGTCGGTGCGCAGCGTGCGCGCCGCGATATGCGGCGTGGGAACGGCGAAGCGGATCAGCGCCGTCGGGATGCTCGAGCCGGGCACCGACCCGCCGCCGGTCACGCTCCGGCCGTCGATCACCTCGGCGTTGCGAAGGTTCGCGCTGATCGCGCGCGCGCGTCGCCGGATGTGCTCCGCCGGCTCGTCCAGCATCCGCTCGGTCGGGATCGAGCCGGCCTCGCCGCGCGCGCGAGCCCAAAGCGTGGCCTCCATCGCCGCGAGCGTGAGCTTGTCGGCTCGCACCGCGCGCGCGACCGGGTTTCGGCGGCAGCGCTCGATCAGGTCGGCGCGCCCGGCGATGATGCCGGCCTGCGGCCCGCCCAGCAGCTTGTCGCCAGAGAAGCAGACCAGGTCGGCGCCCGCAGCGAGCGCCGATGTCGCGTCCGGCTCGTCGGCGAAGATGCCTTCGCGCGGCGCGAGCAAGCCGCTGCCGGTGTCGTACAGCAGGGGGATCCCGGCGCCGCGCGCGAGGTCCGCCAACTCGTGCACCTCCGGCGAGGTCGTGAAGCCGACGATGCGGTAGTTCGACGGGTGGACCTTCAGGATCATGGCCGTGCGCTCGGTAAGCGCGCGCTCGTAATCGTGCAGATGCGTGCGGTTGGTGGTGCCGACCTCGCGCAGGATCGCGCCGCTCGCCTCCATCACGTCGGGCAGCCGGAACTCACCGCCGATCTCGATCAGCTCGCCGCGACCGACGACGACTTCGCGCCCGCGCGCGAGCGCGCCCAGCGCCAGCAGTAGCGCGCCCGCGTTGTTGTTGACGACGAGCGCGTCCTGCGCGTCACACAGGGCCGCCGCCAACGTCGCGGCGACCGGCGCACGTTGCGCTCGCTGTCCGCTGCCGACGTCGAACTCGACGGCCGCCGGGCCCATCGCCTCGAGCACCGCCGAGCGCGCCTCGTCCGACAACGGCGCGCGCCCGAGGTTGGTGTGCAGCAGCACGCCGGTGGCGTTGATCACGCGGCCGACGCGTCGTGCGGTCAGATCATGGACGGCATGATCGATCGCGGCGCGCACGTCGCCCGGCTCGAGCCCGTCGAGGATGCGCGCCCGCGCGGCCTCGATCTCGCGCCTGGCGACCCAGCGGGCGACGCCGGACCCGAGGCCAGCGAGCTCGGGAAGCTCCCGCAGGACCTCGTCGACCTGCGGGAGCGCGCGGAGGGCTTCCCGGCGTTCCATCGACTCGAGCCTATGCTAGGTGCATGGCCATCGACGAACGGTTCCAGCATCCGCAGTACCTGATCCGCCGCAAGGTCCTGAAGATCCTTGGCGGCGCCTTCCATGTGTTCGACCCCGCCGGCAACGTCGTCTTCTACTCGAAGATGAAGGCGTTCAAGCTCCGCGAGGACATACGGTTGTACACCGGCGAGGACATGACACAGGAACTGCTGACCATCAACGCGCGCCAGATCGTCGACATCGCCGCCGCCTACGACGTGGTCGACGCGCGCACCGGCGAGAAGGTGGGCGCCCTCAAGCGGCGAGGATGGAAGTCCATGGTGCGCGATTCCTGGATCGTGATGGACGCCCAGGACGCCGAGATCGGCTCGATCGTGGAGGACAACGCGCTGCGCGCGGTCCTGCGCAGGATCTTGGGCGAACTCGTCTCGATCATCAGCCCGCAGCGCTACCACTTCGAGATCGGAGGCCAGCCGGTGGCGACCGGGCAGCAGAACCGGAACCCGTTCGTCTACAAGGTGACCCTCGACTTCAGCCAGGACATGATGAACCGGCTCGACCGGCGACTCGGGCTCGCGGCCGGGCTGTTGCTCGCGGCGATCGAAGGCAAGCAGAACTAAGCCGTCAGTCCACGAGCTCCCACGCAGCTCCGATCAGATCGTAGGTTGATCTCGCTCGATGGTCGCGCGTCAGCAGGACGGCGTCCGCTCGCTTCGCCGTCTCGGCGACGAGGGCGTCGTACAGCCCCCCGCCCTCCACGCTCCTCGACGCGGCGATCTCGAGCAGTTCGGCGTGTGCTGTCCCGTCAAGGGTGAGGAACGGTTCCTCGAACCAACCCGCGATGTATGCGGCCACGACGTCGCCACTCGCTCGCAGAGCTCCTGGTAGACGCGTGAGGACCGCGTAGGTCTCCATCGCTACGTGTGCGGGGAGCCGTGGTCGCCTCCGCAGCGCGCGCCGAGCCGGCTCGAACCCTTCGTGCCATGGCGCGAAACCGGCGACGACGAGGCTCGAGTCGATCGCGATCAACGGCGCGATCGCTCGATCGCCTCGCGGATCTCGTCTTCGGTGAGGTGCGGCATCGCCTCGTCGCTGACCGCGACGGGCCCATCCGCGTCGCGGGCGAGCCGGATCCGCCCTGCCACGGGGACGATCTCGATCCGCCCGTCGCGCTCGGCGACATCGAGCTCCTCGCCCCCCGACAGCCCGAGCCGGTCGCGAAGGGCCTTCGGGATGACGATCCTGCCGGCCCTATCGATGGTAGTACGCATGGTAGAACGTTACCATCGCCTCGACCATGACGTCTACAGGCCGAGCGAGCGCGCGATCACAAGGCGCTGGATCTCGCTGGTGCCTTCGACGATCCTGAACATGCGCACGAAGCGGTAGACCCGCTCGACGGGGCCCTCCGACAGGTACCCCATGCCCCCGAACACCTGCACAGCGCGATCGGCGACGCGGCCGACCATCTCGGTGTTGTAGAGCTTGACCATCGACGAGTCTTTTATGGGTTCCTCGCCCTTGTCCACCAGCCACGCCAGGCGATAGGTGATCCAGCGCGCGGTCTCGATGTCCACGGCCGAGTCGGCGAGCATGAACGACACGGCCTGGTTCTTGCCGATCGGCTTGCCGAACGCTTTGCGGTCCTTGGCGTACTGGGTTGCCACGCGCAGGCAGTACTCGGCGAGCCCGAGGCACAGCGCGCCGATGTAGGCACGCCCCGAGTTCAGGAACTTCATCGCGGTGAGGAACCCGAAGCCTTCTTGCCCCACGACATGGGTCGCCGGCACGCGGCAGTCCGTGAAGATCAGCTCGGCCGGCGCCATGCCGGTGGACATCGTCTTCTGCAATCGCCCGGTCTCGAAGCCCGGCGTGCCGCGCTCGATCAGGAACGCGGTGATCCCGCCGCTCGCGCGCTTCTCCGGATCGGTCACGGCGAACACGACGGCGAAGTCGGCGTTGGCGCCGTTGGTGATGAAGTGCTTGCGACCGTTCAGGACCCAGTGGTCGCCGTCACGCACCGCGCGCGTCGAGATCGACTGCGCGTCCGACCCGGCGTCGGGCTCGGTGAGCGCGAAGCACATCGTCTTCTCGGCGCGCACGAGCGGCACGATGTACTCCTTCTGCAGATCGGCCGGCAGCTCAAGCAACATCTTCGACGGCGCGTCGGGGTTGGGCGGTCCGAGCACGAACTGACCCATCCGGTACCCGGCCTCGCCGAGCGCCTCGACCAGAAGGGTGTAGCCGAGGGTCGACAGCCCCCAGCCCCCGACCTCCTCGGGCATGTACGCGCCGTAGTAGCCGACCTCGGCGGACTTGCGGCGCAATGCCATGGCGGCATCGCGCATCTCGTCGGTCCAAGCGTCGTCCTGGATCTGGGTGCGGAACCGCTCCTCGACCGGTCGCACCTCGCGCTCGAGGAACGCGCGGAAGGAAGCGCGCGTCTCGTCGAGCTCGGCCGGAACACCGAAGTCCATGACGCCTGTGTATCACACGGCCGGGCTGCCCACCCTGGAAAGAGGTGGGCAGCCCGCTGCTCGATGCGTCACGCTCTCGGTCTGCTCGCGGATCAAGCCTCCGTAACGAGCGAAACGCTCGTCACCTGTTCCGCCATGATCACTGCATCGCTGTACGTCATGCTCACACCGAAGGAGTTGCAGCTCAGCACGACGTTGGTCGATGCCGGAGCGTTCTTGAGCGCGAGCAGCAACGACACGGCGTCGTAGTCGGCTCGGTCGGTGGCGTCCTCCTGCACCAAGGTGCGCGTCGTGTCCGTCCTTCCATCACCGGAGAGCTGACATGCGATCAGCAAGGCGGCCGTCGTGCTGTTGTTGTGGAACCACACCTTGGCCGTGACGAGCCAGTTCCCTGCCACCGGCGTCGTCAAGGTCGCGAGGGTCTGCTGAGCCGACGAGCTGTCTCCCGCGATGGAGACATCCCGTACTTCGAGGACTCGGGACTTCGTCTTGGAATGCAGATCTCCCGGCTTGATCGCTCCGTTGACGATCTCCCCGCTGCCTACGGCGTTGTTGGCGATGTCCTTCTTGTCGATGCAACCGTCGCAGTTGAAGCCGTCGCCGGGCGCGGCGACGACCGACTGGAGTCCGATCCCCAGCAGCAGCAGCGCGCACGCGAGCCCGACCGTGATCTGGAGCTTGTCCTTGAAGGGCATCCGTTCCTCCCTCGATCGTCCGATCCCTTGGACGGACGGATCGAGGCGGCGCGCGCGGGCCGAGGGACGTGTGGGAGCACGGCGCGTGGATGCCTGCCTCGCCACCGGTGGCCATGGCCCCCAAGGTCTCCTCCCCAGGCCGATTCGACGCCGGGAGGCTACAGCGCGCCCCGGTGAAAAGCCACCGGTGGGCGCACGCGGAGGAATGCACGGCCCCGGCGTCGAACGCGCCGGTATGCGGTCCGGGGGTGCGGCAACTACTTACTGTAGTCCGACTCCAACCAGCAGAAGCATGCACGAGATCCCCATGATGATCTGCATCCTGTTCTTCAGGCGCATCCGTTCCTCCAGTCCTTGGCTACCTCCGGTGAGGACCAGAAACCGGGGAGGCGCGCGCGCTTCGGGGGATCGCGCAACTGGCGCGTGGGATGTGCCCAGGCGAACTGCGTGTCCGCGTTTCCCTCCCTGAGGCGCGGCCGATGGGCTGGAGGCTAGGCGAAGAGCAGTTCCAGGCGCCAGGGACCTGGAACCTCCGAGTGTGCCCGGCTCCACCGCTCGCGCGCGGCTCGCGTATCCAGATCTTCCGGTTGGAGCATCGCACGCAGGGGCTTCGAGCGATCGCGACCCAGGTCCGGATCCGCCGCCGAGGTCCCGATGACGTCAGGTTAGGGTCGTGAGCCTTCCGTATCGGGCCGAGACGAAGAGCACGGTGAGGTTGCGATTGTCGTAGATGAAGGATTCTGATCCGCCCGGGTCCAGCGTTTGGGACACCGTGTGACTTCCCTTCGTCACCGGGACGGTGACCGTGTAGGACAACGTTCCCCTGTCATTGGACGTCCCGCTCTCACCGAATCTCGTCCGCACCGGAGGGCTGCTGACGGACGTCCCGTCCACCCTCACGAAGATGCCGGCGAGGGTTTCGAACCCATGGAGGTTCTCGACGTAGACGTTGCCCGAGATCACGAGGAAACCCGCGCGCGGAACCTTGAAGGACATGGAATTGAGCAGCAGATCGGCGCTGCTGCTGGCGCCCTGACTCCCCGCTCTGTCGAACTCCGCCCAGATGCGCGTCACGATCGCCCGCTTGGCGCCCGTCGACAGGTCCCGAAGAGCAACCGTGCCGTTCTTGATCTCCGGCGAACGCACGGCTCCCGTAGCGATGTCGGTTGCCTTGACCCCTCCGTTGATAAGTTCACTACTGCCCACAGCGCCGGCGGCGATGTCTTCCTTGTCGATGCAAGCATCGCAGTTGAAGCCGTCGCCGGGCGCCGCGATCACCGACTGGAGCCCGATCCCGAGCAGCAGCAAGGCGCATGAGATCCCGATGATGATCTGTAGCTTGTCCTTCAAGCGCATCTGTTCCTCCCTCTTCCGTAGCGACCACCGATGTCATGAGCATGGTGGCGTTAGAGGTCGATGGGCGGATCAGGGCGAGCGGCAGCCGCTGCCTTCGGGATGAGTCGATCGGGCCACCCGCTTCCCCCTTTCCTCGGATGGCGTGGGCCGGCGTGAGGGTACGGCACTCGGGGATAGGACGCCAGGACCCGCTGGCGCACCCGCCCGACCCGCCGAGGCGCGCAGGAGTGCCGACGCAGGTGTCGAAGTTGGATGTATGCGCGTCCCTGTGAAGAGACTCCTCCTCGTGGGCATCGCCCTGCTGGCCATCCTCGCCGGCTCCGTCCCCGCGCGCGCGAGCCACCGGATCACGTACCGCTATCTCGTGGCCAACCCGTCGCGCGGATATGGCACCGTCCGCAACGTGCCCAACGTCCAGAGCGCGGTCGGGTTCTATTCGTACGGCGGCGCGACCTTCAGTGCGGTCCAGATGACGCAGCCGCCCCAATGGTTCCAAGTGACCGACGATGTCTTCCCGAGCGGGGGCATTGGTTTCTCGGTGTGCCAGCCGGATTGCGAAACCATCAGGTTCTCGGGATGCACGCCCGACAACGGGCGGGTCTCGCTGCTCAACAGGGGGTTCGTCAAGGAGAAGAACCTCCTGATCTTCCTGTACGCATCCGACGCGCTCACGCCGTGCGCCGGCAACGCGGGCACCGGCACCTTGACCCTGAAGTTCCAGTAGCGCCTTCGATTAGGCGCCGCCCGCGCGCTCTGCGAACATATCGGGCCATGACGCCTGGGTTCGAGCCGTTCCCCGTGCCCGACACGATCGTCGAGCCGCGCGACTCGGCGACGATCATCGTCGCGCGCGACGATCTCTCGAGGCTCGAAGTGTTCATGCTCGAACGCCACCTCGACTCGGACTTCGCCGGCGGCGCCTACGTGTTCCCCGGCGGAACCCTGGACGACGCCGACCTGGACCCCGCGCTCGCCGATCTGGTGGACGGCTGGGAGCCGCTGGTCGACGACATGCGCGAGCCGGACCCCGACCACGGCCGCGCGCTGATCGTGTGCGCGATCCGCGAGACGTTCGAGGAGGCCGGGGTGCTGCTGGCGCGCGCGTCGGATGGCCGGATAGTTCCGCTCGCCGACGAGCCCGGGTGGGAGGAGCGCCGCCGGGCCCTCGCGGCAGGCGAGCTCACCGCGCTCGAGCTGGCCAAAGAAACGGGTATCCGGTACGCGGCCGACCATCTGAGGTTCTGGTCGCGACTGGTCACGCCCACCTATGCCCACAAGCGCTACGACACACGCTTCTTCGTCGCGCTCATGCCGCCGGGGCAGTCGCCGCTGCACGACGACGTCGAGACGACGGCGAGCCGCTGGGTGCATCCGGCCGACGCGGTAGCGGCGAGCCGCGAGGGCGGCTTCACCATCATCTTCCCCACGCGGCGCACGCTCGAGGATGTCGGCGCGTTCCTGGGTGCCGACGATCTGTTCGCGTCGGCGATCGCGCGCCCGGCCGATCCGATCTGTCCCACGATCGGGATACTCGCGGGCGAGGTGCGAGTCAAGCTGCCCGGCGACGAGACGCTGTACGAGCCATGACGCGACTGTCCGACATGGTCCGTCTCGTGCGCGCGCCCAATCCGTCGCCGCTGACGCTGGAGGGCACGAACACGTACGTGATCGGCGAGCGCATGCCGATCGTGATCGATCCGGGACCGGCGATCGACGAGCACCTCGAGGCCGTGCTCGACGAAGCGGGACAGCCGTCGCTGGTGCTGCTGACGCATCACCATCCCGACCACGCCGAAGGCGCCGAGCGCTTCGCCGCGATGGCGCGCGCGCCGCTTGCGATGTACGCCGATCATCCGCCGGGCGTGTGTGCGACCGCCGCGGCGATCGCCGACGGGCAGCGGATCGACGTCGACGGAACCGCGTTGGTGACCGTGTACACGCCGGGGCACTCCAGCGACCACCTCTCGTTCTACCTGGAGGCCGAGCGCGCGCTGCTGACCGGCGACCACGTGCTCGGGCGGGGGACAACCGTCGTCGCGCATCCCGATGGTGATATGGCCGCGTACATGCGCTCGCTCGAGCGCGCGCGCGACCTGCACGCAACGAAGCTCTACCCGGGACACGGGCCGATCGTCGACGAGCCCGACGCCGTGCTCGACTACTACATCGCACATCGGATCGAGCGCGAGCAGCAGGTGCTGGGGGCGATCGACGCGGGGCTCGGCGAGGTGGGTGAGATGGTGGAGCGCATCTACGCCGCCTACGACCGGGCGCTGCACGCGGCCGCGGCGCTGAGCGTGCGCGCGCACCTGGGCAAGCTCGCCGACGACGGCGTAGTCGCCCGGCGCGACGGCCGGTGGGTGCGCGTATGAGCCCCTGCCCCCGCTGCGGCGCCGACGTGCCGGCGGGCGGGCGTTTCTGCTCGGCGTGCGGGCTCCCCACGGAGCAGACGCGCGAGGAACGCCGCATTGTCACGGTGTTGTTCGGCGATCTGGCGGGCTACACCGAGCTCGCCGAAGCGCGTGACGCCGAAGAGGTCAAGGGGATCTTGGATGGAGCCTTCGCGGCCTCGTCGCGCGTCATCGTCGAGTACGGCGGACGCGTGGACAAGATCATCGGTGACGAGATCATGGCCGTGTTCGGCGCGCCGCAGGCGCACGAGGACGATCCGGAGCGCGCCGTGCGCGCGGCGCTGGCGATGCGACGGGAACTCGCGACCTACTCGCAGCGCCTCGAGGCCGAACGCGGCATCCCGCTGGTGATGCACATCGGAGTCAACACCGGCGAGGTCGTGGCCGGCTACGTCGGCGGCAACGAGAACTACACGGTCCTGGGGGATGCGGTGAACACCGCACGCCGGATCGAAGACGCGGCCGAGCCGGGCCAGATCCTGGTCGGACGGGCGACCTACGAGGCCTCCCGCCAGGCGATCGCCTACCGGTCGGTGGGCGGCGTGCGCGCGAAGGGCAAGCGCCTCGCGGTCGCGGTGTGGGAGGCGGTCGGGGAGCGAGCGCTCCCCGGCGAACGGACGCCGCGGGCCGCGCCGTTGATCGGGCGCGAGGAGGAGCTCGCGGTGCTCGACTCCTTGCTCGCGATCGTGCGCCGCGATGGCCGCCCCACGACGGTCACGCTCGTCGGCGATGCCGGGATGGGCAAGTCTCGTGTCGCCTCTGAGTTCGCCCGCCGGATCGCCGCCGACGGTGTGCGCGTGCTCATCGGGCGCGCGCTTCCCTACGGCACCTCTTCGCCGGCCTTCGCCGTGCAAGAGATCCTGCGCGGCGCGCTGCTGATCGATCCGAGCGCCGACCAGGAGACCACGCGCGCGTGGATCGCCGGGCGGCTCGAGGATCTGGGGCTCTCGCACGAGGTCGACCGGGCGGCGACGTTCCTGGGCCTCGGTGGTCACGTCCCGGCTCGAGCCGGCGACGCCACGCCGGGACGGTCGTCGGCACCGGGCGAGGCTTCGGCGCTGCTCGACTCGGCTTCGGCCGTGCTCGAGCGGATCGCGCAGCGCGAGGGCGCGCTGGTGTTGACCCTCCAGGACCTGCATTGGGGCGAGGACGCGGTGCTCGATTTCGTCGAGCGCTTGCAGGGCGTGGTGCGCGCCCCGCTGCTGGTGCTGTGTCTGGCGCGTCCGACGCTGCTCGAGCGCCGGCCCGGTTGGGGCGGCCGCGTGGGCTCGGCCCTGCTCCCAGTCGAGCCGCTCGCACGCGAGCGCGCCGCCGAGATGCTCGACGTGCTCGCGCCGGCGCTCCCACTCGCGATGCGCGAGGGCGTTCTGGATAGAGCCGGCGGCAACCCCTTCTACCTCGAGGAGCTCTCGCGCCTGCTGCTCGACCGCCCCCACCGTGCGGCCGAGGACGTCCAGGTGCCCGGCTCGATCCAGGCCCTGGTCGCCACGCGCCTGGACGGGTTGCCGGATCGAGCCAAGCGACTGGTGCAGGACGCGGCGGTGATAGGCGACGAGTTCTGGTTGGGGGCGCTCACCGCGCTGGGTGTCGCCGACGCCCAGGCGACGTTGGACACCCCGCAGGTGCGTGAGCTGATCGAGGCGATCGACGACGGCGGGCCCCCGGGCGGGTACCGGTTCCGGCAGACGCTGATGCGCGAGGTCGCGTACGCGTCGGTGCCCAAGCAGGTGCGCGCAGGTCACCATGCGACCGTCGCTGCGTGGCTCGAGGGAGCGAGCCCTGACGCCGCGACGAACCTGGACGACCTGATCGCCTACCACTACGAGCGCGCGGCCGGTCTGGCACGCGAGGTCGGCGAGGACGCGCCCGATGCGGCCGCGAAAGCCCGCGACTTCCTCGAGCGCGCCGGGGATCGCGCGCTCGGGATGGACGCTGCGCGCACCGCCGCACGCTTCTTCGGTCGCGCCATCGCGTTCGCGCGCGACGACGCCGATGCGGTGGCGCTGCGGATCCGGTTGTGCGAGGCGCTCGTGGGCTCGTGGCGCAACGAGGAGGCCGAGCCCGAGTTGCAGGCCGTGCTCGCCGACGCGCGCCGCCTGGGGGAGCGCCTGATCGAAGGGAAGGCGCTTCGCTTGCTGGGGGATTCGTTGCGGATGCAGGGCAAAGGCGAGGTCGCGCGCGAACCGCTCGAGCGGTCCCTCGCGATCGCGCGCGAGCTCGGGGATGTGGCCGAGGAGGCGGCGAGCCTGCGCGCGCGCGGACAGCTCGAGCTGTTCCAGGGGCGATGGTCCTCGGCCACGGAATGGTTCGAGCAAGCGTTGGCGCGGTACCGCGAGCTCGGCGATCGGCGCGGCGAAGGATGGAGCCTGCAGAACCTGGGCTGGGCTGCGATGTTCATCGGGGATATCGAGCGTGCGCTCGAGCACTTCCGGAAGGGCGAAGAGATCTTCGTCGAGCTCGGCGATGAAGAGGGCATCGGCTGGTGCATCTCGATGCGCGGGTGGGCCTTGCTGGTGCGGGGTGAGGTGATGGAGGCCGGCCGCATCGCCGAGATGATGGAGCATCTGCTGGCCGAGGAGCGCCCCGAGTACCTGCTGGGCGCGGAGTTCACGCTGGTGCTGCAGCGGATCCTGCGCGCCTACGTGGCCGTGATGCGCGCGCGCTTGGGGGAGGCCGAGTCCCGGATCGCCGACGCATTCCGGGGTGCCGACCTCGGGTCGGCGACGTGGGCGCAGGCGCTCGGTCACTACCCGCTGTTCCTCGTGGCGATCATGCGCCGGCGGCTCGACGACGCCGAGACCGCGAGCCGCCGGGAGCTCGAGGCCGCGCGCGCGTTCGGCGACCCCTTCTACGAGGGCCAGGCCGCGTATGCGCGGGCGTTGCTGTTGTTCGAGCGCGGCGACGTGGACGGCTGCGAGCGAGCCCTCGACGAGATGGCGGGTCCGGACGAGCGCGGGCGCGCGTGGAGCGCGAACGCGGCGACCCGCTGGTTGCGCGCACGGATCTTGCGTGCGCGCGGCTCGGCGGCGGATGCGCGCGCCTTGCTGGAGGCCGACGTCGGACGACAGGGCATCGCGCTGATCTCGCCGGCGCGGGTGCGCGCGTTCCTAGGGCAGTTGATGATCGACACCGGCGATGCCGCCGGCGCGATCGAGGTGGTGCGCGCGGCCATCGATCAGGCGGGCGAGGAGGTGATCGGGCGTGCGATCGGGTTGCGGACCCTCGCGCGCGCGCTCGTAGCGCTCGATCGTCCCGACGAGGCAGAGAAGGCCTTGCGCGAGGAGTTGAGCCTGCTCGACGATGCGGACTGGGAGCTGGAACGGGTGCGTGCGCTCGGCGTGCTGGCCCAGGCGCTGGACGCCCAGGGGCGCTTCGACGAGGCCGGCGAGGCGCTCGATCGTGCGCGCGCCATGCTCGCCGAGCAGCCGCTCGAGGCGGATGTGGCCGGGCTGGCGGCCGCGTTGCGGGGATAGAGCCATCTAACCCTGGGGCGCTAGCGCGCGCGCGTTCGCAGCCGATATGGTTCCCCGGATGCCGCCCGGCGGCTTGGGGAGGAATCGATGTTCAAGAAGATCGTGGTCGGCACCGACGGCTCGGGGACGGCAGCCCGCGCCGTTTCCCACGCCGCCGAGCTCGCCAAGCGCACGGGAGCGGAGTTGCTCGTCGTCAGCGTATACCGGGCCCCGAGCGATGCCGCGCCGCCGCTCGCGAACCCGAACGAGACGCCGGGGATCGAGGTCGCGCATGGGCTGCTCGAAGACGTCTCCAAACGGTACGGCCAGGAGATCACCCTGCGCACCGTCCCGCGCGAAGGCAAGCCCGCGGACGCGCTGCTGGACGTCGCAGAGGAGGAAGGCGCGGACGTCATCATCGTGGGCAGCCGAGGGATGAGCGGGGCGAAGCGCTTCGTGCTCGGCAGCGTTCCCAACACGGTGTCGCATCACGCGCCGTGTCACGTCTTGATCGTTCACACGACCGACGAGTGAGGCCGCCATGTACTCGAAGATCTTGATCGGCACCGACGGCTCGGACACCGCGACGAAGGCGGTGCGGATCGGAGCCGACCTGGCCGCAGCCCTCGGCGCGACGCCGTTGCTGCTCTACGTCGGTGACGCGCAGAAGGGCGAGGAGGTCCTCGCGCGCACTGCGTCCGAACTCGGGATCCAGGGAGAGCGCAAGATCGTCCAAGGCGACCCCGACGACAAGATCATCGAGTTGGCCGAGTCCGAGGGCGTCGACCTGATCGTGGTCGGGAACAAGGGGATGACCGGAGCGCGGCGCTTCCTCCTGGGCAGTGTCCCCAACCAGGTCTCGCACAACGCGCCGTGCGACCTGTTCATCGCCAAGACCACCTGAGCGCTACCCAGGCCAGGACGCGTCGATCCGAACGTCGCGCATGACGTCGTCCCCGGAGCGTTGCGCGCGGTGGCGGAACACCAGCGCATATTCGCCCGGCGCCGACATCGTCGTGTCGATCCCCAGCGGCGCCGAGCCGTCGGCGCGCGCCGCCTCCACGTAGGGCAAGCCGGTCGCCGTCTGGGCTCGACCCAGCACGCGACCCTGCAACAGCACCAGCGTTGCCTCGGGCCCGTCCCAGGTCGCGCGCGCATCGAAAGGGCCACCGCGCGTGGGTCGCAGCTCGAAGAATGGGTTGCACGCGTTGTCGTCGCAGGTGCCCCCCGGCGATCCAGACTGCAGCACGGGCATCCTGATGGCGAGCGCGCGTCCTGCTTCGGGGTACCCAACGAACAGGTCGGCCGAGACCGCGTCGTCGCCGTCCAGGATGATGGCGACTCCTCCGAACCCCGGCCGACCCACCGATTCTCGAACGCCGCTCGGGAGATCTCGTCGGCACGACGTCACCGCCGGCAGCGCGTCGTCGACAGAGCCGAGCGGACAGATCGTGATGCGCGCGGTGTCCGGCCTGGCGGTCACGATGATGTCTACCGACGATCCGCGCGGCTCGAACCCGACGCGGAAGGCGTTCTGGATGCCCGGGAGCAACTCGAGGTTCTGGCCCAGCACCTCTACCGTCGGAGCGTTCCGGCCCGTCGGGGCGCTCGGGACCGTGCCGTCGTCACCGGTGCACGCGCCTATCGCGACGACGGATGCGAGGCACGCGACGACCGTTCTCACGAAGGCGCAGCGTATCGGAGGGCGGGGTATCCAAAGAAAAAGAAGCAGGAGCGAGAGGGCCCGCCGCGACCCCCCCGCTTCCTGCGGTCGTATCGGATTACAGCCGGACGATGACCAAGCTCTGCGGCTGGTCGGCGGTGTTCCCGGCCTTGTCGAACGTCCTCAGCTGGAACGTGTAGGTCCCGGTCGGGAGCCAGGACGCGTCGTAGCTCCACTCCACTTCGCCGCCCCCGCTGGTCGGGCACAGCGAGCAATCGCTGTTGGCCTGGGAGACCACGGTCCCCACCTGGACGATGTACGGCGCTGCATCCGGTCGGAAGTTGGGCCGGAGCGGGTTGTGGATGTTGACCTCGACAGCCCACACGCCGGCGAACGCCTGTCCGTTGGTGTCGTGCGCCGTTCCCTCGATGATGATGTCCTCGCCCGGCGCGAACACCGCGTAGTTGATCGGCTCGGTGATCTCGGCGGTCGGTTCGTGGCCATCGACGTCGATGGAGAGGGCGGGCGTCGTCGCGATGTTCCCGACCCCGTCGGTGGCTTGCGCCTGAAGGTTGTGCGTCCCCGTCGGGATCAAGAAGAGCTTGACACTCCATTTCCCGTCAACGTCCGTGGTCGTGGCTTGCCCGACCGGCGCGGAATCGATCAGCACCTGCACGGTCGAGCCGGGCTCGGCGAGTCCTGCCACGGTGAAGTCGCCCTTCTGCAGGCTTCCGGCGACCGGCGACGAGATCGACACGCCCGGCGCGGAAGCGTCGACGGTGAACGCGCGAGGGTCGGTAGCGGCGCCCTGGTTACCGGCGGGATCGATGGCCGAGGCGGTGATCTCCTGGGCGCCGGCGGAAAGCGAGACCTGCAGGGACCACGCGCCGGTCGGCGAAGCGGTGGCCGAGCCCAACGGCATCGCGCCGCTGAAGACCGTCACGGCGGAGCCGGGCTCGGTCGTGCCCGACACCGTCGGGGTCGGACCCGTGGTCGCGCCCTCGGCCGGAGCCGTGATGGCGGTCGTCGGGGCGATGCGGTCGACCACGATCGAGGCGGACGACCAGTCGCCGAACGTGGCGCCGCCGTCGGGGGTCCAGCGGATCTGCCAGCGGACCTCGCCCTCGGGCAGCGCCGCCATGCACGACAGGTTCAGGTACCCGTTGGTGCCGTCGCCGTTGGCGGCGAGGGTGAAGGGGCCGCAGTTGCCTCCGGCCGGGATCGCGTCGGCGGCGTCGGTGAAACGGCCCTCGGCCCCGGTCTGCGCGCCGTCGGGCGCCGTCCATGAGACCGGGCGTCCGCCGGGGTCGGCGAGCGCGGCTTCGGCGGCGTTGATGAAGCCATCTGTGGCGTACGCGCCCTCGAAGGCGACCTGCCCCGGGTCGGGGAGCGCGGCGGCCGGAAGGCTCGTCAGCGCTGCGACGACCGCCGTGGCGGTCGCGGCAAGAGCGCCGACGCGGCGGGTGCGGCTCTTCCGTGTGTTCATAATGTCCTCCTCCACCGGTTCTTCGGGATCCCCCGACCGGTGGTGCTTTGCTGGTTCACCTGGAATGCCAGGCTCATCCCTTATCCGCAGGATTCCCCGCTTCGTTCCCTACTTCCTGCTTCGTCCCACCGGCGGGGGCCGGAAGTTCCGATTTCCCTGATTTTTCTGCCCCTGGGACGCGGAAGGGGCCGGTCGCCCGGCCCCTTCGCTTGGATCGGTGCCTACAGACTTAGGCTGATGATCTTGATCGTGCGAGCGGCCGAGACGTTGCCGGCGTCGTCGTAGGCCACCGCGACCACCGAGAACACACCGGGGCCGAGGGCGGGCGTCGCCGACCAGCTCACCGCCGCCTCGGTCCCGCAGGCCTCACACGTCGTGTCCTCGTCGAACACCGTGGTGCCGCGGAGGCCGTCGACGATCCGCAGGCGGACGCGCGCGATCGTGGCATCGTCGGCAGCAATGCCGTCGATGGCGATCGTGTCACCCGGCAGGAACAGCGTCAGGTCCGACGTCGATATCTCGACCGAGGGACGGCCCGCGGACACCAGGAACGTCACCGGGCTCGACGACGAGCTGACGGTCGAACCCTCGATGGCCCGAGCCGTGATCGTGTGCGAGCCGGAAGCCAGGGCCGAGCTGAGCGTCCAGTCCCCGGTCGAGGTCACCGCGGCCGAGCCGATGACGGTCGAGCCTTCCAAGACTTCGACCGTGCTTCCCGGCGAGCCCGTGCCGGCGACCCGCACGATGCTCGGGTTCAGGCTGCCCGGCGCCGGAGCCGTGATCACCGGGATCAGCGAGTCGACCGTGAAGCTGCTCGTAGCATTGGTCGTGTTGCCGGCCCGGTCCGTCACGATCACGGTGAGCACGTGCGCGCCGTCGGTCAGTGGCGCATCCGTCGACGAGGCGATCGAACCGCCCGCCGTCTCACCAGATTCGAAAGGCAGACCGTTCAGGCGGAGCTCGTAATCGGTTTCCGGCTCGGTCGTGGCGCCGATCGCAAGCGCGGTACCCGGCGCGACCTCTGCACCCGATGCCGGTGACTCGATCGTCACATCGACGACGGTGTCCTTCACCAGCAACACCGTTCGCTTGGTCGAGGCGTTGCCGGCGTCGTCCAGCCAGTAGGCGCGGAAACGGAACGTGCCCTCTGCCAGGTTGGCCGCGCACGTCGCGTTCACGGCGCCGACGCCGTTCGGTCCGACGTTGAAGACGCCGCAGCCGGCCGGCATATCGGCCTCACTCGCGTTGAAGAAGTACACGCGAGCCGCGGTCGCCGACGGGTCGGCTGCGGCCCAGTTGGCAGGGATGCATCCCCCCGAACACGCTGTTTCGTCGGCGTTCATGAAACCGTCGCCGTTCGGGTCGAGCATCTCGACCGTGCCGCGAGCGGGCGCGGTCACGTCGAGGACACCCTGCTCGGCGCTGAAGCCCACCGGCCCGTAGCCGTCCCCGGCGTGGGCGACCGCGCGCGCACACAGCGTGGCCCCCTCGGGGAGCGAGGTCGCGTCGAAGTCCTGCGACCAGGTTCCGGTCGTCCCGTCGACGGGGATGGTCACCGGCGTGAGGAAGGCGACGTCGAGGTCGACCGTGCAACTGGCGTCGACCGCCTCCGAGATCGTCGCCAGGATGTGGTCCACCGAGCCTTCCGTGGGCGCGTAGGTCCCCGAGACGGTCACGCTCGGCGCTTCCGCGGCGTTGACCCAGCCGTCGGCGGCCTCGGCCATCCCCACGGTCGGGGCCGGCGGGACCGCGTGGGCGGGCGCCTGGAACCCGGCGATCCCGGCCAGAACGCCGCCGAGCGCGACGACGGCCAGCGCGCGGCGGTTGAGCGAGTGGGCATTCGAGCGGATCACGTGGCACCCCCAGTACCTGTTTGCCGTTTTAGGGTGGATTCGCCCTTTTGCCCCGTGAGTCCTGCCTTGCCGAGGGTGCCGTTCCGGGAGGTTTTGCCGCTTCGCCCGGATCCGAGGGGACCTACAGGACGTAGATGCGGATCGATGCGGGCTCCGAACGATTACCCGCCGTGTCGATCGCGCGCGCCTCGAGCCGGTACGAGCCGGGAGGCACGCCGAGGTCCGCCGCCCACGTCGCGGCGGTCTCGGGACACCCGCTGCAGGTCGCGAGGATGATCGTCGGGGGTCCATCCATGAGGCTGCGCAGCTCCAGCTCGATCCCGGCGACGCCGGTGCCGTCGTTCGCGGTGCCGGTGACGTGTGGGGTTGCGAACGGCAAGTAGATCGTGTTGTCCGGGGTATCGATGGTGACGGTCGGGCGCTGGGCGTCAACGGTGAAGGAACGCAACGGCGTGTGCGCGCTCTGGTTGCCGGCGGCGTCGGTGGCGGTCGCGGTGACCGCCTGCGCGCCCGAGAGCATCTGCGCGCCGAGCTCGAACGTGCCGGCCGTCGCCGTCCCGTGCGCGATCACACCAGCGCCTCGGTAGATCTTGACCGTCGAGCCGGCCTCGGCCGTTCCTCGGAACATCACGAACGCCGGCTGGAGGCTGCCTTCGGGCGGGTCGGTCAGGACCGGCGCGGCCGGCGGTGTCACATCGATGCTCGCCGCCACGGAGAACGAACGCAGGGCCGACGGCGGTGAGACGTTGCCGGCGGCATCGGTCGCGGTCGCGCGCACCGCGTGCGGTCCGTTCGACATCGCCACCGTCACCGACCAGTTGCCCTCGCCGTCGCTGAACGTCGTTCCGATCGTGGTTAGCCCCTCGGTCACGGTGATCGCCGCGGCATCCTCGGCCGTCCCGGCGATCTCCACCGAGTTCGACGTGACGGTCTCCCCTTCGCCCGGCTCGACGATGACCGGCGCGGCCGGCGCGACGGTGTCGACGGTGAACGAGCGCGGATCGGAGCCGGCGCTGCGGTTGCCGGCCGCATCGATCGCGACGGCGACGAACGAGTGCGCCCCGTCGGCCAGCGTCACCGCCACCAACCACGAACCGGTACCGCCGGTCGTCGTCGTCGCGACGACGACGGTGCCGCGCACGAGTTCGATGATCGAGCCGGGCTCGGCCGTCCCGGCGATCGTGACGGTCGAGGTGCTCACGAAGGCATGCTGCGCGGGTTGGGTGATCACCGGGGGCGGCGGCGCCGCGGTGTCCACGGTGAAGGTCCGGAATGCGGCGGGCCCGACGTTGCCGGCTCGATCCAGGACTTCGGCGCTGATGGTGTGCGGCCCGTCCGAGAACGACACGAGCGCGCTCCAACCGCCGGCCTCGTCGACGGCCACCGTCGTGCGCACCAAGCCGGCATCGCGGATCCGCACCGAGCCGCGAGGCTCCGCCGTCCCTCGTACGCGTAACTGGGTCGAGTTCAGGAACGCGCCCGGCGCGGGCTCGATGATCAGGGGCGCCGCCGGTGCGGTGAGGTCGACGGTGAAAGTGCGCGCGTCCGAAGGGCCGTCGGTCGTCACGCCGTCGAACGACGTCGCGGTGATCGTGTGCGTGCCCTCGGCGAAGGTGATCGTGGTGCCCCAGCCGCCGTCGTTCGCGGCGCTCGTGGTCCCCACGATCGCGGCTCCTTCGTGGACGCGCACGGTGGTGCCCGCCTTCGCGGTGCCCGATACCACCACGACGGGGTTGTTCAGATAGGCGTCCTGGGGCGGCGTCAGGATCGCGGGAACGACCACGACGGCGTCGTGCCACACGGTGATAGGACCGGTGGGGTTGCTGGTGTTGCCGGCCGGATCGCGGGCGAACACCTCGAAGGTGTGCGACACGCCGTCCTCGGGCGGATAGGGAAGCGTGACGGCGAAATCGCCGTTGGCGTTGACGTCGTCGGTCGCGATCGTGACCGCGTTCTCGATGATCAAGATCAGCGCGCCCGGCTCGCTCATTCCGCGCACCACGACCGGACGTCCCCGGAAGATCTCACCGTCGGACGGTTCGGTTACCACCGGTGGTGCCGGCGGCGTATCGTCGATCACGAACGTCCACGTCGTGACGGTGTCGCCGGTCAGCGACTGCGCGTACACGTGCGCGCGCGCGGTGTAGGGACTGGCGGCTTCCGACAGGGGGGAGGTCGCGCGGAAGCTGATCGTGCGCTGGCCGCCGTCGATCGAGGTCGGTCCGCTCAGGAAGCTCACACCCGGCACCACCACGCCGTCCTTGTCGCGAAGCTTCAGCGTCGAATGATGATCGTTGAGGTCGCGGTCGTAGGTCGCTTTGATCTCGACCGCGTCCTGGGACCTGGCCGTGCGCTCGTGGCGCGGGAACGTCGACGCCAGCTGCGGCTCGTTTCCGGCGAGCGCGACGTTGCCACCGAGGACGAGGACCACGCACGCGAGTGCCGCGGCGCGCACCAGGTTCCGGATCTGCCGGTTGTATCGGTGCTGCCGTGATGTCCGGTCTACAGCCGCGTGATCCTGATCTTCGCCGGGAGCGAGCTGTTCCCGGCCTGATCGATGGCGTACACCTTCACGACGTACTGCATCAGTGGCGGCGGGTGCCACGTGGTGTGCCATTCCACCTCTGTGTCCGGGCATAGGTAACAATTCGCGTTCTGGACGGCGATAGCCTTCCCCGTCAGGTCGTAATACTCGAGCCGGATCGCCAGCACGCCGAGGTCGTCGAACGCCTCGCCTTCGATGCGCGGCACGTCGGTCGGAAGGAAGATCGTGTCGTCGGGCGTCGTGATCTTCGGTCGCAGGGGCGCGGTCGAATCGACCGTGAACGTGCGCGGAGGCGACAGCGGCCCGACGTTGCCGGCTCGATCAACGGCGCGCGCGCGCAGCTGCTGGAGGCCCGAGTACGATCGCCGCTCGATCCGCCACGCGCCGGAGGCGTCGGCGGGCGCCCGCGCGAGCACGTGACTGTTCCCCACGAGCTCCACGGTGGCGTGGGGCTCGGCCGTCCCGGTCACGACGTAGGCGTGGGGGACGAAGCCGTCCTCGATCGGCTCGAGGATCGTCGGGGCCGGCGGATCGATCAGGTCGACGGTGAAGCGGACCTGCGGGCTGAAGGCGCTTGGGTGCCCGGCCGCGTCGGTCGCGCGCGCGGTGATCGCGTGCGGCCCGGCGGTGAAGGTCGGCGTGCCCGACCACGTGCCGTCCGTGGCCGCGGTGGTCAGCACGATAGTGATTCCCTCGAACACCTGCACGGTCGAGCCGGGCTCGGCCGTGCCGGTGATGTGGACGGCCGTCGAGTTCCAGAACGACCCGTCGCCGGGCGTGAAGATGATCGGTGCGGTGGGTGGGCGCGTGTCGACGCGGAAGGTACGCGGCGCAGAGGGCAAGCTCTGGTTGCCGGCGTCGTCGATCGTGATCGCGGTGGCGGTGTGCTCAGCGTCGCCCAGGCGCATCGTGGTCGCCCAAGCGCCCAGGTGGTCGACCGGGATCTCCCGTGGCGCCGCGGTGTCCAGCTCGAGCCGGACGCGCGCGGACGGCTCGGCCGTGCCTTCGATGGTGACGTCGGGGAACGTCACGATCTGGCCGGAGGCCGGTGAGGTGATGGCCGGCGAGGCGGGTGCGACGGTGTCGACCGTGAAGCTCAGAGGATCCGAGAGCGCGCTGAAGGTCCCGTCGGCGTCGCGCGCGCGCGCTCGAAGCGTGTGCGTCCCGTCGGACAGGGGGATCTCGGCGCTGAAGTACCCGTTGGTGAGGCCCGTGTCGGCCAGGATAGAGGCGCCCTCGAAGATGCGAACCGACACCGCGTCGCCGGCCGCGGTCCCGCGGACCATGACCGTGGACGTGCTCACGAACGCGCCGGGCTCTGGATCGGTGAAGCGCGGAGGTTCGTGCGCGGCCGTGGCCACGCCGGCCCCGGCGGTCAGGATCAACGCGATGCCGCCGAGGAGGAGCTTCGGCCGTGATGTCCGGCTCGACCGGAAGGACTGGTGATGCCGGGATGCCTCCATGTTCCCTTAATTCCGGGATGACCAGGAAAGTCCTGCCCCATGAGGCGAACGGGATCAGCCGGCACAGCTGGATGTTTGGGGGGAACCGGCCGAAACGGAACCGGACGCGTCCTCGAGCCGCCGCGGCGCTATCCTGAGCACGCCATGGCAGATCTCAAGCCGGTGATGCGGCCCGAAGCCGAAGAGAGCCTCCAGTCGATCCGTATGACCGCGGACCGGATCCTGGTGCGTCCTGAACCGGAGGGGGAGCGCCAATCCAAGGGAGGGCTTCTGATCCCGCCCACCGCCGCGAGCGTGAGCAAGCGCTGCATCTGGTCGGAGGTCGTCGCCGTCGGGCCCAATGTCCGCAACATCGAGACCGGCGACCACGTCCTGCATCTACCCGAGAGCGGGCTCGAGGTCGACATCCGAGCCGAGGACTACCAATTGCTGCGCGAGCGCGACGTGCACGCGGTCGCCTCCGACCGGGTCGACGGCGGAACCGGGCTCTACCTCTGAGCCCGACCTGCCCGGAACGTCCCCTAAGGTCCGGAGCTGTCGTAACGCCTGACCGGAGCGGGCGTTGAACCTTTCGACGGATGGACACCCTCGTCAGGACCGCCGGCGCGCGCCCCGAGTCGGGCGCTGCCGGCGCGCGCGCGTCCGACCGCCGCGCCATGCTCGCGCTCTTCGGGCTCGCGGCGGGGATATTCCTGCTGCTGCAGTCCGGCTCGATCACGGTGTCCGACGGGCGCTCGATGTACGAGACCACGCGCTCGATCGTCGAGCACGGCGACCTCTCGGTGAGCCCCGAGGTGGGCGTCCCCGGTGTCGGCGGAGTCTCGGTAAGCCGCTACGGGCTCGGCCTCCCGCTGGTGTCGATCCCGGCGTACCTGGCCGCGAAGCCGTTCGCGTCGCTGGCCGGGGCGCGCGCGGACCTGATCACGCAGGCGGCCGTGGCGAGCATGATGCCGATCATCAGCGCTGCGCTCGTCGTCGCGCTGTTCGCGCTCTCGCGGCGCCTCGGCTCGAGCCGGGCCGCCGCGGTCATGGTGTCGCTCGGCGGCGTCGCCGGAACGTACGCGTTGCCGTATACGAAGTCGTTTTTCAGCGAGCCCCTCGTCGCGCTCGGGATCGTTATCGCCATCGAGCGCGCCGTTGCGCGCCGGTGGACCGGCGCCTCACTCGGGTTGGCTCTCGCCGTCGTCACCCGGCCGCAGATGCTCGCGGTGCTCCCACTGTTCGCGATCGTGGCGCTGCGTCGGGACGGATGGCGAGCGGCGCGGCGCGCGGCGCCGGCGCTCGCGTGCGCGGTCGTCGTGGTCGCGGGGCACAACCTCGCACGGTTCGGCGACCCCCTGGCGTTCGGCTACCAGGACGTGACCGGCTTCTCGACCCCCGTGCTCGAGGGCCTGCGCGGGCTCCTGTTCGGCGCGCGAAAGAGCGTCTTCCTGTTCGCGCCGGCGATGCTGCTCGTCCCGCTGGGACTGGCGAGGGTGTGGCGCGCGCATCGCGACGCCGCGTGCCTGTTGGTGGGCACCGCGATCGTGACGCTTGTGATGTCGGCGGCGTGGTTCTCGTGGACCGGCGGTTGGTCCTGGGGTCCGCGCCTGTTGTTGCCCGCGGTGCTGCCGTTGCTCGCGGTGCTCGCGCCCCTGTTCGACCGCGGCGGCGCGCGCCGAGCGGCTCTCGGGATCGCGCTCGCGGCCGGGCTCGCCGTGTCGGTTCCCTCGATGGCGGTGTCGGCTCGAACGCAGCAGTTGGACGGGGGTGGGTTCCAGGGGCCGAGCATCCCGCGCCAATACGCGCTCGTTCCCCCCGTCGCCGCCTACACCCTCGATCACTTCTCGGAGCGCGCGGATGGAGATGCTCGCATGTTCCTCGACCTTTGGCAGGTCAACGTCGGCGGCGTGTTGGGCGGCGCCGGGATGGCCGCCGCGCTCGCGGGGAGCGCGGCCTTGGCCGGTGCGTGCGTGATATGCGCGCGGGGGCTGCGGCGGGAACTGACGCCGATCTCGGTCAGCGACGGGTCGTCAGAGAACCACGAAGGTTAGCGGGCGAGACGTTCCCGACTCGTTGCCCGCAAGATCCACGCTGATAACCCGGACCGTCCAGATCCCAGTACCCAGATCAGCGCCCGCGGTGAAGCCGGCTTCGGTGGGACACAGTTCGGTGCACCCCAGTGAAACCACCACACGCTCATCGAAGACCTCGTCGGTCGAGAAGTTGGCGAGCGGGTTGAAGAAGCGGAGCTGGATCTCGCGGATGCCCGAGGTATGCGAGGTATCGGGCTCGTCTTCGGGGCCGAGGACCGCGTCGCGGGTCGTGCCCGAGAACGTCGGTGGGGCCCCGGGCGGGAACACGATGTGGAGCCGGAAGTCGGCCCCGAGCTCCCGCGCGATGTCGGTTACGAACCCCGGGGCAGAGATCGCCGGCGTCGGCTGGGCCACGACCGGCGCTTCCGGGAACAGGGTGTCGAGATCGAACGTCCGCGTCGTGGTTGTCGTCCCGCCGCTGCCGACCGCGGTGAAGGTGATCGTGAACGGTTGGTCGTTCGGGTCGAGCTCGGTTCCTGTCGGAAGCGAGAACAGCAGCGCTCGGTCTTCGACTGCGGTGGCTCCGGTGATCGTGGCGTTCGACGAGTCCTTCAAGGCCACCGAGGACGAGTCGTCGATGTTTGCCGTGTAGCGCGCCGCGAACGCGGTCGCGCTTCCCGACCAGCCGCTGTCCACCGAGGTTTCCGCCAGCGGCGGGCCGGCCGCGCGCGCGGGGCCTACGGCGGCAAGGATCACGCCCATCACAAGGATGGTTGCGGTGTGGATCCCCCTTCTCCCCATGGTGCCCTCCCGGATGTTCCGTTCTGCCTGAGTTATCACCTTCCTTCATGATTGCACCATTCCGGCTCGAGGGAAAGAGGGATCTTGTTCCAGGCAGCACAGAAGGAGGGCCCGGAGGCCCTCCTTCTGCTTGCGCGGCGCTTTGTGACTACTCGACCAACAGCGTGATAGGACGCGATGGCGAGGAGATGTTGCCGGCGGTGTCGTACGCGACCGCGCGGACGCTCCACACGCCCGAGCTCAGGTCCTCGACCTCTGCAAGGTCGACCGACCACTCCACATCGGCGGCCGTCGGGACCGTCGAGAAGACGTTGAAGGCGAAGTTGTCGGGACGACCGGTCAGAACCGCGATCGGAAGACCGACCGCCTGCCCGATTACGTCGTAGAACCGCAGCTCGATCTTCGAGATCCCCGACGTGGCGGACGAGTCTCCCTGCAGGACGAAGTCCTTCGCGATGCCGGTGATGGCGCTCGCCGGTGCTGTCGGGTCGGCGACCACGACGTCGGCGCGGACCGGCGGAAGACCGCCTTCACCGAACACCTGGATCTCTTCGTCGACCAGGGTGTCCGGCCCCGTGATGAACGGGGTGTACGGAGCGTTCGAGTCGACCTGGAAGGCCGTCGGACCGTCGACCAACGTGCTGGCGTCGACCTGCGTGCCGGTGGCCGTGAACGTGATCGTGTAGATCGTGCCGTCGGTGGCCAGCGCGGGGCCGGTCATCGTCAGCGCGGTTCCATTGACGATCGCGGATGTCCAGCCGGCGACATCGACGCCGTTCTGCTGGATCGTTGCCGCCGAAGTTGGGGCCAGGTTCATGTTGAACCGGGCTCCGATCTGGGTGGCGCTGAGGTTCCAGCCATCGCGAACCGTTGACTCCTGCAAGACAGGTGCTGGGGCCGCCGCGGTGGCGGGCATGACCGCCGCCATTATCGTGACGAGGCCTCCGGCGAGGATGGCGCGGACACCGACGCCGCGCCGCGTGCTACCTGGTGCCATCTCTTCCCTCCTCTAGGTCGGTGGCCTGATGCCACGTTTGACCTTGCTCGGCCCGGTTTCGGCGAGTTGTCAGAGGATGCCTGCTGTGTTCTTTCGCTAAGGTTCAGCTTTGCCGGAACGTCCCCAGGAGTTTCCTCGGACGTTCCTGTATCCAAGCGGGAAAACGGACATCGGCGCGATACGAAAGGGTGGGATGGCAGACCGAGCGCTGCTGGTGGATTTCGGAGGCGTGCTGACGACCTCTGTGTTCGAGTCGTTCCTGGCGTTCTGCGACGACGAGGGCATCGACCGAGAGCTGTTCAAGTCCGTCGTGCTCGCGGCCGCGCGCGAACCCGGCTCACCCTTCGCCCGCGTCGAAACCGGCGCGATATCGCAGGAGGACTTCGACACCCAGCTCGCGGCGATCCTGGGCGAGGCGTGCGGCCGCCCGATCGAGCCGGCGGGACTCAAGGCGCGGCTGTTCGCGCGCGCGCTGCCCGAGGCCGCGATGCACGACGTGGTGCGCGCGGTGCGCGCGTCGGGGATCCCGACGGTGCTCGTGTCGAACTCGTGGGGCGGGGATGACTATCCGATGGCGGAGTTGGGCCGACTCTTCGACCACGTCGTGATCTCGGGCCACGTCGGGATGCGCAAACCCGAACCGGACATCTACCTGTACGCGGCCCGCGTGGCCCAGGCATCGCCGGGCTCGTGCGTGTTCGTCGACGACCTGCGCGTCAACGTCGAAGGGGCCGAGCGCGTCGGGATGACGGGGATCCTGCACCGTGAGGTTGCCCGAACCATCGCGCTCCTCGGGGAACATCTTGCCCTCGAACTGCCCGGGGTCGCGGGGTAGACTGTCGTTCGCGTCGGGTGAGGAACCCGGCGCTTGGTTTTCGGGAGCGGATGATGACAGAGCACATCGACAAGCCTCGGTTGAGCCAAGGCGCGTACGACCGGCTCGCATCCGAGCTGGAAGAGCTGAAGACGGCCGGCCGCAAGGACATGGCGGAGCGTCTCCAGCGCGCGCGCGAGTTGGGTGACCTGAGCGAGAACGCGGAGTACCACGAGACCAAGAACCAGCAGGGGATGATGGAAGCCCGTATCCGCAAGCTCGAGCACATCTTGCGGGAAGCCGAGATCGTCGAGGCCCCGGTCGCGACGGACGCCGCGATCGCCGGCACGCTCGTAACCCTGCGGCCGCTCGACGGCGGCGAGCCCGAACGGTACCTGCTCGCAAGCTCGAAGGAAGAGCGCGCCGAAGGACTGATGACCGTCACGATCGGCTCGCCGCTGGGTCAGGCGGTCGACGGCAAGAGGATCGGCGAGAAGGTCGAATACGCCGCCCCCGGCGGAACCTTCTCCTACGAGATCGTCGAGGTCGCCGCATGGGAGGGATGAGATGACGCAGCACGCAACCTTCGTGACATCGCACGGAGAGATCAGGGTTCGGCTGCTGCCGGATCACGCGCCGAAGACCGTCGAGAACTTCGTCGGACTGGCGACCGGCTCGAAGCCGTGGCGTCACCCGGGCGACGGAGCGGAACGATCCGAGCCGCTGTACTCGGGGACGATCTTCCACCGCGTGATCCCGGACTTCATGATCCAGGGCGGCGACCCGATGGGAACCGGCACCGGTGGTCCCGGCTACCGGTTCGAGGACGAAGTATCGGAGGGTCCGTCGTTCGACAAGCCCGGATACCTGGCGATGGCGAACTCGGGTCCGGATACCAACGGGTCCCAGTTCTTCATCACCGAGGCGGCGACCGACTGGCTCAGCGGCAAGCACACGATCTTCGGCGAAGTCGTCGAGGGGATGGACGTGGTCAGTGCGATCGCGCGCGCGCCGCGTGACAGCAGGGACCAGCCCAAGACCGACATCGTGCTCGAGCGCGTCGAGATCAGCGACGAGTAGCCGGGACGCGGTACGCCGGCAGCACATGCTCGGCGATCAACGACACCTGCTTGGTGTCGGGGATCGCGGGGATGAGGATCACCAGGTCGAGGCCGGCCTCCTCGTACTCCCTCATCGCCTGAGCGATCACCTCGATCGGGCCGTGGTGCACGAGTTGATCGATGGGTCGGGGGGGTGAGCCGCGGTAGTAGCGGTTGATCGTCTTGGCGGCGGCGCTCAGCGCGCCGACAGGATCGTCGCCCACGGCGCAATACGCGATACCGGCAACTGTGAACTTCGCTGCCTTCTTCTCGTCGAGCATCGCGCGGATCTGTGGGACCCGCTGTGCGGCCTGCGCCATGCCGGCAACGCCGAAGATGTATCCGTCGCCGAGCTCGGCCGCGCGCCGGATCCCCGCTTCACTCTGCGCGCCGATCCAGATCGGCGGGAGCGGCTTCTGCAGGGGAGCGGGCCCGTTCACGCCCTCGGTGGCGGTCGCCTTCCTCGCCGCCCGCCACACGCGTCGGATCTTGCGCAGCTGACGCTCGAGCTTCTTGCCTCGGTTGGCGAACCGAGATGCGAAGACCTTGTAGTCGTTCTCGCGGCTGCCGATGCCGACACCCAGGGTGAGACGTCCGCCTGAGAGCCGGTCGATCACCGCGGCTTGCTTCGCCACGAGCACCTCGTTGCGGTTCGGTAGCTGCAAGATCGTGGTCGCGAGCCTCACGCGTTCGGTCACCGCGGCAGCGGCAGCGAGGGACGTGAGCGGGTCCCACGAGTCGTAGTCCGGCTGATCGATCGTTCCGAACGTGTGGAAGCCGGCGTCGTCGGCGATGCGGGCCCAATCAAGGAACAGGCCGCGATTCAGCTCCGGGACGAGCGTGTTCGGCAATGAGATCCCCAGCTGCATTCGCGATCACCTCTTCATCATCAACGGGACCGTATCCGCTCGATCAGCTCGGCCGCGAGGTCGTACCGGTGGAACGGCGGGATGAGGTAGAAGCCCGATGCCTGCTCTGCGAGCTGTGAGGCGAGCTCGTCGGCGATCGCGATCCCCTCGGCACGCTCGTCGGAGGCGCGCCCCACTCGCTCGCGGACCTCCTCGGGGATCTCGATCCCCGGTACCTCGTTGTGGAGGAATTCCGCATGACGTCGGCTCACGATCGGCAACAATCCCACGAGCAACGGAAGGGTCAGTTGACCATGGCTCTCTTCGTAGGCGGCCCGAAGCTTGTCGAGCCGAGCCGGCTCGAACACCGCCTGGGTGAGCGCGAAATCCGCGCCGGCTTCGATCTTGCGCGCCAGGATCCGCGCCTCGCGTCGCAGGTCCGCCGCGTTCGGGTTCAGCGCGCAGCCCACGACGAACCTGGTCGCCTCTCCGATCGACGAGCCGCCTCGGTCCTGTCCGGCGTTCAGCGATCCGGTGATCAGCGCGATCAGCCCCGATGCCGTGACGTCGGAGAGGTCGGCGGCCTCGGGGAAGTCCCCGATCGAGGTCGAGTCTCCCATCACCGCGAAGATGTTGCGGATGCCGAGCGCGTACGCGGCGAGCAGATCGGATTGCACGCGCAGGATGTTCCGCCCGCGCGTCGGGAAATTCAGCACGGTCTCGACACCGGCTTCGGTCTGGATCAGGTGACATGCCGCCCATGGGCTCATCCGCATGCGTGCCATGGGCGAGTCGCTCACGTTGATCGCATCGGCGCCGGCCTCTCCCAGGGTCTGCGCGCCGGCGACCAGGCGGGCGACCGAGATGCCTCGCGGCGGCTCCATCTCGACGGTGATCACGGTCCGTCCGGATGCGAGCGCGCGCGCGAATGCGGTCTGCTCGGGCGCCGGCGCGGCGACGTCGGCGGGCTCGATCGCGGCTTCGTCGACCTCGACCCGGATGGCCTCGGCGGCCGGCTCGGCCAACGCATGCGCGATGGCTCGGATGTGACGCGGCTCGGTTCCACAGCATCCACCGATCAGGCATGCGCCGGCGGCACGGAACGCGCGCGCGTACTCGGCGAGGTACTCGGGCGTCGCCGAGAACATGATCCGATCTCCGAGCCGCTGCGGCCCGCCGGCATTCGGTTGCGCGATGAACGGGACCCCCGGCGCGTTCGCCTTCATGACTCTGATCAACCGCAAGACCTGTTCCGGTCCCTCGGCGCAATTCACGCCGATCGCATCGACGTCCGCCGTCGCGAGCCGGTTGGCCGCATCCGCGGCGGTCTCGCCGAGGAGCGTGCGGTCGTCGCGCGTGAACGTGAGGCTCGCTACAACCGGGAGGTCGGTGGTTGCGCGCGCGGCGAGCACTGCCTGCTCGAGCTCGGCCACGTCCGAGAACGTCTCGAGGATCACGAGGTCGACGCCGCCTTCGGCGAGCGCGGCGACCTGCTCGGCGAAGGCCGCGCGCGCGTCCTCGGCGCTCACGCGCCCGTACGGCGCGAGCCGGACGCCTAACGGACCGACCGAGCCGGCCACGGTGCGCGCGCCCGCTTCGCGCGCGCGCGCGGCGCCTGCGAGGTTGATCTCGCGCACCATGCCGGCGATGTCGTGCGCGGCGAGCTTGTAGCGGTTAGCGCCGAAGGTGTTCGTCTCGACCACCTGCGCGCCGGCCTCGACGAAGGCGCGATGCACCTCGCGGACGAGGTCGCGGTGGGTGAGGTTCAAGGCATCGAAGCAGGAGTCGGGGCGCGCGCCGTGGGCGACCAGGCTCGTGCCGGTGCCGCCGTCCCCGACCAGGGGGCCGACCTCGATCAGCGCGCGGAACGCGTGTCGGTCCACGATCCTTACCTTACGACAGCGCGCGCGGGCGGGGCGGCGAGATACCGCGGGAACGGTCGAGGCGGGCACGATGTGCCCGCCTCGCCCCCCAAGCGTGGACTAGAAGACGATCGAGTCGTACCCGTTGTCGATGCCGTGGGTCGCCTTGCAGTCGTCGGTGAGACCGGCGATGTCACCACCCTCGCCGAGCGCGAAGTGGTCGCCTCCGGTCTGAAGGCCGGGGTGACCGTTGGTCTCGAGGTAGATCCAGAACTCCTGGGCGAAGGGCGCGGGAACCGGGAGACCTTCGTCGTTGTGCCAGTCGGTGTAGACGACCTGACCGCCAACGTCGTCGGTCGAGACCTCTCCATTGCAGGCCCGCGCCTGAAAGTGGGCGCCGGCGAAACTGGAGATGGAGGCGACGAGCGCGAACGCCGCGAGCGCGAGCGAGGCAGGGCGGATGGCCATCCGTGGTCTTCCTTTTGGGTGTCGGACCGTGATCCCTTCGCCTCCAGACCACGTACTCCTGCTCGGCAGAACCGGCACGAGGGGTCGAAAGGACCTATAGCAGAAGTGCGTCGGGGGTCTTGCCGGGTCCGCTCTTGTGTGTGGTGAAGCACGAGTCGGCGTCGATGTCGGCGAGCACCACGTTGTCCCCGCCGCTCTGCAGCCCCGGATGGGTGTTGCTTTCGAGGTAGATCCAGTGGTTGATGCCGGCTGCCCCGCGGGTGCGGTCGTCGATGTATAGCACCTGGGTGCCGTCGTCCACGATCGTGGTGACGAGCCCCGAACAGGGGGCGCTGGTCCGATGCGCGAGGGCGACGACCGGGCTCGTGGCCAGGGCCGCGACGGATAGCGCCACCAGACGGCGCAGACGGATCGCTGTCATGAGCAAGACCTCCTCTGTGGTCGGTTCGCTGCCGACGCCCGCCATCCCTGCCCGGGCTGGCACGGACGTATGGGTCATAGGTAGTCTTTCCCCGGCCCGCCCGGGCGGGCCTTCCCGACTCGAGGAGCACATCGAACGATGACCACGCACCGCCGTCTGAGCGCGCTCGGCCTCGTCTTGGCCCTCGTGCCCACGCTGGCATCCTGCGACTACCTGAAGGACCCCGAGCCCTGGGTGGCGACGGTGTTCTACCAAGAGGGTCCCGACGGGCGGCTGGTGTTCTCTCCGACGACCATCGAGGCGGACTTCCGCAACGGGATCATCACCGTCGTCAACGAGACCGAGATCGAACGCGGTTTCGCGGTTCGCGAGGCTGCCGTTTTCGACAAGATCCCGGCAGGGCAGTCGAAGAACATCGAAGTGACCGAACTCAAGGACGACACGACCTACGTGTTCGAGGATCACGACTGCGAAGACGCCGGCTGCCCGAACGGGCAGATCATCGTCGACTTCGTCTCGGAGGAGTTCCGGTAGCCGTCAGACCGTCGGTTGGCCGGGCGTGAGCTCCAGGGACAACGCTTCGACCAGCAGGCGGTTGACGTCCACCCCGGAGTCGACCCCTGCGATCGCCTGCTTCTCGTCCACGATCAGGATCTCGAGGAACTGTTCCTCGAACCACACGTGAACCACCTGCTGGTTCAGCACGCCCTTGTAGACCGCGACGCCGCCGATCGCTTCCGGCGGCCGGGTCGTCCCGATGATCTTGCCGGCCAGCTGCCGACGGAAGTCGATGTCGTCCACGCGCGCATCGGGGGTCAGACGCATGACCTGGAACACGCCCCGCAACCTCTTCCCCTGGCGCAGCTCGAACACGGTCGCGTCTCGAACGTATGTCTCGCGCTGGCCGACCTCCCGCGCGAGCTTCGTGGTCGCCTTCTCCGAGAGCGTGACGGCGAGCCCACCCAGCGTGGGAGTAACGCCGAGCGTGAGGTTGTCCGCGTCCTGGGGAGTGTTGGGGTCGATCGTCCCGCCCCCGCAGGCTGCAGCGAGCACCGCCAACAGAGCCGCGGCGGTGACCACACGAAGACGGCTCATGATCATCCCCGACCGACCACTCGCATGGGACCGTAGCCCGTGTAGTACTGCACGTTCGCATCGCTGTACTTGTAGTCGCCCGGTGCGGCGTCTACGACCCACTTCCATTGCTTCCCCGGCTCGACCTGGCCGGAGTCGAACGCCTTGCCGAAGCTGGCCTCACTCGGCACGCCGGAGGTGAAGGAGTGCCACGAGGGGCGGGAGTCCATGTTCTTGAAGATCAGGATGTCGCCTTCGTACAGGACCGGTCCGCCGGTGTCGGCCTGACGCCACGGCCCGTCGGGAGCCTTGAACTCGTAGAAGTTGTTCGTGCCCCGGATCGCGACGATATACGTGTTGGGCTTGTACGTGGGCTCGTCGGGTTGGGTCTGTTGTGGGCTCGGCTCGGTGCTCGTCCTCGGCCCGTCGCGCCGTGGCCTCGGCTTGTCCGGAGACGCTGTCGGGTCGATCTTGTCGGAGATCTCGTCGAACTCGTCCGAGCCGATGGATTCGCCGGGGGCGCATGCCGACAGGGCTAGGGCGAGTATCGCAACGATCGCAAGTATCCGCTTCATTTCTTCTTCACCCTTCCGGAACGCTGGATGACCTCTTCGGTCGTGCCCAGGTACGCCTGGACGACGCGCTCGTCGTTGAGGACGTCGTCCGGAGCCCCGCGGGTGACGACGCGGCCCAGGTCCATCGCCAGCAACTCATCCGATACCGCCGAGATCAGCGGCATATCGTGCTCGATGATCAGCATGGCACAGCCGGTCTCGCGCCGCACCTGCTGCAGCAGCGGCGCCAGGTTCTCGGCCTCGCGCTGGGCGAGGCCCGACGAGGGCTCGTCCAGCAGGAGCGCGCGCGGCTCGGCTGCGAGCACGCACGCCAGGTCCACGACCCGGCGGGTGCCCGTGGAGACCTCACCGATGAACTTGTCGCGGTAGGCCTCGAGGCTGAGCAGCTCGATCAACGTGTCGACCTTGCGCGCGATCCGCTTCTCGGCCTGGCGGGCCTGCGGGGCGCCGATGCCCTGCAGGAACATGCTCTTGACCTCGTGCTGGCGTTCGAACGCGACCGCGATGGTCTCGTGGACCGTCAGGGACGGGAAGAGCTTCGCGTCCTGGAAGCGCCGGATCAGGCCGAGGTGCGCGCGCGCGTCCGGTGTCAGCCCGGTGATGTCTACGCCGTTGTAGACGATCTGTCCTTGATCCGGCATGTTGAAGCCCGAGATCACCTCGAGCAGCGTGGTCTTCCCAGCGCCGTTCGGGCCGATCAGGCCGAGCACCTCGTGCTCGCGCAGCGCCATGGAGACCTCGTCGAGCGCTTTCACGCCGCCGTAGGACTTGGTCAGTCCGAACACCTCGAGCACGTTGGCGCGTTCCCGTTCGTCGAGCTTGGAGGGCTCGATCGGCCCGACGTTCAGCCGCAGCGAGGACGAGCCCTTCAGGAAGACCGCGCGCATGATGTCGGGCCTGCCCAGGAGCTCCTGGGTGGGGCCGTCGAAGCGGATCTCGCCCTTCTCCATGAATACTGCGCGCTCCGCGAGCGTGAGGGCGATGTTCACCGACTGTTCGACGATGATGATCGTGGTTCCGCGCGCGTGGATCGCGCGAACGATGCCCAGAAGCTGCTCGACGACTGCCGGCGCGAGCCCCAGCGACAGCTCGTCGATCATCAGCAGCTTCGGTCGAGCCAGGAACGCCTGGGCCAGCGTGAGCATCTGTTGCTCGCCGCCCGACATCGAACCGGCGGCCTGGCCGAGCTTGTCGCGAAGGATCGGGAAGTAGGTGAAGACCTGCTCGACGTCTTCCTGATGCTTGGCGTCTTGGCCGTAGAGCCAGCCCGCCAGCTGCAGGTTCTCGCGCACGGACAGGCCGGGGAAGATCCCACGGCCGCCCGGCGTCTGGGCGATCCCGTACCCGGCGATCTCATACGGGGGAACGTGGGTGATGTCGCGCCCGTCGAACACGATCGCGCCCCCGGAGGCTTCCTGGATGCCCGAGACCGCGCGCAATAACGTCGATTTCCCGGCACCGTTGGTGCCGAGGAGCGCGATCATCTCGCCCTCCTGGATGTCGAGGCTGACGTCGAAGAGCACCTGCACGGCTTCGTAGTGCACGTCCACGTTACGCAGCACCAGCAGCTTGGCGCGCCCCTCGCGACGAGCCCGCCGCCACTCTTCCGCAGCCATCGCCGCCGAGGTTGCCGACCGGATGTCGAACTCGACGTACGGGCCGGCTGTTATCACGATGATCGACCCGATGATGCTGAACGGGACGAAGAACAGCAGGGCCGCCCGCAGGCCGAGGCTGTCGGCGATGCCGCCCAGGATGGGGAAGGCGAAGAAGACCGGGATCGTCCACAACTCCACCATGGCGAGACCGAGGTTCCGCACCCGCGGCGGGATCACCAATGAGATGACCGCGTATCGAGCCGGGAACAAGATGGCGTTTCCGAACGCGACGGGGAGGGAGATCAACACCACGACGAGCGCGTTGGGTGCGAGTGCCACCCCGATCGTGCCCAACGCGGAGATGATGCCGGCGGCGCCGCTGATCATCACGACTCGACCAGGGTTGCGCCCGAGGAAGCGGTCGACGAGCGGGCCGCCCATCACTAGACCGAACAGGGACGCAACGCCGAGGATGCTGCCGATCAGGCCTCGGTTGAGAACCGAGACCCCATGGGTTCGTGCCAGGTAGAACTGCGTGAACAATCCGAACCCGAGGGCCGCCACACCAGCGAAGGGCGTGTGATAGGCGTAACGGCGCAGGGTGCGGACCCCCCACGAAGCCCGGAACGCCTCGCCCCACGACGGTGGCTCCTGCTGCTTGCGAGCCACTTCCTCGTCTGCCCCGAACGCCTTGCGCTCGTGGTATCCGCGGATGGGTTCGGGCATCCGCAAGAAGTACAGGGCCACGATGGCACCGAGGACGCCAAACACGATGTAGGGGTAACGCCATCCCCAGACCGCCGCGACGATCCCGCCGAACAACGGCCCCAGGATCTCGACCAGCTGGACGCCGGCGTTGCGGAACGCGAACGACTGGCCGCGGTACTGCGGAGGAACGTAGTCGGCGATCAGGCTGAAACCGACAGCGTCGGGCCCGAGGCCGCCTATGTCACCCACCATGCGACCGGTGACCAGCAACGGCTTGCCCGACGCGAAGCCGAACAGGATGTGGCCGATGGATCCGAAGAATTGGCCGAAGGCGAAGATGGGCACCCGCTTCTTCCGGTCTCCGTAGTAGGCAACCGGCAACTTCAGCAGCGTGCCGGCCAGACCGGCCCACGATCCCAGCGTGATCAGGAACAGGAGGTTCAGCTCGAGATCCTTCTGGATCTCCGGCAGCGCGACACCGCCCGTGGCGGTCCCGAAGATGCCGATCATCGACAGGAGCATGATCAGCACGAGAGGCGTGCGACCGTAGGAGCTCTTCAGGTTGCTCGGGCGCAGCCCTTCGCGGAACAGACGGTAGGCCCCGACGACGACGTTGGCCCGCTTCGCGTCCAGGTCCCGGCGGGTCGCCCCCGGCGTTCCAGGGATGGCTTCTGGCAGGTCCACAGTCGGGGCGTCCGCCGGAGGGATCTCGATGCGGCGCCTCTCGTCTAGGGCGGCGTCGCTGGGGGCGGTCGCGCCCGACGGGGGCGCCTCCACGTCCTGCGCGCCCTGGATGGGCTTCGGTTCGCGGCGCCGCTTCATGCCTGGGCCTTCCCGTAGAGGTATGACGGCAGCGCGTACCGCTGGTCGTGACGCAGCGCGGCGAGGCCCTGGGACTGCACCGGTTGGGCGAGTGGCGCCAGGCGCTTCTCCCATGCCTCGGGGCTGTAGTCGGCGAACAGGCTCGGCACGATGATGTGCTGGCGCATCGCCACCACCCGAAGGATCGCGTCGCGGAACCCGAAGACCACCTGCGTCAGGCCTCCGGGGATGAACATCAGGAACAACAGTCCGAGGATGCCCTGAGTGAGCTGAGCGAACGATGGGAACAGGATCCCGGCCGCCACGAAGTACAACGCGCCCAGGAACGCGCCGAACACGCTCGACACGCCGCCGATCACGACCAGCACGAACAGGTTCAGGCTCGTCCCGAAGCTGAACAGGCCCACGTCTCCCATTCCGCGCGCGCCGTAGAGGACCAGCGCGCCGCCGACGCCGGCGATGAAACCCGAGAGCCCGAAGGCGATCAGGCGCGTGCGGACGATATCGACGCCGAAAGCCTGGACGCCGTCTTCGTTGTCGCGCATCGCGATCAGGACCCGTCCGGCGCGGCTCTTGCGCAGCGCGCGCATCGACAGCGCGAACAACAGGAAGAACACCAGCCCTAGGTAGTACCACGAGCGCTGATCGTTGAAGTCGAGGAAGAACAGCCGGGGGCGGGTGATGTCCTGGCGGGGGACGAAATCACCAAGGAAGTTGTTGTCGAAGATGAAGAGCGGCAGCACGATCGCGATCGCGAAGGTGGTGACCGCGAGGAACAGCCCGCGGATGCGCAGAGCGGGGATGCCGACCAGCAGGGCGAAGACGGTTCCCGCGATCCCCGCGACGGGAAGGGTCGCCAGGAAGGGGAAGCCGGCGTTGAGCGCCAGATTGCCTGCTACGAACGCGCCGATCGTCACGATGGCGAACTGGCCGAGGCTGATCTGACCGGACCACCCGGTCAGCATCACCAGCGACATCGCCACGATGCCGGTCAGCCACACGCTCTGGAAGCTCTCGACGGTCGCGATACCCACGATCCACGGGAACACCAACGCCAGCACCCCAACCGCGAGGATGATCGCTTGGCGCGCGCGCGCGATCGAGGGGAGCGCGAGCATCTCACGCGGCGTCGGACGCGGTTCCTTGACCGCTTTCCAGCTGGTCGCTTCCTCGCGGCGGGTGACGAACTTCTTGCGCTGCATCAGCATGCCCGCTACCAGCACGACGAACAGCCCGATCTTCACGGCATTGGGTTGGTTCAACCGGGAGACGATCGCACTCTGCAGCAGCTCCAAGCCCGTCGCGGCGAAGAACGCGACCGGCATCGAGCTCATGCGCGCGACCACGGCCGCAGCCAGCGGCAGCAGCAGCAATGATTGGTCGAACGGTGTGGCGGAGTTGTACTGCTGCACCGGCATCACAGCGAGCTGTGACACGCTGGCGATAGTCCCCACGATCGCCCACACCAGCACGAGCAGCGCCTTCACGTTGATGCCCAGCAAGGAGGCTCGATCGGCGTTCTCCGCGGAGGCCCGGATCGCGGTTCCAACTCGGGTCCGACGGAAGAAGATGACCAGGCCGATGGTTATCGCGACGAGCGCGATGATGCCGACCAGGTGGGCGGTGCGGAACGGGACCACGCCGATCGTGACGGATGCGTCGCGGTAGGGCCCCTCGATGACCTGCTGTACCGTGGTTTCCCCCGGCTTGCGAAAGGCCGAGGCGATGCGGGTGGTCGTCTCGGCGAGCAATCCGCCGAACAGGATCGTGACGACGGTCATCACCAGGCGCGGGTGCCGGAAGAACAGCAGCGCCGCGATGAGGCCGACCACGACCGCGATCAGGAGCCCGCCGAGCGCGGCAACGGCCAGCGCAGCGCCGTACGGCAGGATGTCCCTGGTGTACAGCTCGTAGAACAGCGTGGCTGCGAGGGCGCCCAGCGCGATCTGCGAGAAGTTGATGATGCGCGACGTCCGATACATCAACACCAGGGCGGCAGCCGTCAAGCCGGCGGCGAGAGCCGTGAACAGCGCCAGCAGGAAGTTCTCGAGCGGGAGCCCGAGCGGGAATGTCACCGAGCGAGACTCGAAGAAGTCCGGGACGAGGATGACCGCCAGGATCACGGCTCCGACGATGGAGCCCATCATCAGACGTCTCGCCGAGTCCTGGTCGTTCACAGGTAGTTCCCCGGATCGATCTTCATGAGGTTGGTTGCGAAGTTGCCAGGGATGAGATCACCCGAGATCGTGTATTCCTCCTTCACCGGCCAGCCGCCGTACTGGGTCGCGAGCCAGAACGAGCCCACGATGTCGAGGTTGTACTCGCCGGCGATCTGCAAGGCCCAGTTGACCTTCCACGCCTGAGCCAGCTCCTCGCAGACGAGGATGATCTCGCGGCTGCCCACGTCCACCGTCGACGTGATGGTGTTCGCCGACGGCAGCTGCAACCCTCCGGTGACCGGGTCCTCGGTCTTGGGCGCGTTGTCCACCGCGGCCGAACGGACGCGCTCACCCGGCTGGATCGGGAAGTTCAGGACCTTCAGCGGCGCTGCCGGCGTGAACTCCAGCCTGCGCGGCGGCAGGCCTCCGGGCGTCGCCGGCTCCTCGGGGATCTCGATCTTCTGCAGGAACAGCCCGGGGTTCGCGCTCGTGTCTGTCTCGGGCTGCGCCTCGAACCACCAGACCGTGCCGTTGAAGGGGTCGGCGACCGAGAAGGAGTAGCCCTCCCCGACGTCTTGGATATTGCCCAGTTCCTTGTGGGCGATGTCGAAGAAGAGCTGCCGGTTCTCGAAGTTCCCGATGAAGCTGTACAGGTACGTGCCTTCGGTCGGGAAGGTGTCCTGGACGTTCGTGCTGGTGATGCTGGCCGGCGCCGGGTCGCGGGCCACCGCCGACGCCAGCGTGGGGCCGCACAGATCGGGCTTGGGCTTGGGCTTTGGCTGTTCGGGCGCCGGGGGCAAGGTCGGCTCGGGCACGATGGCGGGCGGAAGCACCGGGGGAGGCCCCACCGAACCGTCATCCTGATCGGGGAGTTCGCCACCGAAGGTGAGGTCGATGGGCACCTGCTTGATCCCGACCTCGCTGGGCACGGCGAGGAACGAGCAGGACGTCGTGGCCACTGCCATCGTCACCGCCAGGAGCGCGCCCCTAAGCAGAGGTGATCGCTTCACGTGGGATCTCCTTCTTCTTCCGACGGACGAGCCGGACCGGGTTGAGGCGGCGGATGCCGCCGACCATGACGCGACGCACGTTGACCTTCTGGATCGGTGGTGAAACGAGCTCGGGCGCATACGGGTTCCGCAGTGACAGCCTCGAGACCAGGGCGATACCACGGATCGTGAACGGCTGAGCCTCGAAGACTCGCCGGCGTAGCGATCGTGAGAGCTCCTCCGCGGCGAACACTTCGTCGTCGGCGACGGAGTCGCGCAGATCGCCCCACAGGCATCGTGTGACGAGCCACGCGAGCTCGAGGTGCTCGTCGTCGCGGATCATCCTCTCGGTGTAGGCGAGCGGGGTCGCGTACGGGTCGCCGACCCCGAGGTCGGTGGCGAGGTCTCGGAACTCCGCGTAGGCAACGGCGATCCGGGCCTCACGCCCTTGCTGGAGCGCCCACTGACGCCGTCGTGACGTGCGACGCGCCTTGTAGACCAGGGGCCAGAACAGCCAGATCAGCGCGGCGGCCACCAGGAACGGCGATGCGAGGAGCAGGATCTTCTGGATCTGCTTGAACAGCAGGCTCTCGGGGGGCAGACGCGTCGGCAGGAACAGCGAAACCTGGATCTCCTCGCTCGGAAGGATCTCGACGTCCAACTGCTGCTCGCTGGTGCCCAGGGTCACGTCGGCCTTCTTCGGCAGGCCGGTCACCGGTATCCAGCCCGATCCCTGGAAGTACACCTCGAGCCACGACGATCCGTGCAACGGCCGGAACTCGCGCGTGGCGCCGATCTCCTTCCCGCGGTCGAAGCCGTAGCCGATCCTGGCCGGGATACCCGCCCAGCGCGCCATCAATACCTGTCCGGCGACGATCTCGTAAGGCGTTCCGCGCTGGGACCCGTCCAGCATGTCATCGACCTTCGAGGGCGGGACCGGAGCCGGCAAACCGGCACCTCGAGCCGTCACGGTGTCGAGCAGCGTCTTGCGCAGCACGTTCAGCTTGTCCCAGTCGTTGTCGGTCTCGGCGTCCGCCTTGGCGATCAGCTCGGCGACCCCGGGCGGCGCAACCAGTCCGGCTACGTCGGTCCATTCGGCGAGGAAGCCCTGATCGCTCACCTTCGTCGCGCGGCGCAAGGTGTCCTCGGTGGGCAGCAACGCGAAGACGATGTCGAAGGACAGACCGGCCTGCAGCTGTCCGATGCTCACGCGGATGGTCTGGGCGAGCGGATCCACAACCAGCGCCGGCGCATTGGTCGTCTGGATCGCCTTCGCGCGAGCCGGGATCGGCAGCACGACGCCCTCCATGCCCTGGACGGTGACGTGCGCGCGCACTTGCGGAGACACCGGGTTGTCGAAAAGTTCGTCGATGATGCCGTTCTTCGGGACGTCCACGAAGCTCGAGTCGCCGAATGGCGGCAGGCGCCAGTTCTCGCCGTCGTAGACGGACAGGATGCCCGTACGCCACGGGCCGGTGAAATCGCCCTGCGTCTCGAACAGGACCTTGTCCTGCACTGCCGACAGCGGCTGGACCTGCGGGATCTGAGCTTGCTGGGTCGGGTCGTACAGCGGGTCGGGGAACAGCAGGTTCGTCCGCGAGAGGAAGATGAGCGCGAGCACCAGGACGATCATGAGCGGCGCGGTCCGTGCCGCGCGCCGGAGCTCGTATGCGGTGGAGACGCCCTGTCCCTCACCGCGATCGGCCCGATAGATGATCGCGAGTCCGATCACGAACGTCGCGAACGCCACGATGCCCGCGGGCACCTGGGCTTCTGGCGGCTGCGCGATCGCGGCGAAGGCGAGGGGAAGGATCGGGACCAGCAAGCCGACCGCGGGCTTGCGGCCCATGACGCCGACCCACGCAGCTGCGTAGCCGATCATCCCGACCGTCCATGGCAGGATGGCGCGCCAGCCGACCTCGAACGGCGCAGGCGGCCGCTGCAGTCGCGCGTTCGATGTGGCGTCCCCGATGACCTCGCCGAGGTTGGACACCGCCCGGAAGCCGCCGCCGATCCCAAGCATGATCAGACCGACGAGGAGCACACCCAGCAGCGTGCCGATCTGCCATAGCGTTTCGCGTCGGCGGGCTCGAGCCGCGATGACCGCTGCGACCACACCGGCGATCCCACCGATCGCCGCGTACAGCCGCGGCGTGACGACACCGGTGAACATGCCACCGACCAGGAACGCGCACCCGAGCGTTGTCATCAGGGCGCCGAGGGCCGGCCTGTAGATCTCCTCCTTGGTGAGGAAGCGTTCCTCGTCGGGCGGCCGGGGGAGCCCGCTCGGGCTCGGGGCGGGGGGTTGTTCGGGCGCCACCTCGGGCGCCGCGGCCTCTTGGCTTTCGACGGTTCCCTGCTGTTCCTCGAGGACCGTTGCCATGGCCTATCGCCCGTGCCCTCTCATGCCGCCGCCGACCTCGGTATACAGCGCGGCGCCGAGCGACTGGCCGGGCCGGAGCTCGACCACCTGGCACCCCAGGGACGCGGCGATGTTCAGGGTCTCTTCGGCTTCCTCTTCCCAGATCAGCGCCACCACGAGCACCGATACGCCCTTGTTCAGCAGCAGTCGGACCTTGGCCGCCGAGTCCCGCGTCAAGCGGGGGGTGATCAAGATGTTGTGCGAGTCGCGGCGGTGATCGGTGACGAGCCGGAGGACCGCCTCCTCGAGCGGCGTGCGCTGGATCTCGAGGCGCGCGCATGCGTCGAGCAGCTGGATCGGCGCGCCGGGCCCGCGCAGCTTGCGCGTCAGGGGACCCTCGTTGGTCTCGACCGTCACCGAGTAGCCCTCGGTGAGGTGCTTCACGCCCAGCGAAGCGGCCGCGCGGACGCCCGCTTCGAATGACTCCGAGTCGAGCTCCTGCGAATGGTTGTTGCGATCCGTGTCGAGCGTGATCGTGATCTGGTCCGTGATGCCCTGCTCGGCTTCGCGCACCATCAAGACCCCGGTCTTCGCGAACGCGCGCCACACGATCCGACGAAGGTCGTCGCCGGGCGAGTACTCGCGCATGCCGTAGAACTCGAGGCCCGACGGCCACGGCTTCGACACGGGCGGCCGGATCGGCGGATCCTCGAATTGCCGTGTGAGCGGGCGGGACGAGACGCTCTCGATGTTCGGGTGGATCAACAGCTCGAACTCGGGCACGAGGACCATCTCGCGTTGGGTCAATCCGATCGGATCGCCCCACCGCGCGATCAGCGGTCCGAGCTTGTAGGCCCCGCGGCGCCTGCAGTAAAGGCGGTAGGAATGGGTGACGTCCTCACCGGAGTGCAGCGTCGCGATCGGAAGCTGCACGGGGGCGCCGAGCCGGTCGGGTATCTGCTCCTCGAGCACGATCGTCGACAGCCGGCGCTTGCAGTGCAGGGTCAGATCGACCCCGAGGATCTCGCCCTCGCGCGCCCGCGCGCGCACCTCGGAACGCTCGCCCGACAGCGGCAACGATCGCCGCCCGGTGAAGAACGTGACGATGATGAGCAACACGGCTCCGTAGGCGAACAGGAACAGCGTCTTCCCCGCGACGAGCCAGCCCACCAACCACAGGAAGACCGCCAGCGCGATGCCAAGGAGCCCGATCGGGGTGATGCCGATCTTGCGTTGCGTGCGCTGGAGCCACGGCCGGAACCGGCGTGTGTCGGTCAAGCGAACGAACGCGTCGCTCAGACGCTTGCCGAAGCTCCTCCGTTTGCCCATCCCTTGTCGCCCCGGTCCCTACGGAGTCTTCACTCGCTACCGTTCGAGGACTGAGCCGCCTCCGTTGCGGTGGCCGCCTCCGCTGCCTTGCGGACCCGCTCGCGACCGTCGCCGCCGCCCTTGACGTCGGCCATCAGCGGCGCCTTCACACGCCCGACGACCCGCTCGAGGATGCCTTCGACGCTCTCGCCTCGGAGGATCGCGTCCGGGGCGAGGATCAGGCGGTGGGCCATCACCGGGAACAGCAGCGCGCGAACGTCGTCGGGATAGACATCGCTCCGCCCGTCGGACGCTGCCAGCACGCGTGTGGTTCGCACCAGGTTGATCGGCGCGCGCGGCGAGGCGCCCAGGGTGAGCCCCGGCTCTTCACGCGTCGCTTGCGCCAGAGCCACGATGTAGTCGCCGACCGCGTCCGTGACGTTCACATTCATCTGCGCGTAAGCGATCATCTCGTTGACGAGGTCGGTGCCGATCACCGGGCCGAGCGAATCGACGGCGAGCTCTCGAGAGTTCGCGAACATGATCGCGCGCTCGGCCTCTGCGTTCGGATAGCCCATCTTCAGCTTGAACATGAAGCGGTCGAGCTGCGCCTCGGGAAGCGGGAACGTACCTGCGAGCTCGACCGGGTTCTGCGTAGCGAGAACGAGGAACGGGCGCGGCAGGTTGCGCACGACGCCGTCGCCGGTCACGCGGCGCTCGGCCATCGCCTCGAGGAGCGCCGACTGCGTCTTCGGCGTGGCGCGGTTGATCTCGTCCGATAGCAGGATGTTGGCGAAGATCGGTCCCTCGTGGAACACGAACTTCTTCTTCTCCTGGTCGTAGACGCTCGAGCCGGTGATGTCACCGGGAAGCATGTCCGGCGTGCACTGGATACGGCTGGCGGAGGCGTTCATCGATTGGGACAGTGCGCGCGCGAGGACGGTCTTGCCGACGCCTGGAACGTCCTCGAACAGGATGTGCCCTTCCGACAGCATCGCGACGAGCGCGAGCCGGATGACGTCGTCCTTGCCCTTCACGACCTTCGCGGCATTGTCCACCACTGCGTCGAAGGCCTTCTGGTACGTCTTCGGGGTGAGGTCGATGCTGCGGCGGCTGGTTTTCCGGCTTGCCGTCGTCGTTGCCATCAGGGTCCCTTCCTTCGGTCTCCGTGCTCGTTTCCGTGCTATCCGTATGGATGTCCTTCGGCGCTCGAGCCGACGGGAGCGCTACTGCCAGGAACCGGAACGCACAGAGACACGCGCAGCAACCGTGCGCGCAGGAGGCTGGGACGGACGTCGCCGATCAGCCGGTGCGTGGTGGCTCTTGGCTGAGATGCTCACGTGGCTTTTGGCCGGGTGTCCAGGGATGATGGACACAAGGAACTCCGCAGGGCACTTGTTCACATTAACGTATTCGTCGCTGGAACCGCTAACTCCTGCGGCATCCCCTGGGCCTGTTCCCCCCCTTCTTCGCAAAGGTGCCGGCGGATGGTACGGACCAACCGGTCTCTCCGGCAAATGTGCCCGAGGGGCTCGGCCGATCCCGGCTCGAGCCAAGTCGGGCACCCAGCGTGATCGGAGCCCGCGCATGGGGGGTGCATAGCCTGGTTGGACTACCTGAAATGAGTCGTCCAGGGGTTGGCCTCGGAGGGCTCCGGGCCGCATCCTATAGCTCATGGAAGCGACACCCTCTGAGCACGGCCGCATCTTGGTGGTCGACGACCAAGCAGACATCCGGTTGATGTGCCGGGTCAACCTCGCGCTCGAGGGGTACGAGGTGTTGGAAGCCCCGGACGGTGAGACGGGCCTTCGGATGATCCGCGAGTTGCGCCCGGACCTCGTGCTCCTGGACGTGATGATGCCGGGCATCGACGGGTGGGAGGTTCTGGAGACCACCAAGGCCGAGCCGGAGATCGCGGATATCCCCATCGTGTTGTTGACCGCGCGCGTTCAGCGTGAGGACGAGATCCGGGGCTGGAGTTCGGGCGCGGCCGATTATCTGGCGAAGCCCTTCAACCCTTCAACGCTGACCCAGGTCGTGAATCGCACGCTGCTGGACGAAGATGACGACGATCGGCGCCGGCGCGCGCTCCAGAAGTTGTCGATCATCTGACCGGCTGAAGCGCAGCGACCCTCCCCGAAAGGGATTTACTTCCCCGTAACAGGAGGGAAACGACCGGGAAACACCCTCCTCTTACCCTTGGCGCGACCGGGCGGACGCCCGGACTTGCGAGGGGGTGGCGATGGACACGGGCGATACCGCCTTCATCCTGTTCGCGTCGGCCCTGGTGATGTTCATGACACCGGGGCTCGCGCTGTTCTACGGGGGGCTCGTTCGGCAGAAGAACGTGCTCTCCACGATCATGCACTCGTTCGTGGCGCTCGGCGTCATCAGCGTGGTGTGGTTCGTGGCCGGATACGCGCTCGGCTTCGGGCCGGACCGCTGGGGAGGGCTCATCGGCGGCGGTGAGTTCTATTTCCTGAAGGACGTGTCGTTCACCGACGCCGGGCCATTCGCGGACTCGGTTCCCCACGGTGGCTACATGGTGTTCCAGATGATGTTCGCCATCATCACCCCGGCCCTGATCTCGGGCGCTTTCGCCGAGCGGATCAAGTTCGGGGGCTACGTGGCGTTCATCGTGCTGTGGTCGCTGCTGGTCTACTCGCCCATCGCGCACTGGGTATGGGGTGGCGGCTGGCTCGGCGCGCGGGGCGTCCTGGACTTCGCGGGCGGCACGGTCGTGCACATCAACGCCGGCATCGCGGCCCTGGCATTCGCGATCTACCTCGGGAAGCGACGGGGATGGCCCAAGGACGTTGCCCCGCCGCACAACGTCCCCATGACGGTGCTCGGGGCGGGGATCCTGTGGTTCGGTTGGTTCGGCTTCAACGCCGGCAGCCAGCTCGCGACCGACGGCGCCGCTCTGCCGTTCGTCACCACACACCTCGCCACCGCCGCGGCCATCATCGGCTGGGCGCTCATCGAGAAGATGAAGAACGGCCATGTGACCACGGTCGGCGTTGCCACGGGGGCGGTGGCCGGACTCGTTGCGATCACTCCCGCGGCGGGGTTCGTCCTGCCGTGGGCGGCAGTGATCATCGGATTCGTCGCCGGCATCGTGTGCTACCTGGCAATCAACCTGAAGTTCCGCCTCGGCTACGACGACTCACTCGACGTCGTGGGCGTGCACCTCGTCGGCGGCATCATCGGCGCTCTGCTCACCGGTGTCTTCGCCGAGGCCGGCCTCGACTTCTTGGACGGCTCGGGAGGCGGAGTCGCGGGCAACTGGGGGCAGGTACTCGACCAAGCGATGGGGATCGGCGCCACCATCGCATTCTCCTTGGCGATGTCGCTCCTGTTGCTGTTCATCGTCGACAAGACGATCGGGCTGCGCGCGGCCGAGGAAGACGAGTTGGCCGGGCTCGACCTGTCGATGCACAGTGAGCGCGCGTACTCGACGGCCGACGCCGGCTCGCACATCGGGACCACGCCGGTCTCGGGTGGGCAGAGCGGTCCCGTAGGCTGATGGCGCGCGGAGGGAGGATCTGATGAAGCTCGTGACCGCGATCGTCAAGCCGTTCAAGCTCGAGGAGGTCAAGGAGTCGCTGCGCGGAGCCGGCATCCAGGGGATGACGGTCACCGAGACTCGAGGGTTCGGCCGCCAGCGGGGTCACACCGAGGTGTACCGGGGGGCCGAATACCAAGTGGACTTCGTGCCCAAGGTGAAGATCGAAGTGCTCTGCGACGACGCCCAGATCCAAGAGGTGGTGGACGCGATCACCAAGGCTGCACGCACGGGTCAGATCGGGGATGGGAAGATCTACATCACCGATGCCGAGCAGGTGATCCGTATCCGCACCGGAGAAGCGGGTCGGGACGCGTTGTAGACAGACCCGGACCGAACGGACGAACCCCGGCCACGTGCCGGGGTTCGTCGTGTGCGTACCGCGTTTCCGAGCTACCGTATCCCGGAAGTTTCCAGCGAAAGGGACGGAACGCGCCGCATCTCTGCTCGTTTGAATAGATAGCGACCCGGACGCGGGCCGCAGCAGTGGTTCGTCGGATACGGAAAGTGATGGGGATATGCTCAGACGTGTTATCGCGTTGGGCCTGATCGCGGGGACGCTATTCGCGCTCCAACCGGCGCAGGCCAAGACCATCAAGAAGAAGACCGTGACGTTTGCGTGGGTTCCCCCGTGCGCCACGGTCTGCTCGTACAACATCAACTTGAACGCGCTGCCCTCCGACCCAGCCGATGCACCCTCGGCCGATCCGCTCGATCTGCTCGGTGAAACCGCCAACGGGTGCACCGATCCGGGTCCGGCCGGCTCGTACGTCGACATCATCGTCACTGCGCCCAAGGGCGCGCGGGCGCTGACTCTGGCAGCGGTTCCGACCGTGGACTGGGATACGTTCATCTGCGCCAAACCAAAGGCAGGCAAGACCGGCAGCAAGCTCCTGGCGGCCGGCGTGAACCCTGCTGCTGATGCTGAATCGGCAGAGCCTGGATGTATCCTGGGGATTCCTGCGTGCCCCGAGAAGGCCGTTGCCGCAGTGAAGCCGGGCATCAAGTACGTGTTGCGCGCGTTCAACTACTCGGATCCGCTGGACCTTGTAGGGACCTATACGTTCAGCGGATGACCCCGATGCGATCCCGAGCCCGAGCCCCGGAGATCCGGGGCTCGCGCCGTCCCAGGGCATCCAGGTTCTTCCATCGTGTTGAATGGGGACGTTTCGGTTGTAAGCCACCGTGGAACAAAAGAAGGGGTGATGTGAGATGGTGAGGAAGATCTTGCTCGTGGCGCTGATGGCTGCGGTCGTTGCGCCGATGATTCCGGGCCAGGCGAAGGTTCTCAAACGGAAGAACGTGACGTTCGAGGCATCGGTGCCGTGCACGGTCGTCTGTCCATACTGGCTCAACCCTGAGGCGTTCTCCGCCGGAGCAACAGCGTTCGTCGAGAAGGCTCCGAACTTCGACCCAAGTGAGGACGACGCGGAGGCCTTCGCGGACCGTGCCGCCGACGTCGGTCTGTCGGTGCTCGGGAAGACCGATTGGGGCTGCGACTACCCGGGTCCGGATGTGAGCTGGGATCAGGTGAAGGTGAAAGCGCCGCGGGGTGCCACCCTTTTGGTGTTCGAGATCTTCCCCGAGACGGACTGGGACTCGTTCATCTGCAACGCCAAGGGGAAGTTCATCGCCAGCGGTGCGAACACGGTCGGCGATTGCGATCTTGGATGCTCCGAGAAGGTGGCCATCAAGGTGAAGCCTGGGCGTCGATACATCCTGCGCGCGTTCAACTGGTCGGACTTCGCGAACCTTCGCGGCCGGTACACGTTCCACAAGATCTGACCCGACGACGGACTCCACGAGAACGGGCCCCCATCCGGGGCCCGTTCCATTTCGCCGTGCGACAATCACGGAGCCGTTCGAAGGGGGTCGATCATGCCGCTCGGATTCCGGACCATCATCGAACCGTTTCGCATCAAGAGCGTCGAGCCGATCCGGTTCACCACGCCCGAGTACCGGGAGCGCGCGTTGCACGGCGCCGGGTACAACCTCTTCGGGCTGCATTCTTCCGACGTGCTGATCGATCTGCTGACCGATTCGGGGACCGGCGCGATGTCGGCCGAACAATGGGGCGGCATGATGCGCGGTGACGAGTCCTACGCGGGTTCGCCCTCGTTCTTTCGCTTCGAGGACGCGGTGCGCGACCTCACCAGCTTCACGCACGTGATCCCAACGCATCAGGGGCGAGCAGCCGAGCGTATCCTGTTCGCCGAGGCGGTCACCGAAGGGGACGTCGTCCCGAACAACACCCACTTCGACACGACCAGGGCCAACGTCGAGCACGAGCGCGCCGAAGCTCGCGATCTGGTGATCTCGGTGGGGAAGGATCCCTCCGCGGAACATCCTTTCAAAGGGAGCATGGACGTGGATGCGCTGGAGGCCTCGATCGCAGAGGTGGGCCGCGACCGGGTGCCGTTGGTGATGGTGACCGTCACGAACAACTCCGGCGGCGGCCAGCCGGTGTCGATGGAGAACCTGCGTGCGGTGCGCGCCGTCTGTGACGACCACGGGATCCCCCTGTTCCTCGACGCATGTCGCTTCGCCGAGAACGCATGGTTCATCAAGCAGCGCGAGGAGGGATACGCGCGGAAGCCCGCGATCGATATCGCGCGCGAGATGTTCTCGCTGGCGGACGGCGCCACGTTCTCGGCGAAGAAGGACGGGCTCTCCAACATCGGCGGGTTCCTGGCGATGAACGACGACGACCTGGCCGCGCGCTGCCGCGCCAACCTGATCCTGACCGAGGGGTTCCCGACCTATGGCGGTCTCGCGGGCTATTCCCTCGAGGCCGTCGCGATCGGGTTGCGAGAGGTGCTCGACGAGGACTATCTGCGCTACCGGGTGCGCTCGGTCGAATACCTGTGGGAGCGGGTGACCGCAACCGGCATCCCGTGCGTGTCGCCGCCCGGTGGTCATGCCGTGTACCTCGATGCGAAGGCGTTCCTGCCGCACATCGAGCCCTTGCAGTATCCGGCGCACGCGCTCGCGATCGAGCTGTATCGCGCAGGTGGGGTCCGCGGCGTCGAGATCGGCTCGGTGATGTTCGGGCGCAGGCCCGACGGGACGGAAGAGCCGGCCGCGATGGAACTCGTGCGGCTCGCGATCCCGCGACGTGTCTATACCCAATCACACATCGATTACGTGGCCGAGGTCATCGCACGCGTCGCCGAGCGCGCGGCGGATGTCCGCGGGTATCGCATCGTCGAACAGGGGCCGTGGCTGCGGCACTTCACTGCGCGCTTCGAGCCTGTGTAGCGTCGAGCAGCACGCACCGCGTGCCGCCGTGCTCCATCGTCACGATGCAGCGGTTGTTGTGATCGCACGCGCTCGAGGTCACGCTTCCGGCCGCCAGTTTGTTCGGCAGATCCCGGTCGTGCAGCAACGCGCGCGCCATCGCGACGAACCCGAATCCCTCGTCCAGCGCCGACGTCATGGTCTCGAGCCGGGTGATCCCGCCGAGGAGCATGAGCGGGACGTCGACCGCCTGGAGGAATCGACGCGCCATCGGGCGGAAGAACGCTTCCCCGAACGGCCATCCCCGGAGGATCCACGGGGAGGCGAGCCGCATCCCGAGCCGGCGAAGCCGGTCGGGCTCGGCCGCAGCGAGCTCCTTCAGCGGAACGTCGCCCCGCATCAGGAACATCGGCGTGCGCGCAGTGAACCCGCCGGTGAGCTGGATCGCGTCCACCGAACCGTCTTCCTGCAGCAAGCGAGCGACGACGACGGCATCGTCGATCTGCAAACCGCTCCGGAACCCATCGGTCATGTTCAACTTCACCGTCACGGCTGCGCGTCCGAGGCTGCCTTCGCGCACCGCGCGCACCGCGCGCCGCGGGAACTCCGCACGCCGTTCGATGTCACCGCCGTAGGCGTCCCGCCGCTTGTTGGTCCACGGCGAGAGGAACTGACTCAACAGGTACCCGTGTCCAAGATGAACCTCGAGCGCGTCGAAGCCCGCCGCGACCAGCATGCGCGCGGAGCGTTCGAAGTCGGCCAGCAGCCGATCGAGGTCCGGCTCGTTCAAAGCGCGGCTGAATCTCAGCGCGGACGGCGAGAACTTCCGCGAGGGGCCTAGACAGGGACCGCCGGTCGCGCGCGGATTCGCGAACCATCCGGCATGACCTACCTGAGCCGCGATCGCAGCTCCCTCGGTATGGACGGCATCGGCGAGCCGAGCGAGCCCGGGCATCGCCTCGTCGCGCACCCACACTTGGTTGCGGTACGTGCGACCTTCGGGCGCCACCGACACGTACGCCAGCGTTGTCAGACCGACGCCTCCGCGCGCGTGTGCGCGATGGAACTCGATCAGCTCGTCCGACACAAGGCCGTCGCGCGCCATACCCTCGAACGTGGCCGCCTTCACCATGCGGTTGCGCACTTCGACCGGTCCGAGCCGGGCAGGCTGGAACAGCGGATGGGTCACCGGCGCCACCGGCTCGCTCCGGGGGTCTTGATCGGCGAGCGCATCCCGCGCGGCGTACCCGGCTGGCACGTCGGACACCAGTAGGTCCAGCGGAGGTAGCCGTCGCCGTTCTGCTTGGTGCGCTCGATCGTGGTCGCGCATAGCCTGCACGGCTTGCCCGCGCGCTCGAAGACGTACTGGCCCTCCCCGCGGCGAAGGTTCCCGGTCGTCACCCACCGGCCGATGGACCGGTTGGCCAGCAGCACGCGCCGCCCGACGTCGACGAGCGCGTCGAGGTCGTCGATGTCGGCGACACGAGCCCACGGGCTCAAGCCGCGCAGGAAGCACATCTCGTTCTTGTACGCGTTGCCCCACCCGCAGATGACGGTTTGGTCGAGCAGCACGTCACCGAGCTCGCGCTCGGGGTGCGCGCGCAGGCGCGCGACGGCGATGGCGTGATCCCAGTCGGGACCGAGCGGATCGGGCCCGAGGTGCCCGATCACATCGTGTTCGCGCGCGGTCGGCAGGATGTGCACGACGGGCATGGTGTATCCGATCGCCGTCACCGGCTCGGTCTCGAGCACGATCCGGATGTCGTCCCAACCTCCGATGGGCACGCCGGTGCGGAACGTTCGCCACTCGCCGGACATCTTCATGTGGGTGTGGAGCGTGATCCCGCGATCGGTCCGGAACAAGAAGTGTTTTCCGCGGGGCTTGACTTCCATGATGGTGTGACCGGCGAGGTCCTCGGTCGCCACGCTCGGGAATCGGAAGTCGGTGCGGGTCAGAACCCGGCCGGCCAGCGCGCGGTGCAGACGCGTTGCCGTCAGGTAGACCGTGTCGCCCTCAGGCACGGAGGCGCATCCCCTTCGAGGTGTGGACGAAGCCGACCCTCAGCAGCGCCTCGACCAGGTCTCCTCCGCCGCCTAAGGGCTCGCCGTCCACGCGCTCGACGTGGATCGACCCGAACGTGCCTTCGGCCACCCCCCGCGCGAGCGCGTCGATTGCCGGCTCGAGCAGGGTTCGGTCGAAGGTGAGCCAGGTGCGGCCGCCTTTCTCGAGGTACAGCGCGAGCGTACCGTCGACCAGCACGACGCTCGAGCCGGCCTTGCGCGCCGGCCGGTGCCCGCCGTCGGTGTCGGGCCAGAGAAGCGCACCACCGTAGGGGTTTGCCGGATCGGTGGCCGCGAGCACGATGGCCTTGCCCGTCGGCGGGTCGTTAGCGAGCGCGCGCATCCGATCCACCGCACCGGCCGGTGCGAACTGCGCACCGCCCAGGCCCTCGACGAAGTAGCCGCGGCGCGCGCGCCCGGTCTCCTCGAACGCCTTCAGCACCGGATAGACGCCGGCGAAGCCGCCCGGGATGCGCTCGGATACGACGGCGCCGCGGGTCAGCACGCCGTGGCGCTTCAGCAGTTGCTCGGCGACCGCGGTCGCGCGCCTGGTCCGATCCGGCTCGCGATCCGGGACCACGCTCCAGCGCCCGCCGGCCGACGGCGGACCGAGCCGGGAGGGCATCGCTGGCCGGCGTGGCTTGCGTCCGGCTCGAACCGCGCGCCGCGAACCGCCGCCGATCAGCGCGCGCAACGGTGCCAGGGTGTCGTTGGTGACGTGACCGGCCCAGACGAGCTCCCAGACCGCGCGCAGCACCTCCGCGTCGTCGAGCGAGCCGACCTCCTCGACGACCTGTCGGAAGAACATCGCGCCGCGCGCACCGAGCGCCGCGCGCACCGCTGCGGCGACCGGCGACAGGTCCACCGGTTGCGGGTCGGGCAGCAGCGCACGCGCTACGTCCGCGAACGACAACACCAGCCAGCCGTCGTCCGAGCCGAGCGCTCCTGCCCCGCACCACACGACCTCACCGCTGGCGCACAGCTGATCGAGCGCGCTCGCGACCTCGGACCCGGCGCGCGCGCCAAGCACCTGGCGCTCCAGCGCCGAGGCCGGGATCGCCGCGCCCTGCAACGACTCGAGCGCTCGTACCACCGCATCGGGCCCGCCGGACCTGCCGACCCCGTGCCAGACCGGCAGGAAGCGCGCCAGAGCTCCGGGCTCGACCGGCTCGACCTCTTTGCGGAAGGCGGCAAGCGATCGCCGCCGCAGGCGTCGCAGCACTTCGGCGTCGACCCATTCGCGTTCGGTCCCGTCGGGCCGGAACGCGCCGAGCGCCACCCGTCCGTCGCCGGCCAGTCGTTTCAGTATGGCGTCCACGACCGCGCGTCCGAGGCCGAGCCTGGCCGCGCCATCGGTTGCAGCGAACGGTCCGTGGGTGCGCGCGAATCGCGCGACCAGGTCGCCGACCGGATCGTCGACGGGCTCGAGGAAGGCGTCGGGGATGCCGACCGGGGGCGCCACTCCGAGCGCGTCCCGGTAGCGCGCTGTGTCCTCGATCGCGATCCAGCGCTTCTCGCCGCCGATGCGCACGGCGATGGCGCGCCGGGAGGCCTCCAACTCCTTGAGCCACCCGGGCGCCTCGGCCGCGCGCGCGCACCGCGCGCCCACCTCGGCCGCCGATAGATCGCCGAGCACCCTCAACACGTCGTGGAGCTCGTCGGCGTCGCGCGCCACTCGATCCGGCGCGAGCCGTTGTAGCTCCAGCTCGAGATCCGCGAGCGCCTGCACGTCGACCAGGTCGCGCAGCTCCTCCTGGCCGAGCAACTCGGCCAGCAGCCGGCGATCAAGCGACAACGCCTGCGCGCGTCGCTCGGCAAGCGGCGCGTCGCCCTCGTACATGAACGCGCCGACGTAGCCGAAGGTCAGCGAGGACGCGAACGGTGACGGCACCTGGGTCTCGACCTCGACCAGCAGCAGCTCTCGACGTGCGATCCGTTCCATGACGTCGCTCAGCGCCGGCAGGTCGAACACGTCCTGCAAGCACTCCCGGTAGGTCTCGAGCACGATCGGGAAGTCGCCGTACGCGCTCGCCACTCCCATCAGGTCGGCGGAACGCTGTCGCTGCATCCACAGCGGCGTGCGCTGGCCGGGCTTGCGGCGTGGGATCAGCAACGAGCGAACCGCGCACTCGCGGAACCGGCTCGCGAACAAGGCGGAGTCGGCCACGTGCGAGGTGACGATGTCGCGGATCTCGTCCGGCTCGAACACGACCGTGTCCGCGGCCGGTGCTTCGTCGGCCTCGGGAAGGCGGACGACGATGCCGTCGTCGTCGTAAATGCACTGCACGTCCAGGCCGAGCCGTTCGCGAACGCGGGCTTCGATCGCCTGCGCCCACGGGGCGTGCACGCGCGCGCCGAGCGGGGAATGGACGCACATCCGCCAGTCGCCGAGCTCGTCGCGGAAACGTTCGACCACGATGGTGCGATCGTCGGGGAGCGCGCCCGTCGCTTCCTTCTGCTCGGCCAGATAGCGCACCAGGTTCGTCGCGGCGTTGTCGTCGAGCCCCGCGCCCCGCACGCGCGCGATCGCGGCATCGGCCGGCATCGCGGACATCTCGCGCAGGAACGTTCCGAGCGCGCGCCCGAGCTCGACCGGGCGTCCGATGCCGTCGCCCTTCCAGAATGGCATCTTCCCCGGCTGTCCCGGGGCCGGCGACACCACCACGCGATCCCGCGTGATCTCCTCGATCCGCCACGCGGTCGCGCCGAGCGTGAACACCTCGCCCTCGCGTGACTCGTAGACCATCTCCTCGTCGAGCTCGCCGACGCGGGATCGATCGTCGCCGGCCAGGTACACCCCGAACAGGCCGCGGTCGGGGATCGTTCCGCCCGAGGTCACCGCCAAACGCTGCGCGCCCCCGCGCCCGCTGAGCCGCCCGTCGATCCGATCCCAATTCAAACGCGGCCGAAGCTCTGCGAACGCATCCGATGGATATCGTCCGCTCAACATGTCGAGCACCGCCTCCAGCCCGGAGCGGGGAAGATCCGCGAACGGTGCCGCGCGCCGGACCACCTTCTCCAGCGCATCGACGTTCCAGTCGTCCATCGCCACCATGGCAACGATCTGCTGCGCGAGCACGTCCAGCGGGTTGCGAAGGAACGAGATCGACTCGATCGCCTTGTCGCGCATCCGTTCGACCACGACCGCGCACTCGACCAGGTCGCCGCGGTACTTCGGGAAGATCACCCCGCGGCTGACGGCGTTCACGTGGTGCCCGGCGCGCCCGATCCGCTGCAACCCCGACGCCACCGACGTCGGCGCCTCGACCTGGATCACGAGGTCGACCGCGCCCATGTCGATCCCGAGCTCGAGCGAAGACGTCGCGACCACGCACGGGAGACGCCCGGCCTTCAGGTCTTCCTCGATCAGCAGTCGCTGCTCTCGCGCGACCGACCCGTGGTGCGCACGCGCGATCGTGTCGCCGGCGAGCTCGTTGATGCGCGCGCACAATCGCTCTGAGAGCCGTCGCGAGTTACAGAACAGGATCGTCGACCGATGCTCGCGGATCAGCTCGACGAGCCGTGCCTCGACCGCAGGCCAGATGGAGTTGGCGGGCGCTCCGTCGTCGGTGATCCCCTGCGCGACCGGCTCGGTCATGTCCTCGACCGGCACCTCGACCCGGAGGTCCAGCTCCTTGCGCGCGCCGCTCTGAACGACGGTGACCGGTCGCCCGCCGCCCAGGAACGTCGCCACCTCCTCGGGGGGTCGCACGGTGGCCGACAACCCGATGCGCTGCGCAGGAGCGTCGAGCAACTCGTCGAGCCGTTCGAGCGACACGGCGAGGTGTGCGCCGCGTTTGGTTCCGGCAACGGCGTGCACCTCGTCGACGATCACGGTCTCGACCGCGCGCAGCGCATCGCGCGCGGCCGAGGTCAGGAGCAGGAACAGCGACTCCGGAGTTGTGATCAAGATGTCCGGCGGCGACGTCGCCATGCGCCTGCGCTCGTCGGCGGGGGTGTCGCCGGTCCGGATCGCGACGTCCAGCGGCGTCAGCACCTCGTCCCCGGCATGGGTGCGCACCCCGGCGAGCGGCGCGCGCAGGTTCCGTTCGACGTCCACTGCCAATGCTTTCAGCGGCGACACGTACAACACGCGCAGGCGGCGATCCTTTGGCGGACGCGCAGCGGTCACGAGCCGGTCGATTGACCACAGGAAGGCGGCGAGGGTCTTGCCGGACCCGGTGGGGGCGATCACCAGCGCGCTGTCCCCCGAGCCGATCGCGTTCCAGGCGCCCGACTGCGCTTCCGTGGGCGCATCGAAGGCGGCGTGGAACCACCGACGCGTGGCGGGCGAGAAGCGATCGAGGGGGCCGCTGGTCACGGACCCAATCTTGCCTCATCTCTCCGACACGCCGCACGGGCCGACGGGCGACGTTGTTCCTGCCCATCTACGTTGGATTCCGTAGCCGCTCCTGTCCGGGTTTGTTCTGATACGGGACTCAGGTCCGTCACCATCGGTGACTGGCACCCGTTGTCTAGAAGGAAGCTAGGGTTGATGCTCTATGAGAGGTGGTTCGAGAGAGGTCTTGAGGACCGCCTTCCAGGGGCCGAGATGAGTACCGGGACGGTCGTGTATCGCCCGGAACCAGCAAGTGGGTGATTGGATTGATTGGGAAGAAGCGAAGCAACGAGGCTTGCTCGTCGTGTAACCGCACGATCAAAGAGGGCCAGAAGGTGTGCGAGTGCGGCACCGCCACCAGGTTCATGGACTTCAAGGAGCGCGCCGAATACGAAGTGAACCAGTGGCGCAGCTACCGCGCGCGGATTGCTGGATAGAGCTTCGATCACACATCGGCAGAGAGGTCTCCTCATCGGGAGGCCTCTCGAAGTTTTCCGGCCGATCGGGGAACCGGTTCGCAGCCCTGCTGCCGCGGCGATAGCGTTGCGGCTCGTGACGACGGGTTCGGCGAGCGGAAGGTTCCATTGAGCATCGAGACGCACGGTCTGGTCCGTGACTTCAAAGAGGTCCGGGCGGTCGACGGGATCGACCTGATGGTCGAGCCGGGCGAGATCTACGGGTTCCTCGGCCCGAACGGCGCAGGGAAGTCCACCACGGTTCTGATGCTCACCACCTTGTTGCCCCCGACCAAGGGCGAAGCCCGCGTGGGCGGGTTCGACGTCACGATCTACGGCGCCCGGGTGCGGAAGCTCATCGGTGTCGCCTTGCAGGACGTGGCGCTCGACGTGAACATGACCGGGCGCGAGCACATGTTGCTGCAGGGCGCCCTCCACGGCCTCAGCAAACACGATGCGTCGAGCCGGGGCTCCGAGCTGCTCTCGCGCGTGGGTCTCTCGGAAGCGGCCGACCGGCGCGTAGGGGGGTACTCGGGCGGGATGAAGCGGCGGCTCGACCTGGCGCTCGCGCTGGTCCACCACCCCTCGATCCTGTTCCTCGACGAGCCGACGACGGGCCTGGACGTTCAGAGTCGCCAAGCGTTATGGGGCGAGGTGCGCGCGCTTGCGCGCGCCGAAGGCGCGACGGTGTTCCTCACGACCCAATACCTCGAGGAGGCCGACGCGTTGTGTGATCGCGTCGGCATCATCCACAGAGGCAAGATCGTTGCCGAAGGGACGCCGGCGTCCTTGAAGGCCGAAGTAGGACGACCGAGCGTGGTGGCGACGCCGGTTGATGATGCGGATCGTCCGGAGATCGAACGAGTGCTCAAGCGGTACGGGGAGGTCTACGACGACGAGCCTGCCATCGGCGTCCGGCTCGCACCCGAGAAGGAGCTGACCGACGTGGTGCGCGCGCTCGACCGTAAGAAGCTCAAGGTCGCCGACCTCGCGCTGCACCAGCCTTCGCTGGATGACGTGTTCCTCGCCAAGACCGGCCTGCACCTCGAGGGCGCGGGCGAGGAGAAGCCCGAGGAGGCGTGAACACTTTCCATCAGATCGTATGGCTCGGTCGGCGCTCGTTGCTGTTCACGTTGCGCCAGCCCGTGCAGATCGTTCCGTCGATCTTCTTCCCGCTGATGTTCCTAGTCGTGATCGCCGCCGGCGGCGATCGCGCGTCGACCATCCCCGGCTTCCCGGCCGAGAGCTACTTCGCGTTCGCGCTCGGCGGCGCGTTCGTCCAAGGGACGATGCTTTCGGGGGTCAACAGCGGCTCGAAGCTTGCCTACGACATCGAGACCGGGTTCCTCGATCGGCTCGTGCTGACCCCCGTCGGGTCCGGCTCGATCCTGATCGGCCACATGATCGGGTCGCTTGCCGTATCGCTGATCCAGTTGTTCACGTTCCTGGCGGCGGGCCTGATCGGCGGCGTTCATATCGCGGCGGGTGTGCCCGGCATCCTGGTCATGTTCGCCCTCGCGCTGGCAGTGTCGATCGCGTTCAGCGCGCTCGGGGTGATCGTCGGGGTCCGGACCGGCTCGAGCGAAGCGGTGCAGAGCGCGTTCCCGTTGTTCTTCATCCTGTTGATCTTCTCGTCGTACATGTTGCCGCGGAACTTGATGGAGGCCGATTGGTTCCGCTGGTTTGCCACGGCCAATCCGGCGTCGTACCTGATCGAGGGGATCCGCAGCCTCGTGATCACCGGCTGGGACCTCGGGGCGCTTGCCGCCGGTTTCGGGACGGCGGCAGGGGTGGCCGCGCTCACCTTGACCGGGGCTGCGGTGTCGCTGCGACGCAAGGCGGTGTGGTCGTGAAGGCTTACCTGGATTCGGTCAGGGCGGTCACGCGGCGCAACCTCGTGAACGCGATCCGCAATCCCGCGCTCACCGTGCAGCCGGCGCTCGGTCCGATCGTCTTCCTGGTCGCGTTCGGCGGCGGGCTGTCCGCCTTCGGCGACATCCCCGGATTCGACTTCCCCAGCGGTTACACGTCGTTCCAGTTCGTGTTCATCCTGATGCAGGCGGGCGTGTTCAACGGAGTGTTCCTCGGGATCACGCTGGCACGCGACCTCGAATCGGGCTTCGCGCGCCGGTTGATGCTGGCGATCGAGCATCGCACCGCGATGGTCGTGGGGTACGTGCTCGCCGGCGCCGTTCGATCGCTGCTGATGTTCGCGATCCTGTTCGGAGTGGGCCTCGCGGCCGGCATGCAGATCGACGGCAGCGCGTGGCACATGCTCGCGTTGTTCACGTTTCCGCTTCTGTTGTCGATCGTGGGGTCGCTCTTCGCGTCGGGGATCGCGCTTCGCTTCCAGACCGTGCAGGCGGCGCCGCTGATGTTCATGCCGTCGTTCATGCTGCTGTTCCTCTCACCGCTTCTGGTTCCGTTCGATCTGCTGAGCGGTTGGATCAAGGCCGTGGCGCGCTTCAACCCCGTCACCTACTTCCTGGAGGCCGGCCGCGGGTTCATCTCGGGGCGCCCGCACGACACGCTGCTGGCGTACGCGCTCGGCGCCGGCATGGTGGCCGTGTTCTCGGTGTGGGCCGTGCGGAGCCTGAAGCGCGCGGAGGCAGCCGGCTAGGACACCGTCACCGTTCCGCGCATGCCGTAGGCGTAGTGCCCTGGGAGATGACACGCGTACTCGAGGTCTCCGGCGCGCGCGAACGTATACGTCACGACCGCCGTCTCGTCCGGCTCGAGCGACGCGGCGCCAGGCGCGCCGTCGTGGGTCTCCTCGGTCCCTTCCTCGTGCGCAGCCTGTTCCGCGCTCGTGCCAAGGATGAACTCGTGCGCAATCGGATCGTCGTTGCGGATCCGGAAAGTCACCGTCGAGCCGGCCTCGACACTGATCGCCGCCGGCTCGAAGGCGGAGCGCCGGATGGATATCTCGATCGAGCCGGTGCGCTCGGTGCAGGCGGCAACGAAGCTGGCGAGGAGCAGGAGCGCGACGATGCGCGCTCCTGCCCTCAGTCTCAGCCGCGTCATGATGGCGCCACGGATCTCCTTACCGCGACCATCACCAGAACGGCCAGCGTCACGGCGGCGACGAGCCATCCCGAGCGATCCACCCGCACCGCACCGGCGACCGGGACGGGAACCGGTGACGGCACCACGTCGACGCGCGGTCCGGTCAGGGGGTTCCGCGCGGGTCCGGCCACGCCCTCGGGGAAGCCGGCGGCGCGCCACGATGGGCGGCCCTTGCCCGTGGGGTCGATCGCGAGGTCGTAGCCGATGTCGCCGGCCCGGCCGCGAAGTTGCAGGTACGTGAGCCACATGTTCGAGCGCGGCAACCACTTCATGCCCTTGTCCGAGCCGAGGTCGGTCAGGAGTTGCCCGCTCGCCGGTTGGCTGCGCTCGACGGCGAGGCCCTTGGCTACGGGCAGCCCGGCGGCCTCGCCGGCTCCGACCGGAGCCGGCAACAGGGCGGGCGCGCGCTCGGTCAGCAGGAAGACGTCGGCCTCGACGGGCTCGAGTGCGTTGCGGCCGAGCGCGAGGATCCGCAGCGGGACCCAGGGCTCTCGGGTCGGGATCGCGATGTGGATCGGAGTCGAGTCACCGGCGCTCTGGTTGAGCTTCCGCGCTCGCTTCGCATCGAAACGCACGGCCATGAAGTACGGGCTGCGCGTAGCGTAGAAGTCGAGAACCTCGGGGGTGTCGGGCGAGAGCGTGAAGCCTTGTTCGACGGCCCAGCGCCCGACCGCATCGGCCCCGCCGCTGACGACGGTGATGTCGAGCGCGTCGATCTTCGTCTCGAGCACCACGGTGATCCCGGACGCCTCGACGGCGATCGCGTCGGCGAACGTCGGCTCGGAGACGGGAGGTTGGACCTCCTGAAGCAATCGCTGCAGCGTCCAGTCGCCTGCTCGCTTCACGCTTCGAGGCCTCCCCGGCAGCGGCACGATCGATCCGAACGTCGCGCCGCCGAGCCCGTTGAACTCGAAGGCGGTGATGTAGTGCTCGATGCCGTCGTGGTAGGCGGCCAATGTCGTCGTCCGGACGAGATTCACCGCTCCATTCGGCGCCACGAGACCTCCGCACGCGAACGCCAGCGTCGGCAGCATGAGCAGGAGGACGACGATCCCCGTTACCACCATCGCGCGCTTGCCCATGGCCCCCCACTCCTCTCGGCGCTTTCCTTTTCCCATGGGTGGGCCTCCGAGCTCGGGACCAACCGGTCAAACAGACAGCCCGACACGCCGTGACCGGATGGCGATGGTGAGCGCGAGCGCGACGGCGATCAGCCCGAAGGTCCACGCGAGCGCGGTCGCGAGGATCCCCTCCGCGGCCTCGGCGATCCCCACCGGGAAGCCCGCATCCTCCCACGAAGGGCTCGCGGCGCCGCTCACGTCGATCGCGAGGTCGTGACCGAGGTTACCCGCCGCGGCGTCGACCTTGATGTAGCTGAAGTGCAAGCCATCGGCCGGCAGCCACTTCATGTTCTTGTCCGAGCGAAGATCGGACAGCAACCCCGCGTTCGCGGGCTCGGAGCGCAACTGCTCCAAACCGGAGGCGGTCGGAAGACCGCCGGGACCCTTGGAACCCCGCGGTGCCGGCAGCATCACCGGCGCGCGCTCGGTGAGCAGGAACACGTCCGCCTCGATCCGCTCCGTCGGCTGCCTTCCGAGGGCGAGGATCCGCAACGGGACCCACGGGTCGTCGGTCGGCATCGTCACCATGATGGGAGTGCCGTCGCCCGCGGCCTGTCCGAGCCGCGCGGCTTCGCTGGCATCGAAGCGAGCCGCCATGAAGTACGGGCTCCGGTTCGCATAGAAGTCCAAGACCTCCGGCGCATCCGGCGACAAGACGAATCCGTTGTCCGTCGCCCAGCGTGCGACCTGATCGGCGCCGCCCTTCACGACGGTGATGTCGAGCGCGTCGATGCGCGTTTCGAGGATGACCTGAGCGTTGTCACTGACGGCGGCGCCGGTCGCGAAGAGGGCACCTCTCGTTCGCGCCGGAGGGGGAGTTATCTCCTGGACGAGCCGTTGCAGCGTCCAGTCGCCTGCGCGCTTGACGGAGGTCGGCTCCGCCGGGAGCGGGACGATCGAGCCGAACCTGCCGCCGCCCGACCCCGTGAACGTGAACGACGTGATGTATCGCTCGATGCCGTCCACGTACGCCGCCAGCGTCGTGGTCTTGGCGAGGTTCACCGACCCGTTCGGCGAGACGAGTCCCCCGCACGCGAAGGCCGTCCCTGGGATCAACATGATCGCAAAGGCGATCCCCGTCGTGGCTACGATCCGTGCGCGCATCACGTCCACCTCCCGAGGGTGCGGTCCTATGACCTCTGACGGGCCAGGCCACCCCTTGGTTCCGCCATCTTCCGAGTAGGCTCCGACGCCGATGCGGGGCCTGCTGGTCCCGTAGGTCTGTACGAACGGCCGTACCGCGAGCACCGGTTCGGGTGTCAGGATCGACACCGATGCCGGAACCGGCCCAGCAGAGCGAGGATCACGAGCGCGAGCGGTCCGATCGTGCCCCCGTCGGCCCGATCGCGCTCCTGGTCCTTCTCGGCATCGGGTTCGACCTGGCGCTCAACGGGCAGCGCCCAGGCGTTTCGATCCCCCTGTTGGTTACGTTGGTCGCCGTGGCGATGCGCTTGCACGTGCGCGGCGGGCTTGAGCGAGACCTGTTGCTGGCAGGCGCCGTCGGGTTCAGCGTGTTCTGCGCGCTACGCGCGAGCGACGGGCTCGTCGCGCTGGACGTCCTCGTCTCCACGGGCCTCCTGGGGCTCGCGGCAGCGCGCGAAGCGTCTGGCTTGCTGCGTGCGTCGCTGGAGTCGTTCCTGCGGCGAGGCGTTCACCTCGTCCTGGCCGCGGTGCGCGTTCCCGCGGCCGTGCTGGCGCCGATGGCGCGCGCGGCCGGTCGCGCCGACCAGCGACGTGTGATCGCCGGGGTGCGTGTCGCGCTGATCGCCCTCCCGATCCTGGTGGTGTTCGCCGCACTCCTCGCCAGTGCCGATCGCGTGTTCGGGGAACTGCTGTTCCCGAACGTGCCGTCGTTCGACCTCGGCGGCGTCGTGTCGCACGTGGGTCTGAGCGCGCTCGGGATCGTTCTCGTCGGGACCCTGTGGCTCGCCGCCCAACGCGACGTCACGTCCGGGCTGGAGCAGGAACAGCCCGTCTTGCCCCGCGTGGGCGCCGCGGAATGGACGACCGTGCTGGCGGGCATCGACATCCTGTTCGTCATCTTCGTCGGCGTTCAGCTTGCCGTGCTGTTCGGAGGCGGACACCGCGTCGAGGTGACGCCCGGGCTGACCTACGCGGAGTACGCGCGCTCGGGCTTCTTCCAGTTGATCGCGGTCGCCGGGCTCACCGCCGCGGTGATCCTGGGTGGTTGGGACCTCGGCAGGCGTGAGACGGCACGGCTGGAGCGCACGTTCCGTGTCCTGGTGACGGTGATGGTCGGGCTGACCGGCGTGATCCTGGCGTCGGCGCTGATGCGTCTGGCGCTGTACGAGCACACGTTCGGGTTCACGCTGAACCGGCTAGCCGGCTACGTCGCCATCGGCTGGATCGGGGCAGTGCTGCTGATCCTGCTGGCGGCGATCTGGTTCGGCGCTCGGCGCAACGTCATCGCCGCCGCGTTCATCGCAGCACTCATCGGGGTGCTGGTCGTGAACGTGATGAACCCCGAACGTTTCGTCGCCGAACGCAACGTCTCGCGATTCCGCGCGACGGGCAAGTTCGATCCCGCGTACAACGGTTCTCTCGGGCTCGACGCGGTTCCGGTCCTGGTTCCGATGCTGGAAGTGCTTCCGGATCAGGCGGCGCTCGGCTTGCGCGCGCGACTGTGCCTGCGCTCCCTGGAGGACCGCCCCGATCCCGACTGGCGCTCGGCCAACCTGGCGCGCGCGCAAGCGCGCCGCGCGCTCGGAGCAGTCGCTATCGAGCCCTCCTGGTGCGTGCGTTCTCCGCCGAGCGATCCGCGTCGGCGTGACCTTCGGGGCAGCTTCGTTCTTTCTCGGGAACGGGAAGGAACGTTCCGATCCGCGGGGTGACTACCGTTTCTTCCGGAAACGTAAGTTTCTTCCCAAGCTCCCGTATATCTCCACGAGCAGCGGTCGTCTCGGGTGCGTGACGCAGCCGGGACCGACCCCGATCGAAGGGGGTGTTTCAGGGGTGAGTAAGAAGATCCTCGTACTCCTGCTCGTGTTGGTCACGGTCGGAGCGTTCGCCGTCGCCGGAGCGGTTCCGGAGTGTGTCGGGCAGAGCAACGGGAACAGCGCCGGATGTGACCTCGATGGCGACGGTATCCCCAACGGTGAGGAAGCCGAAGGATGCCGCCAGGACCCCGACCCGGAGTGCGGTGGCGGGGGAGGGGAGCCGCCTCCGCCTCCGCCGGAGGAGGACCCATTGGCTCCGCTGTGCGAGGCGGTCCCTGACCTGCCCATCTGTGGCGGGGGCGGAGAGCCGCCCAGTCCGGACGATGTAGTGGCGGCGGTGTGTGACGCCATCCCGGACCTGCCGGTCTGCGGTGGTGGAGACCCTCCGCCGGATCTGGCTGCAACTCTGTGCGAGGTGCTTGCACAGGTGGCAGCAGCGGTGAACGAAGCCGCCGGGCAGGAGATCCTGCCGTCGGAGTGCCCCGTCTAGCACGGGTCCTCTGAGGTTGTTGGACCGGCCTTCCAGACGGGAGGCCGGTCCCTCATCTTCTCGGCGTGGGCATCGATTCTCATCAATTCTCAATTCCGATATACTCGGCGCCTCATGGCGAGCGAGGTGCACGACACGGTCGCCGAGCGCCTCCGGCGCATCGGGCAACGGTACACGGCCAACCGCCGCGCGCTCGTCGAGGTGCTCGATCGAGCCGAGCACCCGCTGACCATCCCCCAGGTGCTCGAACGCGGGAAGCGCCTTCCCCAATCGTCGGTCTACCGGAACCTGGCCGTGCTCGAGCAGGCATCGGTGGTGCATCGGATCGTCACCAGCGACGAGTTCGCTCGCTACGAGCTGGTGGAGGATCTGACCGAGCACCATCACCATCTGATCTGCATGAATTGCGGCCGGGTGGAGGACTTCACCGCGTCGCCCGCCGTGGAGCGCTCGGCCGTCTCCGGGCTCAAGCGGGCGGCCGCGCGCGCCGGCTTCGATGTCAAGAGCCACCGGCTCGATCTGATTGGCCTCTGCCGCGACTGCGCGTGATCGCAGGCGACTTGCCTTTCCGGGCCGGCTTTTCCTAGAATGAGGATGATTCTCATTATAGGGAGGGAGGCGATGCGTGTGAAGGTTTGGACTGCAGGGCTCGTGGCTGCGGCGCTCATCGCCGCATGTACGTCGTCCCCGCCGGCGACCGGCGAAGAAGCCGAGATCGTCGTCTCGTTCTACCCCCTCGAGTTCTTGGTCGAGCGCATCGCCGGCGAGGGGGTCACCGTGGCCAACATCACGCCTCCGGGCCTCGAGCCGCACGACATCGAACTAACCCCCGATCAGATCGCCCGGATCGAGGATGCGGATCTGGTTGTGTTCCTGGGCGGAGGGTTCCAGCCCGCGCTCGAACGTGCCATCGAGGCGGCAGATGTGAGAAGCCTGGACGTGCTCGACGCGCTCGACATGGGTGGAGCAGAGGACCCACACGTGTGGCTCGACCCGGTGCTGATGCAACGGTTGGTGACCTTCATGACGCGTGAGGGCCAGGGCCCCAACCCGCTTATCGGCCACGAACCGGACGCGGCCTTCAGCCTCGCCGGGGAACTCGAGGCGCTTCATGCTCGATACGAGGCCGGCCTTGGATCATGCCGGAGCCGACTGTTCGTGCCCGCGCACGATGCGTTCGGCTACATGGCCGAGCGCTACGACCTTCGCTACGAACCCATCACCGGTGTCTCGCCGGAGGCGGAGCCGGACCCGGCCCGGCTCGCGGAACTCAGTGACTTCGTGGAGGCCAACGACGTGCGGACGATCTTCACCGAGCCGCTCCTTTCCCCGCGCATCGCCGAGACGCTCGCCAGGGAAACAGGCGCGCGCGTCGGCGTGCTCGATCCGATCGAATCGTTGAGTGCAAAGCAACTCGACGCCGGGGAGGACTATCTGAGCGTCATGGACGCTAACCTCACATCGCTGATGGAGGGGCTCGGCTGTCGATGAGCACACCGGTTGTCGTCGCGGAGGACGTCTCGTTCGCGTACGACGGCCAGCCGGTGCTCGATCACGTGTCGTTCGAGGTCGGCCGGGGGGAGTTCGTCGCGCTCGTCGGCCCGAATGGGTCGGGGAAATCGACCCTGATCCGGATCCTGCTCGGACTGCTGGAGCCCGATGACGGACGCGCGGAATTGCTGGGGAGCGACCCGGCACACGTCGAGGACCGTTGGCGGATCGGGTACGTGCCGCAACGGCCGTTCCTCGCGCGCGATCTCCCTGCAACGGTCGAAGAGGTCGTGGCAGCCGGGCGGCTCGCGCGCGGCCGGTGGTGGCGCGTCCCTGGCAAGCGCGACCGCGACGCCGTGCAGCACGCGCTCGACTACGTCGGGTTGGGAGAGTTGTCCGACCGCCGCGTGCGAGAGTTGTCGGGTGGGCAGCAACAGCGTGTGCTGATCGCCAAAGCGCTTGCGTCCGAGCCGGAGCTGCTGATCCTGGACGAGCCCATCGCCGGAGTCGATGCGGAGTCGCAACGTCTGTTCAGGGACGCGCTGACGCACGCAGTGACCGAGCACGAGGCGACGGTGGTTTTGGTGTCGCACGAGCTCGGCGCGGTCGCCGACGACCTCGATCGTGTCATCGTCTTGAAGAAGCGGGTGCTGTTCGATGGACCGCCACGGGCGCTCGCCGAGGAAGGCGTCAGCCTGGGTGTGCACCCAGAGGATCTGCCGTTCTGGCTCGAGGGGTTGCGCTGATGCCCTGGCCGTTCGATCGCACCTTCATGCAGCTCGCGCTGTACGCAGGCTTGGTCGTGGGGGCGAGCGCGCCGTTGATCGGCGCGTTCCTGGTTCAGAAACGCCTGTCGCTGATGGGCGACGGGATCGGCCACATCGCCTTCGCCGGCGTGGCAGGGGGACTGCTGCTCGAGGTGTGGCCGGTGTGGTCGGCGCTGGTCGTCGCCGTGGCGGGTGCGCTCGGGATCGAGTGGTTGCGCCGGGCAGGGGTTGCGTCCGGCGACTTGGTGCTCGCCGTGTTCTTCTACGGGGGCATCGCCTTGGGCGCGGTCCTGGCCGGGCTCGCCGGCGCCTTCGATGCGAGCATCGTGCCGATCCTGTTCGGCGCGATCCTGACCGTGACCGAGTCCGAGGTCTGGCTGCTCGTCGGTCTTGGCCTTGCGATCCTCGCGACGGTGCTGATCGCGGGTCGGGCGCTGTTCGCGATCGTCTTGGACGAAGAGGCCGCGAAGGTCGCCGGCCTTCCGGTTGGCGCCCTGAACGTGCTGCTGTCGGTGCTGGTCGCGGTCACGGTGGTCCTCGCGATGCGCGTCGTCGGGATCCTGTTGGTGGCCGCGTTGATGGTTCTTCCGGTCGGCGCGAGCCAGGCCGTCGCGCGCTCGTTCCGCGGGGCGATGATCGGTGCATCGTTCGTCGGTGTGGTCTCGGTGATCGCGGGTTTGGCCGCCTCCCGCGCATGGGGTCTCGTCCCCGGGGGCTCGATCGTGTTGGTGGCGGCGGCGCTGTTCGCGCTCGCGGCATTGGCGATGCGCGCGCCGGGACGGCGGATGCCGCCGCAGCCTTCGGTTCGAACGCCGACCGAACATTGAACCGCCGCGGAGGTGCGGCGATTCCTAGTGGGCCCCGACTCTACCGCTGTTCCGGCGGGCCCATGATCCAGCGCACGGTCCACGCTGCCGCCACGACTGGTGTCCGGCAACGTCAAGCTCGACACGGCGGACGGGCGCATGCCCGCGGGAATCCTCGCGACCGTTGACCAGGCCGAGGCCGAGCGAATCTCCGAACGTCTCAGAGCGACCTACCTCCACGGCCGCAAGGCGCAGGGCGGTAGGCGCGTGTTCGGCTACACGCAGGCGGGCAAGATCGTGAAGCGCGAGGCCAAGCTCGTCCACGAAGCCGTGCGCCGCGTCGCGTCCGGCTGGTCGGCATACCGCATCGCGAGAGACTGGAATGCACGGGCCGTCACGACCGCGTTCGGCGCGCAGTGGAAACCTGAGCAGCGTCGCACGGATGCTGCGCGGCGACCATCTAGTCGAGGGCAACGCGCGCGGCTGGCCAGCCATCTTGACACGCAAGGAGCACGAGCTGGCCGTCGCACGCTTCGAGCGCGAGGCGCGGCCCCGCGGAAGACCGCGGCGGCGGCACGTTGCGGTCGGCATCTTGACATGCGGGGAGTGTGTGGCTGATGACCTGGTGCAGCCCCTGCTTACTGGGGGAGTCTACGGAGCGCGGGTAAAGGTCTTCGCTTGATCACACGGTATCGACGTAACCCCCTGTGACACGAACCAACCCCCGGTGGTCTGCACCGCTCGGAAGGCTGCAACCTTGCGGCCACTCTCATACTTATCGAATTCTGCAACGCGCGGGTGCGGGTCGCGCCGGGACAAGCCGCTGTGGCCCGGGTAGGCAGCATCAATAGCTTGTTCAGGTGCATCGGGCCCGCCCCAGCCGTTAGAGAACTCACTGGCGACGCATTCGCCGGGCCGAGCCTTCACGCCGAGGGAAGGGTCGCTAGCAGGAGGGTCTCCCGAAGTTTCTCCCGCTAGCGTGGCGAGGATAGCGAGCAGGGCAATCGGGACCGCCGCACCGAGGCCCAGTTGAAGCGACGTCCTACGTCCCATCGTGCGCACTCCTTTCCGACTCCAATCCCCTACAGAGGGAACGGCACGCACGTGCCCTCCTCGAGCTCACAGACAGCGTTGGACTGAGCGATGGAATCCTCTTCCTCCGGCTCAGTGCTTCGATGCCTCGTCATGTTTTCAATCCCATTCGGAAACGAGCACATCGTCGCATCGTTTCCAGTCTTGGGACACTCGGGGTCGACCTCCGCAGTCAGGTCGCCGAGCCCTTGCCAATGTCCAAGCTCATGCGTGATGACACTCCAGAAATCCGGGCCTTCCGATCGATCCTCATCGTCACCCTGGCACTGCTGGTCCTCGGGATCATCGGAACGTTCCCCCGGTGTCCGTGATTTCGTGGCGAGTGTTGTGAACAAGCCGAGGGCGAACGAACCGATGGACGCCGCAAGGATTGGCTGCGAGCGCGCCTGTCCGTTCATGCGTTTGACCGATCTCTTCGATCTGAGCCTCGACGCGCGCGTCGTGGCCGGTTGGGCCAGGGATGGACACGTCATACGACCTCTCGCTCCGGACACCGTCCGACGCGTGACGACGAAGAGCTGATCAACGCTCAAGACGCAGGAACCGCAACGCGTTGTCGCGGAAGATCGCGCGCTGGTCGTCCGGCTCGAGCCCGAGATCGAGCACGCGCGTTATCGCCCGCTCGTAGTCGAAGGCGATGTTGGGTGCGTCCGAGCCCCACAGGATGCGTTCGATGCGATCCTCGAGCCCGATCCCGGTGAGCGACATGTTGCCGAGCCCGCTGGTGTCGAGATACAACCGCGGGAACTCGTCGAGCATCGCCACGAACTCCTCGCGCTCGGGGAAGCCGAGATGCGCAACGCAGATACGCAGGTGCGGGAAGCGCTTCATCATGCGCCGGAACGGGCTCGCACCGACCAAGCCGTTGTCGGTCGGACCCTTGCCTGCATGCACGATCAGAGGCCGATCGTGTTCGAGCATCAGTTCGTAGACGGGGAACAGGCGCGGATCGTCGGGCGATACCTCCTGGACCTGATGGTGAAGCTTCACCCCGATCAGGCCGTCGGCGAAGGCGTCCTCGAGCACATCGGTGGAGTCGGAGTCGTCGGGATGGACGCACGCGAAGCCGATCGCGCCGGGAAGCCTCCGGGTCGTCTCGGCCATCCACGCGTTCAGCTCGCGCGCCATCCCCGGCTTGTGTGCGTACGGCAGGACACAGAATCGCTCGGTGCCGCGCGCGCGCACGAACTCCGCGAACGCGCCCGGCTCGTCGGGAAGGTCGAACGACCAGCCGTACATGCGGGTGAGCGCGCGCCGGACGGCGGCCTGGAGGCGCGCTGGGAACAGATGGGTGTGGACGTCGATCGCGGCAACGGGCGGCTGCATGACGTGGTGATAGGCCCGCGATAACGTTGGTGCAAATCGAGAGGCCCTTGACCAGGCGATGCGTGCGGGCATAGGAAGGACTCGACGCATCGGGCGAACGCCGGGGCGAACCCGGCAGGAAGGGAGGACCGATGGCGGACCGCCTGCTGTTCAACGCGACCTACGGCAAGGAACAACCGGAACGCGCGACGCTGCCGTTCGTCGCGGGGAGCATCGCGGCGGCCTCCGGACAGGAGGCGGCGGTGGTGTGCACGATCGATGCCGTGTGGCTCGGGACGCAGGGAGGCACCTACGGGGTACAAGCGCCGGGCCTGCCCGCGCTGAAGGACCTCTACGACGAGTTCGTGGGCAACGGCGGCGAGGTGTGGTTGTGCAGCTCGTGTACCAAGCCGCGCGGGATCGACGAGAGCCAGGTCGCGAAGGGCTCGCGCATCGTCGGCGCCGCCTACGTCGTGGAGGAACTGACGAAGGGCGCGAAGGCCGTTTCCTTCGCCTGAGCAGGGGTTCAGGCGCAGCGCGCGCGGGCAAATCTCCGCTGCGCGAACTGCGCGCGCGAGTCCGGCGGCGTCGGGCAAGAGGCGCGCGACCGAGTGGAAACGACGGTGTAGTCAGGGTCCGTTCGCGGACACACGGAGCATCGTTCCGTTGTAATCCTGCTTTCGCATATGACTGCTATCCGACATCGGATGTGGCGGCGGAGTCCTTGATCGGCTCAGTCGGCGCGCGCACCGCAGTGCGGGCAGAACACGCAGCCGCAGCGAACCGGGCGACCAGTTCGGGCAACGCGGGGTGCGCGCATCCCCTTCCAGGCTAGCCCGTCCGAGCCGCCTGGAGGTCGCCGTAGGCTTTGAGGCCGAGCGCGCGCGCTGCTTGGTCGACCCCCGCCTGGATCTGCGCGCGCTCGGCCGTCCCGCGCTCCTCGCTAAACAGATGCTTGAACCGCCCTTGCGCGCGCAGGTAGTCGTCGACGGGGATGGGCACGGCCACGCGCTTGACCTTCGTCAGCTCGCCGTCGCGCCACTCCGCGAGGGGGAACGCGTTGGAGTGCACGGCAAGGCGCGCGATCTCGATCGTCTGGCTCGGCTTGCGGACAGGGGCGAACGACCTATTCCTGTGGTGCCATCCGGTCGATCCGGATCCACGCTCAGCCGAGCGCGTCGGCGAGCACCTTCAACGCGCGCGCATCCTGCGTGCCCGCGATCAGCGTCGTCACCGGCGAGTCGATCCACGCCTGAAGCCGCTCCTTGATGCGCTCCGGCGGACCGCACAGCGATGTCTCGTCGGCGAGCGCATCCGGTACCGCGCGCGCGGCTTCCTCGCGCCTGCCTTCGAGGAACAGCTTGCGCACATGTTGCGCCTCGTCCTCGAAGCCGAAGCGCGAGATCACGTCGAAGTGGAAGTTCATGGTCGGCGCGCCCATCCCGCCGATGTAGAACGACAGGTACATCTTCGGCAGGATCAGCGCTTCCTCGACCGAGTCGGCCACCACGACCGGCACCGGGCACGCGATGTCGAACCCCGGCGCGCGCCCCCGCAGAGCGTCGGCGTAGATCTCGTCTCGATACGGCGAATAGAAGATCGGCAACCAGCCGTCGGCGATCTCGGTCGCGAGGGCGACATTGCGTTGCCCCTCGGCGGCGATGTAGATGGGCAGGTCGGCGCGCAACGGATGCACGATCAGCTTCAGCGGTTTCCCGAGACCCGTTCCACCGGGGTACGGCAACGGGTAGTGCGGCCCGTCGTTGGTGACCGGCTCGGCGCGCGCGAGCGCTTTGCGGATGATCGACACATACTCGCGCGTGCGTGCGAGCGGCTTGGGGAACGGCATGCCGTACCAGCCCTCGACGACCTGCGGGCCGCTGACGCCCAGGCCGAGGATCAGCCGGCCGCCGGTCAAGTGATCGAGCGTCACCGCGGTCATCGCCACCGCCGCCGGTGTGCGCGCCGACAGTTGCACGATGCCTGTGCCGAGCTTGATGCGCGAGGTGCGTGCGCCGATCCACGCGAGCGGCGTGAACGCGTCCGAGCCGTAGGCCTCGGCCGACCAGACGCTGTCGTAGCCGAGCCGCTCGGCCTCTTGCGCGAGCTCGACGCCGAAGCCGGGCGGAGGTTGCGCGCCCCAGTATCCGACCGACAGGCCGAGCTTCAGGTCACCCATCGAGGGAGCCGGGCGTGGTGATTAGCTTGGTCTCGAGGAACTCCTCGAACCCCTCGACACCGTTCTCGCGTCCGAGTCCGCTCTGCTTGTACCCGCCGAACGGCCATTGGGCGTGCACGAACATGCTCATGTTGATCGATACCGTACCCGCGCGGATGCGCCGCGCGAATGCCATCGCGCGCTCTTCGTCGGCGCTCCACACACCGCCCGACAACCCGTAGGACGAGTTGTTCGCGATCGCTACCGCATGATCGTCGTCGTCGTAGGGCATCACCGCGAGCACGGGCCCGAAGATCTCCTCCTGCGCGGTGGCAGAGTCGGGATCGACGTCGGTCAGCAGGGTCGGCTCGAGCCAGAAGCCCTTGTCGGTGTCGGGCTTCGAGCCGCGCGCGGCGATGCGGGCGCCCTCGGCCTCGGCGCGCTCGACCTGTGAGATGACCGTGTCGCGGTGGCGCGCGGTGATCTCGGGGCCGTGCAGGACGCTCGCATCGGTCGGGTCGCCGGCGGCCAGCGACGAGAAGAGCGCCGAGGCGAACTCGACACCCTCGTCGTAGCGCGCGCGCGGCAGCAGCATCCGCGTGTGACGGGCGCACGCCTGGCCGGAATGTGCGCACGCCATCGTGGACAGCATCCCGATCGCGGTGCCGAAGTCCGCGTCGTCGAGCACGATCGCGGCGGACTTGCCGCCGAGCTCGAGGTGCACGCGCTTGATGTGGTCGGCGGTGATCGCCAGGATGCGCTTGCCGATCCGGCTCGAGCCCGTGAACGTGATCATGTCGACGGCCGGGTCCACGACCAGCGCTTCCGCGACATCGTTGGAAGACGTCGGTACGACGTTGAACACGCCGGCGGGCATGTCTGTCTCCTCGGCGACGAGCCTTCCAAGCAACGTCGCGGTCCAGGGCGTCTCGATCGCGGGCTTGTGCACGACGGTGCAGCCCGCTGCAAGCGCCGGGCCGATCTTGCCGAGCGCCAGCATCAGCGGGAAGTTGAACGGCGTGATGGCCCCGACCACCCCGACGGGTTCCTTGATGGTGCGCGCGGCGCTCGGAAGCCCCGCGCTCGCCTGCGTCCCCCGATCTCTCTCGTACTCGTAGGTGTCGGCGAGCTGCGCGTAGAACGGGAACGCGTTGATGCACTCGTCGATCGACACGGAGTACGTGATCGCGACCGGCGTGCCACCCTCGGCGACCAGGGTCTCGCGGAATTCCTCCCGGTGCTTGTCCATCGCCTGATGCAACTGCTCGAGGCAACGGCGGCGGAACGCGGGGTCGCGTGACCAGTTCGTCTCGTCGAACGCTCGCCGTGCGGCGCTCACCGCGCGCTTGACCTCTTCGGCCGAAGCGTCGGCGGTGACACCGAGCACCTCCTCGTTCGCCGGGTTGATGTTCTCGTACGTCGCGCCCGAGGCGGCCTCGACCAGCTCGCCGTCGATCAGCATCCGGTGCTCACCATTCACTGCCATGTTGTTCTCCTCTCAGGCGAACGGCATCGCGAACCCGTCGGCGATCGGCTCGCGCTTGTCGAAGAACGGGCCCATCGTCGCGGCCAGGTCCTGGGATGTCCAGCGGCCCTCGGTTTGGAACCGCTCCTCGAGCCGGGGGCCAGCGATCACGTCGACCCGTCCGCCGTAGGCGACGAACACGTACCCGTTGGCGCGCGCGGCCGCCGGCGAGGCGAGGTAGCCGACCAGCGGCGCGACGTTCTCAGGGGCGAACTGGGCCTCGTCCATCGCCATGTCGGCGGTCATGCGGGTGGCCGCGCGCGGCGCGATCGCGTTGGCGCGCACACCGTACTTCGCGCAACTGGCCGCGGTCGCGAGCGTCAGTCCCACGATCCCTGCTTTCGCGGCCGCGTAGTTGGGCTGCCCGGGCGAGCCGAACAGGAATGCCTCCGAGGACGTGTTGATGATGCTGGCGTCGGGCATGTCACCGGCCTTGGCGCGCGCGCGCCAGTAGGCGGTGGCGTGCCTCGTCGTGCAGAAGTGGCCTTTGAGGTGCACGCGGATCACTGTGTCCCATTCGTCCTCGGCCATGTTGAAGACCATCCGGTCGCGCAAGATTCCGGCGTTGTTGACCAGGATATCGAGCCCGCCGAACCGTTCGATCGCAGTGTCGATCATCACCTTGGCCTGCTCGAAATCGGCGACGTCGCCGTGGTGCGCGACCGCCTCGCCGCCCGCGGCGAGGATCTGTTCGACCACCTCGTGGGCCAAGCTCTCGCTCGCGCCGGTCCCGTCGAGGTTCGCGCCGACGTCGTTGACGACGACGCGCGCGCCCAGGCCGGCCAGGTGCAGGGCTTCGGCTCGACCCAGGCCGCGGCCGGCGCCGGTGACGATCGCGACCTTGCCGTCCAGCATCAGATGCGCTCTAGGATCGTGGCCGTTCCGATCGCGCCGCCGCAACACATCGTCACGAGCGCGGTCGTGGCATCGCGCCGTTCCAACTCGTGCAGGGCCGTCACGATCAGCCTCGAGCCGGTCGCGCCGACAGGATGGCCGAGCGCGATCGCGCCGCCGTTGACGTTGACGCGGTCCATGTCCGGCTCGTGCACGCGCGCGAACGACAGCACGACCGAGGCGAATGCCTCGTTTATCTCGATGATGTCGATGTCGTTCAGGGTCATGCCGGACTTCGCCAGCACCGCGCGCGTCGCATCGACGGGCCCGTCCAGCAGGTAATGCGGGTCGGTTCCCACGACCACCTGCGAACGGATGCGCGCGCGCGGCTTCAGCCCGAGCCCTTTGGCCTTGGCGGCCGACATCCACAGCACGGCGGCGGCGCCATCGGAGATCTGCGAGGAGTTGCCCGCGGTGTGGATGCCGCCCTCGATCACGGGCTTGACCTTCGCGAGCCCTTCCAGGGTCGTCTCGCGCAACCCCTGATCGCGCTCGGCCACGTTGCGGTTTCCATCGGGATCCGGGGCCTCGATCGCGACGATCTCGCGCGAGAACCGGCCTTCGTCCCAGGCGCGCGCGGCTTTCTGCTGCGAGGCGAGCCCGAACGCGTCCACGTCTTCACGCGTGATCCCGCGCTTGGCCGCGATGCGCTCGGCGCCGGTGAACTGATCGCCGGCCATGTCGACGGCGAACTCGGGCGGCAGGAACGACCCAGGGCCGTTGATCACGTTCGCGCCGAGCCCGACCCGGCTCATCGCCTCGACGCCACACGCGACGCCGACCTCTATCCCGCCTGAGGCGATGAGGCCCTCGATCATGTTGTTCGCCTGTTGGCTCGAACCGCACTGCGTGTCGATCGTCGTGGATGCGGTTTCGTACGGCAGGCCGGCGGCGAGCCACGCCGTGCGGGTGACGTTCAAGCCTTGCTCACCCGCTTGGGTGACGCAGCCTCCGACGACTTGCTCGACCGATCCCGGCTCGATCCCCGCGCGCTTGATCACCTCGACCTGCACCGCGCCGAGCAGGTCGGCGGCGTGGAGACCCGACAGCCATCCGTTGCGCTTCCCGATCGGGGTGCGGACGGCTTCGACGATGACGGCTTCGGCCATGGTGTGCTCCTTACTGGTGGATGAGTAGTCGCACTGCGCTGTCGAGGTCTTCGTAGGTCTGGGAGATCGGCTGCCACCCGCGCACCCAGGTCAGCAGCGTGGTCAACCACAGCAGCGAGATCGTCCGGATCACCTCGTCGCGATGCTCGATGCCCGAGCCGTCGTCCGCCGCGGTGGTGATGATGTCTGCGACGGTTCCGTAGATCTCTTGAGCTTCCTCGAGCGCGCGCGCGTCTTCCGACGACAGCGTGGACAGCGCGGTCACGAGCGCCGACGCCAGCCGGGGTTCGCGTTCGAGCGAGCGGGTCGCGCGCTTGAGGGCATCGATGACGCGCTCGGCCGCAGTGCCCGCGCGCGGGGGTCGCTGCTTCAAGCGGTCGCGCATCTGTTCGGCCCAGTCGGCGAGCACGGCGACCAGGAGATGATCCTTCGACGAGAAGTAGCGGTACAGCGTGCCCAAGGCGACCTGCGCCTGAGCGGCGACGTCGCGCATCTGCACGGCTTCGTAACCGCCCTCCCGGGCGAGCTCGATCGTGGCTTCGATGACGCGCGCGTGACGGGCTTGCTGGCGCTCGGTAAGGGTCCCTGCCATGGGAGGCCACGGTACCCCGAAACTAGAACCTGTTGCAATATTTCCAACCGGCCACCTATAGTCCGCGCATGGAGCTCCAGCTGCCGCCCGATGACGACCCACGCCGCCAGACGGTGCGAGCCTGGATCGCCGAGCACCCGCAGTCCTCACCCACCGAACTGGCCGAGGCCGGCTACGTCGTGCCGCACTGGCCGAGACCGTGGGGGCTCGATGCCGACCCGCTCGAGCAGCTCATCATCGATCAGGAGCTGAAGCGAGCCGGGGTCTCGCGCCCGATCAACCCGATCGGCACCGGGCATTGCGGCCCCATCCTGGTCATGCATGGGAACGAGGAGCAGAAACAGCGGTACATCCCGCCGATGTTGTCGGGCGAGGAGATGTGGTGCCAGCTGTTCTCCGAGCCGGGCGCCGGCAGCGATCTCGCAGACGTGGCAACCCGCGCGGACCGGCAGGGCGACGTCTACGTGATCAACGGCCAGAAGACATGGACCTCACTCGGACACGTCGCGAAGTACGGGATCCTGCTGGTTCGAACCAACCCCGACGTGCCCAAGCATCAAGGTTTGTCGTACTTCATCATCCCGATGGACCTGCCCGGGATCGAGATCCGTCCGATCGTCGACATGACCGGCTGGCACAACTTCAACGACGTCTTCTTCACCGACGTGCATCTGCCCGTCGAGAACCTCATCGGCGACGAGAACAAGGGGTGGGATCTCGCGCGCGAGACGCTCGCGAACGAGCGCGTGACGTTGTCGCGACCGGGCGCGCAATGGGGCTGGGGCCCGACCGCGCGCGACCTGGTCGATCTGGTGCGCGAGCGCGGAGTCGTGCCCCATCACGTGCTGCGCCAACGACTGGCACAGCTGTACGTCGAGGGGGAGATCCTGCGCGTGTACAACCTGCGCACCGTTGCGGCCGCGATCTCGGGTCGCCCCGGACCGATGGCGTCGGTCCGCAAGGCCCTTGCCGATCCCCACGGCCAGCACATCTTCCGGTTGGGGAAGGACTTGGCGGGCGCACAGGGAATGTACAAGGACACGGGTCCTCTGGGAGCCGATCCCACCTGGTGGTCGTCCGGGTTCGAATTCGCGCCCGCATTGACGATCGGGGGCGGCACCTCAGAGGTCCTGCGGGATATCATCGGAGAACGTATCCTCGGCCTTCCTCGCGAGCCTGATCCGGACGTCGGGAAGCCATGGAGGGATACACGTCACGGGTGAGGAGTTCGCATGCGGGCGGCTAGTCAGCGGCGACATGGCCACGCGATCATCACGGTTCTTGTCTCACTGGTGCTGCTCGCGACCGCGTGCGGCGCGCGCCTGACCGACGAGCAGCGCGCGGCCGGGATCGGTGCGTTCGCCGGCGGCGGCGGGACGAGCACGGACGATCCACTGCTCGGCGGAGCAGACGGGGTCACCGGCGGCGACAACGGCTCGACCGATGGTGGACCGGTCGACGTCGGGGGTTCCGGCGGCGGCACCAGCACGGGAGGCGACGTCGGCACGGATGAGCCGGCGGGCGGCAACGGCGGCGCGACCGACGTCGGTGTGACGGGCGACAAGCTCACGATCGCCACCATCGCCGACGTCAGCGGCGTGCAGCCCGGTCTCTTCAAGGCGGCGCACCAAGCGATGCAGGCGCTCGTGGCGATGGTGAACTCCGAGGGTGGTATCTACGGGCGTCAGCTCGAGCTGCTGCTGCTCGACTCCAAGACCGACGCAGGCGCCAACCGCACCGCCGTGCTCGATGCGTGTCCGAAAGCGTTCGCGCTCGTAGGATCGGTTTCGGCGTTCGACAACGGCGGCGCGGAAGCCGTCGATGCCTGCGGCAAGGAGGGGATCCCGGACATCAGCGCGGTTACGACCACCGGCCCACGGATCTTGAACCAGGACACCTATCCCGCGTATCCGAACCGGCCGGACCTGTTCGTCGTAGGCTCGGGTGACTACATGGCCAAGAGGTTCCCCGATGCCGTGAAGAAGGCCGGCCGGTTATGGCTCGCCGCGTCCACGACACGCTCGAACTCAGAGGCGAAAGCCGAGGCGTACTCGGGGAAGTCGAAGTTCAATTTCATCTACGAGGCCGAAACCGGCGTCGTCGAAACCAACTACACGCCCTACGTCCAGAAGATGGAGGACCGCGGCGTGGAATTCGTGACCATGCTGTCCGATTACCAGTCGATCGCGCGTCTGACCAAGGCGATGCGTTCGCAGCAATACACGCCCGCTGTCATGGAGTGGGACTCGGTCGTCTACAGCCAGAAGTTCCTGGAAGAAGCCGAAGGCGCCGCGGAAGGCTCCTGGTTGTACCTCAACACGGCGATGTTCGAAGAGTCCCAGAACTACCCCGAGATGCAGCTCTATCAGGCCTGGCTCGCACGGGTCGCCCCCGGTGTCCCGCCGGACTACTTCGGCTTGTACGCCTGGTCGGCCGGCCGGCTGTTCGTGGAGCTCGCGAAGGAGGTTGGACCGCAGGCGACCCGCGCGAAGCTCTTCGACGCGCTGAAGAACGAGCACTCGTGGGACGGGTTCGGTCTGCACGCTTCGCACGACATCGGACGTAAGCGCGCGTCGAATTGCACGATGTTCGCACGGATCAAGGACAACCAGTTCGTGCGCGCGTATCCGAAGAGCGGATTCAATTGCTCGAGCCCTCTGTATCCCACCAGCGTGAGGTGAGGGTGTGGACCAGCTCGTCGCCTACACCGTCATCGGTATCGTCACCGGCTCGGTCTACGCGGTGGGCGCCAGCGGCCTCGTCCTGACCTACGCAACGTCGGGCATCTTCAACATCGCACACGGCGCCATCGGCATGGTGATGGCGTTCACGTACTGGCACCTGCTGGATATGGGCATGCCGACGCTCGCGGCCCTCGCGCTCGTGCTGCTGGTGATCGCCCCGCTATTCGGCGCGGCGATCGAACGGGTGCTGATGCGCGGGTTGCGGAACGTCTCGTTCGGCACCTCACTGGTCGTCACCGTGGGGCTCATGGTCGGGCTGATCGGCGCAGCCAACTCGATCTGGCCACAGGACGTCGGACGCACCCTCAAGCCATTCTTCGGGTCAGAGAGTGGAAGGACCCTGGGTCCGGTCTTCGTGAGCTATCACGAGATGCTCACGATCGTTATCGCTGCGGGGGTGGCCGTTGCGCTCTGGCTGTTCTTGTCCCGAACCCGGACCGGGATCGCGATGCGAGCCGTCGTCGACAATCGCGACCTGATCGCGCTGAATGGGGCACGTCCAGACCGCATCAGCATGTTCTCCTGGGCCATCGGCGCGTCGCTCGCCGCCTTGGCGGGGATCCTGATCGCGCCCTCCCTGCAGTTGAGCGTGCTGATCCTCACCCTTCTTGTCATCAATGCTTACGCGGCCGCCATGGTTGGGCGATTGAAGAGCCTGCCCCTGACGTTCGTGGGCGCGCTCATCCTGGGACTGATCGAGTCCTACGCGATCGGGTTCCTGGATCTCGCCGGATGGCTCGGGGGCTTGCGGTTCGCGCTGCCGACCTTGTTCCTGTTCGCGATCCTGTTGCTGCTTCCGCAGGATCGGTTGCGCGCGGGACGCCTGACGGGCGCGAGGTCGCCCCGGATCCCGGACCTGCGTCGCTCGCTCCAAGGTGGGGCGCTGCTGGTGGCGATCGCGATCGTGCTGTCCTTCATCTTCGATGCCTCCACGCTCTCAACCGTGGGGGAAGGGCTCGCGTTCGCCCTGGTGATGTTGTCGCTGGTGCTGCTGACTGGGTACGGCGGACAGGTCTCGCTGGCGCAGATGACCTTCGCCGGCTTGGGCGCGTTCGCGATGGCCCGCTTCGGCGCCGACGGGTCGTTCATCGGTCTGATCCTCGCGATGGTCATCGCCGGCCTCGCCGGCGCCGTAGTCACCCTGCCGGCCCTTCGCCTTCAGGGGCTCTACCTGGCGCTGGCGACCATGGCGTTCGCGGTGTTCATGGATCAGATGGTCTTCCCGCAGGGTGGTGTGTTCGGGTTCGGGGTCGGCCTTCCGGTCGGACGGCTCGACATCTTCGGCATATCGTTCGACTCGGAAGGCGCGTTCATCATCCTGCTGGCGATCACGTTCGCGCTCGCGGCTGTGGCTGTGCTCGCCATCAGACGCGGCCCGTTCGGTCGACTCCTCGGTGCGATGCGTGATAGTGAGGTTGCGTGCGCGACGCTGGGCTTGTCTCTCGCCCGCACCAAGTTCGCTGTGTTCTCGCTGTCGGCGGCGATCGCCGGACTGGGCGGAGCGATGTTCGGCGCCGTGCGTCAAACCGCGGGTCCGGTCGACTTCGTGATGTTGCAGAGCCTTCCCATCCTGTTGCTCGCGGTCATCGGAGGCATCAGCACCGTTTCCGGCGCGCTGATCGGCGGGGTTGGCTATGCGGTGCTTCGCGCGAGCGGGTCCAGCGCAGGAGGGATGGTATTCCTGCTCATCGGCGCCGTTGCCGTCACGCTCGGCCGCAATCCCAACGGCCTCGCCCACCTGCTGTCCCAACTCGTTCCCGGTCGGCGCGAACCGAGCCGCCCGCCGGCTGCTCTGACACCCGAGACCGCGGAGGAGGGATCGCGCGTTGTCGCTCCTGCAGGTTGAGGGCGCGACGGTCGACTTCGGCGGGCTGCGTGCGCTGTCGGATGTCGATCTCGACGTCCAGGCCGGAAGCATCACCGGGCTGATCGGCCCGAACGGCGCCGGCAAGACCACGTTGTTCAACGTGATCTGCGGTCTTCAGGTGGCGACGGCGGGGACCGTGACGTTCGACGGCAAGGAGTTCTCGAAGCTGGGCCCACACGAGCGCGCGCGCAAGGGCCTCGCGCGCACCTTCCAGCGGATCGAGGTGTTCGGTTCGCTCACCGCGCGCGAAAACGTCCTGGTCGCCGCCGAGATCCGCCGGCGGTGGAGCGTCGACAAGTCGGGACGCCCCAGGGACGACGCCGAGGCGATCGTCGATCTCGTGGGCCTGCGCCCGATCGCCGATGAGCGCTCCGACGCGTTGTCGACGGGGAACGCACGACTGGTCGAGTTGGCTCGCGCGCTCGCCACGAGGCCACGGCTCCTGCTCCTGGACGAGCCGTCGTCGGGCCTCGACGAGAACGAAACGGACCTTTTTGCCCAACTGCTCGAACGGCTCGCAGCGGAAGGTTTGGCGATCCTGATCGTCGAACACGACGTTGAACTAGTGATGAGGGTTTGCGCGCGGATCCACGTGCTCGACTTCGGCCGCAAGATCGCCGCCGGGATCCCGGCCGAGATCAAGGCGAACGCCGCGGTGCAAGCCGCGTACCTCGGGAAGGCGGAAGGGACCAACGATGCAGCGTGACGAGCCGACACCCCTGCTCGAGCTCCGCGGTGTCCGCGCGTCTTACGGGCGGATCGAGGTGCTCCACGGCGTCGACCTCGTCGTGCCCGAGAACTCCATCGTGGCGTTGCTCGGCCCGAACGGCGCGGGGAAGACCACCACCCTGAAAGTGGCGAGTGGTCAGATGCAGGCGACCGAGGGGTGCGTGCACATCGCCGGCAAACACGTCAACGGCACGAGCCCCGACGCGCTCGCGCGCGCGGGAGTGTGCGCGATCCCGGAGGGCCGCGGCATCTTCCCGAACCTCACCGTCGAAGAGAACCTACGTCTCGCGACGTACGCGAACGTTGCCTTCGACGCCGTTCGTGAGAGGACGTTCACCCAGTTCCCGCGGCTCGGGGACCGCAGGCATCAGCTCGCCGGGACGATGTCGGGGGGCGAGCAGCAGATGTTGGCGATCGCGCGCGCGCTCACAACCGAGCCGGCGCTGTTGATGCTCGACGAGATCTCGATGGGGCTCGCGCCCCTGATCGTTGCAGAGCTGTACGACCTCGTCGCGCGCATCGCCGAGCAGGGTGTGGCGATCCTGCTGGTCGAGCAGTTCGCGCGCGTCGCGCTCCCGGTCGCGACGTACGCGGCGATCATGGTGCAGGGTCGAGTGGTTCGTTTCGGCGAGCCGGGGGATATAGCCGACGAGCTGCACGAGGCCTATCTTGGAGGTGCGGCATGAGACCGTTCCGTCTGATCGCGCGCGCGGCGGTGGTCGGGGCCGTCGTGACCACGCTCACCGCGCCGATCGCGCAGGGGGCAGAGGAGACGGCGCCGAAGGTCTTCGGCTACATCGGCAAGGCCAGGGCCACCCCGCTGGCGTTCCACTACGACCAGCCGTCGTTCGGAGTGCCGGCCGAGCACACGTTCGAGCTGAACTTCTCGCACAGCGAGGCGGAGTCCGATTCGGGACCCAGCTCGCGCGCGCTCGCCAGTGTGTTGTGGCCAGGCGACGTGGTCGGCAACGCGCCGCCCGGACTGCTCGTCGACACGTTCTTCCCGGTGGATCTCATCGAAGAGGTGGACTTCGAAAACGATGCCTGGACCCAGATCCGCCAGGGTCTCGCGGACGGCCTCGCGCAATCGCCGCCGTACCCGATCCGCGCGGAGGCCTTCTACCCGCAGGACCCGCCGCAGAACCGCTACGACATGGGTGCCGGCATCTCTATGCAGGCTGAGGCGGATAAGGGGTTCGCTGAGGCCGTCATGACGGGGAGCCGTGGCGGCTTCCCCGGTTTGGTCTCCGTCGGACACATGAACTCCGACGCGTTCAGTGGCTTGCGTGAGGGCATCGAGGTGTCCGAGTCCCATGCCGAGGTCCAGAACATCTCGCTCCTCGGCGGGATGTTCACCATCGAGGGCGTGACCACGACGATCAAGGGGGTCAGCGACGGAGTGAACGCCACGACCGAGAGTTCTACCGTGATCACGGGTCTCCGGTGGACGTCGGTCGACAGTGAAGGGGACACGAACCACTACGAGGTCGCGCGCGCCGACGACCGCGGTGTGCTCCTCGGCAACGGGAAGTACCTCGACTGGAAGGAGGCGCGCGACTTCTTCGCGCCGCTGGCCGAGAACGGCATCACCGTCACGCTGCTCGGCACGCAGAAGGAGGACTCCGGCGCGGGGGCCGAGCGTCTCGTGCGCGGTCTGGCGATCAAGATGAGCGCGACGGCGATGCGGGAATACGTCGACATGCTCCCCGAACCGCTCCACGCGCTCGTGACCGATCCGGGCTCGAGCCCGTTGAAGCCGGTCTACGACCAGCTGCCGCAGCAAGCGACCGGACTGCTGAACTCGTTCGTGCAGTACGACCAGTCGATCACGTTCATGTTCGGAGTGGCGAGCGTGGAGGCCGCTGCCAGCCCACCCTTCGATATCCCGGGGTTCGATCAGCCTCCGATACAGCCGCCTCCGGTCGATAGTGGTGGGTTCGCGCCGCCTCCGTCGGTGATCCAGCCGCCGGCGTCCACCGACGGCGGGACGACGACCACGCCGCCTGCGACCGGCGGCGGGATCAACCTGGTCGGCTCGGTCGCCGTCCCTGCCGTCCTCGGGATCATCGCGTTCGTGCTCGCGCTGTTCGCCTCGGGCGGCCTCAACCTTCTGGCCGAGCGCGCGACCGCGCCCGTCCGGCGTACGATGGTGCACTGATGGAGACCCCGATCGAAACCTCGCGCCTGGATCGGCTGCGCGCGTCGATCGCCAAGGTGAAGGTGCGCGCTGCCGTTCCGCCGTTCGAGCGCATCCTGGCCGTAGGCGGCGCCGTGCTGATGACGCTGGGGATCGCGTTCATCGTGCTCGGCTGGGTGGGCGCGTCGCACACGCCGTACGTGTTCGAGCAGATTCCCTACATGATCTCGGGCGGGCTGCTGGGCGCAGCGCTCGCCGTGGTTGGCGCGCTGTTCTATTTCGCGTTCTGGATGACCAAGCAGGTGCAGACCACGCGCGAGGAAGCGTCACAGACGCGCGCGACGCTCGAGAGCATCGAGCAGTTGCTCGCCGGCAGTGTCGCTATGAACGGGAGCGTCGCTACGGCGGCGAAGCCTGCGGCCGCCGAGTTCGTCAAGACCGGCAAGGGCACGATGTTCCACGTGCCGGACTGCAAGGTCGTCGAGGGTCGTAGCGATCTGACGCAGGTTTCCGGGGACGAGCCGGGCCTGACGCCGTGCCGGATCTGCGATCCGCTCGGCGCGCGCGTGTAGCCTGAGCCATCCCGCGGCTTGAGTCGGACCTGATCAAAGACACCAAAGCCGTCCCGGTCACAACGTCACCGCATCGGCTCTGAACTCTGCGCCCCGTGCTCCCACGTTGACTGCCCAGGTTCGGGTTGCCCGTCGAGCCGGGGTCAAGTCCAGTCCTTCCGAAGACGCTCCGACCAGGCCGGACGGACGTGGACGATCACAACGTCGTATTCGAACTCGACCCGCTCGACGCCGAGCAGCCTGGCAACTACGCTTGGGAATCGCACGCCGTTTCTCCCTTCGGAATCTCACACCTTCAGAAGTGCGGAATCCTAGGGAAAGAGCGGCATGCATCTCTATCTCAGCTCAGGAATGACCCACGGGAACAGCAGGGGAGCCAAAAGGGGGCCTGTGTTAGCATCCGGCTGGATGAAGCGTCTCTACCACCGGTGGCTCGGCCTACCTTTCCCAGGCTTCGCTTTCATCGGGACTCTTATGGCCCTCGCCGCGCTCGTCACGTTCGGGCAGCTAGGCCGCATTCTCGATGAAGGCTTTGCCTTCGTGCTGATCTTGATGGCGCTAGGTCTGCCCGCCCTCTTCCTTTCCGAGCGGGAGCGGGTCCTCAAGAAGCGCTCGTAGGCAACAGCGAAGCTGGGATCTTGCGCGCGCGCGCTAGAACGTGTTCTACTTTCTGGCCATGGAGTTCAACCTGGCCGACCTGTTCGAGGGCAACGTCGATGTCATCGGCGAGCGCACCGCCCTCGTGTGCGGCGATCGCCGCCTGACCTACGCCGAACTCGAGGCGCGCGCGAACAAGCTCGCGCACTTCCTGAAGTCACAGGGCGTCAAGCCCGGCGAGCACGTCGGGATGTACCTGTACAACGGTCCCGAGTATGTCGAGGGCCTGCTCGCGTGCCTCAAGATCCGAGCCGTTCCGATCAACTGCAACTACCGCTACGTCGAAGACGAGTTGCGCTACCTGTTCGACGACGCCGACCTGGTCGCGGTGCTGCACCAGCGCGAGTTCATCCCCCGGCTCGCCGCGATCCGGAGGGACGTGTCGAAGGTGCGCACGCTGGTGATGGTCGACGACGGCTCGGGCCACGACGCCTCCGGGCTCGGTTCGTTCGAGTACGAGACCGCGATCGCCGGGCAGTCCGATGCGCGCGACTTCGAGCCGCGCTCGGGCGACGACCTGTTCATCATCTACACCGGCGGCACCACGGGCATGCCCAAGGGTGTCATGTGGCGGCAGGAGGACATGTTCTTCAGCGCGCTCGGCGCAGGGAACCCACTGGGCGACCCGGCCGAGAAGCCCGAGGACGTGGCCGCGCGCGCGCCGAGCCGCGACCCGCAGATCGTGCAGTTCCCCGTGCCGCCGCTGATCCACGGCGCCGCGCAGCTCGGCGTGTTCATCGGGTTCAACTGGGGCGACAAGGTGTGCCTGATCCCCCGCTTCGACCCGCACGCGGTGTGGGAGACGGTGCAGCGGGAACACGTCAACACGCTCACCATCGTGGGCGACGCCATGGCGCGCCCGCTCGCCGAAGCGCTCGCGGAGGACGCGAGCAGACACGACCTGTCGTCGCTGTACTACTTCGGCTCAACCGGGGCGGTGCTGTCGCAGTCGGTCAAGGAGCAGCTGCGCGCGCTGCTGCCGAACACGATCGTCACCGAGAACTTCGGCGCGACCGAGACCGGGTTCCAGGGCATGGAGGCGATGGAGGACGCGCGCCCGAAGGAGGGCGGCTCGCGGTTCCAGGTGATGCCGACCTCGATGGTCGTGGACGACGAGCTGAACCCGATCGCGGCCGGCTCGGGAACGATCGGAAAGCTCGCGCTTCGCGGGCACGTGCCGCTGGGCTACTACAAGGACGAGGAGAAGACCAAGGCGACATTCTTCGAGAAGGACGGCGCGCGCTGGGTGATCCCCGGCGATCTCGCGACCGTGGACGCCGACGGCAGCGTCATCGTGTTCGGGCGCGGTGCGGTGTGCATCAACTCCGGCGGCGAGAAGATCTACCCCGAAGAGGTCGAGCAGGTGGTGCGCTCGCACCCGGAAGTGTACGACGCCATGGTCGTCGGCCAACCGGACGAACGCTGGGGCGAGCGCGTGGTGGCGCTGATCCAGCCGCGGCCCGGGACCCAGCCCACATTAGAGAGCATCGACGCACACTGCCGCACGACGCTGGCCGGCTACAAGGTGCCGCGCGCGATCTACCTCGTGGACGAGGTGCAGCGCCAGCCTTCGGGCAAGCCCGATTTTACCTGGGCGCGCCGGTTCGCCGCGGAGCAGGTGCAGTGAGCGTCCGCACACCGCTGTGCGACGAGTTCGGCATCGAGCATCCCATCTTCGCGTTCACGCTCTACAAAGAGGTCTGCGTCGAGGTCTCCAAGGCCGGGGGCTTCGGCGTCTACGCGGCGCTGCGGCACACCCCCGATGAGCTCGAAGAGGTCCTCACGTGGATCGACGACAACATCGATGGCAAGCCCTACGGCGTCGACGTGGTCATGCCGGCTTCCTACGTGGGCGGCGACTTCGATCCGGACGAGATGTTCGAGCAGTTGCGCGCGCAGATCCCCGACGAGCACAAGGCCTACGTCGAGGCGGTGCTCGACCGCCACGGCGTGCCGAAGCTGCCCGACGACGAGCCGGCGCCGCGCGAGCTGCTCGGCTGGACCGAGGCGACCGCGCGCCCGCAGGTCGACATCGCGTTGCGCCACCCGATCAAGCTGCTCGTGAACGCGCTCGGTCCGCCGCCGAAAGACGTGGTGGATGCCGCCCACGAGCACGGCGTGAAGGTGGCTGCGCTCGTGGGTTCGGCTCATCACGCGCGCAAACAGGTCGAGCAAGAAGTCGACATCATCGTGGCGACCGGCACCGAGGCGGCCGGGCACACGCCCGACATCGCCTCGATGGTGCTGTGGCCCGAGGTGGTCGAAGCGGTCGCGCCGCGCCCGGTGCTGGCGGGCGGCGGGATCGGAAGCGGGAGGCAGATGGCCGCCGCGCTCGCGCTCGGCGCGCAAGGGGTGTGGACCGGCTCGATCTGGCTGACCGTTGCCGAGTCCGAGACGCAGAAGGCCGTGCTGGACAAGCTGCTGGCGGCGACCTCGCGCGACACCGTGCGCTCGCGCTCGCTGTCGGGGAAGCCTGCGCGCCAGTTGCGCACGGCGTGGACCGACGCGTGGGACGACCCGAAGGGCCCCGGCGCGTTGCCGATGCCGCTGCAGTTCATGCTGACCGCCGAGGCCGTGTACCGGATCTACCGCGCCGAGAACCCCGACCTGATGGGGATGCCGGTCGGCCAGATCGTGGGCCAGATGAACGAGGTGAAGCCGACCGCGACCGTGATCGCCGACATGGTGCGTGAGTGCGACGAGACCATCGCGCGCCTCCAGGGAATGAAGAGATGAGATTCGGCGTCACCGCGTTCCTGACCGACCGGTCGATCACGCCCGTGGAGTTCGCGAGCGCGTGCGCCGAGCGCGGCTTCGACGGCATCTACGTCCCAGAGCACACTCACATCCCGACCGCGCGCGCGACCCCGGCGCCGATGGGCGAGCCGCTGCCCGAGCAGTACTGGCGCTGCCTGGACCCGTTCGTATCCCTGACGGCGGCGGCGGCGGTCGAGCCGCGCGTCCGCGTCGGCACCGGCATCTGCCTGGTCGCCCAGCACGACCCCATCGTGCTCGCCAAGCAGATCGCGACGCTGGATCACCTGTCGGGCGGGCGGTTCGTGTTCGGGATCGGGTTCGGCTGGAACCGCGACGAGGCCGAGGACCACGGCGTGGATTGGCCGCGCCGGCGCGAGCTGGTTCGCGAGCGCGTCCTGCTGATGAAGGAGCTGTGGACCAAGGACGAAGGCTCCTTCGATGGCGAGTTCGCGCGCGTATCCCCCTCGAGCGCATGGCCGAAGCCGACTCAGAAGCCGCACCCGCCGATCTACATCGGCGGGTCCGGCGGTCCGAAGATGTTCGAAGCCGTCGCCGACTACGCCGACGGCTGGATGCCGATCGGCGGCCGCGGGATCAAGGCCGCGCTGCCGACACTGCGCGCGGAGTACGAGCGCCACGGTCGCGATCCCGGCGCGATCACCGTGATCCCGTTCGGCACGATCCCGGACCCGGGCAAGCTCGAGTACTACGCGGCGCTCGGGATCGCCGACATCGTGCTCGGCATCGACCACGGCGCGCGCGACCACGTCCTGGCGGAGTTGGACAAGTTCGCAGCGATCGTGGAACCGTTCAACCCGTGAGCGGATCCGTCCACCGCAGTCCGGGAAAGCGCGCGAAGTCTGTATCGCTGGAGCACAGTTCGGCCCCGTGCTCGATCGCCATGGCGGCGAGATGCGCGTCGTTCACTAGGTTCCCTGCGCCGCCGAGAGGCTCGAGCAGCTCGCGCATCACGCTCGCGTGCCGCTCGGTCTCGTGCACAACGGTGACGCACGGCTGCGCGAGCCAGCCATCGATGATGTCGAAAGCCTCCCCAGGGGACAAGGGGTGCTCGAAGACCCTGGGATTCGTGGTCAGTCGTACGAAGGCCAGCAGGACGATCCAAGCCAGGGCGAACGTGTCGGACGCCGAGAGGCGCTCTTCGAGCCACGCGCGCGCCGCCCGATGCCGGGGCGACGCCTCGTCGATCGCGTAGATCAGAAGGTTCGCGTCGACCAGGATCACTTGCGGAGCTCGATCTTTCGCGCGACATCTTGATCCTCGAGCGAACCCGCCAGCGCCAACGCCTTGTCGAGGTCGATCCCGGCCCGCGCGCCGAGCCGCCGAGTGGGTGCGCGATAGCGGCGCGCGCGCCGGCTCGGATCGTCGAGGCCCGCGCGCAGCAGCGCATTCAGCGCTTCCTTGAACGAGATACCACGCTGTGCTGCCAGGCGCTTCACCCTGGCAGCGACGTCCTCGTCCAGCGTGACCGTGGTCCGCATCCTAGAGACATCATAGCATCAACTTTAGAAGCATCAAGATGCACAATTCTATCGGAACTCGCGCGCGCACCGAGCCGCCCGATAGCCTCGCTCGCGTCATGTGGGCATCGATCCCCGAGCTTGTGCGCTCGACAACCGCCGCCTACGGCGACGCCGAAGCCGTCGTGGACGACGAGGTCCGTTTCTCCTTCGCCGACCTGGCCGCGCGCATCGAGCGCGCCGCGCGCGCGACGATCGCCGCCGGGATCGAGCCGGGCGACCGAGTCGCGATCTGGGCACCGAACTGTCACGAGTGGATCACCGCCGCGCTCGGGGCGGTGTCGGCGGGCGCAGTGCTCGTGCCGATCAATACCCGCTTCAAGGGCAACGAGGCCGCGTTCGTGCTCGGCAAGAGTCGCGCGCGCCTGCTGTTCACGGTCACCGGCTTCCTCGACACCGACTACGTCGAGCTGCTGCGCGCGGCCGACGACGGGGTGCCGGACACGCTCGAGCGCATCGTGGTCCTGCGCGGCCCCGGCGACGAGCCCTACGACGAGTTCCGCGCGCACGCCGACGACGTGTCCGCGCACGACGCGCGCAAGCGCGCCGACGCCGTCGGCTCCGACGACCTCAGCGACATCATCTTCACGTCCGGCACCACCGGGAGACCGAAGGGTGTGATGGTCACCCACGCCCAGACTTTGCGCGTGTTCGACACGTGGTCGCGCGAGGTTGGGCTCGAACAGGCAGACCGCTACCTGATCGTGAACCCCTTCTTCCACACGTTCGGGTACAAGGCCGGCATCCTCGCGTGCCTGATGCGCGGCGCGACGATCCTGCCGCACGCGGTGTTCGACGTGACGACCGTGCTCGGCAGGATCGAGCGCGAGCGCATCACCGTCCTGCCGGGCCCGCCGACGCTGTATCAGTCGATCCTGAACAGCTCCGAGCACGGCGACCTCTCGTCGCTCCGCCTCGCGGTGACCGGCGCCGCGGTCGTGCCGGTCGAGCTCGTGCGGCGCATGCGCGACGAGCTCGGCTTCGACACCGTGCTCACCGCCTACGGCCTCACCGAGTCCACTGGCACCGCCACCATGTGCCGCCGCGGCGACGACATCGAGACCATCGCGAACACCTCAGGGCGAGCGATCCCCGACACCGAGGTTCGCGTCGTCGACGACGACGGCGCTCCGGTCGAGCCGGGCACATCCGGGGAGGTCGTGATCCGCGGCTACAACGTCATGCAGGGATACTTCGAGGAGCCCGAGCAGACGGCAGAGGCGATCCGCGACGGCTGGCTGCACACCGGCGACATCGGCGTCATGGACGAGCGCGGGAACCTTCGCATCACCGATCGCAAGAAGGACATGTTCATCGTCGGCGGCTTCAACGTCTACCCCGCCGAGGTCGAGAGCGAGCTGTTATCGCACCCCGCGATCGCGCAGGCCGCGGTGGTGGGCGCGCCCGACGAGCGAATGGGCGAAGTCGGCGTCGCATTCGTCGTCCCGAAGGAGCGCGCGCCGGTCGAGCCGGACGAGATCATCGCCTGGGCGCGCGAGCGCATGGCGAACTACAAGGTTCCGCGGCGCATCGAGGTCGTGGATTCGCTGCCGTTGAACGCGAGCGGCAAGGTGCTGAAGTACGAGTTGCGGGAGCGCGCGCGCGCATGAACGACTATCCGATCATGCTCGGCTCGATGCTGTTCACCCTGGTCGAGCCCCATCGCGAGCACGTCGTCGCGTACAATCGGTGGTACGAGCGCGATCACTTCTACGCCGGTTGCCTGGTCGGCCCCGGCATCCTCGCGGGCGCGCGCTGGGTCGCCACGCGCGAACTGAAGAAGCTGCGCTACCCGGCCGAGTCGCCGATCTCGCCCGACCCCAGGACCGGCTCGTACCTGGCGACGTATTTCATCGAGGCATCGATGTCGCGCGAGTGGGGAACCTGGGCGGCCGAGGAAGTGCACCGGCTGCATGAGAACGACCGCATGTTCCCGCACCGCGATCACATCCATACGCAGATGTACGTGTACCGCGGTGGCGTGTTCCGCGAACCCGATGGGGTGCCTCCCGAGCTCGCGCTCGACCATCGGTTCCAAGGGTTGGTGCCTGTTTTCGTGGACGCGAACGACGGGGTCGAGCGCAAAGAGCTCGCGCGGTGGCTGAGTGAAGACGTCGACCTGACGGATTCCCCCGCTGCGATGTGCTTGTCATGGACGCCGATCCCCGTGCCGGGCGCCGCGCCCGCCGACGTGCCCAAGACGGGCGATCCGAAGGGACGCGTGCTGCAGTTGTGGTTCCTCGACACCGAACCGTCCGAGGCGTGGGACGAGCACTTCGCCGGTCTCGGCGAACGCGTCGCAGCCGGCGGGCTCGGTCGCGTGTCGTGGGCCGGACCGTTCATCCCGACCGTCCCCGGCACCGACACCTACACCGATCAGCTGTGATGAGTTGGGACCTGGGCCACCTGCGGGGCGAGCCGATCGGTCCGCTGGTCTCGTCCGACGGGACGGTATTGCACGTCGAGGCTCTCGGGGTCGGTCCGCCCGTCGTGTTCGTGCACGGGTTCTGCTTGAACCTGGCGTCGTGGCATTTCCAGCTTGCCTCCCTCGCCGAGGAGCGTCGTGTGGTCGTCTACGACCAACGCGGCCACGGGTTGTCCGCGTTCCCGAGCTCGGGCGACTTCTCGATCGAGACGCTCGCGCGCGACCTCGCGACGGTGATCGATGCCATCGGCGAGCCCGTAACCGTGGTCGGACATTCGATGGGCGGCATGACCCTGCTTCGGTACGCGACCATGTTCCCCGACCGTATGGGCGAGACGGTGCGCGGGGTCGTGCTCGTCGACACGAACGTGGCGGACGTTCTGGGAGGGCTGCTGCCGGGTGCCGCACGGTTGGCGTTGCCTGCGCTGCGGCTGATCGAGATGGTGGCCGCGGCTTCCCCCGACCGTCTCGAGGGGATCCGTCGCAGCCAGCAGCGGTTGGTGCGCGTCGGCGTGCGCCTGATGTCCTTCGCACCCGGTGCTCCACTCGACCGCATCCAGTTCGTCGAGCGGATGTTCGCCAGCGTTCCGGCGCGCTCGCTCGTGCGCGTCGTCGCGACCCTGCGCACCATGAATGTTCGAGCCGGCCTCGATGCGCTCGATGTTCCGACGCTGGTGATGGTCGGCGCGCGCGACCGGATCACGCCGCCGGGAGTTGCGCGCGACCTGGCGATGCACCTGGACGGCGCCGAGTTCGTTTCCATCGCCGGAGCCGGACACATGCCGATGCTGGAGAAGCCCGACGAGTTCAACGAGGCGCTGCGCACGTTCCTGGACCACCCCGGCGTGCTGTACGGAGGGCGACGGATCAAGGGTGCGCGCGCGCCCCAGATCGCGCCCGACTGAGCGAGCGTCTTATCCCGACCGCGCGCGGGGGATAACAAGCCGACGTCACGACCGGACCAACGCAAGGTCGCTGCTCAAGGAGTCAAGAAACACCGGGCCGTACGGACCCACGCAGAGGGACCCTCGTAAGGGTTTCTGACGGTCCGTCAGATTGCCCTATACTCGCCGCAGATGGACCTTCGGTACTCGCCCGACGACGACGCGTTCCGCGCGCAGGTGCATGCTTGGCTCGCCGACGCACTCCCCGCGCTTCCGCCGAAGCCCGACCCCGAGAACTGGCCCGCGCGCCGCGCGTACGACACCGCGTGGCAGCGCGCGCTCCACGACGCCGGATACGCCGGACTGGACTGGCCGGCGGAGGCCGGAGGGCAGAGCGCCTCGCCCACGCGCCACCTGATCTTCCTCGAGGAGGCCGAGCGCGCAGGCGCGCCCTACGTCGGCACCAACTTCGTCGGGCTTCTGCACGCGGGGCCCACCATCGATGCGTGCGGGACCGCCGAACAGAAGAAGCGCTATCTGCCGCCGATCCTGCGGGGCGACGAGGTCTGGTGTCAGGGCTTCTCCGAGCCGGGCGCGGGCAGCGATCTCGCGTCCCTGCAGACACGCGCGGTGCGTGACGGCGACCATTACGTCGTCACCGGACAGAAGATCTGGACCTCGCACGCGCAGGTCGCGGACTTCTGCGAACTGCTGGTGCGCACCGACCCGGCCGCGCCCAAGCACAAGGGCATCTCGTGGCTGATCATGCCGATGGACCTGGCTGGGATCGACGTTCGGCCCATGCGCACGATCGCCGGCTCGAACGAGTTCAGTGAGGTGTTCCTGGACGAGGTCCGGATCCCGGCCGCCAACCGCGTCGGCGATGAGAACGACGGCTGGCGGGTCGCGATGATCACCTTCAGCTTCGAGCGCGGCACGGCGTTCGTCTCCGAGTTGCTTGCGTCGATGCAGGCGCTGCAGCGGCTCTCGGACCTGGCGAAGAAGAACGGGACGTGGGGCGACGGAGGGGTTCGGCGCACGATCGGGCATCTGGTGGCGGACCTCGACGCGTTGTGGGCGCTGACGAAGCGCAACGTCACGCAATCGGAAGCGACGGGCATCCCGGGACCGTTGGGTTCGGTGTTCAAGCTCCATTACTCGGAGGCCCGCCACCGGATCGGTGATCTCGCGATGCGGATCCTCGGCGCCGACGCGCTGTCGATGGACGCCGAGCACACCAAGGGGTGGATCCACTCGATGTCGATCACGATCGCCGCCGGCACCTCGCAGATCCAGCGCAACATCGTGGGCGAGCGCATCCTGGGGCTGCCGAAATGAACTTCGACCTGTCCCCCGACGAGCGCGCGCTGCAAGACGCGATCCGCGAGTTGTGCGCGCGTCGCTTCGCGCCGGCCGATCTGCGCGCGGAGGGCATGAGCGCCGGGCGTTGGGGTGCGCTCGAGGAAGCCGGGGTGTTCACGCTTCGCGTCCCCGAGGACGACGGTGGCCTCGGGCTCGGGATGACGCACGCGGTGGTCGCGTTCGAGGATCTGGGGCGCGCGCTCGTGCCCGGCCCGATCGTCGAGACGCACGTCGCGCGCGCGCACGGCGTTCCCGCGCCGACCTCTGGTCTGATCGAGCGCGCCGCCCCGACCATCGACCACTTCGAGCACCTTCTGGCGATCGTCGTGCTGGACGCCGGCGGCGCTGCCCGGCTCGAGCCGTCCGATGTCGAGGTCGAGCCGGTCGAGGCGCCGCTCGACCCTTTCACGCCGGCGCATCGGATCGTGAGTCTCGGCGATGGGGAGCGCGTCGGGGGACCGGACGTCGCGAGCAGGATGCGCGCGGAAGCGACGATGTTGACGGCCGCGATGCTCACCGGGATCGCCGCGGCGACCACGGATGCCGCGGTCGCGTACGCGAAGGAGCGCGAGCAGTTCGGCAAGCCGATCGGGGCGTTCCAGGCCGTGAAACATCTGTGCGCGGATATGTACGTGCGTATGGAGGTCGCGCGTGCGGCCGTGTACGCGGCGGCGTGCGTGCTCGACGATCCGGCGGGGGACGACGGCGCGCGCGCGGTGGCGGGGGCGAAGCTGCTGGCCGGCGAGGCCGCGGTCGCGAACGGCAAGACGAGCATCCAGGTCCACGGCGGCATGGGGTTCACGTGGGAGGTCGACCAGCACCTATACCTGAAGCGCGCGGCCGTCTTGCGCAACGCGTTCGGCGGCACCCACGCGCACGAAGAGGCGATGGCCGCGTGCCTGTGAGGAACATCGCGCGCCAGCCCGTGGTCGCGGGGATGCACGCCCTGCCGTACTCGAAGGACATCGGCATGACCGAGCGCCACTCGGGGGCGCTCGCGATCCTCGGCGCGCTCACCGATGCCGGGCTGACGGTGAACGAGGTGGAAGGGATCACGCGCTACGTCTGGCAACCCACGACCGAGATGGAGATGGCGCGCGTGCTCGGCGTCCCGAACCTGAAGTGGTTCGGCGCGCAGGACTACGGCGGGGGCGCGGGACCGCCGACCGTCGCGCTCGCGTGCGCGGCGATCGAGCTCGGGTTGATCGATTGCGCGGTCGTGTGGCGTTCGCGCAACCGGTCGAGCGGCGGACGGCCGTGGGCAGGGCAGATGCTGGCGGAAGGCCAGGACCAGTTCGAGCGCCCGTTCGGCATCGTGCGGCCCGCCGACGGGATCGCGCTGCTGGTGCGGGTGTGGATGCGCGAGTGGGGCTGGACGCGCGAGGACTTCGGGCGGGTCGCGATCACCGTGCGCGAGCATGCGAACCGCAACCCCGCCGCGATGATGTACGACCGCGCGCTCGACATGCAGAGCTACCTGTCGTCTCGCATGATCGCCGAGCCGTTGTGCCTGTTCGACAACTGTCTCGAGACCGACGGTGCGCTCGCGATCGTGCTCGTGGCCGCCGAGCGAGCGCGCGACCTCGATGTCGAGCCGGTCTACGTGACCGGGTACGCGCTCGGGAGCGGTCCGGAACTGTACGCGATGACGAACTACTACGGCGACTCGCTGACGACCTCGCCGAACGCGTTCGTCGCGCCCGAGCTGTGGCGTAACACCGGCTTGAAGCCCGCGGACATCGACGTATGCCAGATCTACGACGCCTACACCCCGCAGGTCCCTCTGTACTTCCAGGAGTTCGGCTTCTGCGGTGACGGCGAGGGCGCGGCGTTCCTGGCTGAGGCACCGCCATACAACACCAGCGGCGGCGGGCTGTCTGAGGCCTATGTGCACGGCTTCAACCTGATCGTCGAGGGCGCGCGCCAGATCCGGGGGACCTCGACCGATCAGGTCGCCGGCGCGCGCCACTGCGTGGTCACCGGCGGCAACGTGGTTCCGACCGGAGCGCTCGTGCTGTCGAAGGAGCCGTGGTGAACGCGCTGCCGCCGAAGCCGGTCGCCGATCGCGACACGCAGCCGTTCTGGGACGGCGTCGCTGAGCGGAGGTTGCTCGTGCCGCGCTGCACGTGGTGCGGACGGTTCATCTGGCAGCCCCGGCCGCTGTGCCCGGCCTGTCACGCACCCGACCCCGAGTGGGTCGAGGTTTCGGGTGACGCGCGCGTCGCGTCCTGGACGGTGATCCACCCGCCGGTGCTGCTGGTATGGCAGGACGAAGTGCCGTTCACGATCCTTCTGGTCGAGCTCGACGACGCGCCGGGCGTGCGCATGCTGGGTCAGCGCGTGGATGATGCCGGCTTGTTACTCCACGACGCCGAGGGTGTCGACTTCGGCGCGCGCGCGGTCCTCCGCTGGCGCGTCGACGAAGCCGATCAGACCCTCCCCGCGTGGGCGCTCCGCGGTTAGCGTCCTAGAAGATCGGGACCGTGGGCGCGCGTCCCATCAAGACCCGGCCGGCTTCCTCCCAGTTGTGCGGCGCGACCGTGAAGTGGTGCTTGATCGCTTCGGCGTCGCGGGCGTGTCGCTGTAACGACGAGGATGAGTAGAGCGCGCTTCCGCCGCCGAGCGTAGCAGCAGTGGCTGCGACCGCGGCGCCCGTCTCGACCGCGTTGATGGCGGCGGCGCGGCTCAGCGCGCGCTGGCGCATCGTGGGTGCGTCGCCGGCGCGCGCGGTGTCTCGCAGACCCGCGATGGTGGCGTGGAGGAACGCGCGCGCGGCCCCCAGCGCCGCCTCGGCTCGAGCGAGCTCGATCTGCGCGAGCGGCTTGTCCGCCAGCGGCACCTGACTCATCGTGGGCACCTTCGTCTGGGCCTGCTCCGTCAGCTCGTCGAGCGCGCCGCGCGCGATGCCAAGGGCAACGGACGCAAGTTGCGAGACGAACAAACTGACGACCGGGATCTGGTACAGCGGCTCGGGACGGTGCCCCGACGGGTCGAACAGTGAGAAGGTCCGTTGTTCCGGCACGAACACGTCGCTCGCGCTGTAGTCGTTGCTGCCGGTTCCACACAGACCGCTGACATACCACGTGTCGTGGATCTCGACGTCACGAACCGGGATCCAGGTGTGGATGATCTCGGGCCCCTTCGGCGTCATCCTTGGCTGGCCGTTCTCCATCACGAATGAGCCAGCCCAGACCCAGTCGCTGTGCGTGATACCGCTGCCGAACGGCCAATGACCACTGACGCGGACGCCGCCGTCGACGCGGACGGCCGCACCGATCGGACCTGCGCCGGCGGCGGATGGGCCGCGGTGACCGGTGAGGATCTCCTTGGCGCCCGACTCGTTCATGTAGCCGCCGGCGAGGTTGCCCGAGAGCCCGATCATCGTGCACCACCCTGCCGATCCGTCGCCCGAAGCGACGGTTTCGATGGCGCGCATGATGTCGATGGGATCGGCCTCTTCGCCTCCCACCGCGCGCGGGACTCCCAGCGTGAAGACCCCCGTCGCACTCAATCCGTCCACCAGATCGCGCGGCAGACGGCGCCCCTGTTCGATCTCCTCGCGCCGTTCACGGATCGCCGGAAGCAGATCCTCCAGTTGTTGCAGTACCCCGTCGGTCCCCATGGTCCCCCTCCTTTGGGTCAGCGCGCGGTCGCGCGCACCAGCCAACTTCCCGAACCGAATAGAACACCCTCGGGCCCCTGTTTGTTCCGTACCGCCTCTCGTAGTCGATCGAGCACGGCCGCGCGCGCCTGGTCGTCGAGGTCGCGCACGGAGCCCGCGACGACGCTCAAGCGCAAGAGGGCGTCGTAGCACCGGTCGACGTCGGGGCCCAGGTACAGCGGCTCGTCCACCGGCTCGATCGTGAGGTCGCCGAACCCGGCTTCGCCGAGGACCATCCGGACGCGGTCGGGGTCGGACAGACCGAAGGCGCCGGGAGCCCCCGGCGGCGGCTCCGGCAGGTCCGACGTCCCGATGATCGCTGCCAGGATCTCCGACACCCATTCGTTCGCGGCGAGGTCCCGCCAGCACAGCATCGCGAGTCGCCCGTCCGGCGTCAGCGCGCGCGATATTGGTGAACGCCGCGATGGGATCGTCGAAGAACATCACCCCATCTCGACTGATCATGACATCGAATGAATCCGGCTCGAACGGGTAGACCTGCGCGTCGCCGTGCTCGAACCGGGCGTTGGCGAGTCCTTCCAGGGTCGCGCGCTCGCGCGCGCGCTCGATCATGCGCGTCGAGAGGTCGATCCCGAGCGCCTCGCCGTCGGGAGCCTCGCGCGCGGCGATGCGCGTGGTCTCTCCGCAGCCGCAGCCGATGTCCAGGACGCGCTCGGCCGGCTCGATGGCTGCGGCCGTGAACAGATGAGGAGTGAGGTACCGGGTGGCCTCGTTGTAGAAGCCTTCGTTGTCGGTCCAGTTCTGACCCTCGGGACCATCCCAGCCGCGCGCCTGCTCGATGTTCACGATCCGTTCGCTCATCCGTGTCTCCATGCGCTATGGTCCCCTATGGACCAATGATATAGTCCAGAGGGGATGATGATGTCAACAGTCAAGCCCGACCCCACGACGACGCATTATGGGATCCTCGGGCTGCTCGCGATCAAGCCCTTCACCACCTACGAGCTTGCCAAGCAGTTCGACCGATCGCTCGGGCGGCTGTGGCCGCGTGTGCGCAGCAAGCTGTACGAGGGGCCGAAGCGATTGGTCGAGCTCGGATATGCGCGTGCCACGGCCGGGCGGACAGGGCGTCGTCGCCACACGACCTACAGCATCACGGCGAAGGGTCGTCGCGCGCTCGCAGCATGGCTGTCCGAGCCGGGCGCGCCGCCACAGCTCGAGTTCGAACAGCTCATCAAGGTCCTGCTCGCCGATCACGGTACGAAGGCCGCCGCCGTCGCGAACCTGGAGGCCGCGCAGGCGTGGGCGCGCGCAGACATCGACGTCCACATCGAGACCGGACATGCGTACCTGGAAGGTACCGGGCAGTTCCAGGCTCGGGTGGCTCCGTTGGTGCTCGTGGGCAGGTTCATCTCCGAGTTCTCGCTGTTGGTCGAGCGCTGGGCGACCTGGGCACTCGGCGTCGTGGAGGAGTGGCCCGACGATCCGGGGCTGGCCGAGCCGGACCGGGACGCGCTCGAGGCGACCACCCGGGAATTGGAGCGTGCCGCCGCGACCTGGCGCCCAGGGCAGTAGCCTTTCGCCGGTGAACCGAGGGACGGATGGGGGATACGGCTGGGTCGCCGTTGGTGCGGCCTTCACCGCGCACTTCGTCGGCTTCGGCATCATCTATTCGTTCACCGTTTTTTTCCCCTCGATCCTCGACGAGTTCGGGCGCGGGCGCGGGGAGACGTCCTGGATCGTCTCGATCGCAGCCGGCCTGATGCTCGGCGCCGGCGGCGTGACCGGACGCCTGTCCGATCGGTGGGGTCCCGGCCGCGTGCTCGCGATGGGCGGGGTGCTCATCGGCTCCGGACTGCTGCTGTCGTCGCTGGCGACATCGATCTGGCACGTGTACTTGGCGTACGGACTCGCGCTCGGGTTGGGCGTCGCGTGCAGTTTCGTGCCGTCCGTTGCGACTGTTGGGCAGTGGTTCGAGCGCCGTCGCGGTCTCGCTATCGGGGTCGCTGTGGCCGGGACGGGTGTCGGATCGCTGGTGCTCGCGCCGCTGTCGTCCCGGCTGATCGACGCGTACGGGTGGCGCGGAGCGATGCGTGTGATTGCGTTGATCGGGTTCGTCGCGCTCCTGGCCGCGGGATCGGTGTTGCGCGCGCGTGACCAGCCTCCCCGCGGCGGCGGGGCGTGGGCCGCAGTGCGCGGGAACAGGACGTTCGTGCTGCTCTACCTCAGCTCGGTCGTGGCAGCCTACGGCTACTGGATACCGTTCTTCCACATCGTCCCGTATGCCGAGGACCGCGGGATCACGACGGGCTCGGCGGCGCTGCTGGTGTCCATCATGGGGATCACGAACACGCTCGGTCGCATCGTCATGGGCGCCGTCGCCGACCGCGTCGGCCGCCGTCGGATCATGCAGGTATCGGCCGCGGCGCTGGCCATCGCGATGTTCGGCTGGCCACTCGCAGGTTCATGGGCTGCATTGGCGGTGTTTGGTGCTTTCTACGGGATGTTCGCCGGCGCGTTCATCGCGTTGTTGCCTGCACTCGCCGGGGATTACTTCGGCATGCAACGTCTCGCAGGCATCACCGGGCTGTTGTTCACCGGTGCTGCGCTCGGCACCTTGTTCGGAGGACCGGTGACCGGGATGCTGTTCGACGCGACGGGGTCGTACACGCTGGGGATCGTGCTCGGCGCGTGCGGGCTCGCGCTGGGCGCGGGGCTCCTGTTGCCGCTACCGGACACGGAGCATGCACCTCTGGTGCGGTCGCGCTCCTCGGTGTAGCGTTCGGGCATAACTGGGCGTCGGCGCCTGGTGGGACGGCCCGCCGAGAGGGCCGAGAGGAGGGGGCATGGCGAAGGTCAGTAAAGATGGGGCGTCGCAGAGCGAATCCGCGCCGGGGTACGAGGGCCGATTCGAGGAACTCGGCGGGTACACCGTCGCGTTCGAGACCTACACGGAGGACTCCGACCTCGCGCAGTTCTTCAAGGGCCTGCCCGACGACGCCTGCCAGTGTCCGCACTGGGGGACGGTCGTGAAGGGAAAGCTCACCTACCGCTACACCGACGGGACCGAGGAAACGATCACGGCCGGTGATGCGTATTACGCGCACCCCGGCCACACGCCGGTCTTGTACGCGGGGACCGAGGTGATCGAGTTCAGTCCGACCGACGAGCTCGGAAAGACGCTCGAGGTCGTCATGAAGAACATCGCAGAGATGAGCTGAAACCTACGTCGGCCGCTGGCCCTCGAGCAGCCGCGTCCCCTAGCATCTGACTGACCGTCAGAAACAGCGGAGGAGCGATGCTCGAGGGCCGTACGTTGTGGGAGTTGGTCGTCGCGCGCGCGGCCGAGACGCCCGATGCCCGCGCAGCGGTGGACGAGCGCGGCGAGGTGCTCACCTTCGCCGACCTGCGGACGCGCGCCGAGCGCATCGCGGCTGGGCTGGCGGCGTCCCACGGCCTCGGTGGGGGAACGGTCGTGTCGTGGCAGCTGCCGTCGTGGATCGAGTCGATGGCTCTGGTGTGCGCGCTCGCCCGGCTCGAAGCGGTCCAGAACCCCATCCTGCCCATCTACCGTGAGCGCGAGGTCGGCTTCATCGCGCGCCAGGCGCGCTCGAAGCTGTTGATCGTGCCGTCGACCTTCCGCGGGTTCGACTACGAGGCGATGGCGCGCGGGATCGCCACCGACGTCGATGGGCTCGAGGTGCTGGTATCCGACCGCGCGTTGCCCGAGGGGGATCCATCGTCGTTGCCGCCGCCGGCCGGAACCGGCGACGAGGTCCGCTGGCTCTTCTACACGTCGGGCACGACCGCGGATCCGAAGGGCGCGCAGCACACCGACCAGACCATCGCAGCGGCCGCGCGCGGCATGAACGAGCGCTTAGGCCTGACGCCCGACGATCGGCATTCGCTCGTGTTCCCGTTCACGCACATCGGTGGGATCATCTGGCTGTTCTCCGGGCTGCAGATCGGGTTGACCAATATCGTCGACGAGGCGTTCGTGCCCGACACGACGATCCCGCTGTTGCAGCGCGAGGACGTGACCCTCGCAGGCTCGGGCACGTACTTCCATATGGCCTATCTGCAGGCACAGCGGGCGAACCCGTCGCAGAAGCTGTTCCCCCACGTGCGCGCGTGCCCCGGCGGCGGTGCGCCGAAACCGCCTCAGCTGCATCACGACGTGAAGAACGAGCTCGGCGGCGCTGGGGTGGTGAGCGGCTACGGGCTCACCGAGGCGCCGATCCTGACGATGGCATCACCCAACGATCCCGACGATGCGCTCGCGAACTCGGAGGGCTCGGCGATGCCCGGTGTTGACCTCAAGGTCGTCACCTTGGATGGCAAGGTCGCCGGCATCGACGAGGAGGGTGAGATCCGTGCCAAGGCGCCGCAGCTGATGAAGGGGTACCTGGACGCGGCGTTGGACACCGACGCCTTCGACGAGGACGGCTACTTCCGCACCGGCGATCTCGGCACGATCGACGCGGGCGGGGCCGTGATCATCACCGGCCGCGTGAAGGACATCATCATCCGCAAGGGCGAGAACATCAGCGCCAAGGAAGTCGAGGATCTGCTGTTCACGCATCCGAAGGTCGCCGAAGTCGCGGTGATCGGGCTGCCGGACCCGGCCAGCGGCGAGCGAGCGTGCGCGGTCGTGGTCGCCGCCGATGGAGGGCCCACGCTGGAAGAGTTGAAGGCGTTCCTGTCCGAGAAGGGCTTGCGCACGCAGGCGCTTCCCGAGCAGATCGAGGTTGTCGATGCGCTTCCGCGGAACCCGGCCGGCAAGATCCTGAAGCAAGACCTGCGCGCGCGGTTCTCGTCATGAGCGACACTGTGCTACTCAACGTCGAGGACGGCGTCGCCGTCGTGTCCCTGAACAGGCCCGACCGGCACAACGCTTTCACCGACGCTATGGACGCGCGCTTCTTCGACCTGTTGGACGAGTGCGCCGCGCGCGCGACGGCCGGCGAGATCCGCTGCGTCGTCTGGCGCGGCGAGGGGAAGTCGTTCTCGTCGGGCCGCGACACGAAAGAGCTCGGTGTCCGAGCCGGCGGCGAATCCGACCTCGAGTACATCGAGCGTGGCCACGCACGCACGCGCGTCCTGTTCACGATGCCGGTGCCCATCGTCGTCGCGTTGAAGGGTTGGGCGATCGGCGGCTCGTTCGAGCGCGCGCTCCTGTGCGACCTGCGCATAGCCGCCGACGACGCCACGATGCGCCTTCCCGAGGTCGAGCACGGGGTCATCCCCGACTCGGCCGGCGCCGCTCGCATCTTCCAGATGGCCGGTCACGGGCTCGCAGCCGACCTCGCGCTGACCGGGCGCGCGCTGACGGCGGCAGAGGCCTTGCAACACGGGCTGGTGACACGGGTCGTTCCCGGCGAGGCGCTCGACGAAGAAGTGATGGCGGTTGCGCGCGCGATCGCGTCGCGCTCGCCCCTGGCCGTGCGGTTCGCGATGAACACGATCCGGGGGCTCGGTGCCGCGCAGGTGGAGCGCACCCTGCACGAAGAGAAGCTGGCGCAGACCGTCGTGTTCGCCAGCGAGGACTACGGCGAGCTCAAGGCCGCGCGCGCCGAGGGGCGCGAGCCCAAGTTCCGCGGACGCTGACCGTCGTCGTGATCGAGCTCGGGCCGAACGTCTACCGGGTGCCGACGGTCCCGTTCAACGCGGTCAACTCGTTCATCTTCGTCGAGCCGGACGGCTCGCTCACGCTGGTCGACGCCGGACTGAAGCGCGCGCCCAAGAAGCTGCTCGCGGCGCTCGCGGCGCTCGGCAAGCAGCCGTCGGACGTCAAGCGCATCGTGATGACGCACGCGCACATCGACCACGCGGGAGGACTCGAACGGATGCAGCGCGAGACCGGCGCGCGCACCCTCTCGCACCACGACGACGCCGGCTATCTCGCGCGCGGCGAGGCGCCTCCGGGGGACAAGCGCTCGTTCCTCGCGCGCGTGATGGCTATGCTGCCCGGCGGGAGGTTCGGTCCATGCTCCGTCGACGAGGAGATCGTCGACGGCCAGTTGCTGGACGTCGCCGGTGGTCTTCGGGTCATCCACACCCCGGGACATACCCCAGGTCACGTGTCGCTGCTGCACGAGCCGAGCGGCGCGCTGATCGTGGGCGATGCGCTCTTCAACGTGATCGGCATGACTTTCAGCATCACGTTCGCCTGCGCCGATATCCCGCTGTCGCGCGAGACGGCCGGGCGGCTCGGCGAGTTGGACTTCGAGGTCGCCGCCTTCATGCACGGCGCCGAGATCCGGGAGCGCGCGCGAGATCGGGTGCGCGAGTTCCTGCGCGCGCGTCTGGGCTGATCTAGAGGCTGAACGGATCCTTGCCCAGTTGTTCGCGGATCGGACGGAACTCAGGTTGCAGCATCGCGCGCCGCTGCCAGTTCGCACCATCGACCGTCAGGGTGGCGCCGGTGATATAGGCGGCGAACGGCGATGCGAGGAACGTGGCAGCCCAGCCGATCTCGCGCGGCTGCCCGGCTCGAAGCGCGGGCGCGCGCCGGTCCTCGGCCTCACCGCGACCGGGAACGTCCTTGATCTGCGGGGCCTCGTCCTCGTGCGGGAACAGCCCCGGCACGAGGTAGTTGATGCGGAGGCCGTACGGCGCCCACTCGACCGCGAGCGTCTCGGTCAGGTTCTTCACTGCGGCCTTCGCGGCGGCCGAATGGGCGAAGCCGGGTCCACCGGTCCACGCGTAGCTCGCACCGATGTTGACGATCGAGCCGGGCGAGCCGGCCGCGATGTGGCGGCGTCCGAACTCGCGCGCGCAGAAGAAAGTTCCGTCCAGGACGATCTGCGTCACCGCTCGCCACCCGTTCGGCGAGAGGTCTTCGGCCGGGACGGGGAAGTTGCCCGCGGCGTTGTTCACCAGGATGTCAGGCAGCCCCACGACCTCCTCGAGCGCGTCGAACGCCGCCCTCACCTGCGCGGCGTCGCGGATGTCGCACGACTCGCCGAACGCATGACCGCCGGCCTCGTGCACCGCTTCGATCCCGGCCTTGTGGTGCTCGGGGTCGCGGCTGATGATCGCGATCGTTGCGCCGAGCCGCGCGAATTCGACCGCGATCGCCTTCCCGAGCCCGGTCCCGCCTCCGGTGACGGCCACGACCGTCCCGTCGAACGTGCCTTCGGTCAGCGCGCGCGCACCCAGAGCAGGCGGCTCGAGAAGGCCCGTCATCTGGCCACGATCAACGCATCGAGCGCGACCGCCCGCTCGGGCGTGACCAACAAGGGATTGATGTCGAGCTCGGCCACGTCGTTCGCGAGATCCGTCGCCAGCCGCTGCACCTTCATGATCACGTCGATGAGCGCGCGTATATCGGCCTTCGGGCCGCCGCGCGCGCCCCGCAACAACGGGAACGCCTTGATCTCGGTGATCATCCGCTTGGCTTCCGCGCGGTCGAACGGCGGCACTCGGAAGGTCACGTCACGGAACACCTCCACCGCGATCCCGCCGAGCCCGAACATGACCACAGGCCCGAACAGCTCGTCCTGCGAAGCGCCGACGACGGTCTCGACGCCGCCGCTCACCATCTCGCACACGAGCACCATATCGGCGTGCTCGGATAGACGGGCGAACGTCTCGCGCGTCTCTCTATCCGAGCGCACCCCGACCGCCACCAGACCGGCGTCGCTCTTGTGCAACAGCGTCGGCGCGCACGCCTTCATCACCACCGGATAGCCGATCGCGCGCGCGGCTCGAACGGCTTCGGCCCCGGATGAACACAGCACGTCGTTCGTGACCGGGATCCCGTAGGCACGCAGGATCCCTTTCGACCGGTGCTCGTCCAGGGCCGAGCCGGGCTCAAGGAGCGCGCGCGCATCCTCGGCGGCCGGCGAGATGCGCATCACGAACTTCGGCGAGTGGTAGCGCGCGCGGAACCCGTGGTGATCGAACCACGCCTTCACCGCCGTAAGGCAGTTGCGCGCGGATCGGAACACCGGCAGTTGCGATGGTCGCAACACGTCGACGAACCCCTCCTCGTCGGCGGTCGGCGAGCCCCAGATCACGCACACCGGCTTGTGCGTCTTCGCGGCCGCGGCCACGAGGTCGCGCGCGAGCTTGTCCGAGATCGGAGAGAACGAGCCGGGGATCGGCGCGATCAGCACGTCCACGTTGGGATCGGCCAGGATCGCATCGAGGATCTTCGGCCCGCGCTCGTCCCCGGTCGCGATCCCTCCAGAATCGACTGGGTTGGATACGCGGAGGAAGCCTGGGATCCATTCGCGCAGTTTCGCCTTCGTTCCCTCCGTCAGCTCCGGCACGCGCAGCCCCATCGATGCGGCCCAGTCGGCCATATGCGAGCAGGTCCCCCCCGAGATCGAGTAGATCGCGACGCCGTCGCCGCGCGGTGGTTCCGCGCGCGCGAGCATCATCGACACGTCCAGCAACTCGTCGAGCCCGTCGACGCGCGTGATCCCGTGCTGGCGGAACACGGCCTCGGTGACCGCATCGCTGCCTGCGAGATGCCCCGAATGCGACTGCGCCCACGATCGTCCGAGCGCGCTGCGCCCGACCTTGATCATCACGATCGGCACGCCTTGGTTGGCGGCGCGGTCGGCGGCCAGCATCAAGGTGCGCCCGTCCTTGAAGCCCTCGAGGTAGCACGCGATCGCCCCGACGTCGGGCTCGTCGACGAAAGCCGCGATGGCGTCGGCCGACTCCAGGTCGGACTCGTTGCCGGTCGGGATCCACCCCGCGAGCGCGACGCCGATCTGTTGAGCCTGATAGATCGGCCGACCCTGGTGACCGGACTGTGTCACGAGCCCGATGCGTTTCCCCGGCAGGTCGTCGAACGGCTGGAACGTGTTCAGCGGCGTGTTCGGTCCGAGAACGTGCAGGTCGGCCGACGCGATCAGCTCCTCGAGCTCGCGCTGTTTGGCCTCCCCTTCGGGCCCCGTTTCGGCGAACCCCGCGCTGAAGATCACGACGTAGGGGATCGACGCCTCGATCGCGTCGCGGAGCGCGGGCAGCGCGGCCGACGTGATCACGATCGCGACGTCGACCTCGTCGGGGATCGCGGTGAGCGCGGGGAAGCAGCGCTCGCCCTCGACCGCCTCGCGGTTGGGATTGACCGGGATGACGCGGCGGCCCTGCTGCTCGGACCAGCCCCGGATCATCCGCCAGTTGAGCGCGGACTGGCTGCCGGGCGAGTCGGACGCGCCGACGACGGCGATGACCTTGGGGCGAAGCAACCGCTCGAGGTCGAGCGCGCGCAGCTCCACCGGCCTCCCCGTGACATCGACGCGCATCAGGCCCCTCCTCGAAATCTGACGGTCCGTCAGATTACCACCCATCCGTGAGGACGCGGAGGGCAGGAGGATGGGGAATGCCGGCTCGACCCCGTCAGCGACCGCGTTCCCGCGTCGATCTGCTACCGCATGAACGGAGCGTCGGTGGGACGACGACGCGTGCGACGTGGAGCGGGTGATGGAGGGTTCATTCCCCGAATGCCCCGATCGGTTGGGGGGGTGTGAGCATCATCATCCCGGACCAAGCCTCGGCCCACACGGTCGGGTGATCCGTTACCGTGAGCGAGAAGACGCATCCGATCGGGTCTTGGCTCCAGACGCCCTCGGCGAAGCTCGAGATACCGCCTGCGGGGCCCGCGCACGATCCCACCCAGAGCGCCCCGTCCGGGCTGGTAGTGAGGACGCTGAGTCTTCCCGTCAGGGGACCGTCGCCATTTCGATACGTGGTCCAGGTCTTCCCGTCGAAGCGAGTGATCGCCCAATCCTCGGGGTCTGCTGATTGCACAGCCGCCCAAACGGCGCCGTCGGGTGTGACCGCAAGCCCGCTGTCTCCGATCACACCCTCGACGGGGGATCCTTCGCCGGGGCGGTGGAAGGTCCATGTTCCATCGAATCGAGCGAGCGACCGCGGACCGGAGCCGCGCTTCCAGCCATCCCAATAGGCGCGCCCCAAGGCGACCCAGAGCGTGCCGTCCGGCGCTACAGCAATGGCATTGATCATCCCGTCCCGAGGAAGACCATGCGACACGTCCGCGACCGAGCCGTGCGCCGGATCGATCTTTGCGATCCTTGGCTCCCCTGAAGAGCCGCCCGCAACGCCCGCAACCCAAAGCCCCTCATCGGGCCCCACGGCCATGGCTACGACGCGCCAGTCGATCCCGGGCCAGCGTTTCCAATGCCTTCCGTCGAGGCGTGCCAACCCGCGCTCGCCTCCCGTCCAAAGGCTTCCCTTTACGTGGACGGCCACGCGGCGCCCGAACGTGGGCGGGGCTCCCTCGGCCGAACTGACGATGATGCGTCCACGCTCGTTCACCCAAGCGATCTGGCCATTGCGAGTGATCATCAGGACGTCTCCGTCGGAGGTTGGCACGGGCATCCACCATGCCGACCCGATCCTCCTCAGGTCCCACCCCTGGAGCCGACCCGAGACCGGTTCCTCGACCGCATCGGCCGGCGCTGAGGTCGGTTCCGGCGTCGCCGGCTCGCCGATCCCGCGCGAAAGGTGGCCGCTGCCCATCCCCCATGCGAGCGGCGCGATGGCCAGCAGGAGTGGGAGCCGTCGACGCCGGCGTCGAGGGGCCCCCGCCTGAACGATGGAGGTCGACTGCTCCTCCCTCCAGATCGGCCCGCCCGACACCGGTGGCTCCGTTCCTCGAGAGATCCCTCCCAGGTATACGAGCACCCCGCGCGCTTCGAGGTCAAGACCACAGGGCGGATGGTCCCCGGGATCCGAACACTCAGCGTTGTGCCTGAGGAGCCTCGGGAGCGGCGCGGCGTTCGTTGTGGCGCGTCCAGCACCAGTCCGCGAAGCGCTCGATCCCGCGGACGGCATGCGCGGAACGGATCGAATGGAAGACGTCGAACGCATGGTGCGCGCCGGGGAGCTCGGCGTAGGCGACCGGCTGCTTCGAGACCGCGCGCAGCTTCCCGACGAAATCACGCGCCTCCTCGACGGCCGCGAGCGAGTCGAACGTGCCGTGGACCACGAAGAACGGCGGCGCCTCATCGTGGACCCGATGCACCGGCGACGCCTTCAGGAACTCCTCCCGCGCGTCCATGATCCTCGCCTTGAGCACCACGCGCTCCAGGAACAGCAACCGTGACTCCGCGGCCTTGAGGCCGCTGTCGTTGGTGAAGTCGTACACGCCGTAGTGCGGCATCGCCGCTTGGACGCTGGTGTCGGCGTCCTCGAAGCCGGGCTGGTACTCGGACTCGTTCGCCGTGAGCGCCGCGAGCGCGGCCAGATGTCCGCCGGCCGAACCGCCCGTGATCGCGATGAACGAAGTGTCGGCTCCGTACTCGTGGCCGTGCTCGCGCACCCATGCGATCGCGCGCTTGACGTCGATGATGTGCTCGGGCCAGGCAGCGCGCGGACTCAACGGGTAGTTGATCGTGAAGCAGGTCCAGCCGCGCGATGCGAGATGCAGCATCAAAGGCTTACCCTGATGGTTCTTGTTCGAGACCGCCCAGGCGCCGCCGTGGACGTACAGCAGGGTGGGCGCTCCGGATGGTTCGTCCTTGTGGTGGTAGACGTCGAGCCGGTTGCGACGTCCGCGCGGGCCGTAGGACAGGTTCCGGACGCGCCGCACCTCGCGGTGGCGCAGCTTGAACGGACGGAGCAATTGACGCAAGGGCAGCTTCGGGTCGTAGCCGGGCGCGCGCGGCGGCGTGATATGGGTAACGTATTGGTCGCCGAGCGCTTCCTGCAGCGAGGCTTCCATCACGTGGTGCACGCGGCGCGCCTCGACGATGAGCGAGGTCAAACCGGCCGCGATGGGCACGGTCAGTGCCAGCCCGATGATCCCGGTCGCCTCGCCGAGCGCGCCGTTGGCAACGAGGATCGCGGTCACCGCCACCAGCAACCCGAGCAGTTGGGGGGCGAGCTCGATGGTGAGCCAGGCGGCGAAGAAAGTCGGAACCGACAGGTAGACGTTCCGAGATGGACGAAGCGCATTCGCGGTGAATGCCAGCCCCACCGCGCTCGCGATCAACAACGCATCCGGCATGGCCGCCATTGTGCCAGGGGCACGACGCGCGCACGACTTGCGGGGGGACCGATTATCCAGTGGCCAGCACGCTTCGCTACACTTCGTGTCCGATACGGGGGTAGAGATGCGATGGAACGACTGACCGGGCTCGACGCGTCATTCCTGTACTTCGAGACGCCCACGCAGCATCAGCACGTGTGCGCAACCGTCGTGCTCGATCCATCGGCGATGCCCGGCGGCTATTCCTTCGACAAGATCAAGGACCGTATCAGCGAGCGCCTGCACCTCGTCCCACCGTTCCGGCGCCGGCTCGCGCGCGTGCCCCTGAACCTCGACAACCCTGTGTGGGTGGACGACGAGAACTTCGACCTCGACTACCACATGCGGCGGATCGGCTGTCCTGCGCCCGGGTCCGAGGAAGTGCTCGCCGAGCTGACCGGCGACATCGCCGGCCGCAAGCTCGACCGCACACGTCCGCTCTGGGAGCTGTACGTGGTCGAGGGGCTCGAGCATGGACACTTCGGGATGATCTTCAAGATGCATCACTGCACGATCGACGGCGTGTCGGGCGCGAACCTACTGGTGCACCTGCTCGATCTCGAGCCGGAACCATCCCAGCCACCGAGGGCTGACGACTGGCACCCTCATCGCCATCCATCCGAGCTCCGCATGTTGGCGCAAGGCGTCCTGCAGCGTTTGCGCCGACCGATGACGATCGCGAAAGTGATCCCACAGACGATTGGCTCGGTTGCCGGGCTGGCGCGCGCGGTCCGTCAGCCGGGTCCGGGCATGCCTGCGCCGCTGACCGCGCCTCGGACGTCGTTCAACACCACGCTCACGCCGCATCGCAAGGTCGCGTTCACGCGCGTGTCGCTTGATGAGGTCAAGCACATCAAGAACACCTTCGGGACGACCGTGAACGACGTCGTGCTCGCGGTCACGTCGGGCGCCCTGCGGCGGTACCTGGACGCGCGGGGCGAGCTGCCCGAGAAGTCGCTGATCGCCGTCTGCCCGATCTCGGTCCACAGCGAAGAGGACGATGCGTCGAGCCCGAACAGGGTCTCGGCGATGTTCAATTCGCTCTACAGCACGATCGAGGATCCGGTCGAGCGGCTCCAGAGGATCTCCGAGGCTACGAAGAAGGCCAAGAAAGAGCACAGGGCGATCGGCGCCAAGATGCTGCAGAACTGGGCGGAGTTCGCGGCGCCGACGACGTTCTCGCTCGCGGTGCGCCTCTATTCGTCGCTGAAGCTCGCCGAGAAGCACCCGGTCGTGCACAACCTGGTGATCTCCAACGTTCCGGGTCCGCCGGTGTCGCTGTATTTCGCCGGCGCGCGCACGGTCGCGTTCTACCCGCTCGGCCCCGTATTCGAAGGTGCGACGCTCAACATCACGGTGGTGAGCTACCAGGACCAGTTGCAATGGGGTTTCATCTCGTGCCGTGAGACGATGCCGGGGCTGTGGGACCTGGCCGGCGCCGTCCACGAATCGCTCGCCGAGTTGCGCAAGGTCGCCGAAGCGGTCGCGACCCCGTAAAGATCGACGCGATGCCGATGCCCGAGGAGTTCCTTGCGCTCGCCAAAGAGATCAACAACTGGGGGCGCTGGGGCACCGACGACGAGATCGGCACGCTCAACCTGATCGACGAGGAAGTCGTCCGGCGCGCGTCCGCGTGCATCACCGAGGGGAAGCGCTTCTCGCTGGCGATCGGCCTGAGCGAGCGCGGCCCGCAGATCGGCAACATCCCGGGCCGGGTCAACCCGCTGCGCACGATGACCGCTGTGAACGAGGCGCCGTTCGGCGATCCTTCGCTGTATTGCTGGAGCGAGGACGTCGTGTTCATGTCGCTGCAGGCCGCGACCCACTGGGACGCGCTCGCGCACGTGAGCTACGACGGGCGCATCTACAACGGCCACGGCGCCTCGTCGACCGATGCGACCGGCGCGCGCCGCTGTGGGATCGACAAGGTGCGCACGCTCGTGTCGCGAGGGGTGTTGCTCGACGTGGCTCGCGCGCGCGGCGTGGACCTGCTCGAGGGCGGGGACGTGGTGACGGCGGACGACCTGTCCGCGGCGGAGGATCTGGCCAGCGTTCGGGTCGAGCCGGGCGATGTGGTGCTGATCCGCACCGGGTGGATCCAGCACTTCCTTGATGGCGACCGGCGGACCTACGCATTGCGTGCGCCGGGGGCCGGGATGGAGACGGTGCGCTGGTTCCGCGATCGCGACATCGCCGCGGCGGCGACCGACACGCTCGCCTTCGAGGTGTTCCCCTGGGAACGTGAAGACTGCATGCTGCCCGTGCACCTGCTGGACCTGGTCGAGATCGGCATGACGCAGGGGCAGAACTTCGACCTCGAGGCGCTCGCATCCGATTGCGCCGGCGACGGCCGGTACGCATTCTTCCTCGAGGCGTCACCCGAGCCGTTCGTGCGTGGGCTCGGTAGCCCGGTGAACCCGATCGCGATCAAGTAGAGGAGCCCGTCATGGCATGGGTCGGACTCGGAGCGCCGCGAGTGCTGTTGTTGGTCATCTGGGCGGGCAGCGGATTCCTCGAGCGCGCCTACGAGACGGCGATCTGGCCGGTGCTGGGGTTCTTCTTCCTGCCGACCACCACCTTCGCGTGGGCGTTCGCACACAACGAGATGGACGGTGTGCGCGGCTGGGGTCTGTTCCTGGTCGTCCTCGCGGTCGTCATCGATCTGGGCAGCGGCGACGCCGCACGGCGTTCGCGCCGCTGAGGCATGCTCCCCGAAGTCGTCCGCGAAGCGGCTCGACGGTACGGCGACGCTCCCGCGCTCGTCGACCGCGACCGTCGCTCCGTTTCCTACGCCGAGCTCGATCGCGCGTCGGACGGGGTCGCGGCGGGGCTCGCGCGCGCAGGCGTGGGGCCGGGCGACGTGGTCGCGCTGCGGATGCGGTCGTCGCCCGAGTACGTGATCGCCTACGCCGGCGCAGCGAAGGCCGGCGCGGCTGCCACCGGGATCAATCCCCGGCTCGCGCCGGCGGAGCAGGAAGCCGCGATCGAGGTCCTGCAGCCGGCTGTGGTGCTGACGTCGCTCGACGAGCTGCGCCCCCCGGGTGAACCGGCCCCGCGGCTCGAGCCGGATCCGGCGCGCGCCGTCGCGATCGTGCTGACGTCCGGGACGACCGGCGTGCCGAAGGGGGCGATGTTCACCGAGGCGCATCTACGCGCGATCGCCGACATCGACTCGGCCGGGGCGTGGACGACCGGCGGGCCGATGCTCGCCTCGACCGAGTTCGCCCACATCGGCTTCATGACCAAGCTGCCGTGGCACCTGCGCGCGGGCGCGCGCATCCACATGCTCGGCCGGTGGCGCGCGCGCGACGCGCTCGAGACCATCGCGCGCGAACGCATCCCCGCGGTCGGCGGCATCTCGGCGCAGATCGCACTGATGCTGCGCGAGCCGGACTTCGATCGTTTCGACCTTTCCTGCGTGCGCGCGATCATCGCCGGAGGCGCACCTTCCCCGCCCGCGCTCGTGCGGGAAGCGCGCGAACGCTTCGGCGCGCCGTACTCGATCCGGTACTCCTCGACCGAGTCCGGCGGCGTCGGCACCGCCACCGCGCTCGACGCCGACGACGACGAGGCGCTGCACACGGTGGGGCGCCCGCGCGGCGGCGTTGCGGTACGGATCGAAGCCGGCGAGATCCTGCTGCGCTCCCCGGCGGTGATGGCGGGGTACCACCGCGACCCGTCGGCGACCGCGGAGGTGCTGACCGAGGATGGGTGGCTCCGTACCGGCGACCTCGGCTCGATCGACGAGCGCGGCTGTCTGCGCCTGGCCGGCCGGCGCGAGGAGATGTTCATCCGCGGTGGGTACAACATCTATCCGGTGGCGGTCGAAGGGGTGCTGGCGCGCCACCCGCGGGTTCGCGAGATCGCGGTCGTGCCCAGGCTCGACCCGGTGATGGGCGAGATCGGCGTCGCCGTCGTGGTTCCACAGGGGGAGCCGCCGTCACTGGAGGATCTGCGCACCTTCGGCGCCGATCGGCTCGCGAAGCACGAGTTGCCCGAAGCGCTGCGCGTGGTGGAGGCTTTGCCACTGACCGCGATGCACAAGATCGATCGGCGCGCGCTCGCCGCGCAGGAGGAACGGGATGCCCGCGATCGCCGTACGTTATGACCTGAGGCGCGCGCCGTTCTCGCCGCAAACGCACGCGGAGCTGTACCGCGCGTGTCTGGATCAATGTTCCTGGATCGAGGAGCATCGAGCCGCCGACATCGCCGTGCTGAGCGAGCACCACGGCGTGGATGACGGGTTCTGCCCGTCGCCGTTCACGCTGGCCGCAGCGATCGGCGCGCGCACCACGCTTCTGCCGGTCACGATCGCAGCGGCGCTGCTGCCGCTGCATGACCCGGTCCGCTTCGCCGAGCAAGCCATCGTCGCCGACCTCGTGACCGGTGGGCGCGTGTCCTTCGTCGTCGGGATCGGCTACCGCGACGAGGAGTTCGCGATGGCCGGGGTCGAGCGCAAGGAGCGCGTGCCCCTGCTCGAGGAGTACGTGGAGGTCGTCCGCAAGGCGTGGACGGGGGAGCCGTTCGAGTGGCGTGGCCGCTCGATCCGCGTGACCCCGCAGCCCGTGTCGCCGCAACCGCCGATGCTGATCGGCGGCGGGGTCGAGGCCGCGGCGAGACGCGCCGCCCGCCTGCGACTGCCGTTCCTGTCCTCGATCAACGATCCCGCGCTCGCCGTCGCCTACAACGACGAGGCGGCGGCGGTTGGCTACGAGGGCGGCTACTGCCTGCTGCCGGACACCTCCGGGTTCCTCTACGTCACCGAGGACCCGGACGAAACCTGGAACCAGATCGCGCGCTATGCGTGGTACGACGCCGACACCTACCGCTCGTGGCAGACCGCAGGCACCCGCTCCGAAGTCAAGACGTCGGCGGCGGACGTCGATGCGCTGCGCGAGGAGGGTATGTACCGCGTGCTCACGCCCGAGCATGCGATCGAGCTCGTCGAGGGACTCGCGCCGACCGCCACGGTGACGCTGCACCCACTGATCTGCGGGATCCCGCTCGACGTCTCGTGGCGCTCGCTCGAGCTGTTCCGCGATCACGTCCTGCCACGGCTCCGCCCGCAGGCGTAGGTTCGAGCCAGGCCTGACGGTCCGTCAGATACACTCGGCGCGATGGACTTCTCCGACCTCGTCGCGCCCGGACACACCGTCCTCGTCACCCAGGAGTGCCAGAACGGGGTGATCGGCGCGCGCGCGGTGTTCCCGGCCCTGGCCGAGGCGGCGCGCGATGCGATCCCGGCGATGGCGCGCCTGGCGAAGGCCGCGCGCGCGGCCGGTGTACCGGTGATCCACTGCGTCGCGTTGCGGCGCGCCGACGGGCTCGGCTCGAACGACAACGCGCGCATCTTCGGGGCTGCGCGCAAGTCCGGCGTCGTGCTCGAGCCGGGCTCGGACGCTGCCGCCGTCGTTCCCGAGATCGGCGTGGAAGAGGGCGATCTCGTGCTGGGGCGCTACCACGGTGTCGGGCCGATGGGCGGCACCGACCTCGACGCGGTCCTGCGGAACCTCGATTGTCGCACCATCGTGGGCGTGGGCGTCAGCGTGAACGTCGGCATGACGAGCTTCGTGATGGACGCGGTGAACCACGGATACCGGTTCGTCCTGCCACGCGACGCCGTGGCCGGCGTGCCGCCCGACTACGCCGACGCGGTGATCGACAACACCTTGTCGCTGCTGTCGACCGTGACGACCACCGACGAGGTGGTGGCGACGTGGTGATCGATCCGCGCGCGTCCGACGGGCGCGTGCCCGGCCGGCGCGGACGCGAGACGCGGGAGCGGTTGCTCGCAGAAACCGCGACGTTGCTCGAGAAGACCTCGTATCGCGACCTCCGCGTCGCCGAGATCGCGCGCGCCGCCGGCACCTCGCCGGCGACTTTCTACCAGTACTTCGGTGAGGTCGAGGAAGCTGTGCTCGAGCTCGCGCAACAGATGGCGGCGAACGCGAAGGACCTGACGACGCTGATCCACGATTCGTCGTGGCGCGGGAAAGAGGCGACCGCCACCGTCGACTCGCTCGTGGACGGGTTCTTCGACCTGTGGGAGCGGCACCGCGCGATCCTGCGCGTGGTGGACCTCGCGACCGCTGAAGGTGATCTCCGCTTCCAGAACATCCGTACGCACCTGCTGAACGAAGTGACCCTCGGCCTGTGCGATGTCATCGAGCGCTTCCGCGAGCAGGGCCGCCACCCCAAGGACCTGGAGCCGATGGCGCACGCGGCGGCGCTGGTGTCGATGCTGGCGCACGTGGCCGCGCACCGCTACGGCTTCGAGTTCTGGGGGATCAAGATCGACGGGATCCGGCGCTCGACGGCGCGCATCGCCTTCGAGGCGATCACCGGCCGCCGGTCTCCGTGAGACACCCGCGGCGGGTCCAAGTCTGTCGGCCTGTCTGCAGATGTTGACGAAAGTCTCCGCACCCACGAGGTGTGGTGGGCCGATCCGATCTCCACGGCCACATGTGGTGGTGGTCGACGGAGCCGTCAACGTTTGCAGACAGGGCGACCGAAAGGCAGGGGCCCGGAGCGGGATCCGTCACCTGCACCCGGCTTGACAGGCGCGCCACAGGCTCCCCATACTCGTTCCATATAGCGACCAAATGTTTGCTCTAGCAAACCAAGGAGGACGCGCGGATGAAGCTCGACCTGCTCTACGAGATCGACGTCCCGAAGCCCTGGCCGGACAAGCCGCACCCCTACGGGCAGCGTGAGGCCGAGCAGCGCGCATTCTACGAGGCGATCGAGCAGATCAAGCTCGCCGACACCCTCGGCTTCCACACGACGTGGCACGTCGAGCACCACTTCCGCGAGGGTCGCTCCCACTGCCCGGCGCCCGAGGTCGTGATCGGTGCGCTCAGCCAGATCACCGAGCAGATCCGCCTCGGCTTCGGCGTGACGCTGGTTCCGCACGGCTTCGGTCCGCCCATGCGCGTGGCCGAGAAGGTCGCGACCGCCGACGTGTTATCGAAGGGGCGCGTCGAGTGGGGCACGGGGCGCTCGACCCCCATGGAGCAGATCGCATTCGGCGTCGACCGCGAGAACTCCAAGGACCAAGCACGCGAGGCGATCCAGGCGATCGTCGGCATGTGGGAGTCCGAGTACTTCGAGTTCCACGGCAAGTACCTGGACTTCCCGCGCCGCATGGTCACGCCCAAGCCGTACCAGGACCCGCACCCGCCCGGATGGATGGCTGCGACGTCGCCGTCGAGCGCGCGCCTGGTCGGCGAGTACGGCCTCGGGCTGCTGTCGTTCGCGATCATGCAGCCGTTGAACGTCTTGAAAGAGCGCATCGACGACTACCGCGCGGCAGCGGCGAAGCCGACCCAGCAGCTCACCCGCATCCGCAACAACCGGGTGGCCGCGTACACCCTCGTGCACTGCGCCGAGACGATGGCCGAGTGCGAGGCGAACGGGATCTGGGATTCCGTGTGGTGGTGGTACCAGAACCTCGCCGAGTTCACGCTCGAGTGGGAGTTCGCGCACTTCAGCCAGGAGGAGAAGGACCAGATCTTCCCGCTGCTGAAGAAGCACTCGGAGGGGAAGTTCAAGCCCCAGGCTTTCAACGACTACAACATGATCATCGTCGGTGATCCCGACCAGTGCTTGCAGAAGATGATTGAGTTCGAGAAGCTCGGCGTCGATCAGCTGTTGTGCTACGTGCAGTTCGGGCGCCTGTCGCACGAGTCGATCATGAAGACAATCGAGCTGCTCGGCACCCACATCATCCCCGAGCTCGCCAAGCGCGAGATCCAGACCGAGGTGACGGTCACCACGAACGGGGACGAGGACGAGGACGGGCGTTCGATCGAGGGGCTCGCCGGGCTCGTAGACTGAAACGGTCCGTGACCGATCAGTCGCCAGTCCCGTCGTATCCGGACCTGCTCCGGCTCGATGGCCGCGGAGTCATCGTGGTCGGTGCCGGGCAGGGGATAGGGCGGCAGACCGCGCATGCGGTCGCGCAAGCCGGCGCGCGCGTGTTCTGCGTCGACGTCGACGAAAGCATCGCGAAGCAGGTCGCGGACGAGGTCGGAGGCATCGCGCACGCCTGCGATGCGCGCGCGCGCGACGAGGTCGAAGCGGCGGTCGCGCGCGCTGCCACCGAACTGCCGTCCATCGACGTGCTCGTCGACATCGTGGGCATGGCGCGGTGGTCGCCGCTGGTCGAGACCACGGACGAAGACTGGGACTGGACCTTCGACATGGTGCTGCGCCACGCGTTCCTGTTCGCGCAGGCGGCCGGGCGCGCGATGACCGCGGGCTCCATGGTGTTCGTCGCCAGCGTGTCCGGGATCACCGGCGCGCCGCGGCATGCTGCGTACGGTGCGGCGAAAGCGGGGCTGATGGCGCTCGTGCGTTCGCTCGCGATCGAGCTCGCGCCGGTGCGCGCGAACGCCGTCGCCCCGGGGTTCGTCTGGACGCCGCGCATCGCCGAGCGGCTCGGCGACGAGGGCGAGAGGGCCGCGGGCAGGGGCGCGCCGGCCGGCCGGGTCGCGTATCCCTCGGACATTGCCTCGGCCATCCTGTTCCTGGTCTCGGACCTGTCCTCGTACGTCACGGGGCAGACGCTGGTCGTGGACGGCGGCGTGAGCGCGAAGTTCCCCTACGGGACCTTGTAGATGGACCCTGCACCGTTCCTGCGCGGCAACGCGTTCGGTGGCATCGAGAAGGTTCCCTATCCCCGTGCGAACCCGGCCGATGCATCGCGGCTGCCGCTCGACACGTGGATGCAGGCGCAGATCCCGGTCGCGGTCCGGCTCGAACTGAACGGCGACGCGCGCGCCGTCGAGATCGCGTACCGCACGACGACCGACCGGCTCGGCTATCGCGGCGCAGGCGCAGGCACGTCGTTCGTGCGGTGGCGCTACGAACAGGGCTTCGTGTCCGAGCCGGCCGCGCTCGGGGAAGGGAAGGTACGCCTGACGCTGGGCGAGCCTACCGATCATCGGGCCGTGATCTATCTGCCCGAGGGCATGAAGCCGGTGATCCTCGACGTCAGCCCCGACGGCGGTTCGATCGAGCCCGCCGGCGCGCGCAAACGCTGGATCTGTTACGGCGACTCCATCGCAGAGGGCTGGTGCGCGTCCGGTCCCGCGACGGCGTGGCCGGCGATCGTCGCGCGCGAGCATGCGCTCGACCTCGTGAACATGGGGTACGCGGGGGCCGCGCGCGGCGAGATCGTCAGCGCAGAGCACATCGCCGAGCTCGACGCCGACGTGATCTCGATCACGCACGGAACGAATTGCTGGAAGCGCATCCCGCACTCGTTCGCGCAGTTCCGTGCGAACCTGCACGCGTTCCTCGACGTCGTCCGCCAGGGACACCCCGCCACTCCGATCGTCGTCGCGTCGCCGATCGTGCGCCCCGATGCGGAGGACACACCGAACCGGCTCGGCGCGAAACTGCGCGATCTGCGCGCGGCGATGGAGGCGGTCGCGCTCGAGCGCGGCGATGCGAACCTTCGCCTCGTCCCGGGTGGGGAACTCGTCCGGATCGACATGCTGGGCGACGGGATCCATCCCGACGACGACGGGCACCGCGCGCTGGCCGACGCGCTCGGTCCCGTCCTTGCGGAGGCGGCCAGTGGCTAGGCGCGCGCCCGCGGTCGAGCGCGCGATCGGGGTGCTCAACCTGTTGGCCGCCCACCCCGGTCGTCGCTTCAGCCTGTCCGAAATCGCGCGCGACCTCGACCTAAACAAGGCGACGCTGCACGCGATCCTCGGCGCGCTGACCTCGTCCGGTTACCTCGTGCGCGATCCCGAGCAGAAGTCCTACGCGCTCGGGCCCGCGCTGGTCGCGCTCGGGAACTCCGCGGTCGGCACCTACCCTGCCGCGGAATGTGCGGTCCCCGAGATGCAAGCGCTCTCCGACGAGCTCGGGCTCGACTGCGTCGCCAGCGCCGGCATCGCCGAGGAGATCGTGATCCTGGCGCGCGCAGGCGTGCCGCGCCCGTTCGGCGTGTACGTGCAGCCGGGGCAGCGCATGCCGCTCGCGCCCCCGCTGGGCGCAGTGTTCGTCGCGTGGTCGTCCGACGAGGTCGTCGATCGCTGGCTCGCCAAGCTCGGCGCCGCGCCGCGCAAGACGCTTGAGCACTTCCGGCGCGCGGTGCGCTCGGTGCGCGAGCGCGGCTTCTCGGTGGGACTCGAGGGCTCGCACCGGCCGCGGCGCGCGCGCACGGCCGAGGTGACCGAATCGCTCGAGGAGGGGATGCGCGCGGTCACGCTCGAGGAGTACGCGCTGCTCGAGATCGACCCGAAGGCCGAGTACATCGTGAACCACGTCGGCGCGCCGGCGTTCGGTCCGGACGGCGAGGTCGCGATCGCGCTGTTCCTGATCGGGTTCCAGGGTCCGATGAAGGGCACACAGGTCGAGCGCTACGCGACGCGCCTGCTGCAGGCAGCGAGCCGGGTGACCAAGGCCATCCACGGGCGCGCGCCCGGGGATTGACCCCGGCAGGAGAATCCGCTCCGGCCGCGAACCAGTCTGCAAGCGCGGGACGACATCGCTGATGCGTCGCATGCCTACCCGCGCGGCTGCGGCGCGGATCGGGGGGGAGCATGAGGAAACGCGTTCACATCGTCATGGCGGTCGCCACCGTCGTCGCCGCGCTGTTCGCATTCTCGCCGGGCATGGCCGACTGCGGTGAGGGCGGCAGCCCGACCAACCACGCCGGATCGTGCGAGACCGCGGACAACCAGGTCCAGTGCGGCGGCACCGCCACTCCGGCAAGCAATGTCCACGCCGGGACCGAAGGTGTGGAGACCTGCAATGACGGCTCCGGTGCGACGCCGGTCCAGGGTCGGATCGGCGCGTCCAGCGAGTGCGAGTGCATCTACGCCGATGGTGACGCCGAGAACCAGAGCCCACTGAACGGCTGGGCGCGGCTCGATCAGGACGGCGTCAACTGCGATGGGTCCGGTGAGCAGAGCTACAACTCCGGGCCTGGTGGTCCCTGCTTCTGAGGGAATGAGGGGCCGGGCAACCGGCCCCTCGGCCTTTTCACCAACTGAACGTCTGGCCGCCGTTCGCGCGCCAGATCTGGCCGGTGCACCAGCGTGACGCATCGCTCGCGAGGTACAGCATCAGGTTCGCCTGATCGCTCTCGTCTCCGATGACGCCCAGCGGCGACTGCTTCTTCATGCGCTCGAGGAAGCCTTCGACCCGTGCCTCGTCGACCGTCCCGTCGGAGCGATACATGTGGCGCATGGTGAAATTCGTCAACGTAGTGCCCGGCGCGATCGCGTTCACCCGGATCCCGTCGCGGCCGGCTTCGACCGCGAGCGTCTTGGTCAGCATCGCGACCGCGGCCTTGGTCATCGCGTAGATGCCGTAGCGCGCGGTGGGCGCATCGATCGCCGCCGACGACACGTTGATGATGCTGCCCGAGCCCTGCGGCGCCATCACACGGACCGCGGCTTGGCACCCGAACAGCACGCCCTTCAGGTTCACTGCGATCGCCTTGTCGACCTCGGCCTCGCCGGCCTCGGCCAGCAAGCCGTCGGCTGCGATCCCGGCGACGTTGCACATCACGTCGAGCCGGCCGAACTCCGAGACGGCTCGATCCGCGAGCGCGTCGAGATCCTCCTTGCGGGTGACGTCGCACCGGCGGGAGACGGCCTTGCCGCCTGCTTCGACCGCGGACTGAGTAGCGGCCCCGAGCGTGTCCTCGGCGATGTCTCCGAGCACGACGTTGGCTCCGGCCGACGCGAACGCGACGGCGGTCGCGCGACCGATGCCGCTGGCGGCCCCGGTGATCGCCGCGGTCTTTCCTTCCAGACTGAAGGCCGACAACGCTTCCATTCCTATGCTCCTCGAACGGTGGGGGACTATAGCCCAGGGCTCGCTTGACGCCCGACCCCGGCACGGTTACCGTATCGGGCAGCTGTTCGAGATAGCAACTCACAGTTTGCTAGAGCAAACACCGGCTAGCCGGAGGGGACCATGGCCCTGAGGAGCTCCGAAGACGACGCCCTCGTCGTCGATCACCCCCGCGCGCGGTCACGTCCGGCCCCCGGGGAGCTCGCTTCGATCGAAGAAGCCATCGGGGCCATCGCGCGCGGCGAGATCGTGATCGTGGTGGACGATCCCTCGCGCGAGAACGAGGGCGACTTCGTCATGGCGGCGGACAAGGTCACCCCAGAGGCCGTGAACTTCATGACGATGCATGGGCGCGGCCTGGTGTGCCTTCCGATGGCGCTGCCGCTGCTCGACCGGCTCGGGCTGCGCGCGATGGTGCCCGAGCAGGAGTCGTCCGCCGAGACCGCCTTCACGGTATCGATCGACATCAAGGAGCCTCGGAACACGGGGATCTCGGCGTTCGACCGCGCGCGCACGATCGAGCGGGCGGTCGCATCCGACGCGCGCGCCGACGAGTTCCGCGCGCCTGGGCACATCTTCCCACTGCGCGCGCGCGCCGCCGGCGTGCTCGAGCGCGCCGGCCACACCGAAGCCGCCGTGGATCTCGCGCGCCTCGCCGGGCTGACACCGGCGGGGGTCATCTGCGAGATCATGAACCCGGACGGCTCGATGGCCCGGCTCGACGACCTGTTCCGGGTGGCGGCGACCCACGGGCTCCACGTCGTCACGATCGCCGATCTGATCGAGTACCGGCGCACGCGCGAAGCGATGGTCGAGCGCGTAGCGTCGGCCCGACTCCCGACCGCCTACGGAATCTTTACCGCCGTGGGGTACCGGTCGCTCGCCGACGGGCTCGAGCACATCGCGCTCGTCTACGGGGAGCCCACCGAGGCGCCGCTGGTGCGGCTGCACTCCGAATGCCTCACCGGCGACGTGCTCGGGAGCCTGCGGTGTGACTGCGGCGCCCAGCTTCGAGCCGGGATGCGCGCGATCGCGCGCGAGGGCGCCGGCGTGCTGGTCTACATCCGAGGCCACGAGGGCCGGGGCATCGGGATGCTGCACAAACTCGCGGCGTACCGGCTGCAGGACGCCGGGCACGACACGGTCGAAGCGAACCTGGCGCTCGGCTTCCCGGCCGACGGACGTGATTACCGGATCGGCGCGGCGATCCTGACCGATCTGGGCGCGCGCGCGGTGCGACTGTTGACCAACAACCCCGCCAAGCAGGCCGGGCTGGAACGCTACGGCGTCGGGGTCAGCGAGCGGGTGCCCCTCGAGACCGAGCCGACGATCGAGAACCTGCGCTACCTGCAAGCCAAGCGCGATAAGCTCGCCCATGAGCTGACGTTGGTCGATATGGGACTTCCCCTGAGCGCAGAATGAGCAAGCCGCACATCGTCGGGATCGGCGGCACGACGCGCGCGGGCTCGTCCACCGAGAAGGCGTTGCGTTTCGCGTTGAACGCCTGTGAGGACGAAGGTGCCACCACGATCTGCCTCGCCGCCGGCGTGCTATCTGCCCTGCCGCATTACGCCCCCGAGAAGCCGGAGCGCGTCGAGGAGGCGCAGGTGCTGATCAACGAGTTGCGGCGCGCCGACGGTATCATCCTGGCCTCGCCCGGCTACCACGGCACCGTGTCGGGGCTGGTGAAGAACGCGCTCGACTACACCGAGGACATGCGCGACGACGACCCGCCGTACTTCGCGAACCGGCCGGTGGGATGCATCGCGACCGGCGCCGGTTGGCAGGGGGTCGTGATGACCCTGGATACGTTGCGCTCGATCGTGCACGCCTTGCGCGGATGGCCGACGCCGATGGGCGCGGCGATCAATTCCACGCAGAAGGTGTTCGGCGATGATGACGGCGTCGTCGACGAGCGGGTGCGCTTCCAGCTGGAGACGCTGGCGAAGGAAGTGTTGCAGTTCGTGCGCTGGCGCGCGGGATAGATCAGACCTTCTTGCCGGCAGGGTGGTTCCGCACGGCCTTCGTTCGCTGGATCTTCTCGCGCATCGTCGGCACTTCGTTCAAGAGCGCGCTGAACTCGCCCGCGTTCATCACGTAGACGCGCATCGGCGTCGCGGCCGTCACCGTTGCCGAACGCGGTTGGATCTCGTCGCTCAGCAATGCCATCTCGCCGACGAAGTCACCGGGCCCGAGCGTGGCAAGCTCCGACCCGGACCGCGTCACCGTCGCCCGGCCTTCCAGGATGACGATGAATTCGAGCCCGGTCTCGCCTTCCCGCATCATCACGCGACCTTCGGAGATGGAGGTCTCGCTCAGCAGGGAGTCGATCCGCTTCAACTCCTCGTCGGTGCACTCGGCGAACGCCTCGAGCGCGCGCAACCCCGTGTATCGGCCCTGCTCGTCGGAGCGCTTGGTCACTTTCCTTTGCCCTTGCCCTGCTTCTCCTTCTTGGGCTTCTTGGTTTCCTTCTTGGGTTTGTTCCTTCCCTTGGCCATGGTGACCTCCTTGCCGCTGCTTCACTGAGGATAGTAGCCGGTGCGTGCATCTGCCGAGGCTGAGTCGGGGTGGGGATGGATATCTGACGCACCGTCAGATATCGTGACCCGCGTGAATTTCGAGTGGTCCGACGAGGAGAAGGCGTTCCGCACCGAGGTGCAATCCTTCCTGCGCGAGCAGTACTCGCCCGAGGTCATGGATCCCACGCGAGAGGGTATGGCGCAGCTCGTCGACACGCCCGAGCGCCGCGGTTTCATGAACAAGATGGCCGAGCGCGGCTACATCGGGATGAGCTGGCCGAAGGAGTACGGGGGCGCCGAGCAGCCGGGCGTGTACGAGTACCTCCTGAACGAGGAACTGGCGGCGGTCGGGGCGCCGTTGATCGGCAAGGGTGTGGGGATCGTCGGCAAGACGATCATCCGTCACGGCAACGAGCGCCTGAAGGCCGAGTTCCTACCGAAGATCCTGGGCGCCGAGATCGAGTTCGCCATTGGCTACACCGAGCCCGACGCGGGAAGCGATCTCGCCTCGCTGAAGACGCGGGCGACCAGGGTCGAGGGGGGCTGGAAGATCAAGGGTCAGAAGCGCTTCACGACGTCGGCGCACTTCGCCGACTGGTACTGGCTCGCCGCGCGCACCGATCCAGACGCTCCCAAGCACAAGGGCATCACGCTGTTCCTCATCCCTATGGACGCCGAGGGCATCACTATCCAGCCCATGGAGACCCTCGGCGACAACGAGATCACCAATGAGGTCTTCCTCGACGACGTGTTCGTGCCCGACGACTACGTCGTCGGCGAAGTCAACAAGGGCTGGTACTACGTGTCCGAGGCGCTGGATTTCGAGCGCTTCACCCTGTTCACGATCGCGGCGTACGTGCGCAAGTGGGAGGCCGCGCGCGACTGGTTCCGCACCGCGATGCGCGACGGGAAGCCGATGCGCGACGACCCGGTCGTGCGGCAGAAGGTCGCGCGCCTGGCGACCCAGGTCCAGGTGGCCAAGGGCTTGTGCATGCGGGTGATCACGACCGCGGCCGCCGGCGGCGTGCCCAACATCGAGTCGGCGATGTTCAAGCTGTGGACCACCACGATCGGTCAGCGCATCGCCGACGAGCTGCTGACGCTCGCCGGGCCGGAAGGAGCGTTGCGCAAGGGTGCGCACGGCGCGCCGGTCGACGGCCGCTTCGAGCACATCTACCGGTACTCGGTGGTGGACACCGTGGGCGCGGGGACCTCGGAGGTTCAGCGCAACATCATCGCGCGCCGCGGTCTGGGTTTGCCGGTCCAGAACTGAACCCGCCCCACCAGGCGCCCACGGCCTGCCATCCGCGTTCTGTGGAGGATGAGGTACCCGGGCGGTTCTCCAGGCTCCCAAGAACGCGCTCGCCCATCCCGATCGCCGGACGAGGCGCGGTTGGTATCGGAGTCTCATGGAAATCTGACGGACCGTCAGATACGCTCGGGAGCACATGACTGGACCCCTGTCCGGCGTCTCCGTGCTCGACCATTCGACGGTTGGGCCGGCGTCGCGCTGCACCGCGATCTTGGCCGACCTGGGGGCCGCGGTCATCAAGATCGGACCGGTGGGCGGCGACCGGTGGGCGGCGCCCTGGTACGCCTACGGCGCCGGTCGCGGAACGGTGCGCGCGCGCTTCAACCTCAAGCACTCCGGCGCGCGCGACGCGTACCTGTCGCTTGCGGGAACATGCGAGGTCGTGGTCGAGTCCTTCCGTCCCGGCGTCGCCGACCGGCTCGGCATCGGCTTCGACGCTACGCGCGCGCGCAACCCCGCGGTCGTCTACTGCGCGACCACCGGCTACGGCGCGACCGGGCCTTACCGGGATCGAGCCGGCCACGACCTGAACTACCTCGCCGTCGGCGGGTTCCTGGCCACGCAAGGGACGAGGGTCGACGGCGGCCCGGCGCTGCCCGGCGCGACCGTCGCCGACTCCGCCGGGGGCGGGATGCAGGCCGCGATCGCGATCCTGGCTGCGTTGTTGCGCGCGCGCGCGACCGGCGAGGGCGCATTCCTGGACGTCTCGACCACCGACGGGGTGCTGTCGCTGACCTCGCTCAACGTCGAGCAGTACCTCGCGACCGGTGAGGAACCGCAGCCCGGCTCGACCCTGCTCACGGGGAAGTACGCGTGCTACGACGTGTACGAGGCGCGCGATGGGCGGTGGCTGGCCGTCGGGGCGATCGAGCCGAAGTTCTTCGCGAACCTGTGCGCGGCGCTCGGGGTGTCCGAGCTCGCCGAGCACCAGATGGACGACGACCGGCAGGACGAGTTGCGCGCGGCGTTGCGCCGGGCGTTCGCGCGCAGGGATCGTGACGAGTGGGTGCGTGAGTTGGAGGACGCCGACACGTGCGTGTCGCCGGTGTTGTCGATCGCGGAGGTGACCGAGGACGAGCACCTGCGCACGCGCGGGCTGTTCGCGACAGTGCGCGGCCGGCACGGGATGGTGGAGCAAGTCGCGCCGGTGGTCGCGGGTGCCGAACGCGCGGGTGAGTACCAGGAAGGCGGCGAGGTGCGAACGGCCGAGTTGCTCGCGCGCGCGGGCCTTGCGAAGGACCACATCGATGGGCTACTCAAGGAAGGGGCCATCGAGTGACCGACACCGCCGCGCTCGAGCGCGAGATCGGGGAGCGCACGGCCGCGCTCGTGGACGAGTGGACCGGCCGCGAGCTCGATGCGGGCCCCGGCGACGTCGCGTGCGAGCGCGGGTACATCCTGGCGTGGGTCGAGGCGACGGAGAACGCCAACCCGATCTACTGGGACGAGGCCGTCGCGCGCGAGACGACCGGCGGGTGGATCGCGCCCCCTTCGATGCTGAGCGTCTGGATGCGGCCGCTGCTGTTCAACCCAGGTGCGCGCGAGCAGATCCGACCGCTCGAGATGCATTTCCGGCTCAAGGACGCCTTCGCGCTCCCCGAAGGGATCGTCACCGGCAACGAGATCGTGTTCCACGAGCCGGTCCGGCCCGGGGACGTGATCTCGACCAGGCTAACCGTCGCCGAGATCGGGCCGGTCCGCTCGAACCGGCTCGGGACGGGGCGGCCGTGGACGATCGACGTGACCTACACCAACCAGGAGGGCGGCCTGGTCGCGGTCGAGAGCTATCGGATGTTCTGCTACGTGCGGAGCGCGTCGTGATCACGGTCAAGGACGTGTCGGTGGGCGACTCGCTGCCCGTGCTCGAGTTGCCGGTGACCGCGCGCACGGTGGTGCAGGGCGCTGCCTCCACGCGCGACTGGCAGCCGCAGCACCACGATCACGCATGGGCGACCACGCGCGCCGGCACCAAGGACATCTTCCTGAACACCCCCAACCAGGCCGGGTGGATCGAGCGCTATCTGACCGACTGGACGGGCGCGCGCGGCCGGCTCGGTCGGATGAAGTTCCGCATGCGCCGACCTGTCTTCCCGGGCGACACCTTGGTGTTCAAGGGGACCGTGACCGCGGTGGATGCCGCCGACGGATGGGTCGACCTCGACCTGGCGCTGACGGTAGGCGACGAGACCGCCACCGAGTGCAGTGCGCGCGTGGCGATCCCACGCGACACCGACGACAACCCGTGGAACCGCCGCGGGGACGACTGGAGACCCTGATGGACCTGAACTTCACCGAAGAGCAGCAGATGCTGCGCCAGACCGTCCGCGAGCTATGCGCGAAACACTCCACGCCCGATCAGGTGCGTTCGTTGGAGGAGGATGCGATCGGGCATCGGCCCGAGCTGTGGCAGCAGCTGGCGCAGATCGGTCTCACCGGGCTCACGATCCCCGAGGAGTTCGGCGGGGCGGGCCAAGGCGCGCTCGAGAACGTGGTGGTGTACGAGGAGCTGGGGCGCGCGCTCGCGTCCTCGCCCCACTTCGTGTCGTGCGTGATGGCTGCGGGCGTGCTCGCGCGCGGCGGCAACGAAGCGGCGGCGAAGGAGTGGCTCCCGAAGATCGCCTCGGGCGACAGCGTCCTCAGCATCGCCTGGTTCGAGCCGGACACGAGCTCGGATCCTCGCGCGGTTTCCACGTCGGTGGACGGAGGCCGGCTGACAGGGGTCAAGACGCTGGTGCCGTTCGCATCGGCGGCCGAGCGCCTCGTGGTGGTCGCGCGCGACGGGCTGTACCTCGTGGATCCGTCCGCCGCGACGATCGAGCCGGTGCCGACGATGGCGAGGGACGCCTCGAACCTGGTGCGGTTCGAGGGCGTCGAGGCCGAGCGCGTGGGAGACCTTGACACCTGGGATGACACGTCGACGGACGGGATGATCGCGCTGGCTGCCTATGCGGTCGGTGGGGCTGAACGCGCGCTCGAGCTGACGATCGAGTACGCGAAGGAGCGCGTGCAGTTCGACCGGCCGATCGGCTCGTTCCAGGGCATCGCGCACCCGATCGCCGACATGGCGACCGAGATCGAGGGCTCGAAGGTCGTGACCTACGAGGCGGCGTGGGCGCGCGCGGCGGGCAAACCCGGTGCGGACGTCCTGGCCGCGATGGCGAAGTACCAGGCGGCCGACACGTTCAAGCGCACCACCAAGGTCGGGCAGCAGGTGTTCGGCGGTGTGGGGTTCACCCTCGAGATCGACATGCAGCTCTACTTCCGGCGTGCCAAGCAGCTCGAGGTGACCTGGTGGGACCCGGCGTTCCTCGAAGAACGCATCGCGCGCGCCGAGCTGGACGCCCAGACCCCCTTCGTGGGGCTCTAAGTTCATGCCCTAACCGGTCTTGCTGCACCGGCATCTCCTGGGCGGTCGACGAGCGCAGTCCTACACCCGAATCCTGAGACCTCTTTCTCGGCCAGCCGAGATCGCACGCCTCGTTACTTTCTGCACCTCGACATGGCTTCCAGCGTCCTTTGTGTCCGAAAGGACATGGCTCGCGCCTTACAATTGGTTAAGACTGCGGCTATGACCGTTGTCACCAGAAGTCGGCGGCTTCTACTCGCAATCGTCTTGGTCTCGCTCGCGGCCTGTACGGCGAAGTCGTCCCACAAGCCTGAGGCGGTCCTAGGGACGCCGACCTATACCCCCCACAGGATGCCTCGAGCTGCCCTGCCCGGCCCTGAGACTCAAGAGACAGATACGTCGTCTCCTCCTATGGGCCGCGCACGACAGGCGCGAGCCATCTACCGAGATCAGTACGCCGGATTCCAATTCCGTCCTCCGATCGGATGGATGGAACACATGCACGAACTCTTTACCACCGCCCCGACGGAGGGAGACCTTCTCGCATGGCCTGACTATCTCGGCTCCGGTCAGCGTTTCTCTGTCACCTTGACCGTGCGCCAGGATGTAGATTTCGAAACTGCCGTGCGACGGCAGCTTCCCAACGTTATCGGTTGCAGTAGTTCACCTGAGTGGCCTCAACCGGTGGAAACCACCGTCGCCGGCCGAACCGCTGCGCACTTCTCACTACTCCGCCCTGATAGCTGTCTGATGCGCGTTGCTGAGGTTTACCTCGTGAAGTGGAATGCGACAACGATTCAGTTCGCTGCCGTCGCGGCGACGGCAAAGCTGTGGCGACGGTTCCGCCACAGCTTTCACGACATGTTGGACTCCCTCTCGTCGGGTCCTGTAGCCGATAGTGCCGATGAGCTCACTCGGTTCATGGAGTCTCGGATCCACCGCAAGGCCGTGCACACGCAGCTGACGCGCCGAGCGCTGCGAGATTTCGAGAGCATGGGACTCTACCGACTAGACAGGGATTGGGACATATACACCTTCTCCGTTACGCAGACTCGAATCCAGGGTGACCGCACGATCTTCTATGTGAAAACCATCGGCTCGCGACGGCGAGATGCCGACTGTCCCCAGGATGAGCGCATCGTGCTGGGACCGGGACGCTCTCTTGATGGGCGGAGAGGTTCACACCTCCTGCTCGAGGGCAAGGAATTGCAGCCTTGCTTCACGTCGTAACTTCGGATGGAGGTCGCGCCGAGCTCATCGGGGACCGGTGCTCAGCGTACGATGCGGAGCTTCGAACGTGATCCCGAAACACTCTGGTCGACGGTGCCCAAGGCTGGCGGGGAGTCGGATTTGAACGCCAGGAGCGTCCGGTGAACCGATGGGAAGCAGGGAATCCATCGCCGCGTAAGGCAGTTCTCGCGATCGAAGCATCCCTTCGACAAGGCTCGTCCGCGTCTTGCGATTCTGACCATCCTGCTGGACTAGACTCCCGCTCATGGGCATCGAGCACGCGACGGTCGACGGCATCGGCGAGATCCTGATCGACGTTCCGCCGGTCAACGCGCTCGCGTCGGGCTTGTGGTTCGAGCTCGGCTCGACGCTGCGGACGCTCGGCGACGACGAGTCGGTGCGCGCGGTGGTGCTGCGCGCCGAGGGGAAGGGTTTCTGCGCCGGCGTCGATATCAGAGAGCTGGCCGACGATCCCGACCGTTCGAAGCTGATCGCGGTGAACCGCGGGTGCTACGAGGCCTTCGCGGCTGTGTACGAGTGCGCGGTGCCGGTGGTGTGCGCGGTGCAGGGGTACTGCCTCGGTGGCGGGGTCGGCCTCGCCGGCAACGCCGACATCATCGTCGCGGCCGACGACGCGACCTTCGGGCTGCCCGAGGTCGATCGGGGCGCGCTCGGGGCGGCGACGCACCTGGCGCGCCTGGTGCCGCAGCATCGGATGCGCGCGATGGTGTACCTGGCCGAGACGGTGACCGCGCACGAGCTGCACGCGTACGGATCGGTGTATCGGGTCGTGCCGCGGGACTCGCTGCGGGAGGCCGCGTTCGAGGTGGCGTCCCGCGTGGCGGCGAAGTCGCCGACGATCATTCGACGCGCGAAGGAGTCGCTGAATGGGATCGACCCGGTGGACGTGCGCCGTTCTTACCGGTTCGAGCAGGGCTTCACGTACGAGCTGACGCTGTCCGGGGTCGCCGACGAGGCGCGCGAAGCGTTCGTCCAGAAGCGCGACGCCTCGTTCGAGCAGTGAGCATCGACCTGCGCGCGACCCGCGACGACGTCGTGGCCGAGCTGCGCGACGGCATGACGATCGGGATCGGCGGCTGGGGCTCGCGCCGCAAACCGATGTCGCTGGTGCGCGCGATCTGCCGCTCGGGCGTGCGGGACCTGACGGTGGTCTCCTACGGCGGGCCCGATGTCGGGCTGCTGTGTGCCGCGGGCAAGGTGAAGCGCGTCGTGTTCGGCTTCGTCACGCTGGACTCGATCCCGCTGGAACCGCACTTCCGACGTGCGCGCGAGTCCGGCTCGATCGAGGCGACCGAGATGGACGAAGGGATGTTCTACCTCGGCTTGCTGGCGGCGGCGTGGCGGGTGCCGTTCCTGCCGACGCGCGCGGGGCTCGGCTCGGACGTGATGCTGGTGAACCCGTCGTTGCGCACGGTGCGCTCGCCCTACGAAGGCGGCGAAGAAGTGGTCGCGGTGCCGCCGTTGTCGCTCGACGTGGCGATCGTGCACATGAACCGGGCCGATACCCGCGGGAACGCGCAGTTCCTCGGACCGGACATCTACTTCGACGACCTGTTCCTACAGGCGGCGTCTAAGCGGTTCGTGTCGTGCGAGCGCCTGGTCGAGACGGGCGAGTTCGAGGGCCCGGTCCAGACGCTTCGGATCAATCGATCGATGGTGGACGGCGTGGTGGAAGCCCCGCGTGGCGCGCACTTCACCTCGTGCGAACCGGATTACGGTCGGGACGAGGCGTTCCAGACTTCCTACGTGAAGGCTGCGGGCGACGAGGATGCGTGGGCGGCGTTCCGTGCTCGATACATCGACGTGGACGAGGCGGCGTATCAAGAGGCGACACGATGAGCGACATCACGCGCGACGAGTACTGCGTGATCGCATGCGCGGAGGCGTGGCGCGACGACGGCGCGGTGCTGGCGAGCGCGTTCGGGTTCATCCCGACGTTGGGCGCGCGTCTGGCGCGCGCGACGTTCTCACCCGAGTTGTTGATCTCGGACGGCGAGGCATACCTGGTCGCCAACGACCTGCCGCTCGGCTCGCACCAGAAGGTGGTCGAGGGCTGGCTGCCGTTCCGCTCCGTGTTCGACGTGGTGTGGTCCGGGCGGCGGCACGTCATGATGGGGGCGGTGCAGCTGGACCGGTTCGGCAACCAGAACATCTCGATGATCGGGAAGCACGACAAGCCCAAGGCGCAGATGATCGGTGTGCGCGGCGCGCCCGGGAACACCGTGAATCACGCGACGTCCTACTGGGTACAGAATCACTCGACGCGCGCGTTCGTCGCTTCCGTTGACATGGTGTCGGGCGTCGGGTTCGATCGCGCGCGCGCCAACCCCGCGGCCGGCCGGTTCCACGGCCTGCGGCGGGTGGTCACGAATCTGTGCGTGTTCGACTTCTCGACCGCCGACCACGCGATGCGGCTGCGCTCGATCCATCCGGGGGTGGAGCTCGACGAGGTGCTGGCGAACACAGGGTTCGAGGTCGAGCACGTGCCGAACGTCCCCGAGACGCGCGCGCCGACCGTCGAGGAGCTGCGGCTGATCCGTGAGGTGCTCGATCCGAACGACGTGCGCAAGTCCGAGGTGAAGCCGTGAGCGCGTTGCGCACCCCGCTGGTCGAGCTGCTCGGCTGCGAGTACCCGATCGTGCAGACCGGGATGGGGTGGGTGAGCGGTCCCGAGCTGACCGCGGCGACGTCTGCAGCCGGTGGATTCGGGATCCTGGGCGCCGCGACGATGACGCTCGAGGAGATGAAGGCGGCGATCGCGGCGGTGCGGCGCCGCACGAGTAAGCCGTTCGGGGTGAACCTTCGGACCGATCAGCCCGACATCGTTGAACGCTGTGGGGTGCTGGCCGGCGAAGGCGTGCGTGTTGCATCGTTCGCGATGGCGCCGCGCGCGGACGTGATCGCCCGGCTTCGGGACGGCGGGGTGCTGGTGATCCCGTCGATCGGGGCGAAGCGTCACGCCGAGAAGGTCGCGGCGATGGGCGTGGATGCCGTCCTGGTGCAGGGCGGCGAGGGCGGGGGACACACCGGTTCGATCCCGACGACGTTGCTGCTGCCGCAGGTGGTCGATGCGGTGGACGTGCCGGTGATCGCAGCGGGCGGCTTCTTCGACGGTCGCGGGCTGGTGGCGGCGCTGGCGTACGGTGCTGCGGGCATCGCGATGGGCACGCGGTTCCTGCTGACCTCGGACTGCACGGTGCCCGATGCCGTGAAGCGGTTCTATCTCTCGAAGGGCGTCACGGATACCGTCGTGACGACGAAGGTCGACGGGGTCCCGCACCGGGTGCTGCGGACGTCGTTCGTCGAGCGGCTCGAGCGCGGTGGGGCGGTGGGGGATCTAGTGCGCGCGGCGCGCCACGGCCTCGAGTTCCGGAAGCTGAGCGGCTTGGGGTTGGGTGAGATGTTGCGCGAGGGACGCGCGATGCACAAGACGCGCGAGCTGTCGTGGGATCAGGTGGTGATGGCCGCATCCACGCCGGTGTTGTTGCGGAAGGCGATGGTCGAAGGGGACACTCGGTACGGCGTGATGGCGAGCGGTCAGGTGGTCGGGATGATCCACGACCTGCCGTCGTGCGCCGATCTGATCGCGCGCATCGTGCGCGAAGCCGAAGAGGTGCTGTCACGGCTCGGGTGAGGGTGGATCCGTTCGCCCCGGAAGCGCTCGAGGATCCCTACGAGCTGTACGCGTTGCTGCAGCGCGAGGCGCCGGTGCACCAGATCGCCTCGACGGGGATCTGGCTGGTCTCGCGTCACGCGGACCTGGTCGAGGCGGCGTCCAAGCCGGACGTGTTCTCGAGCCACATCTCGGCGATCGTGTACGCGGGGCAGGGAACGAACCCGGCCGTGCTCGAGGGAGACCCGGATGCGATCGGCGCGGTGGACGTGCTCGCGACGCAGGACCCGCCGATCCACACCGCTCAACGGCGGTTGATGAACCGGACGTTCGTGCACGCGCGGATCGCCGCGCTCGAGCCGTGGATCCGGTCATTCGTGGGTGCGCGGCTCGATGAGGGAGTTGCGCGCGGCTCGATAGAGTGGATGACCGAGCTTGCGATCCCGCTTCCGGTCAACCTGATCGCGGGGATGCTCGGGATGCCATCGTCGGACATCCCGGATCTACAGCGGTGGTCCGACGCGGGGGTGGATCTGCTGTCTGGGGTCGCGTCGTTGGAGCGGATGGCCGAGTGTTGGCAGGAGATGGTCGGGTTCCTCGCGTACCTTCGGACCCAGTTACTGGCGCCGTCGCCCGGCTCGATCACTTCGGAAGTTGGGGAGGCGGTCGCGCGCGGGGACCTTGACGAGCGCGAGGGGACGTCAATGCTGCTGCAGCTCGTTGTAGCGGGGAGCGAGTCGACGACGTCGTTACTGGGCTCGGCGGTGCGGCTGTTGGGCTCGGATGCTGGCGTGCAGGACGGGCTGCGGGCGGATCTGTCGCGCATCCCGGTGTTCCTGGAGGAGGCATTGCGGCTGGAGTCGCCGTTCCGCGGGCATTTCCGGGTGGTGACGTCGGACACCGTTCTCGGCGGCGTCGCGTTGCCGAAGGGCGCGCGCGTGATGCTGCTGTGGGGCGCGGCGAACCGCGACGTCGACGCGTTCTCATCTCCGTCGTCATGCGATCTGGGGCGCGCGCATCCGAAGGGGCACGTCGCGTTCGGCTCGGGGATCCATTTCTGTCTGGGTGCGCCGCTGGCTCGGCTCGAGGCGCGGGTCGTGCTCGAGGAGTTGTTGGCGCGGACGCGCGCGGTCGAGGTGCGGGGAGACGTGCGCCACGTGCCGAGCCTGTTCGTACGGCGGGTGGAACGGTTGGAGATCGGGCTCCGTTAACCGGCCAGCAGCGAAAGGCGCAAGCTTCGGACGGCGTTGTCGACGTTGGGGTCGACGAGCACGACGGACTGCCAAGTGCCGAGGACGACCTCGCCGCGCTCGACCGGCAGGACGAGCGACGGCGAGACGAACGCGGGAAGGACGTGCGAGGCGCCGTGGCCGCGCGATCCGTGGCTGTGGTGGTAGCGCTCGTCGGGTGGGAGGAGCCGGTCGATCGCGGCCTCGAGGTCTTGTTCGGTCCCCGCGTGCGTCTCGATCAGCGCGAGCCCGCAGGTGGCGTGCGGAAGGAACGCGTGCAGCAGGCCGTCTGTGTTGGCTTCGCGCGCGAACTCCGTGAGATAGTCGGTGATCTCGACGATCCGTTGCTTCCCGGTGCGGATCTCGACGGTGCGGACGTTCATGCTTCGATCACCTCGGCAGGGCCGAACCGCGCGCGCATCCGTGGGATCACCTGGGTCATCAGCGCGCGCTTCGGGAGCCCGAGGCCCCTCAGTTCGTCTGCGATCGGATGGGTGCCGAGCACGAGGCGCGCGCCGCCGATCCGTGCTCGAACGTGCGTGTTCGGCATCTCCCAAGCGGCCTTTCGGAGCGTGCCGGCGAGGAAAGTGTACGTCGGGAACGTTCGGGCCGGGAGCGGGATGGGGCCGGCATCACGGACGGTGAGGCCCAGGATCATCTGATCGTCGGCGCGCAGCGAGCAGGTCGTTCGACCCGGGTGCTCGTCGATCCTGATGTCGGCCATGAACTTGGGATAGCCCCAGAGTGCGCGTCCGGCCTCGAGTGTGAACGCTTGGTTCACAGGCAGGTGGTGGATGTAGACGCAGAGCTGCTGGCGCGCGAACTCGAGGGTCTTGGTCAGTGGGTTGACCGGCGGCGCGTCGTGCGCCCGGACCACGAAGGCGATGCCGACCTCGTCGTACGTATCGAGATCGGAGTCTTCGTAGTGCACGAACACGATGGTGGCCATCGTCCTGCCGGGGATGTGCTCAGCCGGCTCGAGCTCGGTCGGTGCGATGATCGCGCGCGCGGCATTGGTCGGCACCACGAATTGTGCGGCCCACGATGATGCTTCGCGCACTTCGATAGGGAACGTGAGCGCGCGCCCGGCGACTTCGACCGTTGTGTTCATCGCGCGGGCGAACCTATCACGTTCTTCCCGAAGCTCCCGTTCGTGACTTGATGGGTCGTGCGCATTATCGTCGGCACCTCTCATGAACATCGATTCGCTGATCAAGGATCTGGGAGAGGCCGTTCGTGGTCTTGACCCGAAAGGAACGACCGCGGAAGAAGCGACGCGGCTAGTCGAGTTGTTCTCGGAGGGCGAGCGGTTGTGCGCGGCCGGTCGCACGTTCGCGGCGGGCCGCGTGCAAGAGACGTTCGCATGGCGAGGGTCCGGGCACCCGACCGCAGCGCGCTGGATCGCCGCGCACACGCGCTCTACGGTCGGACAAGCGGTGACGACGCTGCAGACCGCGCGCCGTCTCGAGCGCCTGCCGGCTACCCGCGAAGCCTTCCGATCGGGCCAGCTGTCCGAGGTGCAGGTCGCCGAGATCTCCTCGGCCGCCGGATCTGATCCGTCGTCGGAGTCCACCCTGCTGACGATCGCGGAGCAGGATTCGGTCGCCGCACTGAAAGACCGGTGCCGCGAGGTGCGCGCGGCCGCGCACGCCGACGAGGATGTGGTCGAGCGGATCAGGCGCGGGCGTTATCTCAAGAATTGGACCGACGACGACGGGGCCGTACGGCTGGATGGGCGGCTCGCGCCGGATGATGGCGCGCGCTTCCTGGCCACGGTGCACGCGCGCGCGATGCGACTCCAGGCAGAGGCGCGCCGGTCGGGGCAGCGCGAGCCGGTCTCGGCCTACGCCGCCGACGCGCTCGTGGGCCTTGCCGAAGGCGCGCCGGGACCGCGCGCGGTCGTCCACGTCGAGGTGTCGAAGGCTGCGCTCGAGCGCGGACATACCCTTCCCGGCGAGACCTGCCGCATCCCCGGGGTGGGGCCGATCCCCGTTACGACCGCGCGCCGGCTCGCTTCCGACGCCACCATGAAGGTGATCGAGCGCGACGGCGTGGACGTGTACCGGGTGACCCACCGCGGTCGGACGATCCCGTCGCACGTGCGGACCGCGCTCGAGGCGCGGGATCCGTCGTGTGTGGTTCCCGGCTGTGACGTGCGGATGGGTTTGGAGATCGATCACATCGTCCCGGTGGCGGATGGTGGACCGACGCGGCTCGACAACTTGGCTCGGCTGTGCCGGTTCCACCATGCGGGGAAGACCCACCATGGCTGGCGCCTCGGCGGAGGACCGGGCGCGTGGACCTGGTCGCGGGGGCCGCGGCCATCTGGGTTGCGGGCAGGGGCGCGCGCGCCGTAGCGTCCGTCCTTTCCCTTGCGCGCCGTGTGGGGGCGCGCCGTGACGCGATGCTTACAGCCGCTCGATGATTGTCACGTTCGCCTGGCCGCCGCCCTCGCACATCGTCTGCAAGCCGTAGCGCGCGCCGGTGCGCTCGAGCTCGTGCAGTAGCGTGGTCATCAGCCGCGCGCCCGTGGCCCCGATCGGGTGGCCGAGTGCGATCGCGCCGCCGTTCACGTTGACCTTCGCGAGGTCGGCCCCGGTCTCCTTCTGCCACGCGAGCACGACCGAAGCGAACGCCTCGTTGATCTCGATCAGGTCGATGTCGGCCAGCGACATGCCGGTGCGCTCGAGCGCGAACGCGGTTGCGTTGATCGGCGCGGTCAGCATGTAGATCGGGTCGGCGCCGCGCACGCCCAAGAAGTGAATGCGCGCGCGCGGGGTGAGGTCATGACGCTTGACCGCGGCGTCGTTGGCGACGAGCACGGCGGCTGCGGCGTCGTTGGTCGGTGAGGAGACGGCGGCCGTGAGGTACTTGGCTCCGGGGAGCAGCTTCAGCGATGCCATCTTCTCCAGGCTCGTGTCCCGCGGGCCTTCGTCGGCGGTGGCATCGCCGAACGGTACGATCTCGCGGTCGAACCGGCCCTCGGTTTGCGCGCGGCGCGCGCGCGCGTGGCTCTCGAGCGCGAACACCTCCATGTCCTCGCGGCTGATGTTCCACTTCTCAGCGATCAACTCCGCGCCGTGGAACTGGCTGACGGGCTCGGTGTTGTAGCGCTGCACCCATCCCTCGGAGCCGTGGAAGGTGTGGGGCAAGTTCATCTCTTTGCCGACTACCTTGGACGACGTCGAGATCGGGATCATCGACATGTTCTGCAGCCCGCCGGCGACGACCATGTCCATGGTCCCGCTCATCACGGCCTGCGCGGCGAAGTGCACGGCCTGCTGACTCGAGCCGCACTGGCGGTCGATAGTGACGCCCGGGACGTCCTCGGGGAACCCGGCCGCGAGCCACGCGGTGCGCGCGATGTCGCCGGCCTGCGGCCCGACCTGGTCGATGCAGCCGAAGATGACGTCGTCGACGGCGCCGGGGTCGATCTTGGTCCGGTCGACGAGCGCGCGCAGGATGTGCGCGCCGAGATCGGCAGGGTGCACCTGCGACAGCGCGCCGCCGCGCTTGCCGACCGGGGTCCTGCACGCGTCGATGATGTATGCCTCTGGCATGTCGCTCACCTCGTCAGGATCACGGCCGAACCGTGACCGAACAATCCTTGGTTGATGGTCAACCCTACCCTCGCGCCCTCGACCTGGCGTCCCTGCGCTCGGCCGCGCAGTTGCCACACCACCTCGCACACCTGCGCGATGGCCTGTGCCGGAACGGCCTCCCCGAAGCACGCGAGCCCGCCGCTGGGGTTCACCGGGATGCGACCGCCGAGCGCGGTGTCGCCGTCGCGGATCAGCCGTTCGGCCTCCCCCTCCTTGCACAGCCCGATGTTCTCGTACCAATCCAGCTCGAGCGCGGTCGACAGGTCATACACCTCCGCGAGATCGAGGTCCTCGGGGCCGAGCCCGGCTTCGTCGTAGGCGGTGTGGGCGATCGCGTCGCGGAACTGGCGCTCCGGTGGCGCCGCAGCCACGGCGGAGTCGGTCGCGAGGTAGGGCATCTCGATGACCGTCTGTGGGAACGTCGGCGTCACGGTCGACACGGCCGCGATCCGCACGACATCGCGGGGCGCGCGCTCGTCCCGCACCAGCACGACGGCCGCGCCGCCGTCGGAGGTCGTGCAGATCTGCATCAGCCGCAGCGGCTCGGCGACGTACGGCGACGCCAGGACGTCCTCGACGGTGAACTCCCTGCGGTAGCGCGCGTTCGGATTGTTCAGCCCGTGGCGCGCGTTCTTGACCTTCACCAGCGCCCAGTCCTGCTCGGTCGAGCCGTACAGCTCCATCCGCCTGCGCGCGTACAGCGCGAAGTAGGTCGGGTTGGTCGCCCCGAGCATCCGGAAGCGCAGCCAATCGAGGTCGTTGCGTCGCTCCCCGCCCGAGGGCGCCAGGAACCCCTTCGGCGTCGTGTCGGCGCCGACGACCAGGGCCACATCGCACAGCCCGGCAAGGATGCGCGCGCGCGCGACGTCGATGGCTTGCGCGCCGGACGCGCATGCCGCGTAGCAGGTCGCGACGCGCGCGCCGTTCCACCCGAGCGCCTGGGCGATCGACGAGCCGGCCACGTAGCCGGGGTAGCCGTTTCGCACGGTCTCGCCCCCGGCGATGAAGTCCACGTCGGTCCAGGACAGGCCGGCGTCTGCCAGGGCCGCGCGCGCGGCGGCCACGCCGTGCTCGACGAAATTCACGCCCCACTTACCCCACTGCGTCATCCCGACGCCGGCGACGGCGACGGTGCCGCTCACGCGATCCTCCACTTCCAGGTCTCCTCCGAGCCGGGCACGATCGGCTCGACCACGAGATCGACCTCGGTGCCGATGGACAGGCGCGCGGGATCCTCACCGGCGGCGAGTTGGCCCAGCACGACCATGCGCTCGGCGGGGAGCTCGACGGCGAGCACGGTGTACGGCTCGAACGGATCGGTCGCCAGGCCGGGGGGAGGCGGCGCGTAGTGGTTGGTCGTCCAGGACCAGACGCGTCCGCGCTTGCCGAGCGCGATCTCCTTGAGCGCAGAGCCGTCGCACGCGGGGTTCGGGCAGAAGGCGGTCTCCGGCGGGAAACGGTACGAGCCGCACGCCTGGCAACGGGTGCCGACGAGGTGGGCATCTGCGCCGGTCGTGAACCAGCCGTGGACCGCGGAGTCGCTCATCGAGCCATTGTTTCCTGACGGACCGTCAGATGCAACAGGCGTGGCTATCGGAGCAGCCCGCGGCCGGTGATCAACGGCAGGTCCGCGGTGCCGAGCAGCCCCGGCGGCGCTGAGCACACGGCGGGGATCGCGTTCAACAGCCGCATCGCGGTCACGATCAGCCCGCCGGAGTTCTCGTCGCCGCCGTCACCCTCCATCTCGAAGGTGACGGTCATCCGCGGCGAGCCATCGACGAGGACCTTGTAACCGCCCTTGCCCGGCATCGGCGGCCAGTCCGGCGCGATATCGTCCCGCAGCCGGGTGACGTGCTCGACGATGATCCGCTCCTTGCCTCCCACGATCCCGCGCAGCTCGAACCGCAGACCCGCCATCGTGCCGGCCTCGACCTTGCCCGATGGGACCTCGAACGTCTCGGGCGCCTCGCGCTTCTCGTGCCACTCCTCGATGCGCTCGACCTCGGCGCCGACCCCGGCCGCGATCGCGTGCACGACTCCGCCCCACGCCAGCGTCAGCACGCCGGGCGCCAGCAGGATCGGCGTGTGGTCGAGCGGTTTCGCGAAGCCCATCGTCTCGAACAGCACCTCGGGCTGGTCGTAGGTCGCGTAGTTCAGGATCTCCTGCACGCGGATGCGCTCGATGCGCTCGGAGCCCCCGGTCAGGACCAACGGCAACAGGTCGTTGGCGAACCCCGGATCGATCCCGGACGTGAAGCACGACACGCCGGCCTCCAGCGCCGCGGTCTGCAGCGGCTCGCGCATCGCCTCGGGCGCGCTCGGCGGATAGATCAGCGGCACCAGCGACGTAGACACGACGTTCTTGCCCGAGCGCATGATCTTCACCAGGTCCTCGACCACCTCGTGCGGGCGTAGGTCGCCGGTCGCGTTGTACGACACGCAATCGGCGTCCAGCGCGAGCAGCGCGTCCATGTCGTTGGTCGCCACAACCCCGACCGGATCGAGTCCGCACAGCGCGCCGGCGTCGCGGCCGGCCTTCGCGTCGCTGTGCACCCACAGCCCGACCAGTTCCAGGTCGGGATGCCCGATGATCCCGCGCAACGCGTACCGCCCGACGTTGCCGGTGCTCCACTGGATCACGCGATGTGTCATCGTGGCCCCCTCTGTCCAAACCTGACGGTCCGTCAGATAGACTCTAGCGTCTCATGGACCTCACCTACACCCCCACCCAGGATGCGTTCCGCGCCGAGGCGCGCGCGTGGCTCGAGGCCAACGTTCCGGGCGAGCCGTTGCCGTCGTTCGACACGCGCGAGGGCTTCGAGGCGCACCGCGCGTGGGAGCGCCGGTTGCACGCCGACGGCTGGGCGGTGGTGTCCTGGCCGGTCGAGTTCGGCGGTCGCGACGCGACGCTCACCGACTGGCTGATCTTCGAAGAGGAGTACTGGGCGGCCGGCGCGCCGGGGCGGGTCGGACAGAACGGGCTGTTCCTGCTTGGGCCGACGTTGATGGAGCACGGCACGCCCGAGCAGAAGCAGCGCTTCCTGCCGCGCATGGCGAGCGCCGACGACATCTGGTGCCAGGGCTGGTCCGAGCCCGACGTCGGCAGCGACCTCGCATCGATCGGCGCGCGCGCCGAGCGCCGCGGCGACACCTGGGTCCTCAACGGCCAGAAGACATGGTGCTCGCGCGGCGCGTTCGCGGACTGGATGTTCGGGCTGTTCCGGTCCGAGCCGGGCTCGGAGCGCCATCGCGGCCTGACGATGATCGCGGTACCGATGGACGCGCCGGGCATGACGGTGCGCCCCATCGCGCAACTCGACGGCGAGACCGGCTTCGCCGAGGTGTTCTGTGGCGACGTCGAGGTGCCGGTGGAGGAGAACACGCTCGGCGGCATCGGCGAGGGGTGGAGGGTCGCGATGTCGACGGCCGGGTTCGAGCGCGGGCTGCTGCTGCGCTCGCCGGGCCGGTTCAGCGCCACGGCCGCGCGCCTGATCGATCTGTGGAAGCGCGTCGGCCATCTCGCCCCCGCGACGCTTCGCGATCGCGTCGCCGACAGGTGGATCGACGCCGAGGCGTACAAGCTTGCGACCCAGTGGACGGTCACTCGGCTCGAGGATGGCGGAACCATCGGGGCCGAGTCGAGCCTGAACAAGCTGTTCTGGTCCGAGATGGACGTGCGGATGCATCGCGCGGCGATGGATTTGCTCGGCACCGCCGGGGAGTTGACGAGCACCGCGCCCGACGCGCTCGACGACGGCCGGTGGCTCGACGGATTCCTGTTCTCGCTGGCCGGCCCGATCTACGCTGGCACCAACGAGATCCAGCGCTCGATCGTGGCCGAGCGCGTGCTCGGGCTTCCCCGGTGAGGTTCGCGTTCACGTCCGAGCAACGCGCGTTCCAGCGCGAAGTGCGCGCGTTGCTGGAGAAGGAGTGCACGGCGGCGGACGTGCGCGCGGCGTGGGAGGGCGACGCGTTCGATCGCGCGCGCTGGGGACGCCTGGCTGCGATGGGCGTGATCGGCATGACGGTGCCGGAGGTCCACGACGGGCTCGGGATGGACGGGGTCGACCTGGTGCTCGCGCTCGAGGAGGCCGGCCGCGCGTGCATGCCCGAGCCGTTGCTCGAAACCACCGCGGTCTGTGCCCCGCTGATCGCAGAGGTCGCGAGCGACGAGGCGCGCGCGCACTGGTTGCCCAGGCTCGCGGCGGGGGAGGCGATCGTGACCATCGCACACGCGGCGAACGGGTTCGCGCCGCACGCCCATGTCGCCGACGTGATCCTGGTCCACCGCGGCGCGTCGCTGTACGCGTTCGAGCGTGAGCACGTCACGCTGGTCGAGGAACCCTCGGTCGATGGCGCACGCCGGCTGTTCAAGATCGAGTGGGAGCCGAGCGAGGATGCGCTCCTGGTGGACGGCGAGCCGGGGCGCGCGGCACTCGAGACGGCGTTCGACCGGGGTGCGCTCGCCGCGGCGGCCGAGTTGGTCGGAGTGGGCGCGCGCGCGATCGACCTAGCTGCTGCCTACGCGGTCGAGCGCCACCAGTTCGGCAAGCCGATCGGCTCGTTCCAGGCGGTCAAGCACCAGCTGGCCGACGCGCTGGTGGCCGTGGAGTTCGCGCGCCCTGCTGTGTACCGGGCGGCGTGGTCGGTCGCGCGCGATTTCCCCGAGCGCGGGCGCGACGTGTCGATGGCCAAGGCGCTGGCGTCGGACGCCGCGGTGGTCGCATGCCGCGCGGCACTGCAGGTGCACGGCGCGATCGGGTACACCAAAGAGCACGACCTGCACCTGTGGCTCGCGCGCGGGTTCGCGCTCGCGAACGCGTGGGGCGACCCGACCCGGCACCGTTCGCGTGTGACGAGCGCCGTGATGGGCTGACGCGCACAAGACGCGGCGCCCGGGGAAAACCCCGGGCGTCGCTCCGTTCCCGACGATCAGACCGGCATGGGCATCGGCTCGTGCCGCATGAAGTACCGCGCGACGATCGCCAGAGCAACCACGAACGCGATCGCCACGGCCGTCTTCACCGCCGTCGCGAGGTTGCGCGCGTCGATCCCAGCGATCTCGTAGACGTACGCGGCACTACCGGCAGCGTCGGCCGGCGGGCCGTAGAGGAACTGCCCCTCCGTTGCCCGTTCCGTCATCGCGTTGAGCACGGCAAGGGCCTGCGAAGCCGTCGACCCTCCGGCCGCGACTTCGGAGCGGATGCGCTGTGTGCCTTCGGTCGACAGTCGCGTCTGACCATCGGCGATGGTCCCGGCGCCCGCAGCCGCCTCGGCAGCCCCATCCGACAGCAGACCGAGCCCGTCGGCCAGATCCTGCGATCCGGCGAAGAGCCTGTCGGCGCCGTCGGTCAGCGTGCCTGCCGTCCCGACGGTGCCGATACCGGCGACCGCGGCGGCAACGCCCTCTCCGAGCTGTTCCAGCCCGGCGAGGACTTGGCGGTTGAGCCCCGTCTTGATCTCCTTCACACCGGCGATGAGCTCGCCGGTTCCGGCTGATGCAGCCGTCAGTCCGGCCTTGACCTCCTTGACGCCGGCGATGAGGTCGGTGACCCCCGCAGACAGCAGGGTTAGACCGGGCTGGACCTGGGTCGTGATGCCCAGGTAGCTGCCCTCGAGCTTCGGCTCGATCGCCGTCGTCGTCGTCGAACGAGCACCCGCCAGCTTCTGTTCGATGCCACCTCCGATCGCTGCGAAGGTTCCCGCACCGAACAGGGTCGAGCACGTGGGTTGACCGAGCGCCGTCGCGTAGCCGTCGCACGCAGCGACCGCTTGAGCCGACAGGGCGGTCATGAACGCGGCATCGTTCCGAGCCGACGTTGTTGCATCCGGCGCGACCGGCACGCCGACGGCGCCGCCGATCAAGCCGGCGACGAACGCGTTGTCGTTCCGTGCCGAAGTTGCCGCTCCGGGCGTAGTCGGTGCTCCGACCGCTCCACCGATCGTGGCAGCGATGGTGCCGAGTCCGGCGTTCGCGCTGTTGATACCCGCTCGCACGTCGAACAGTCCGCCGAGGATCGTGTCGTCGGTGCTCGTCGTTCCGATCCCGGCGCGCATCAGACTGATGCCTGCCTTCAGATCGGCGAGCCCGCCGAGGACCGTGCCATCGGTGCTCGTCGTTCCGAGTCCCGCGACGACCTCCTTGATGCCGGCCGTCAGGGCGGCGATCCCGAGCTGTGCAGCCGGGAGCCCTTCGGTGGCGTCACCCAGCTGCTTCAGGCCGGCGAGCATCTGAGAGAGGCCGTCCACGATCGTATCTTCAGCTCCGACCGTTCCGACCCCGCTGTTGGCCTCGACGATGCCTGCCTGCAACGTGGTGAGACCTTCCATCAGCTCGACCGAGCCGTCCCGCAGCAGTAGCAGGTTGGCGTCGACCTCGCCGAGCCCTTCGTAGAGAGCCATCGCGCCTTCGGCGCTCGTGCGCGCGTTGTCCGCACCGGGCGGCGCGAGCGGAAGGACGACGATCCTGGTCATCCCGAGCTCGAACCCTTCGACGTCGCCCTCGATCGCGACCGTCTGGTTCACGTTCCCGATGATCGGTGCGAGGAGCGGCGCGAACGAGAGGTGGTGGATACCGTTGTCGTCGGTGATCACGCGGCCACCGACGACCTCGAGGTTCGACCACATCGACGCCGGCAGCTCCAACTGCACCTGTGCGACCAGCGGCAGGTAGGTCGTGACCGGCTCGGTCACCTCGATTCCGTTCGGACCGATGAAGGTCAGGTCCTCGGTCTGTTCGCTGACGTTCGCCAGCGCGAACTCGACCCTGACGCGTCCGTCTTTGCCGACGAGGTCACCAGGCTCGACCTCCTTGCCGTTGAGGAAGTACTTCGGCTGGACGGTCACGGGGAGAACACCTTGCGCGTCGGCGTTGGTGAGGATCTCCTTCTGTCCGCTGACTGCGATCTGCCACGTGGCCTCGTTGCCGTCGAACGACGGTCCGCTGAACCCACGCAGGTTCCTGAACCCCGTGTGCTCGGCGACGTCGGTCACTGCCACCGTCCCTTCGCCGGCCACCGTCAGCGAGTCGACGAGCTGGGTACGGTTGATCGTCCCGTCGGCCTTGAGGTACTGGACCACGAGTTCGCGGTCCTCGACTAACGTCGCGGCGACGGGGGTGGTGGTGCCCTCGTCCCTACTCTCGATGTAGATCCACGGACCTGCGATGAGAGCCGCGACCACGACGATGATGATCGTCGGTTTCACGAAGCGCATCATCACTGGGCCTCCCTGGCTCGGAACCCGCCGATCTGCTGCGGGCTCTGTGTTTCGGTCTTCTCGGTCGGTTCCGGCTCCGTGACATCGATCACACGCTCGCGCAGGTCGATCTCGGCGGGCGCCACTTCGGTGACCTCAGCCCGGTGCTCGCGTGCGAACCCGATGGCGCTTTCGAGGATCCCGAAGACGAGCATCCCTGCGAAGAGTGCCAACGCCAGCGTGGCTGCCGCCGACAGCGAATCGCCCAGGAACCCCGGTCGGTCGTCGAGCCAAGTGCGCTCGTAGACCGCGAAGAACGCCGCGAACCCGACCAGCATCCCTGCGAGGGATGCGCCTCGGATCGCCGCGGCGGCGATCCCGATGACCGCGATCGCGACGCCGGTGGTCAAGCCGAACGACATCGGGATGAACGGCAACATCAGGGTGACGACGATGAACACCGCCCACGCTGCCGCGATGCCGCCGGCGACGCTGATAGCGGTCGATGCCGCGCGACGCGCGGCCAAGGCTCCGAGGGCAAGGCCGAGGACTATCGGCCACGCTTCTTCGAACCCCAGAGTCTCGTGGTACGCCCATGCGAGGCCGGCCGCACCGCCGAGGACGATGGATGCGAAGATCGCTTTGATCATGATGCCCTCCATCCGCTCGTGGCTCCCCGTTCCGCACCGGCTTGTGACCGAGCGCGGAACTCCGCGTACGGCTATAAGCGTGCGTCGCCGGGCCCCGCGGCGGCTAGGGTCCAACGGACATCTCACCGTGACGAAAAAAGGTGGAAGTTCCCGACTTCGGATGGCCATTCCGGGTTGGCCCCGTACCGGGCGCCGCCTTTTCGACCGATTCGGATATCGTTGCCCCATGGATGACAGACCATTCGCGCGCGTGCTGGCAGAGTTGGGCGCGGAGTTGCGCCCGTTGCTGGAGTTCGTCACACGGTCGCGATACAGCGAGCGCATGGGCGATCCGGCGATCTGCGACTTCGTCTTCGGCAACCCGCACGAGATGCCGCTGCAAGGCATCACCGACGCATTGCAGCGATGGGCCGAGCCCGAGAACAAGGACTGGTTCGCCTACAAGAACAACGAGGAACCTGCGCGCGCGGCCGTAGCTGCATCGCTGCGACAAGCGCTGGACCTCCCGTTCGAGCCCGACGATGTGTTCCTGACCCCGGGAACCTTCGGCGCGCTTTCGGTCGCGCTCCGCACCGTGTGCGATCCGGGTGACGAGGTGATCTACCTCAGTCCGCCGTGGTTCTTCTACGGCCCCATGATCCGGGTGGCCGGGGCCGTGCCGGTTCGGGTCGACGTGGCGCCGCCGGCGTTCGACCTGGATCCCGCCACGATCGCAGCCGCGATCACGCCTCGGACGCGCGCGATCATCGTGAACTCGCCGAACAACCCGGGCGGCCGCGTGTACTCGCGTGAGGACCTCGAGGGTGTCGCGCGCGTCCTGGCCGACGCGTCGGAGCGCAACGGGCGCGCGATCTACCTGCTGTCCGACGAGTCGTACCGGCGCATCCTGTTCGACGACCGGACCTTCACGAGCCCTGCCGCCGTCTATCCGAACACGATCGTGATGTACACGTACGGCAAGACGCTGCTCGCCCCGGGCGAGCGCGTCGGGTATCTCGCGCTCGCGCCGTCGATGCCGTCGCGTGAAGCGCTCCGTGATCCGGTCTTCCTTGCGCAGATCGTCGGCGGCTGGCAGTTCCCGAACGCCACCCTGCAGTACGCGATCCCCGAGCTCGAGGAGCTATCGGTGGACGTCGGCGCGCTGCAGCGCCGCCGCGACCGGCTGGTCGGGTCACTGCGCGAGTTCGGCTACGACGTGATCGAGCCGGAAGGAACCTTCTACATCCCGGTGCGGTCCCCCGTGTCGAACGACTACGAGTTCGTGGAGCTGCTGGGTGCGCGGGACGTGTTCGTGCTCGCCGGCGCGATCTTCGAGCTGCCGGGTTGGTTCCGCCTGTCGGTCACGGCGAACGACGACATGGTCGAGCGCTCGCTTCCGCACTTCGAAGCCGCGCTCAAGGAAGCGAGTGCGTGAGTATCGCCGACTGGTACGTCGTGATCCTCCTGCTCGGCTGTGGTGGTGGGATCGCCGCGTTCTGGGTCTTCGCGCTCGCATCGCGGAGGGTCGATGCTCTCGGAGACTTCGGCGCGACCAAGGACGGACACATCGCGGCCGAGCTCCTCACTGCCGTCCTGCTCCTCGCAGGCGGCGCCGCGCGCATCGTGTCCGAGCACGGATCGGTGGCGAGCACCCTCGCCCCGCTGGGGATCGGCGCGCTGCTGTACGCGGTGTTCCAGTCGCCGGGGTACTACCGTCGGACGCAGCCGGCCGTGCGGTGGATCCTCGTCGCGACCGGGCTCGCGATGGTACCGGCGATCGCGGTGCTGATCACCGGTCACTAGCGCGTGACGTCGACCACCGCGGCTTCGCGGAACGTGGTCGTGCGATGCACGGGATCCTTGTCGAGCTTGGGAAGGACGTGCTTGCCGAAGAGCTCGAGCGATTCCAGCCCGACCTCCAGCGGCAGGTCCACCGGCATCCCGAACACGACCTGGTCGGTGCCCGACTCCTCGTATCTCTTCACCTGCTCGAGCACCTCGTCGGGATCGCCGCAGAGCAGGTAGCCCTCCTTGATGCGCCACTCGACCTGCTCGAGGTCCGGCTCGGGCAGCGTCTGCGGCCAGTCGGGGACGCCGTCGGGCTTGGGGAACGTGTCGTGGTAACGGAACACGAGGCTCTGCAGCCGGCCGCTCCCCATCTTCGTCGCAGCCTCGCGCGCCTTCCGCCCGTCGGACAGGCAGATCACCGAGTTCGTGATCATCACGTTGTCGTTGACCCACTCGCCGACCGGCTCGGCCTCGTTGATGGCCTTCTTGTAGGTCTCGATGTTCGGTGCCAGCTTCTTGGGCGTCGAGAAGTTGAAGCCGATCACGCCGAAGCCGGCGCGCGCGGCGGCTTCGTAGGTCGGCGGGTTCCCTGCCGCCTGCCACATCGGCGGGTGGGTCTTGCCCCAGGGCTTGGGCAGCACGTTGCGCTCGGGAACGCGGAAGTGGGTGCCCTCGAACGAATAGCTCGTCTCGCGCCACATCCGGGGGAACTCCTTGACGACTTCCGCGAACATGTTCTTGGTCGCAGCCGTGGACTCGATGTCGAAGCCGGTGACCTCCAGGCTGCCGGCGCCGCGTCCCATCCCGAACTCGAACCGACCGCCGGACAGGTGATCCATCATCGCGACGCGCTCTGCGACGCGGACGGGATGATTCACCTTCGGCGAGATGTTCCAGATCGCCGAGCCCACGTGGATGCGCTCGGTCACGCCGGCGAGATACGCGAGGAAGATCTCGGACGCGGACAGATGCGAGTACTCGTCGAGGAAGTGGTGCTCGGAGACCCACACGTACTTGAACCCGGCCTTGTCCGCGGCGCGCGCGAGCGCGACGTCGTTCATCAGGGAGACGTGCTCATAGTCGGGGTTCTCCGCGACCCTGTGGTTGGGCACGTGCCCCTGCAAGAACAGGCCGAATTCCATATGGTCTCCTCTCGGAACGGGCTCGGCTCTTCCCGACGGATCCCTAGCCCCGTCGGGCCATTATCCTAGAACACGTTCTAATTTTTCAACTCTCGACCAGGCCGCGCTCGCCGCGGCTCGCCGGCAGCAGGAACCGTTCCGCGAGCCGGGTCAGCGGTTGCGGGGGCGCCGCGGGATCGAACCAGCCGACGTCGGCGATCTCCCACGGTGACGCGATCGTCGGTTCGCCGCCGAGGATCTCGGCGCGGAACGCGAACCCGAGCCATCGGCGACGGTACGAGTCCTCCCACGTGCGGACACCGACCAGGTGATCGATTCCGATCTCGATCCCGACCTCCTCGCGCGTCTCGCGCACGGCGGCTTCGGCCGGGCTCTCGCCCGGCTCGACCCGACCGCCGGGGGGACCGAACCGGCGGTGACCGTAGTTCTCGAGGATCAACAGCACGCGTCCGGCCTCGTCGAACAGGAACGCGGCGGCGGCGAGACCGATCGGCTTCACGGATGCTGGGACGAGACCGAGACGATCTCACCGGTCATGTAGGTCGAGTACTCGCTGGCGAGGAACACGATGACGTTGGCGACCTCCCACGGCTCGGCCCCGCGCTTCCAGATCTCCGCCTCGACGAGCTCGTCGAGCGTGTCCTTCGGCATGACCTTCTCGAGGAAGGGGTGCAGCGCGAGGCTTGGGGAGACCGCATTGACGCGCACGCCGTGGGGTGCGCCTTCGGCGGCGGCGGTGCGCGTCAGCGCCATCACGCCGGCTTTCGCCGCCGCGTAGTGCGCTTGCCCGACCTGCGCGCGCCACCCGAGCACGCTCGCGTTGTTGACGATGACGCCGCGCGCGGCCGGGATCATGTGCCGCAGCGCCGCGCGCGTGCAGCGCATCGCGCCGTACAGCGTGACGTCGATCACCTGGTGCCATTCCTCGTCGGTCATCTCGACGAGGTCCTTGGTCCCGCCGAGCCCCGCGTTGTTGATCGCCACGTCGATGCCGCCGAGTGCGTCGACCGCGAAGGCGAACATCCGGTCGACGCTGTCGGTGTCGATGACGTTGCACAGGGTCGCGTGGACGGCGCCCAGCGGCTCGAGTTGCGCGCGCGCCTCCTCGAGCCGGCGCTCGTGGATGTCGCTGATCACGACCGACGCGCCCTCTTCGAGGCACCGCTTCGCGGTCGCGAAGCCGATGCCCGCGCCGGCGGCGGCGGTGACCACGATGCGCTTGCCGTCGAGCAGCGCGTGCGCGGGCGTGTACTCAGGCATCGGCGTCCTCCTCGAACAGTCGTTGCGCGAGCCGGGCGCGGTGAGCCGGCGCGTCCAGTGTCCCGGCGAGCGCGATCCCGCGCTTCAACCAGAGGTGCAGGTCGTGTTCCCAGGTGAAGCCGATCCCGGCGTGTACCTGCAGCGCGTCGCGGTTGATCAGCTCGTGGGCCGCGACGGCTTCCACCACTGCCACCGCTATGTCGTCGGAACCGTGCGCGAGCCCGTAGGCAGCATGGTGCGCGGCCGCGCGCGCCGCGGTCAGCACGGCGTGACCGGCCGCCAGCTTGTGCTTGACCGCCTGGAACGATCCGATCGGCACGCCGAACTGCATGCGCTCCTTCGCGTGTTCGATGGACATCTCGAGCAGCCGCATCGACACACCGTTCAGGACGCAAGCCGTCGCCCAGGCCACGCGCGCCCCGGTCGGCGCGACCGGTGTCCCATCGCCGGTCGGCGTCACCCGGAACAAGCGTCGTCCGTGGTCGAGCGACGGGACGCGCCCGGCGCTGAAGGTCCGATGAGCGATGTCGTCGACGATCGCGATCTGCGCGAGGTCGGCGTCCGGGGCGAGTTCGGCGGCCGAGATCACCGCGACGACGTCCCCGGCCGCGATCCCGCGCAACAGGTCGGCATCATCGAGCGCGCGCGCGGCGACGGCCACCTCGGCGAGCGGCTCCGGAAGCGCCGCGCGCCCGACCTCCTCGAGCACCAGCGCCATGTCCACCTCGTCGCCGCCCATCCCTCCGAACTCCTCGGCGATCATTACGCCCACCAGTCCCACGTCGGCCATGGTCTTCCACACGCGCGGATCGCGCTCGGCTCCCTCCCAGACCGCGCGCAGCCGCGAGGGCGGCGACTCCTTCTCGAACAGCTCGCGCGCGGTCGCCGCCAGCGCGCGCTGCTCCTCGGCGAATCCGAAGTCGATCGTCATCGTGGCAACCCCAGCACGCGCTCGGCGATGATGTTCCGCTGGATCTCGGACGTCCCCGCGTAGATCGTGGCCGCGCGCGCGTACCAGTACCGGTTCTGCCACTCGGTCACGTCGCCCACCACCTCACCCGGCGTGTCCGCGTATGGACCCAGCAGCCGCACGCCGAGCTCGAAGATGTCGCGCTCGAGCTCGGACCACAGCAGCTTGGTCACGCTGGCCTCGAAGCCCAGCGCCTCCCCACGCTGCAACTGCGTCAGCGTCTGGAGCGTCACGAGCCGGTACGACTCTGCGCGCGCCGCGAGCGCACCCAGCGCGTCGCGCACGACCGGATCGGTGTCCAGGTCGCGCGCGCGCGCGATGCGCGCGAGGTCCCGCAGGTCCCGTGCGTAGCGCGCCGCGGGCCGAGCCGGCGAGTCGCGCTCGGCCGCCAGCGTCGTCATCGCCACGTTCCATCCGTCGTCCACCGCACCGATCACGTTCGCCGCCGGAACGCGCGCGTCGGTGAAGAACACCTCGGCGAACCCGGCATGCCCGTCGAGTTGCACGATCGGGCGGGCCTCCACGCCCGGCGACGACATGTCCACCGCGAGGAACGTGATGCCGCCGTGGCGTGATGCCGACGGGCCGGTGCGCACCAGCGCGAAGATCCAGTCGGCGAATGCACCGTAGGACGTCCAGATCTTCTGGCCGTTCACGACGAACTCATCGCCGTCCAAGGCAGCACGACACCGGATCCCGGCGAGATCACTGCCCGCGTCCGGCTCGGAGAACCCCTGCGACCAGATCTCGTCGCCGCGCAGCATCGGCTCGAGCCAGCCCTGCTTCTGCTCCTCGGTCCCGTGCTCGAACAGCGTGGGCGCCATCAACTTGTGGCCGACGACGTTGACGCGCTCCGGCCCGTCGGCCAGCAGGTACTCCTCGTCGAAGATCGCTTGCTCGACCACGCCGGCGCCGCGTCCGCCGTACGAGCTCGGCCACGACAGCCCGGCGTATCCGGCCTCGAACAGCCGGTGCTCCCACGCGCGGTGCTCCTCGAACGCCTCGCGCGTGTCGGGTGGGTCGAGCCGGGGCACGTTCGCAAGAAGCCACGCGCGCACTTCGGCGCGGAACGCCTCCTGCTCCGGCGTGTAGGTCAGGTCCACGGCGAGGGTCAGTCTCGCAGGGCGGCGACGACGGCGTCGAGGAGCCGGAAGGACGGTCCGGTCTGCGCCGGCGCCGCCAGGGGCGTGAGGTTCTGCAGCACCAGGTGCGTCGCGCCGCGCGCCTCGTATTCGCGCGCCATGGCCGCCAGCTCGTCGGGGGTGCCGTGCGCGGTAAACGCGTGCGCGACCTCGAAGGGGATCTTCTCTATCGCGCGAAGCCCTTCCTCGCGACCGACCCGGGTAGGGATGTAATCGCGGATCCCGTAGAAGTCCGGTCCGAACGGGTGCTCGCCACCGTATTCTTCGAAGGTCTCGTGGGAGGCGACCAGGCAGTACCCCTTCGGGATCGGCGTATCCAGCAACCGGTGCGCCTCTTCGTGGGTCTCGGCCACGATCGTCAGCGCATAGACGCATGCATCGAACGCCGAGGTATCGCGGCCGGCGCGCGAAGCCGACGCCTTCACCGCGTCGAACCGCGCCGACCACACCTCGGGCGGCATCATGATCGTCGGCATCCACCCGTCGCCGAGCCGTCCGCAGATGTCCAGCATCCGCGGCCCGAGCGCGCCGACCCAGATCGGCGGGGGCGCGTCGCCGTACGGGCCGAGCCCGCACACCGCGTCCCGTAAGGTCCAGAACTGCCCCTTGAAGTCGACCTTCTCGGTCGTCGACCACAGGAGCCGCACGATCTCGAGCGCCTCCTCGAGCTTGGAAACCTGCTTGGAGTAGTCGATGCCGTACGGCTCGTTGTTCTCGGCCTCACCGGCGCCGATGCCCAGGATCATGCGGCCCTTCGAGATGTGGTCCAGCGAGATCCACTCGTGCGCGAGCAACGCCGGGTGCCGCCGAAGGGGTTCGGTTACCGACGTCCCGAGCCGGATGCGCTCGGTGTGAACGGCGGCCGCCGCCATGGCCGCGATGGGGTCGAGGTAGATGTGCGGGCTCGGGACATACGACGCGATCTCGCCGACATCGGGGGTCCAGATCGATTCAGGGTGCCAGCCCATCCAGTGGTCGGGCCACCAGATCGCGTGATAGCCGCGCTCCTCCGCGCGCTTGGCCGTCTTGATCAGCGTCTCGACCGGCGGCATGATCGCGCCCCCGGTGCCCACCGTCAGGCCCATCTACCGACCCTTGTAGTCCGGCGCGCGCTTCTCGGCGAACGCCTTCGGCCCCTCGCGCGCGTCCTCGGTCCCGAAGATCGGCAGCCCGATCTCCAGCTCCTTCTGCAACGCTTCGGCCTCGGGCAGGGCCAGCGTGTCACGCACCGAGCGCAGGATCGCGCGCACCGACAGCGGCCCGTTCGACGCGATCGTTTCTGCAACCTCGCGCGCCTTCTCGAGCGCCTTGCCGGCCGGCGCGAGCCGGGACACGAGCCCGATCCGGTACGCCGTCTCGGCGTCGACGAAATCGCCGGTGAGCAAGATGTCCATCGCCCACGCGTAGGGGATCTGGCGGGGGAGTCGCACCGTCGAGCCGGCGATCGGGAACAGCGCGCGCTTGACCTCTGCGAGGCCGAACGTCGATCCCTCGGCCGCGACGCGCACGTCGCACACCTGCAGCAGCTCGGTCCCGCCGGCGACCGCGTATCCCTCGACGGCCGCGATCAGCGGCTTGGTGAGCCGGTAGTGGCGCAGCAGCGCCTTGAACGGTAGGTCGGGATCGTCCTTCGAGCGCTTGGTCCACTCGTCCTCGCCGTAGCCGCCGGCCATCGCCTTCAGGTCGGCGCCCGCGCAGAAATTGCCGCCGGCACCGGTCAGGATCCCCACGCGGATCTCGTCGTCGGTGTTGATCAGCTCCCAGGCGTCGTACATGCGCGCGATCATCTCGGCCGACAACGCGTTCTTCTTGTCGGGGCGGTTCATGGTGAGCGTGGCGACGTGGCCCTGGTGCTCGACGAGGAGGTGCGGCTCGGCGCTCATGGGCGAAAAGTAGAACACATTCTACTTCTGGGCGCCAAGCCACGGGTCGTCCGATATGAGAGATTCGCCTGGGGGCGGGCGCAAGCGCGCGCCTCGTGCGCTCCCTGATGTCCTCATCTCCCACCTTGACTCTCGAAAGTGGAACGTGTTCTACTTTCGCTTCGAGCCGGACCTACCGGCGAGGAGACTCCCGTGGACATCGACCTCTACAGCCCCGAGGTGTACGGCCGCGGCGCGCCGCACGAGCAGTTCAAGTGGCTGCGCGAGAACGAACCCGTGTTCTGGCACCCGATCGTCGACCAACCTCTGCCCGGTGATCCCCAGACCGGGCCGGGCTTCTGGTGCCTGACGCGTTACAAGGACATCGAGCACGCATCGAAGGACTTCCGTCACTACTCGTCGGCGGGCGGCACCAACATCGTCGATCCGGTCTCGGGCGTCGAGTTGATGATGATCAACACCGATCCGCCGTACCACACCAAGCTGCGCTCGATCGTGTCGAAGGGCTTCCACCCCAAGGCGGTCGCGCTGATCGAGGAGCACATCCGCGACATCGTGACGAACATCCTCGACCGCGTCGCGACCAAGGGCGAATGCGACTTCGTCACCGAGATCGCAGCCGAGCTGCCGCTCGAGGTGATCGCGGAGTTCATGGGGGTGCCCGTCGAGGATCGTCACAAGATCTTCGAGTGGACCAACACGATGATCGCCCAGGGCGCGGATCCTGAGTACAGCCCGAACCTCGAGGATGCCACCCGCGCGTTCATCGCGATCTCGGAATACGCCAACACGTTGGCCGATCTGCGCAAGGATGACCCCCAGGCCGACCTGATCTCGAAGATCATCCACACCGAGGTCGACGGCGAGTACCTCAACACGCTCGAATACGACATGTTCTTCGTGATGCTGGCCGTCGCGGGGAACGAGACCACGCGCAACCTGATCTCGGGCGGTATGTTCGCGCTGATCGAGAACCCCGAGCAGCGCGAGATCTTGCTTGCCAACCCGTCGAAGATGCCGTTGGCGGTCGAAGAGATGCTGCGCTGGGTCACGCCGGTCATGCACTTCCGCCGCACGGCGACCGAGGACTTCGAGATCGGCGGCAAGACCATCAAGAGGGGCGACAAGATCCTGCTCTGGTACCTATCGGGGAACCGGGACGAAGAGGTGTTCGAGGATCCCTACGCCTTCAACGTGCTTCGCGATCCGAACCCGCACATGACCTTCGGCGCCGGGGGTCCGCACTTCTGTCTGGGCTTCTCGCTCGCGCAACTCGAGATCAGGGTGATGTTCGAGGAGCTGCTGCGCCGCTTCCCCGACATGGAACTCACAGGTCCGATCCAACGGCTGCATTCCAACTTCATCCGCGGCATCCGGCACATGCCGGTGAAGTTCACACCGGAACACGTCTAGATCGCGCGCACGCGGACGTCGGCGCGCCCGGATGCGAGCCGGCGCATGTCATGCTCGTCCGACGTGAAGATCAGCCCACCACCACCAGCGATCGTTGCTGCGACGATCAGGGCGTCGACGGTGGCGTCTGAGCGGTGGCGCCCCAACAGGCCACCGGCGATCCGCCCGCTTCGTTCATCGACGATCAGGATCTCCTCGACGTCGCTCAGCTCTCGGTTGACGGCCGCATCGCGCGGTCCACTCCCGCGAATGGTCTCCGCGAGGACGACCGCGGGCACGAAGACCTTCGATCCTTCCGCGAGGGCTCTTCTGAGCACTCGCCGTACTTCCCGGTCTCCACGACTTAGCTTGATGACCGCGGACGAGTCCAGGATCACCCGTCGGACGGCGGTGCGAACTCGTCGCTTCTGGCCATTCGAGCCGTACCTTCTCGATCTCCTCGGGAGGGATGGGGCCGTGTTCCTCATCGAGCTCGTCGAACAGCCTTCCCAGCCGCTCGCGCTGAAGATGCCACCGAAGCACCTCATTCACATACCCCGACAGGCCCCGATCGCCGGCGCGCGCGCGCCTCTGCGACGAGGTTCTCGTCCAAGGTCAGAGACACTTTCTCGGTGCCCATCGGGAGTTATCCTACTCGTGGTAGGACTCCCGCCACCGGTTACCCAGGCGCCAAGGGCTCGAAGTCGAGCCCGCGATGGATCCCGGAGGACGGCGGCCACTCGCGAGCTGGGACCTGCCTCGCGAGGAACGGCCGCGCGTGCGCGCGCTGCCATTCCTCCGCCACCTCCGGCCCGTGCTCGAACTCGATCCGCGCGATGGCCGCGAAGAGGGCGACGCGCAGGTCGTCGGCAGTCTCCCCAGAAACCTCCACCCGGATCCGTTCGGGACCGGAGGCGTCCAGCGGATCGACCCAGCCGCGCCAGGTTCCGTCGGGCTGGCGCTCGATCGTTGTGTTCATGCACCAGACCGTCTCGTCCGGGCCGGGCATGGGGCGACTCACAGCACGATCCAACTCGAGCCGAGGCATCCGTACAGGTGTCCGCCCACGTTCACCACCCCGCCGCTCGGGATCGAGCCGGCACGTCCGACCTCGGATCCGGCGCAGGCTGCGAACGCCGGAACGGTCGTGATGCCGGTGAACGCGGCGGTGCCGCCGAGCACTACCGCAGCGCTCGCGATAGGACGTCGAATGTTCATGTGATCCTCCTCGAGCCGTCGGGAACGCAGTTCGTTCCCGGGGGCGCGAGGCTACGACGGCGCGCGCGAAACTCCAAGGGTGGGAGCTTCGGGAACAACGTCGCTCCCGGCTCGAACAGATCAATTCACTTGAACTCGATGACGGAGCGCACGACCTCACCCTTCTTCATGACGTCGAATGCGTCGTTCAGCTCGGAGAGATCGAAGCGGCGTGAGATCATGCCCTCGAGGTCGAGCTTCCCTTGCCGCCATAGACGCAGGAGGCGATGGAAGTCGCTACGCACATCGGCCGAGCCGTACATCGAGCCCATCAGGGTCTTCGCGTTGAAGAAGAGTTCGTAGGCGCTGAACTCGACGGGCTGATCCATCCGGCCGACGCCGACGATGCAGGTGGTGCCGCCGCGGCGGGTGAGGTCGTACGCCTGGCGGATCGTCGCCGGGTGGCCGACGACCTCGAACGCGTAGTCGAACCCCCCCATGCCTCCTGTGATCTCGTTCTTCAGATCCTCGAGCCCGTCGGCGGTCGTCGCGTGGGTCGCGCCGAAGCGTTTGGCCTCTTCGGCTTTGTGTAGCGCGACATCGATGGCCACGATCTCGGCCGCGCCGGCGATCCGCGCGCCCTGGATCACGCTGATCCCGACGCCGCCGCACCCGATCACCGCGACCGACGACCCCGGCCGCACCTTCGCCGTATTGATGGCGGCGCCGACACCCGTCATCACCCCACACCCGATCAGCGACGCCACGTCCAGAGGGACGTCGTCCGGGATCGGGATCACAGCCTCGCGCGCGACGACTGCCTCCTCCGAGAAGGTGCCGACACCCGAGAACGCTGCGATCTTGGTCCCATCATCCTTCAGGTGGTGTGGGGCGAAGACCGACTTCGCGAGCACGTTCAGGCAGAGTTCCGGTTGCCGGTTGAGGCACCACGGGCAGTTCCCGCACGGGGGGGTCCACGAGATGATCACGTGGTCGCCAGGCGTGACCTCGGTGACGCCCTCACCGACGGCGAGCACCTCGCCGGCGCCTTCGTGTCCCATGATGAACGGCAGTGGCATCGGGAATACGCCGTCGATCGCCGACAGGTCGGAATGACAGACCCCGGCCGCCCCTATCCGAAGGTGCACTTCGCCGGGCCCCGGGGGCTCCAGGGTGAAGTCGGCGATCTCAGGTGGCTTGCCGAACTCGGTCATGAGTGCCGCGCGCATGGTGACCTCCGGGATCTCGGGCGTGCGCGCAAGATTAGAACACGTTCCTGTTTCCGCGAGCAAGCCTCGAGCCTTGCACCCCGCCGGTAGAACGTGTTCTAATTTCGCCACTATGGCCGAATTCACGTTCTGGAACCTCGCGCAGAAGGATCCCGACCACCTCGCGCTCGTCGGAGCCGACGGCACCGAGCACCGAGCGGGCGAGCTCCTCGCTTCCAGCAACCAGGTCGTGCACGGGCTGCGCGCGCTCGGGCTCGAGCCCGGCGACGCCGTCGCCGTCGTCCTGCCGAACAGCACCGCGATGGTCGAGCTCAACCTCGCGTGCCTGCAGGCGGGCTGGTACCTCGTCCCGCTGAACTTCCACCTCGCCGCACCCGAGATCGCCTACATCGTGGGCGACGCCAAGGCGAAGGCGTTCATCTGCCACGAGCGCTTCGCCGACGCGTGCACCAAAGCCGCCGACGAAGTCGGGCTCGAGCCGTCGCGTCGGTTCGCCATGGGCTCGATCGACGGGTTCCGTTCGTATGAGGAACTGAAGCGGGGACAACCCACCGAGACGCCCGCCGACCGAACGCTCGGCACGGTCATGAACTACACCGCCGGCACGACCGGCCGTCCGAAGGGTGTGCGCCGTCCCATCCAGGAACAGGAACCCGAAGGCGCGGTCGAGCTCGAGGCGATGTTCCTGCTGCTGTTCGGGATCGTCCCGCACGAGGACAACGTCCACCTCGTCGTCTCGCCGATGTACCACACCGCCGTGATGCGCTTCTCGATGATGTCGCTGCACCTCGGGCACACCGTCGTGCAGATGGACAAGTGGACGCCGGAGGAGACGCTGCGGCTGATCGACCGCTACAAGATCACGACGAGCCACATGGTCCCGACGCAGTTCCACCGTCTGCTGCAGCTGCCCGACGAGGCGAAGAAGTCCTACGACGTGTCGTCGCTCAAGCACATGGTGCACTCGGCCGCGCCGTGCCCCGTGCCGATCAAGCAGCGGATGCTGGAATGGTGGGGCCCGGTCATCGACGAGTACTACGCCGCGACCGAGGGCGGCGGCACGCTCGCGACGCCCGACGAGTGGTTGAAGAAGCCCGGCACCGTGGGCAAGCCGTGGCCGATCTCGGAGATCCGCATCCTCGACGACGAGGGCAAGCCCCTGCCGCCGAACGAGCCCGGCACCGTGTGGATCAAGATGGGCGATTACACGTTCGAGTACCACGGCGACAAAGCCAAGACCGAGGAGACCTGGAACGAAGGCTTCTTCACCGTCGGCGACGTGGGATACCTCGACGAGGACGGCTACCTGTTCCTCAACGACCGCAAGTCCGACATGATCATCTCGGGCGGCGTGAACATCTACCCGGCCGAGATCGAGTCGGTGTTGATGACCCACCCGAAGATCGCCGACGCCGCGGTGTTCGGCATCCCGCACGAGGACTGGGGCGAAGAGGTCAAGGCCGTGATCGAGCCGAAGGGCGGGATCGAGCCCGACGATGCGCTGCGCGAGGAACTTGCGGCGTTCTGTCGCGAGCAGCTGGCCGGGTTCAAGGTGCCGCGCTCGTTCGACTTCATCGAGCACATGCCGCGCGACCCCAACGGCAAGCTCTACAAGCGCACGCTGCGCGATCCGTACTGGGTGGGGCGCGAGCGCGCGATCTGAGCGGCTCGGCGCGGTCGGCGGGCACAAGAAGTATACACTCGGAGTGTATACTTAGTTCTCATGGCGATGACGGTGACGGCGAAGGACCTCCGCGCGCGCGCGGCCGAGGTGCTGCGAGCCGTCCGCGAAGGGGAGTCCGTGGAGCTCACCTATCGAGGGCGTCCGATCGCCAGGATCGAGCCGATCGAGCAGCGCCGCGCACCGGAGCCAGGCGGCGATGAAGCGTTCGGGATGTGGAGCGATCGCACCGACATGGAGGAGGTGCGGGAGTGGGTGCGCGCAAGCCGCGGAGGCCGTCTGGCCCGGTCGTCTTCGACTCGGACGTCCTGATCTGGTTCCTGCGCGGCGCCGAGCGCGCGCGCGACTTCCTCGACGAGATCCGCCCTTCCGAGCGGCTGCTTCCGGCCATCGTAGCGATGGAGCTCGTCCGTGGCTGCCGGGATCGAGCCGAGCTCCGACGCCTGCACCGTTTCCTCGATTCGGCGTTCGCCGGCATCGTTCACATCAGCGAGGAGATCTCCCGCCGCGCGCTAACGTTGGTCGAGCGTCATTCGCTCTCGCATGGGATCACACCCGATGATGCGCTGGTCGCGGCGACCGCGTTGACGGTGCGCGGGGGTTTGGCGACGGCGAACATCCGCGGCTATCGGTTCATCTCCGGACTGGACCTCGTCCGGTTCCGCGCGTAGGAGGAGTAGATGGGCATGATCGTCGTCACCGGTTCGGCGTCCGGGATCGGGGCCGCGTGCCGCGCGCGCCTGATCGCCGACGGCCACGACGTGATCGGCGTGGACCTGCGTGACGCGGACGTGCTCGCCGACCTATCGACGGGCGACGGCCGCCGGCACGCGCTCGAGCACATCACCCAACCGCTCGACGGCGTCGTCACGTGCGCGGGCCTCGGCGGCGCGACGGATCGAGCCGGCTCGCTGCTGATCGGCGTGAACTACTTCGGCACGGTTGACCTGATCACGGGGTTGCGTCCGCTCCTGCAACAGGGTTCGTCGGTCGTAGCCATCAGCTCGAACTCGACCACCACCCAACCCGGCGTCCCGATGGACGTGGTCGACGCGTGCCTGGCCGGGGACGAGGATCGAGCTCGAACGCTCGCCGACGCCGCCGGCGCGCTCGCGACCTATCCCGCCACCAAGATCGCGGTCGCGCGCTGGATACGCCGCAACGCGGCCGAGTGGGCCGGCGCCGGCATCCGTCTGAACGCCGTCGCGCCCGGTTACGTCGAGACCGCGATGACCGACGAGCTGCGTGCGGACCCCGTGATCGGTCCGGCGATGGATGCGTTCCCGATCCCTGTCGGCCGGAAAGGTCGCCCTGAGGACGTCGCCGCGCTCGTCGTGTTCCTGCTCGGACCCGACGCAGGCTACATCTGCGGCTCGATCATCTTCGTCGACGGCGGCACGGACGCGCTGCTGCGAACCGACGACTGGCCGGCGCCGTGGGACCTCGATCTCGGCGACGCAGCCACTCTGTTCGGCGTCGAGCCGGGCTGAGGTTAGAGGCGCGGACAGCCTCGCTCCCCTTGAGGAGCTTGGGTGGCCGCCCGAAGCACATGAACGCAAATCGATGCCCCGACTGCGAGGCTGCCCTCGCTTCGAGAAGTCGGCCCGCGCGCCCGACGCGATAGGGAAAAGACGCGCCGCGCGGCTGAAACACGCGCGGGGGCTGGCCGCTCAGCGAAAAGGTGCTGGTCCTGGCTACTAGAAGGTTGCCAGCCTGGCTAGGCCCCCGGCAGCGTCGCACCCTCGGGGATCTCATATTCCCTGAGGATGATCGCACCGGCCGGTTCGGGAGGAAAGTCCACGCCGTCGGGCGCAGTGGTGAAGGTCAGCTTGATGTAGGTGTGTCGGTCAAGGTCCTTGAAACCCTTCAGGGAGATCGGCTGCATCAACCCGCAGGGATCCTCGACCTCACCTTCCAAGGACCCGTGAAACTCATCGATGTAGCTTTGAAGGGTCCGAGGGTTGCGCTGTTCTTCGGGCACGAGATGGGCGAATGCCTTGGTGTAGTCGTGGACCGTTGCCTGACCGGTGATTCTCATCCGGGTTCCCATGTTGCAGTTCCTTCTCCTGAGGTCGGCTGTCTCGTGCTTCGTGGGAATCAGTTCGCGGGCACCCACTTGATTACTCCGTTGGGACAACTCATCCCAATATAGGTCTTTCCACTCCCGCTTGTGTGCGTCATCCCATTGGGCGCGCACCCCTCCGCGGTGTTACTTGCAGCTTGCGCGGAAAAAGAGAACATGTTCTACTTCTGGCTCGATGGCCGAGCCCGAGGTCCTCTCCGCGCTCCATGTCTTGGAATACCCGTACACGCGCTCGGTCGGTCCGGTTATTGGCCGCTTCTTGACCGGCTTGCGTGACGGTCGCATCGCAGGCATCCGCGCGCGCGACGGCCGCGTCGTATGCCCGCCGGTCGAGTACGACCCCGTCACCGGGGAGCCGCTGGACGAGTTCGTGGAGGTTGCCGACCGAGGCGTCGTCACCACCTGGACCTGGCTCGAACAACCGCGCTCGAACAATCCGCTCGACACCGCCTTCGCGTGGGCGCTGATCCGCCTCGACGGCGCAGACACCGGGTTGCTGCACGCGGTGGACGCCGGCAGCGCCGAGAACATGCGCACCGGCATGCGCGCGCGCGCGCGCTGGCGCGCCGAACGCCACGGCCACATCACCGACATCGAATGCTTCGAACCGGAACGATGACCGACCCCGTCACCGGATTCACCCAGCCGGTCCGGCTCGAGTACGACTACACGCCCGGGTTCGGGCGGTCGCGGTTCCTGCGCGCGCTCGAGCAGGGCAGGATCCAGGGCGAGCGCTGTCCGGTGTGCCACAAGGTCTACGTCGGCGGCGGGTCGGGCGCGTGCGCGCGCGACGGCGTGCCGTGCGACGAGCTGGTCGAGCTGCCCGACCGCGGCGTCGTCACTACCTTCTGCGTCGTGAACCTGCCCTTCGCCGGCCAGACCATCGAGATCCCCTACGTCTCGGCCGCGGTCCTGCTGGACGGTGCCGACATCCCGCTGCTGTCGTTGATGCAAGAGGTCGCCGCCGACGAGGTGCGCATGGGGATGCGCGTCGAGGCGGTGTGGGCGCCCGAGGACGAGCGCAAGCCGTCGATGGACACGATCCGCTACTTCCGGCCCACCGGCGAGCCCGACGCGCCGATCGACGACGTGCTGCGGAGGATGCGCGATGCGTGACGTCGCGGTGGTTTCGTTCGCGCAGTCGCCATCGGTCCGGCGCAACCGGACACAGAACGAGGTCGAGATCCTAATGCCGGTCGTGTCCGAGGCCGTCGAGCGCTCGGGCGTGCCGAAGGAGCGCATCGGGTTCACCTGCTCGGGCTCGTGCGATTACCTCGCCGGGCAGCCGTTCGCTTTCGTGTGGGGGCTCGAGGCGATCGGCGCGTGGCCGCCGATCCGCGAGTCCCACGTCGAGGCCGACGGCGCGTGGGCGTTGTACGAGGCGTGGGTGCTTCTGCAAGAGGGCGAGATCGACGCCGCGCTCGTGTACGGGTTCGGCAAGTCCTCGCCCGGCTCGCTGCGTGATGTGCTGGCTGTGCAGCTCGACCCGTACTACTACGCGCCGTTGTGGCCCGACGCTGTATCGCTGGCCGCGTTGCAGGCGCGCGCGTGCCTGGACGCCGGGAAGTTCACCGAGAACGACATGGCCGAAGTCGCGTCGCGCTCGCGCCGGGATGCGATGAACAACTCGAACGCACAGGTTGCCAAGGACGTCCCCGCCGAGACGCTGCTGAACGAGCCGTATCTCGCGAGCCCGCTGCGCAAGGACGACTGTGCGCCGATCTCGGACGGCGCGGCTGCGGTGGTGCTCGCATGCGACGATCTCGCGCGCGAGGTGTCCGAGCGGCCGGCGTGGATCCGCGCGATCGACCACCGGGTCGAGCCGCACGCGCTCGGCGTGCGCGACCTAACGGTCTCGGCATCCACCCGTATCGCGGCAGGCAAGACCGGCGCACTCAACGACAAGCTCGACCTCGTCGAACTGCTCGCCCCCTTCTCGAGCCAGGAGCTGATCCTGCGCGACGCGCTCGGCCTCACCAACGGCGCGCGCATCAACCCCAGCGGCGGCGCGCTCGCGGCGAACCCGATGATGGCCGCCGGCCTGATCCGCATCGGCGAGGCGGCGACGCGGATCTCCAACGGAGAGGCCGACCGCGCGCTCGCGCACGCGACGTCCGGACCGTGCTTGCAGCAGAACCTCGTGGCCGTCCTGGAGGGGGAGTAGCGATGGGCAAGCTCCCGACGGCGGTCGTCGGCATCGGTCAGACCAAGCACGACGACAAGCGCACCGATGTATCGATCGCGGGCCTGGTGCGCGAGGCCGCGTTGCGCGCGCTCGAGGATGCCCAGATGAGCTTCGCCGACATCGACGCGGTCGTGGTCGGCAAGGCGCCCGACATGTTCGAGGGCGTGATGATGCCCGAGCTGTACCTCGCCGATGCGCTCGGCGCGACCGGCAAGCCGCTGCTGCGCGTGCACACCGCCGGATCGGTCGGCGGCTCGACCGCGATCGTGGCCGCGCACCACGTCCAGTCCGGGGTGTTCGAGCGCGTGCTGACCGTCGCGTTCGAGAAGCAGTCCGAGTCCAACGCGATGTGGGCGCTCGCGCCCAAGATCCCGTTCCAGCCGACGCTGGTCGCCGGCGCCGGCGGCTACTTCGCGCCGCACATCCGCGAGTACATCCGCCGCTCGGGCGCGCCGGATCACATCGGCGTGCGCGTGGCGGTCAAGGACCGACTCGCGGCGTTGAAGAACCCGTACGCCCACCTCCATATACCCGACATCAGCGAGCAGATGGTCTACGAGTCGCCGATGCTGTGGGACCCGATCCGGTTCCTGGAGACCTGTCCGTCCTCGGACGGCGCGTGCGCGATGGTGCTGACGTCCGAGAAGTATGCGCGCGACGACTCGGCCTGGATCCACGGGACCGCCGTGCGGTCCGAGCCACTGGGCATGGCCGGGCGCGATGAGGTCAACCCGCGCGCGGGCGTCGATTGCGCCGCCGACGTGTACGCGCAAGCCGGCATCACCGAGCCGCGCGCGCAGATCGACCTCATGGAGATCTACGTGCCCTTCAGTTGGTACGAGCCGATGTGGCTCGAGAACCTCGGCTTCGCCCCGCCCGGCGAGGGCTGGAAGCTGACCGACGACGGCACGACCGCGCTCGAGGGGAGCCTGCCCGTGAACCCGAGCGGCGGCGTCATGTCGTCCAACCCGATCGGCGCGAGCGGCATGCTGCGCTTCGCCGAGGCCGCGCTGCAGGTGCGCGGCATGGCCGGCGAGCACCAGATCGACGGCGCGCGCCGCGCGCTCGGGCACGCGTATGGTGGCGGCAGCCAGTTCTTCGCGATGTGGATCGTGGGAAGCGAGAAGCCCTAGACACGCGAGGTTCGCGAAGGATATCGCCGGGCCTCCCTCGAATCTCGGGTCGACTCGGCTTCGACCCCCTCGGCCGAGTGGGTGAAGGAGCTCCCCGGTCATGGCCAAGACCCAGCATCGGATCGGGAGACGTTCTCGACGAACTCTTGATATCCGATAGCCAGACGCGACGGTATGTCTTGATCCGGGAACCGACCCGAGATCGCATTGCGGTCGTGACGCTCGTGCCGCACGGTATCGGCAGCTGGCGGTCGATCGAGGTTCGCGATCTCCCCAATGTTTGCGCTCTGGATGAATTCTCACGCATCGCCACACGCTCGGGCGGTTATGCATTGATGGTCCCGGGCAGCCCGCACACGCGTAGCGAGTTCAACTCCCACGAACGCGATGTTCTTCAAACGTGCATGGTCTTGCCGCACGGGTCGTACTTCAACGACGCGGTCGTCGTCGTCATGGCGCCGTCCGGTGCTCTAGAAAGCGATGTCACCGATCGCGACGGCAGGAGTATCGCGCGCCGAACGATCGGCGAGAACGCAGGCGTCCTCTTCCTCGCGAGAGACGGCACCACCGACCAAGGGCTCAGCGGCCGTGCGTTCCGTGTCGCGTTCCTCGACGCAATGGGAGAGGTCGTTTCGGCGCGTCCCTGGCCGAGGCAGATCCGCTCATGGGTTCCGGGATTCGCAGTGCTCAGCAAGAAGGCCAACGAAGACCGCGTGTGGAGCGGTGATGACGAAGGCCCCTTCGACCATCTCTTCGTTTCGGCATCTCAGTTGACGTCGGAGGAATTCCGAACGGCGTGCGGTGGGAAGCCGGCGCGCGCGGATTGGACCTTCGTGGCGCGCGTCTGGGATCGGAATGGCTCCGTCCGCGTCGGGGCTCCGTACTTTGGCGGCTATGACGCGGAGGGCTGGACGGATGATCTGATGAAGCAGGCGACCGTGGAGCGCTCCCGCTCGAAAGCGCCTCCCTGTTTCTGATTTCTTCCTCTCTCTTCGACGTAGCACATGTGCTACACTTGTCCGTAGATGAGTCGAGAGATCACGCAGCGCGAGCTCCGCAATCAAAGCGGGGAGATCATGCGCGCGCTCGACCGCGGCGAATCCTTCGTCGTTACCCGCAACGGTGTGCCGGTCGGCGAGCTCGTGCCGCTCCGCCAGCGCACCTTCGTGCCGACGGAAGCCGCGACCGCCATCTTTACGGGCGCGCCTACCATCGACTCCGAGCGCTTCCGCGAGGACGTGGATGCACTGATCGAGCAGAACGCGCTGCCGCGTGGCTGAGCGGCCCGCGCGCGGCCTGATCGACACGTCGGTCCTGATCGACCTCGAGCACATCGATCCGGCCGATCTCCCAGCCGAGATCGCCGTGTCCGCGATCACGATGGCGGAGTTGGCGGCCGGGCCGCACGCGACGACCGACCGGGACGAGCGCGCGCGCCGACAGGATCGCCTCCAACGTGCCGAGGCCACCTTCGAGCCACTTCCGGTCGATGCCCCGGTCGCGCGGGCGTTCGGACGCGTGTACGCGGCAGTCGCCGCGGGGGGCCGGAAGGCTCGTGGTCGCCGCGCGATGGACCTGCTCATCGCTGCGACCGCGCTCGCGAACGAACTCCCTGTGTACACGCGCAACCCTGCCGACTTCGCTGGACTCGCCCCCACGGTGGACATAGTCACCGTGGCGACCACGTAGCCGATCTTGCGTCGGAAATAAGAACGTGTTCTACTTTCCGAGCACGCCGGCCCTGGAGGTCCTTTGAACTTCGCGTTCAGCGACGAGCAAGAAGAGCTGCGGCGAACGATCCGCCGGTTCCTCGAGGACAAGTCGCCCTCCACCGAGGTGCGGCGCCTCATGGAGACCGACCAAGGGTACGACGAGGCCGTTTGGAAGCAGATGGCCTCCGAGCTTGGCCTGCAGGGACTGCACATCCCCGAGGAATACGGCGGGCAGGGCTATACGTTCGTCGAGCTCGGCATCGTGCTCGAGGAGATGGGGCGCGCACTGCTCCCCGGGCCGTTCCTGTCGAGCGTGTGCCTGGCCGCCAACGCGATCCTGATCGCCGGCACCGACGACCAGAAGAAGTCTCTCCTGCCCGAGATCGCGAGCGGCGAGCGCATCGCCACGCTCGCGCTCGCCGAGCCCACCGGCCGGTGGGACGCCTCCGGCATCGAAGCGACGGCGACCGAGGGCTCCATCACCGGCTCGAAGGCATTCGTCGTCGACGGGCACATCGCGCGCACCCTGATCGTCGCTGCTCGAGCCGGGAACGACGTGGGCTTGTTCGTCGTGGACGCCGAGGCCGACGGCGTGAAGCGCGAGCCGGTCCCGTCAATGGACCCCACCCGCAAGCTCGCGAGCATCGAGCTGACCAACGCGCCGGCCGAGCGCCTCGGCGACCGCGGCTGGGATGCGATCGAAGCGACGCTCGACACGATCAGCGTGTGCCTGGCCGCCGAGATGACCGGCGGAGCCGGTAGGTGCCTCGACATGGCCGTCGATTACGCGAAGAACCGCGTGCAGTTCGGCCGCCCGATCGGCCAGTTCCAAGCGATCAAGCACAAGTGCGCGGACATGCTGCTGCAGGTCGAGTCGGCCAAGACCGCGGCGTACTACGCGATGTGGGCCGCCGCTGAAGGCTCGGACGACCTGAAGACCGCAGCGCCGATCGCGAAGGCCGCGTGCGCCGACGCCTACAACCATTGCGCGAGCGAGAACATCCAAGTGCACGGCGGCATCGGGTTCACCTGGGAGCACGACGCGCAGCTGTACTACAAGCGCGCGAAGTCCTCCGAGTTGCTGTTCGGCGACGCGGTCTATCATCGGGACGTGCTCGCCGACCGTTTGGGGATCTAGATGCCGCGCCTCGAGGGCAAGGTCGCGCTCATCACCGGTGGCGCGCGCGGCCAGGGGCTTGCGGCCGGTACCGCCTTCGTGAACGAAGGCGCGCGCGTCGTGCTTGCCGACGTGCTCGACGACGAGGGCAAGGCCGCGGCCGAGCAGATCGGCGAGCGCGGGCGCTACCTCCACCTCGACGTCACCAGCGAGGACGACTGGGTCAACGGCGTCGCCGAGACCGAGGAGCGTTTCGGCCCCATCAACGTCTTGCTGAACAACGCGGGTATCCTGAGGTTCGGCGCCATCGAGAAGATGACGCTCAACGAGTACATGACCGTCATCAACGTCAACCAGGTCGGTGTGTTCCTCGGGATGCGCGCGGTCGCGCCCTCGATGCGCCGAGCCGGGGGCGGCTCGATCGTGAACGTGTCGTCGGTCGAAGGCATGCGCGGCGGCTACAACCTGGCGGCCTACGGCGCGAGCAAGTTCGCCGTGCGCGGCATGACCAAGGTGGCCGCGGTCGAGTTCGGACGCCACGGCATCCGCGCCAACGCCGTGTGTCCCGGCGCGATCGACACGCCGATGGTGCGCGCGCAAGGGCTCGAGGGCGTCGACATCGACACGATGTTCGGCACGATCCCCGCGCGCCGAGCCGGCCAGCCCGAAGACGTGGCCGACCTGATGGTGTTCCTCGCCAGCGACGAGTCACGGTTCATCACCGGCACCGACATCGTGATCGACGGCGGCGCGACGTCGTTCATCGGCTGGGGCGGACCCCTGCCGAGCCTGTAAGCGATGCGCATCGCGTACTCCGAGGAGCAGGTGGCCCTGCGCGACGAGTTGCGCGCGTACCTCGCGAAGCACCTGACGCCAGAGCGCCGCGCGCGCCTCGGCCCGCGCCCTGCCGAGTACGGCGGCGAGGAGTACCGCGCGTGGGTGCACCAGATGGGCGCCGCCGGATGGCTCGGCGTCGGCTGGCCGGTGGAATACGGTGGCAAGGGCATGTCCTTCGTCGAGGAGTTCATCTTCTTAGATGAGATGCGTCGCGTGGACGCGCCCATCCCGCTGGTCACGATCAACACCGTCGGCCCGACCCTGATGCACTTCGGCACCGACGAGCAGAAGCGCGAGTTCCTCCCGCGCATCCTCGCCGGCGAGATCCACTTCGCTATCGGCTACACCGAGCCCGGCGCCGGCACCGACCTCGCGTCGCTCGCGACGCGCGCGGTCCCCGACGGCGACCACTACGTCGTCAACGGCCAGAAGATCTTCACCACCGGCGGTCACGACGCCGACTACCTGTGGCTCGCCGCGCGCACCGATCCCGACGCGCCCAAGCATCGCGGGCTCTCGCTGTTCATCGTCGACACGCAGACGCCCGGCATCAAGGCGACGCCGATCCATACGCTCGACGACGGCCGCACCAACACGATGTACCTCGAGGACGTGCGCGTGCCGGCCGACATGATCGTGGGTGGCTTGAACGAAGGCTGGAAGGTCATCACCTCGCAGCTCAACCACGAACGTGTCGCGCTCGCGTGCCCCGGCAAGGCGTTCGGACAATTCGAAGAGGTGCTGGCGTGGGCGCGCGAGACCCGCGCGATCGACAAGGCCTGGGTACGCGACGCCCTCGCGCGCGTGAGGGTGCGACTGGAGGCGCTCCGCCTCTTGAACTGGCGCATGGTCTGGGCCATGTCGAGCGCGAAGCTGAACCCCGCCGACGCCTCGGCCGTGAAGGTCTACGGCACCGAGTCGCTGATCGAGATCTTCCGTACGCTGCTCGAGATCGTCGGGCAGGCCGGCTCGCTCGAGCCGGGCTCTGCCGGGGCCGTGCTCGAAGGCCGGCTCGATCATGCGTATCGCTGGTCGCTGATCCTGACCTTCGGCGGCGGCGTGAACGAGGTGCAGCGTGAGATCATCGCGCAGGCGGGGTTGGGCATGCCGAGGGGAAAGCGATGACGGCGCCGGGTCCGGCAGACAAGGACGCGTTCCTCGCGTCCCTGCGCGGGTTTTGCTCGGACGAGTTCGAGATGGAGCGCCACGGGCTCGATCCGGTGAACGAGGCGATGATCCGGCATTGGTGCGAGGCGATGGGGGACACCAACCCGATCTACACCGACGACGAGGCCGCGAAGGAAGCCGGGCACCCCTGCATCGTCGCGCCGCCGCAGATGATCGGCGCCTGGGTGATGCGGCCGATGGAGTGGCCGCCGCCCGATCCGCGCGACGGGCGCCGCGCGCTCATCGCCGCGCTCGAGGAGCGCGGCTACAGCGGCATCGTCGCGACCAACACCGAGCAGACCTACGAGCGCTACCTGCGCCCCGGCGACCGCATCCGCGCGCGCATCCGCGTCGAGGACGTCCAGCCCGAGAAGGAGACCGCGCTCGGGACCGGGTTCTTCTTCACCACGCGCTCGACCTACCTGGACCAACACGACGAGATCGTCGCCGTCGAGCGCTTCCGGATGCTGAAGTTCAAGCCCAAGCCCAAGCCGCAGGGGAAACGCCCGCGCCCGAGCATGAACCAGGACACCGAGTTCTTCTGGGACGGCCTCCGCGAGGGGAAGCTCCTGATCCAGCGCTGCGCGACCTGCGGTGTGCTTCGGCATCCGCCGCAGACGATGTGCGCAAGCTGCCGCGCGCTCGAGTGGGACACCGTCGAGAGCGCGGGAACCGGCGAGGTGTACTCGTTCACCGTCCACCACTACCCGCCGATGCCCGGGTTCGAGATGCCGTACGCGGTCGGACTGATCGCGCTCGACGACGGCGTGCGGATGCTGGCGAACGTGGTCGCCGACGATCTGCTGATCGGGATGCGGGTGCGCGCGCGCATCCGATCCGTCGACGCGGACCTGTCCTTGCCGTTCTTCGAGCCGGAGGCGGGCTGATGGATCTGTCGTTCACCGAGGAGCAGGAAGCGCTGCGCGGGCTCGCGCGCGAGGTGTTCGCCGGTCACTGCACCGACGAGCGTCTGCGCGAGATCGGATCCGGTTCCGAACGCTATGACCTTGCGCTCTGGGAGGCGCTCGCGCGCGCGAACGTGCTCGGCGCGGGCACGCCCGAGGCTGCCGGCGGCATCGGCGGTGGGCTGATCGAGGTGTGCATGGTGTGCGAGGAGGCCGGTCGCGCGACCGCGCCGGTGCCACTCGGACCTGCGTTGGTGGGTGCGCTCGCGCTCGCGCGAGCCGGACGCACACAAGAAGCGCTCGCGTTCGTCGAGGGCGGCGCACCGGTCGTGCCCGCGCTCGGCGACGACCCATTCACGCCGACGGTGATCGCGCGGGATGACCGGCTGACCGGGACGGTGTCGTTCGTGCCGGCTGCGGCGCGCGCGGCGGCGATCATCGTCCCGACAGATGTCGGCGTCTTCCTGGTCGAGCCGGGCTCGGCGACCGTCGACCGGCAGCAGCCGACCGGCACCGAGCCGCTCTACCGTGTCACCCTGGACGGCGTACCTTCCGAGCCGATCGACCTCGACCACGCCTCGTTCGCGCAGACCGCGATCGTCGCGCTGTGCGCCGAGCAGGTCGGCGTCGCCGAGGCCGCCCTGCGGCTCACCGCCGCGTACACGAGCGGCCGCGAACAATTCGGCAAGCCGATCGGTTCGTTCCAGGCGGTGCAACAGCGCGCGGCCGATGCCTACATCGACGTCGAGGCGATGCGCTGGACGATGTGGGAGGCCGCGTGGCGCTTGGACGAGGGACTGGCCGCCGCCGAGCACGTCGAGATCGCGAAGGTTTGGGCATCCGAAGGGGCCGCGCGCGTCCTGGCCGCCGCGCAACACCTCCACGGCGGCATGGGCGTGGACCTCGACTACCCGCTGCACCGCTACACCTTCGCCGCGCGCCGCAACGAGCTCGCGCTGGGCGGCGCGGCTCCGCACCTCGCGCGCCTGGGAGACCTCATCGCATGAAGGCCGGCGATGAGCTCCCCGTGCTCGAGGTGCCGATCACCGCGACGCTTGTCGTGGCGGGCGCGCTCGCGAGCCGCGACTTCCAGGACGTGCACCACGACGCCGAGGTCGCGAAGGCGAGCGGGGGGCAGGACGTGTTCATGAACATCCTGACGACGCAGGGCTACGTCGGACGCTACGTCACCGACTGGGCCGGCCCGCGCGCGCGCATCACCGAGATGAAGGTGCGCTTGGGCGTTCCCATGCACCCGCACGACACGCTGCGGCTGACCGGCCGCGTCGCCAAGGCCGATGGCGACGACATCGAGGTCGAGGTCATGGGCTCGAACGCGCTCGGCGATCACGTGACGGCGACGGTGTCCCTGGTGATGCCATGACGACGACGTTCGCCGGGACCACCGCGATCGCCGGCATCGGCCAGACCGAGTTCAGCAAGGACTCCGGCCGCACCGAGATGCGCTTGGCCGTCGAGGCCATATCCAGCGCGCTCGACGACGCCGGGCTCGAGCCGGCCGACGTGGACGGCATGGTGACCTTCACCCTCGACCGCAACGAGGAGGTCGAGGTCGCGCGCAACCTGGGCATCGGCGACCTGACCTTCTTCAGCCGTTCGGCCTACGGCGGCGGCGCCGCGTGCGCGGTCGTGCAGCAAGCTGCGATGGCCGTCGCGTCCGGGGCCGCGACGACCGTGGTGGCGTACCGTGCCTTCAACGAGCGCTCGTGGTATCGCTACGGCCGGGTGGTCGAGCGCGCCGACCTGCCGACCGCCGACGTCGTGCAGTACTCGTGGCTGTTGCCGGTCGGGCTCGCGACGCCGGCGAGCTGGGTCGCGATGATCACCCAGCGCTACATGCACGAGTACGGCGCGACCACCGACGACTTCGGCCGCGTGACAGTCGTCGATCGCGCGCACGCGGCGACGAACCCCGACGCGTTCTTCTACCAACGCCCGATCACGCTCGAGGACCATCAAGCGAGCCGCTGGATCGTCGAGCCGCTGCGGCTGCTCGATTGCTGCCAGGAGTCCGACGGTGCCGTAGCGCTGGTGATCACCAGTCTCGAGCGCGCGCGCGACCTGCGCTCGACCCCCGCCGTGATCGAGGCCGTCGCGCAGGGCGCGACCACGGGCCAGTGGCCGGTGATGGTGCACTACTACCGCGACTCGATCACCGATCTCCCCGAGATGGGTCTGATCGCGCGCCAGCTCTATGAACAGTCCGGCCTGACGCCGGCCGACATCGGCTGCGCGCAGCTCTACGACGCGTTCAGCTCGATGGTGCTGGTCACGCTGGAAGAGTTCGGCTTCTGCGCGCGCGGCGAGGCCGGGGCGTACGTGCGCGACGGCACCATCGAGCTCGGCGGCGCGCTGCCGGTCAACACCAACGGCGGCCAGCTCGGCGAGGCGTACCTCCACGGGCTGAACGGCATCACCGAAGCCGTGCGCCAGGTGCGCGGCACCGCGGTGAACCAGGTGCCGAACGCCGATCACGTGCTGGCCACCGGCGGCACGGGCGTCCCGACGAGCGCCCTGATCCTCGGGCGCACGTCGTAAGCGCGCGCGCGTCCATCACGTTCGAGCCGTTCGAGCCGTTCCGCACACACTTCCCACCCGCGGTCTTGTCCCAGGACCCGTCTAGAGTCGGCCGGTCATGCAGGCATCTCCCATCGGCTTGTTCCCGGAGCAGCCCTTGCCCCGGTTGTACGACCGCGCGATCCAGGTTCTCCGCACGCGCCACTACAGCCCACGCACCGAGAAGGCATACCTGCACTGGATCGCACGGTTCATCACGTTCCACCGCGGCCGTCACCCCCGCGAGATGGCCGAGAAGGATGTCAACGAGTTCCTCTCCGACCTCGCGATCCGACACAACGTCGCCGTGTCCACCCAGGACCAAGCCTTGGCAGCCGTGCTGTTCCTGTACGAGCACGTCCTCGACCAGCCGCTGAACCGGGTCGAGGGAATCGTGCGGGCGCGCAAACCGCAGAGACTGCCCGTCGTCCTGACGCGCGCAGAGGTGGGCGCCGTCCTTTCATGTCTCGACGGGCTCCCAGGCGTCGTGGGTCTGATGTTGTATGGATCTGGCCTCCGGCTCCTCGAGGCGCTTTCCCTGCGAGTGAAGGACCTCGACTTCGGCCGCGGCGAGATCCTCGTCCGAGACGGCAAGGGTGCGACCGATCGCGTGACCATGCTCCCCGAGGCCGTGCGCGATCCCCTCGAGCGCCACCTCGTCGACGTTCGAGCCCGACACGAAGCCGATCTCCGAGCCGGCGTCGGCCGGGTGCCCCTGCCCGGCGCGCTCAGTCGCAAGTACCGCAACGCCGACCGCGAGTGGATCTGGCAGTGGGTCTTCCCCGCGAGTTCCCACTACCTGGACCGCGAGACCGGCATCCGGTACCGCCATCACCTCCACCAGAGCGTCGTCCAGAAGGCCGTGCGCGCGGCCACCCGAGCCGCGCGCATCCCCAAGCACGTCACCCCGCATGCGTTCCGACACTCGTTCGCGACCCACCTGCTGGAGGATGGTTACGACATCCGAACCGTCCAGGAGCTGCTGGGCCACAAGGACGTTCGGACCACGATGATCTACACGCACGTGCTCAACAGAGGCGCGCGCGGCGTCTTCAGCCCTCTCGACCGGATCGGGACCTCCCTCCCGATCGAGCGCGCGCCTTATCCCGACCAAGCGCGCGGGATAACAAGCAGGTCTTAACGGTGAACGCGACGAACCGCCTGGTAGCAGGGGCGCGAAACCTCCGTGGGCCTCTACCCACCGGTGTTATCCTGGCCCGAGCCGGGTGATATCCCGGTCTGTATAAGCAACCTTCTATTCCGTCAAGTCATCGATTTCACCCTCTCGGCGTCTTGCACCAGAGTGCGATAGACGACGTTGCTGAGATGCCGCTGAAGCGAACGGATGGCTTCTTTGTACGACTTCCCCT